>Ga0209517_10004366_pt1 | contig 18619 bp, 15 predicted proteins | sample PeaSoiMetSII2010_FD_187695 | JGI IMG/M metagenome (GOLD analysis project Ga0209517, IMG submission 187695) | Peat soil microbial communities from Weissenstadt, Germany - SII-2010 (SPAdes) (version 2) | ecosystem: Environmental > Terrestrial > Soil > Wetlands > Peat | place: Germany...
CAAGGAATTCGCCTACGTCCTGATCGATGCCGAGCCGGTGGGCCAGCAAGCCGATGCCGCGGCGCTGGGCCAGGAGACGGACGGGGTGGTCTTGGTGCTGGAAGCGAACACGACGCGGCGTGTCGCCGCGCTCAGCGCCAAGGAAGCCCTCGAGGCAGCCGGAGTGCGGCTGCTGGGAACGGTGCTGAACAACCGTACCTTTCCCATCCCGGAGAAGCTGTACCGGAAGCTGTAGTTCGACGTAAGTAGCCGATTCGTCCGCGAAATGATGAGGAAAAGAATTTCCGGGAGTGAGGATGGGACTCAATGGGCGGAGCTGCGTCAACAGCACGAGTAGGGTGGATGGCTGAGCGGAGCGTACCTTGCATCGAGGGCGCGCTGGGAGAATCTTGCTGGTACGCGATCCAGACGCGCTGCCGGTTCGAAAAGAAGGCTGCCACTCAGCTGCAGAACAAGGGGATCGAAACCTTCCTGCCCTTGGTCAAGCAGGTCCACCGCTGGAGCGATCGACGCCAGGTCGTTGAAGCGCCGTTGTTTCCCGGCTACGGGTTTGTCCGGCTTTCGGATTCCCCGGCTCATCGGCTGAGGGTCCTCCAGACCGTGGGTGTAAGCGGATTCGTGATGATGAACGGCTTCCCAGTCCCCGTTCCCGAGCAGCAGCTCGAGGACGTGCGCCTCCTCCTCGCTCACGAGATTGCCTGCCGGGCGTACCCCTTCCTCAAAGCTGGGCAGCGAGTTCGCATCCGCGGTGGCTGCCTTGATGGGCTGGAAGGAATCCTGATTTCTGAGAACAAGGATCACAGCCTGGTGATTTCCATCGAGTCCATTCAGCGTTCCCTGGCTATTCGGATCGAGGGTTACGACGTGGAGGCAGTCTGAACTTCGTCCCGGCACAACCGCCACACTGACTCCGGCGCATCTCACACCAGCATTCTGCCTCAATGACAGCTCTTCGCCGTCGCATCTTGCTCAATATCGCCAAGCTCTTTGACTTGGCGGTAATGACTTTCTCTTTCAGTCTAGCCTCCATGCTGGTGGCTTACCAATCGCCAACGGCGTCGTTTGCTCAGTTCCTGTCCATGAGGGTGAAGGTTCAGAATTTCGCCCTGTTTGCCTGTTTTCTCTTCTTGTGGCACATCATCTTCTTATCCCTTGGCCTGTATGACTCCAAGCGTCTCTCCACGCGCTCGGCGGAGGTCATCGATATCCTCAAGGCAACTGCCGTAGCGTCCGTGACCCTATTCATTGCGGCAATCTTGTTGCGAATTGAAATGGTGACTCCGCTGTTTGTCCTCTTCTTTTGGAGTGCCAGCTCCGCCACGGCGGCTTGCAGCCGACTCCTGGTCAGACCCCTGCTGGGAGTCGTTCGCAGCCGAGGCCGGAACCTCCGTCACATGCTTGTAGTGGGCACCAATCCTCGCGCCATTCGCTTCGCTCGGAAAGTCGAAGCCAAGCTCCAGGTTGGGTACCGGATCGTTGGGTTTGTGGACGACGCTTGGGACGGATTCGCAGAGTTTCAGAAGGCGGGCTACCGGCTGGTTTCCGACCTCGGTAATTTCCCCAACTTTCTCCGCGAACATGCGGTGGATGAAGTGGTGGTCGCGTTGCCGATGCAATCGTCATACGCGCGGGTGTCGCGAATCGTGGCCTGGTGTGGGGAGCAAGGCATTGTCGTCAGGCTGCTCCCCGATTTATTCGAGAAAGGCGTTGCGCGGTCCAAGGGGCAAAAATTCGAAGACGAGCCCGTGATCACGGTTTACGGAGGATCTCCGGAAAGCTTCCAGCATCTTCTCAAGCGCGCCCTCGATGTTGCGATTTCGCTGGCCGCGATTGTCATCCTCGCGCCCTTGTTCCTGTTGACTGCATTCCTCATCAAGCTGACCTCTTCTGGGCCGGTCTTTTTCGCTCAGGAACGAGTCGGGCTCAACAAAAGAAGATTTCGACTGTTTAAGTTCCGCACCATGGTCCCTGACGCCGAAGGACAGATCCACGATGTTCAACATCTCAACGAGGCCAGCGGCCCGGTGTTCAAGCTCAAGAATGATCCGCGCGTCACTCCCGTCGGCAAGTTCCTGAGGAAGATGAGCATTGATGAGCTGCCGCAACTCTTCAATGTCTTGAAAGACGACATGAGCCTGGTCGGTCCGCGGCCCCTTCCCGTGCGCGACTACAACGGCTTCGACCAGGACTGGCAGCGGCGCCGCTTTAGCGTCCGACCGGGCATTACCTGCTTGTGGCAAATCAACGGCCGAGGTTCCATCCCCTTCGACAAATGGATGGAGCTCGACATGCAATACATCGATCACTGGACCCTCTGGTTAGACTTTAAGATCCTGGCTAAGACGATTCCCGCCGTCCTCAAGGGCACGGGAGCAGCCTGAGAGTCGCTACGCATCCTGTTGTGATCGGGGCGCACGGAGTTTCTGACGCAAGAGTAATCGGAATGAACCGCCGCTGGCAGCATATCCTTGGAAGGCTACACGAAAACAACGGCTTACAGAGATGGGTCTGTCGCAAGATGATTGGAATGACGCAGCGATTCGGGATCAGCGTATGTGGGAACCATTTCTATGAGCCGATACCGGATATTCGCAACATTGCGTCGAACTACGACGAGAATCCACGAGCGCTCCACTGGTTCTGTCCCGCTTTACGGTGGGAGGCCAACGCATCCGAGATCTTGTGTGGTTATCTGCAGGAATATGTTGAAAGCTCCACGTATGCCCGATATAACCGCAACTGGTTTTACGACGGGTGGGATGCAGCATATTACTACTGCTTTATACGAACCACGAAGCCTCAGCGGATCACTGAGATCGGCCAGGGCGTGTCGACGGAAATCGCGCAGGCAGCGATGGATCTTAACCTGCGGGATGGGCACGGAGGGTCGATCATCTCGGTCGATCCTTATGCAAGGGGAGTTGAATCGAGCCGGTGTACAACGATCCGCCGTCAGCGCTTAGAGGACATCGATGATGAGGATCGCTCGGAGTTACTACGAACCGACGTACTATTCATCGATTCCACACATGTGGTGAAGTGGAATAGCGATGTGACTAGGTTGCTTCAGACTTGGATTCCTGAGGTGCCGATCCACACCGCAGTTCATATTCACGACATTTTCACTCCATACGATTATCCGAAGAAGTGGATGGTCGACGCGAAGCGCTTCTGGAATGAGCAGTATCTTGTGGAGGCGTTTTTATCGTTCAACAGCTCGTTCACAGTGGAATGCCCGATTCATTATTTGTGGCGGACGGGTGGTTTGCAACGAGTCGCAAAGCAGATCGGTGTAGCTGATGAGGTGAAGCCCTCTGGGGCTGCATTCTGGCTCAGGAGGACAACGTAGCCGCACGCGGGGACCTTAATTTTGGGACACCACCAAACACATTCTGAGTTAAATGGCGTGCCAGAGCATAGCGGCTTCGAGTTGAGCCGAAACCGCGCGGACGGCCTCAATCGGCTTCCAGGGCGACTTCCCAAGGTGGCTGTCGGCCAGAAAGAGCTCTTGCTCTTGGCATTCCGCCTGTTAGAGGAACAAGGTATCCGCTACTGCGTGTTGCATTCCTGGGAGTCGCTGCCGGAAGAGCTGCCTAGCGATCTCGACTTGGCCATACATCCGCGTGACCGTTCTAAGCTTACGGATGTGTTCCGAGCCGTCCGCGAGGCCGGCTACCAAGTCGTGCAATGCCTGAACTATGCTGTGGGCGGATATGGCTTGTTCATCTTTTGGTTTGAAGGGAACATTCCCAGAAGTGTCACCATCGACATCATCTGCGAGCACCGGCGCGGCGGATTCATTCTATCTTCCGGCGAGGAATTGGTTGCCGGCCGGCGTCAATACGAGATGTTCTGGGTGCCAGACCCTGCGGTTGAATTCCGGTACTTGCTGGCCAAGAAAACACTTAAAGGCAGAGTGCCGGGCAATCAGGCGCGGCGATTGAGGGCACTGGTGAAGGATTTGGGCAGAACGCACGCCGAGGCAATCGCCGGCACACTTTTCGGAAAGGAATGGCAGGGACCCGTTGTTGACGCGTGTACGGACGGCAGCATTGCGGATCTATTGAAGCGGATGTGCGGCCCTCTGTGTTGGGCCACCTTAAGGCACAGTCCATTCTCGCCGATCCGCAATCTCGCCGGTGAAGCACTGCGCGGCATTCACCGCTGGTTTCAGTTCACCGGAGTGTTCGTGGCCATTCTCGGACCGGACGGTGTAGGGAAGAGCACGTTGGTGGGCCAGCTCGTCGACGGCCTGAGGCCTGGTTTTCGGCGGCACCGCGTGTTTCATTGGCGTCCGGAGTGGCTCTTCCCGCAGCAGGATAGAGATGCGGTGACGGATCCTCATCGCCTCTCCCAGCGCCCGCTCAGCCTGTCGGTCTTGGTGCTTTTGGGTTTGCTATTGGATTTCTTGCTCGGGTATTGGTTCGTGATCAGGCCGCTCCTGGCTCGCTCGGGTCTCGTGGTGTTTGATCGCTACTACGATGATCTGCTGGTCGACTCGAAACGCTACCGCTATGGAGGACCGCGATGGCTTGCCGAATTCGTGGGCCGTCTCATCCCCAAGCCGGACCTGATTCTCATTCTGGATGCTCCGGAACAAATCACGTTGTCCCGCAAGCAAGAAGTTCCCTTGGAGGAGTTGCAGCGGCAGAGGAATTCCTATCTGCAGTGGCCGAAGCTCTTTTCATCGGCGTGCGTGATCGACGCAACCGATGCGCCGCCGTCAGTTGCGGAAGCAGCAACGCGGGCAATTCTCGACCACATGGAAAAGCGACTGAGTGGGCGTCACCTGTTCTGGCCATGGGCCGCGCGTGAAGCTCCCTCACCGCCGGCGCCCGATACCGAGAACGCTGATAGTCCCGAAGTGAGCGCTCTCAGCAGCGCTCTGGATCAATTCGCAGCGGAGTCGCCGGCCTTCGCGACACCACCTGCAAACGGCGGCGGCAAGGTCAGCAGTCATCGCTTCGTGATTCTCCCCTCGCGGAAGAAACCGCGCTGGCTGCTGCCCCTGGGAGTCGGCGAGAAGACGCGGCGCGGACTGGAAATATACAGCCCGTATAGTTCGACGGCCCGACTGCTGCAGAGTGTGTTGGCCAGGGCTATCGAGATGGGCTGGCAGGGTTGGGCCTGTCCGAAGGTATTGATAGCCTCAGAAGTACCGCTTGCGTTGGAAACCCTGGTGCACGAAGTGACCGGGGAGGATCAGCCCGCCTTTGCGCTATCCCTGGGAACGCCCGGATGCTATCGCAAGCTTACCGTGCAAGTGATGCGTTCCAACGGGGACATTCTCGGCTACATCAAGTTGCCCCTCACGCGACCAGCGATTGAGCGCGTGCGGGGCGAAGCCCAGACCCTGCAACGGCTGTGGAGCTTTGATGTGCTCCGGCGCCACCTGCCCAGCGTGCTCTATGCCGGCGACTGGGGAGATGGGTACATCCTCTTTCAGTCGTCTGGAGCGTGCAGACAGGGTCCTGTCGAAATTGGCTTTCCGCATGAGGAATTCCTGAAAGCCTTGTGGAGTGTTCAGCCAACCGCGAAGCCAGGCCAGGAACTCGTTGATGAGGTGCAGCTCGAATGGAGGAAGGCTGAGCCACACTCGCCTGCCAGGTTGCGAGGATTGGCCGAAAGAGCGTTTGACCGGGCCAGCCGGGATCTTGCTGGCGAGACCCTCGCATGCGGTATCGGGCACGGTGATTTTGCGCCCTGGAATACACGCGTCGGGGATGGTCCTCTCTTCGTGTTTGATTGGGAACACGCTGCCACAGGCGTGCCAAACTTTTGGGATGTCTTCCACTTCCACGTGCAGGTGAACAGCCTCTTGCGCCCCTGGAATCCAAAGGATCCCTTGCTCGGCCGATCTTCCACCGAGAAAGCATCCTTTCTTTTGTTCGTGATGAATTCTGTCTGTCGCTTGCTCGGCGAGGGGTCGGATCGCCGGGATGCGATCACATACCGCCAGCGACTGCTGCTCAGGGAACTAAGAGGGATGGGTAACTGACCGTGCGCGTGCTCCTCTCAGCTTATGCCTGCGAACCCGGACAGGGCTCCGAGGCTGGCGTGGGCTGGAACTCGCTGCGGCAGGTGGCCCGTTATCACGATGTTTGGGTTCTCACGCGGAGCAACAACCGTGCGGCCATTGAAAGCGTTCTGCAGAAAGAACCGATGCCACGAGTGCATTGGGTCTACATCGACCTTCCCCGCTGGCTCTCCTTCTGGAAGAAGGGACAACGCGGCATTCGGATCTACTACTGCCTGTGGCAGGTCCAAGCCTATTTTGTAGCTCGCCGCCTGCACCGCGAAATCGTCTTCCATGTGGTGCACCACGTCACCTTCGTGAATTATTGGGTGCCCACGTTCCTCGCCTTGCTGCCGGCGCCCTTCGTGTGGGGTCCTGTCGGCGGAGGAGAATCGGCGCCGCGCAGCTTCCTTTCCTCTTTCAGTTGGAGAGGCAGGATGCACGAGCTGCTGCGTACCTGTGCGCGAGCAATCGCCCACTGGGATCCTTTTGTCCGGTTGGCCGCACGCCGGTCGGCTCTGGCTCTCGCGACCACGCCAGAGACCGCCGGCAGACTACGCAGGCTTCGCTGCCGGAATATTGGAGTGTTTTCTCAGGTCGGATTGGTGGACGAGGAGATTCGTCAGCTCGCGGCCATCTCCAAGAATCGTGGGACTGGTTTTCGCCTCCTCAGTATCGGGAACCTCCTGCACTTGAAGGGCTTCCACCTGGGCTTGCACGCGTTCGAGGCCTTGCACGCCCAGTTTCCGGAAAGCCAGTACTGGCTCGTGGGGAGCGGGCCGGAACGCAAACGGCTTGAGCGATTAGCCCGGCGGCTGGGCATCAGCCAGAGTGTCACCTTCTGGGGTGACATCCCGCGATGCGAGGTACTGCAAAAGCTGGGCGAGTGCGACGTCCTGGTGCACCCGAGTCTCCACGACTCCGGTGGATTGGTCTGCGTGGAGGCTTTGGCGGCGGGACGCCCGGTGGTCTGCCTGGATTTGGGCGGGCCCGCGTATTTGGTGACGGACGAGACCGGAATCAGGGTTCGGGCCGATGCCCCCGCGCAGTCGATTCAGGATCTGTCCGCCGCGTTGGCACGGCTCGCTGAAGACCCAGGCCTCCGTGCCCGCATGGGCAAAGCAGGCCAGGAGCGCGTGAGGGATCATTTCAACTGGGACAAGAAAGGTGAATTCCTGCGCGAGATCTATGAGTCCGTCGCGGCCATGCCTAAGGCGGCAAGACTTGCCGCCCGGCCCGAGTTGGTGACCGATCAGGCGTTACGCCCTAAGGTTGAGTAGCTATGGCAAGCATGATCTGTGAGACCGAACTCAAGCCGCAGTTTGGAGCCGCGGCGCGGACTGGCGGCATCAGCCTCCGCCTGCCAATGTTCCGATGGTTGTTCCTAACCTTGATCTTCTCGCTCCTCTGGTTCCGAGAGTTTTCTTCCGCGGACGGCCCGCGTTCGTTCTTATACCTCGAATCCTGGGGAGGATTTCGATTGGCGGATTTCCTCATGCTGGGTCTCGTCTACTTTCACCTGCTCTGGATTTTGGGAACTCGCCAGCCGCTTCCGAAGATTCCTCGCATCCTGAAGAAGCCCGCTCTCTTGTTTCTCGCCGCGCTGGGGATCTCTCTTTCTTGGGGTGTCTATCAGGGGGGCTCCCATGTGTACTTCGACTGGCGGAACATCTTTCTGGGTGTCGGCCTAGCCCTGATGTTTTCGTGTTGGATCAGGACACCGACAGCGCTACATGAAGCTGTGTACATTTTCGCTGCCATGATGGGATTGCTGGTTTTCTATGCCTGGGCAGGCTACCTTGCCGGAACCCGGGGCGTCCTGACTGTAATACCCGGTCTTTCGACTCCTCTTTATGATGGCCCCACGTTGAGCGCTGCCGTGCTGCTGGTTCTGCTTGCCTTCCGGTTCGCGCCACTGGAAAACTCCTTCTTCCGAAAGACTGGGTGGGTAATTGTCGGATCTGCGACATTCCTGCTCGTGTTGCTCAGTTTCCGCCGGACTATATGGGCCGAACTGGCAATCGGAGCGCTGGTCCTGGCGGCTCTCCAGAAGAAAAGACGCATTGTACTTTTTGCATCGATAGTGGTTGCTTTCGCTTTCATCCTCGGCTTGGGTGGTCAGCGCGTGTACCAGCGTGTGGAAAGCATGAACCCGTTCGCGGCGGGGCAGTCCGAATATACAAGTACGAACGAAGACCACGTCAACGACGTGCTCGACGCGCTGGATCAGGTGAAGCAAGACCCGCTTCTCGGGATTGGCCTCGGCAGGACGTACAGGACGCCACGGATTAGCGATTGGAAGGCGGAATCCTGGGGCGTCCACAATGGCCTGCTGCACGTGTGGCTGCTCTATGGCCTGCTGGGACTGGTGGCCTACCTGTGGCTCCACGCCAGCCTCTTCCGATGGTTGAACCGGCTCCAGGCCGCTCGCTCCGACCCTCGCGCGCGAGCGTTCGCTCAGGTTGGCTTGGCCTATTTGGTGGGGCCTTTTTTGGTGAGTTTTGCCTTTTCGCCCTGGCCCTATGGAGCCTTTAACACTGACCTCCTGGTTTCCTTCATTATCGGCAGCTTGCTGTTCTTACAGGCAGGATTTCCGCGTCTAAAACGAGGATGACTCCACCACGAAAAAAAGTTGTCCACATCATCTCCAAGTTCAGCAAGGGATGCTGGGGTGGGGCCGAGACTGCCCTGTTGAACGTTTGCCCGCGCCTGGCCGGGCTTGGCTTCGACTGCGAGGTGTGGTCCCCGGCGGTGTTCAGCAAAACGCGAGAGGAGGTGATGGATGGAGTGGTGGTGCGCCGATTTCCGGGTTTCTATTTGGGCAGCGGCGAGGAAAATCTGGCCGGACGTGGCAAAGCGCAGATCTCACCTTCGCTTCTTTGGGCCGCACTGACTCGATCTGACATCAACCTGATCCATTTGCACTGCCACAACCGATTGTCGAGTTTCGCGACCCTGTGTGGTTTGCTTAGAGGCAAACCGATAGTCATTACAGTGCACTACGGCTACCGAATAATGCAGCCAAGGTGGCGATATTCTTTCCCTGTCGAATTCGCCGTTCGGAACGCCGACAAAGTGATCTCAGTATCCCACCAGCTCCGCGACGCGGTGCAGCGTGTTCATCCTCGGCAGCCTCCGGAGAAGTTTTGCTGTATTCCGAACGGGACCGTCATCACACCGCCCGGCCGTAGAAATCCTGGGGAGTTCCGTGAACGGTGTCGATTGACGGGGGTTCCGTTGATTCTGAACGTGGGGCGTATATGCCCACAAAAGAACCAGGAGTTGCTGGTTAAGATTCTCCCGGAAGTGCTGCGCGATGTGCCTGCCGCGCACCTTGCACTCATCGGGCCGCCAGCCGAGGACGCTTACTATCAGAAGCTCCTGGCGCAGATTGAGTCTAGCGCTTGCCGATCGAGAATCCATCTGATACCCGGCCTGCCACCGGACAGCGAAGAGCTACAGAATGCCTACGCCGCGGCAGATGTTTTTGTCCTACCGTCTTTTGAAGAAGGACTCCCGCTGGTGATCCTGGAAGCATGGTCGGCTGGCAAGGCCGTGATCGCCTCAAACGTGCCGGGAAATTCGGAGTTGATCGGTCATGGGCAGAATGGCCTTCTTTTCAATTTGGAGGCGGCTGAACGCGAACTACCCCAACTGATAGTGGAGTTGCTTGGCTCTCCCGATCAGCGTCTCGCTTTGGGGGACGCCGGGCGAAAGGCAGTCCTGGCTGGTTACACTTGGGACGCGATCTCAGCCCAGCTCGCCGCTACCTACGACAACGTGCTGCAACAGCGTAACGGACACGGGAGATGAAGACGAAGGACCTTTCGGATCGATGGCTGCTGCCACGGGAGGCATTCACCTACGTCCCCACCATCATCATGGGGCCCGTCATCGGCCTGTTGTCTACGCTCGTTTATACGCGGCTGCTGTCCCCCGGGGTTTACGGCGCCTATGTGCTGGCACTCGCCAGCCTCAACATCGCTGTCGTAGTGACCGGGGACTGGCTCGGCATAGCTCCGGTGCAGTTCTTGCGCGAGTCACAGCAGGAGGGGGCCCAATCGCTCCTGCTTTCCGGCATGTTGCGTTTGCTGGGGGTTTGCTTTCTTGGGGGGGCGGTCCTTTACTTGATCCTGCTCGCCCTGGCGGGGAAGGGTTCGTTCGCCCTGGCGGGTCTTCTTCTTCTGCCGACCCTGCAGCTATCGAAGGGGTTGATGGCGATGCTGCGGGCACGGCTGCAGACCGCCCGCTACGTGTGGATTAGCTGCGCCGCAGGAGTTTCCAGCCTGGGGGCGGCAGCCGGCTTCTATCTAATCTTCAAAAGACCAGAAGCCATTTTTTTCGGCGCGGTGCTGGTTGGGTGGTTGCAAATCGCGGTGTGCGTAATCGCGCAGAAGGACATTTTCTCCTGGCAGATTCTATTCACCAAGCCCTCATCTGCCATGATGCGCCAGATAATTGGTTTCAGCCTGGGTATCCCCCTGATCGCATTCGGGAGCCAAATCCTGGTGTTGGGTGACCGCTTTTTGCTGGCGCATTTTCACGGCGATGCCGCTGCGGGCCTATATGCGGCGAACTACGCGCTGGCGGAAAAGGCGATGGGACTCATCTTCGCGCCGCTCATGATGGCCGTCTATCCCATGGCGGTCGCGCGCTGGGCTGGGGACAAGGACCGCGCTGCGGTGGCAGCTCTTCTTCGCGAGAGCGGCCGGTTGTATCTGATTGGCGGCGCCATTGCTCTCACCCTCCTGTGGCTCTTCAGCGCCCCCCTGAGCGGATGGCTGCTTTCAGCAAAGTTCCGTGAAGACCATGGGGTCATCCCCTGGGTTGCCTTGGGCGTGTTCTTCTGGGGATTCGCGCAGCTTTACCACCAGGGCCTTTACCTGGAGAAACGGACCAAGACGATAGCCCTCATGCTCGCCGCGCCGGTGGCAGTTAACCTCGCTTTGAACTGGGCCCTGATCCCTCCATACGGCGCCCAGGGAGCGGCCTGGGCCACAGCCGCCAGCTATTTTCTCTACCTGCTGATCGCCCGCACTGTGACCCGGCGTTTGGTCGGATTTTATTGGGATCCACCCTGGACGACGCTGTTCCGGTGCGGCGGAGCGGTGGCCGCCACGGTGCTTCTCACGACAAAATTGCTGGCTCCGCTTCGACTCCATTTTATTGTTGGCGCGATTGCCGCCGGTCTGGGGTACCTCCTGATTGTCTCGATGTTCGGTGAGGCACTCCTGCCGAACAGCCCGAAAATGGTGCCAGCGAAGGTGGGCGATGGACAGCACGCATGAGGAAGCCGTCTCAGTTGCAGATGATTGCTTCTGCGCGCCAACATGTTGAAAGTTGCCATGCTGTTTGACTATCCGTTGCCTGAGCTGGCCAGTCAGTTGGGAATTGCCCCAGGATTCCATCCAGGCTCGATCCCCCAGCGAACTCTAGTTGGTGGACTGATCGAGTCCGGGCAGGTCCGCATCGACATGGTGACGACCACAAAACTCCTGCCGGGCACGCGCACCGTAGACATGGGGGAAAGGCTGCGCCTGCACATCCTGGGCGTTCCAAGATTCTCTGGGATGCCGGTGGGGTTTGTCCCACGGATTCGCCTGCTTCACAAGTATCTGGAACAGTTGGAACCGGACATCGTGCACGGGCAAGGGACGGAGCGTGAATTCGGCATTGCCGCGGTGACCTCCCGCTTGCCCAATGTGCTCACCGTGCACGGAATTCTCCGGGAGGTTCATAAGGTCACGAAGCCGCGTTGGCATTCACCCGAGCACGTGGGCCGTTGGGTGGAACGCATCGCGCTGGGCAAGGCGCGCCACGTGATTGCCATCTCTCCCTACGTGCAACGTGTGCTTTCGTCTTCCAGGCCAAGACATTTCTATGCCATTCCAAACGCAGTGTCGCTGATGTTCTTCGGAATCGAGAAACCCAAACTGGGCGCCAAGGTTGTCTTCAGCGCGCTAATCGGCCCGCACAAGGGCTTCGAGGATCTATTGCAAGCAGCCAGCCGGCTGCAAGCCGAGGGCGTCAACCCGCCATTCAGGATCGTAGGCAAACCTAGTTTGCGATTCGCCGGCTATTTTGCCGACGGTGTAGCGCTGGCCAAACGTACTTTCTCGCCCGACCATATGGATTTTGTCGGCTGGCTCACGCAAGAGGCATGGGCAGAAGAATTGAGGGGCGCATGTTGTCTAGTCCATCCTTCTTATTGCGAGACTTTCTCCATGGTAATCGCCGAGGCTATGGCGTCCGGTACGCCTCCGGTAGCCTATGCGGTGGGCGCTATACCGAATCTCATCGAAGACGGCGTCAACGGTTTCCTGGTGCCGCCGGGAGATATTGACTTGCTGGCGCAGCGTATCAGGACGCTGGTGTTGAACCCGGAGTTGGCCAGGACTTTCGGGGAGAGGGCGCGGGAAAAGGCGTTGAGCTTTCGTCCCGAAGTGGTGGCGGAAAAAACCCTGCGTGCCTACGAGCGTGTCTTGCAAGAAGGGGCAACACGATGACCTCGTGGCCACGAATATCGATCGTGACTCCATGTCTCAACATGGGCGCCTTCATTGAAGACGCCATCCGCAGCGTGCAGTGCCAAGGGTATCCCAACTTCGAGCACATCATCGTTGACGCATGCTCGCGTGACAACACGCTGGAGATTGTGAAGCGCTATCCGCACCTGCGCTGGGTATCTGAGCCCGACCGCGGCCAGTCGGATGGCCTCAACAAGGGCTTCCGGATGGCGACCGGGGACATTGTGGGCTGGCTGAACGCCGACGAGTACTATCTGCCCGGCGCATTCCACACCATCGCCAATGCCTATGCGTATGACCCCGGCGTGGACGTGTTCTACGGCGATGGAATCTTTGTCGACGAGCAGGGCCGCTTGTGTGGAACGAAACCGGCGCACCGTTTTGACTTCAACATTCTGCTCTATTACGGTTGCTACATCCTGACGGCAAATGCTTTTTTCAAGCGTGCGATTTTCGGTGACGGTTTGTTCGTTGACGTTGATTACAAGGTCGTCATGGATTTCGAGTACTTTGTTCGTTTGGCGATCGCGGGCAAGGCGTTCAGTTACATTCCTGCCATGATTGGTGCATTCCGCTGGACAGGCGCCAACAACAGCAGCTTACAGACGACCGAACGACGGCGGGAGCGATTGCAAGTACAGCGCAACTCGAGTCCGCGTAAGCTGCCGGACCATGGCTACGACGCCCTGTCTAATCTCTTCCGCCTAAAGCGCATACTGCTGAAGCTAATGAATGGTAATTATAGGCGCGAGTTAGAAATCTCCAGGTATGCCGGCCAGCCGACCGGCTGGTTTCGCGGCGAAGAAGGCCGCAAGACCTGTGCCACTGTAATGGAGAAGTATCATGGCGCAAGCAAACACAGCGGTTGATTAGCAGTGGTCTGCCCTCTAATTCTCGTAGATGTTTGCTCTTCCCGAAGAGTAGGACGCCTCTCGTGCTATCCCAAATCATCGTGACGACAAGTTGGGACGATGGGAACCCTTTGGATCTTAGGGTGGCCGAGCTATTGTGTGATCGAGGCCTGCCAGGAACATTCTATTTTCCGTTCACGGGCCCTCACGGCCGCGAAACCCTCCCCCCTGACAAGCTGAGGTTATTGGCGTCTGAAGGCTTCGAAGTGGGCGGCCACACTCTGTCCCACTGCGTCTTGCCGCAGTTGCGCCCCGAGGAAATTGCCCGAGAAGTTGGCTCTTGCAAGCACAGGCTCGAAGATATACTTGGCGAGCCTGTGGGGATGTTCTGCTACCCGAAAGGCCGATTCAACGCCACCGTTGTCGAGCAGGTAAAGCGTGCCGGCTATGAAGGCGCCCGAACAACTCGCATGCTGAGGCAAGCCCTCGATTTCGATCCTTATCAGATGCCTACCAGTCTGCTTGCTTACCCCAACAGAAAAAAGATGTACGCGAGGAACCTGCTCAAGGGGCGGAATGCCGGGGGCCTGTTCGATTATGTGACTCAATTCATATGCCTGGATAGCTGGGTGTCGATGGGCAAGATCCTCTTCGACCAGGTCCTGAAGGAGGGCGGAGTTTGGCATCTGTACGGACATTCCTGGCAAATCGAAGAGATGGGGCTCTGGGACGATCTCAGAGAAATGCTGGATTATGTCAGCAACCGCAGTGGCGTCGCATATGTGCCCAACCGCGACATCCTTAAGCTGCTTCCCACCGCGAGCGACTCGCTGCTCGTGGGCGACCTGAGGCTCTTGAAGTGAAGATTTTGCTCGTCCACAACGCATACCGGGAGCCGGGAGGCGAGGACGTCGTCTTCGAGCAGGAGCGGCAAGTGCTCGAGGGGGCGGGGCATCAAGTTGTGACTTATCGTCGAAGCAATCATGAGTTCAACGGAGATTCGCTCGCCGGCCAGCTCTCGCTGGCGTCCAAGGCGATTTGGGCCGCGGATTCGCGGCGTGAATTCGCGGCGATGCTCCGCCGGGAAGAGCCGCAGATCGTGCATATTCATAATACCTTCGTCGTTATATCGCCCTCCATTTACTCAGCGTGCCGAGAGGCGGGGGTTCCGGTAGTGCAGACCCTGCATAATTATCGACTTCTTTGCCCAGTTGCGAATTTTCTTCGACAGAACCGGGTCTGTGAGGAGTGTGTCGAGCATAGCCTATGGCGCGGGGTCCTGCATGGCTGCTATCGCGACTCCCGGGCGGCGACCTCAGTCGTGGCTTTGATGCTGGCTGTGCATCGTTGGCGGCGTACCTGGAGCTGGGGTGTGGACCGCTTTGTCGCGCTCAGCGGATTTTCTCGTCGGAAGTTTATCGAGTCAGGCATACCGGCAGAGAAGATCGCCTTGAAACCCAACTTTGTCTATGCCGATCCGGGATGCCGGGCCCGCAGCGGCCAATATGCGCTGTTCATCGGGAGATTGTCTCCCGAGAGGCGCGTGATTACGCTCCTGGAGGCGTGGCATCGGCTGCAAGTGCGCATTCCGCTCCACATCGTCGGCGGCGGCCCCCAACGCGCGGCCCTGGAGGCTCAGGCAAGACAGAGGGAAGTTTGTGACGCCCGTTTTTTGGGACAGTTGCCACGCGACAAAGCGATGGCAATCCTAAAAGGGGCGTGGTGCCTGGTCTTCACCAGCGAATGGTATGAGAATTTCCCGGTGACGATCGTCGAAGCGTTTGCCTGTGGTGTGCCGGTGATCTGCTCGCGGCTGGGGGCGATGGAAGAACTGGTCGCGGATGGGCGCACCGGACTTCACTTCAACCCAGGTGATCCCGAGGATCTGGCGCGCAAGGTCGAGTGGGCCTGGACTCACCCCGAGGAGATGGCAGCGATGGGCCGCGCGGCCCGCACCGAGTACGAAGCCAAATACACCGCGGACCGCAACTACCAGATGTTGATGGAAATCTATCAAAAGGTGCTGGGGAAACAGCGGGCAAACAGCCGCAACGCCCCCCGGCAGAGTGATGTTAACTAGGATGCGGAGGATCGTCCCGGTCGAAGACAAATCCCCGCGTTCCTTCAAGGTTCTCGGTGTATCTGTGGATGCGGTCCAGATCCCAGACATTATCCAACAAATGGAACGATGGATCTCGGCCCGCACGGCATGCCGATTCATCGCCTGCACCGGAATGCACGGCATTACCGAAAGTCGGTACGACCCGTTGTTCAAGCAGATACTCAACTCTGCCGACTTGGTGGTCGCGGATGGCATGCCTCTTGTGTGGCTGGGCCGCTGGCATGGCCACGCAATGTCCCGTCGGGCCTATGGTCCAGAGCTGATGGAAAGCTTTTGCCGCGCGACCGGGCCCCTCTATCAGCACTATTTCTATGGCGGCAGGCCGGGTGTTGCGGATCGCTTGGCCGAGGTATTGAAGCAGCGGTATGGAGTACGCACCGTCGGAACCTACTCTCCACCCTTTCGGCTCCTGACCGAGGAAGAAAAGGTGGAAGTAGACCGCCGGATCCAGGCGGCGGCGCCGGACGTTGTCTGGGTAGGTTTGAGCACGCCCAAGCAGGAGCGCTGGATGTATGAGCACCGTCCTCGCTTGACCGTACCGCTCATGGTCGGAGCAGGAGCGGCCTTCGACTTCATCGCCGGAGCTGTGAATCAAGCTCCAGACTGGATGCAGGAGAACGGGCTCGAGTGGTTCTTCCGCCTGGTTCAGGAGCCACGCAGGCTTTGGCGGCGTTACCTCCTGATGGGATCAAAATTTGTGTGGAACGTCGCCTTGGAGCTTCTGGCCCTCAAGAAGTTCGGATGACTTTCAGAACGGAAACATGGCCCATGGAAACCCACGGGCTTGGTTGGCGCAAACCTTCGGTCATTCGTTCGCACTGGTCGGCGTCCTGTTAGCATGGCCCCGCGCAATTCCGAAACGACGCTACTTCACGACTGCATTCAGGCTGGTGGGCGGTTGAGGAGGAATTGAATTTTGCAGAAGGATCGGCTTGATGCCTATTGTCACTGGGCCGCTAATGTTAGTCGTGTTTCCGGACAAGTCGCGATACACGGTGTAGCGGGTGGCTGGAGTATAAGTGCTATTTCCGGCCGTGTTCCACACTGCCAGCGCTGAAAGGCCATTGGGTAGAGCCAGCCCGCAAGTCCATACCGTGCCGCTGCCGCCATTAGAACAAGGCGAGGACATAGTCGCGCCGGCCATCCAGGTGTGGACCTGCTGGTAGGCTATACCTGCTGAATCTAATCCACCGGCTTGTGTCCACAGCGTGCCGTCGGGGATGTCGTCGTAAGCATACCAGTAATATCTTGAGATCCCACTCGACCAGTGCTCCAGGTAACTTCTCGCCAGCCACCCAGCCTGCGCATTCGGATCAGTGATGCCGTAGGTTGGGTCTCCATACGAGCTTTCCGTATCCCAAATCGGCATTGTGCTCGGAATGCTGTTCCTAGTAAAGCAAGCCTGGACTGTAGCGGCGTAACCAATGATCGTTTCAGGAGAGTTATCGAGGGGTGGGTGATGCGGATAGCCGTGGAGGCTAATGCCATCGAAATCCTTGGTGCCTCCGGCAGCCCAGAACTGATCCATGTACTGGCCTGAGGAAAAGTAGGTGCTGGGAACATCCAAAGCAATTCCCACGATTTTTGCACTTGGATCAGTGGCACGGATGGCATCGTGCATGGTGTTCACCTGCGTAGCCACTTGTGCCACGGTCGCCCCATAATAGTCCGGCTCATTCGCCAGGTTGTAAGCCGCAATTCTTCCGCTACCGCTCTTTCCGTTGTATCGGCTTGCCAGCGCGACTATAAAGTCTTGCAAACTCTGAAGATCAGTAACTCCCCCGTTACAAGCGGTGCTCACACCATCGCTTGCGACGCGGCAAGTGCACTGTGGCAGCGACCAGTTCGACTGCTGAGTACAGTCCGTTGCTCCCCCGACCGCCCAGGGGGGAGCGTCAGAGTAGTTCCATATGAAGTCGGCTCCGTTGTTGTTCGCCAAGGCCACGTACTTGTCCAAGTTGCCCCACGTGTAGACCCCCTTGGTCTGCTCCAAATACACCCACTGCACCAGTGATCCTGCCAGAGTGCCGGTGGGAACCAAAGGCCAGTTCATCAGCTCAGAATAATTTCCGAACAGGGTCGTTGGAATCGGGCCGCTCGAAGTTTGCGGATGGGCGTTGGTCGCGATTACCAGGATGAGCAGAAACACCGCAAAGCATCGTGCAACCGCAACTGAAGACATCAACCAGGGCCGGGTCCCCATACTGGCAGCATCGCGCAAAACGATGGGGAGGTCAAGAATGATCCACGGTCTCTTCATTTTGCTGCCTCGATATCGGAATCCGCGTTAATGGCAGAACCCTTTCGGGTTGCCGCTTCCCACACTTGGCTGGCGGCCGAAGTGCTCGCCGTCCACGTGGCGGTGGCGGCTTGCTGGGCGCTGCCGAGCGAGCAGCCGGCCAGGGCGAGAAGCATCAGGAAAAGGATTGCCAGCACCCCAGCCCGGACAGGCATCACGGAACTCTGCCGTAGCCTAAGCTCTCTCCGGACCGTACACCAGATTCCGGGAATACGGAAGGGCAAGCGCGTGCGGACATGTCCCGGAGTAATTGCGGCACTGCCGCGCGAGGCTACTCCGTGACCTTATCCAGATCGTCTTTCAGCCGTTCGGCTGCCGGTTCACAAGAGTCTGACTCCTTGACCTTGCCCCTCGTCGCCGCGATGCGAGCGGAGGGTGTTGCGCGTCGGGCTCCCCGCACCGCAACACTAGCTTTTCCGGCAGCCCCTCCTGACGGTCAGCTACGACTACACCCTAGCTAGGCTGATGAAACGATACCTGCCGCTTATTGTGCTTCCCATCTCGCTGCTGGCGCGGGCCACCGCGTGCTACGTGCACAGCTGCGTGGTCACGGGCTCGGACTCAAACGATAGTACCCAGCACAGCTACGCCGTGGCTGGCCATCAACGAGGTCAACACGTCCAGAGGCTCCAATGAAACGATTCTACGTGCTGTTCGCTTTTTGTTTGCTGGTAGCGGTGCTCGCACAGGCCACCCAGGTCTCCGACAACTTTACACGCGCCGACAGTTCAAATCTCGGCGGTAACTGGACGGTGCAGGGCCCCAGTGGCGGCGTCAACACTTTCGGAATCACCTCTGACACTT
>Ga0209517_10004370_pt1 | contig 18616 bp, 14 predicted proteins | sample PeaSoiMetSII2010_FD_187695 | JGI IMG/M metagenome (GOLD analysis project Ga0209517, IMG submission 187695) | Peat soil microbial communities from Weissenstadt, Germany - SII-2010 (SPAdes) (version 2) | ecosystem: Environmental > Terrestrial > Soil > Wetlands > Peat | place: Germany...
TCGGATGCGTCGCCGCCCGCCTCGGGCACGTCGCCGCCCGCCTCGGGCGCGTCGCTGCCTTCAGTCGCCGGCGGAGCCTCGGCCCGCCCGGCCGCGGCCGGTGCTTCCTTGGCCCGCTTCTCCTCCAGAGCCGCGAGCAACCGCGCCATCTGAACCGGCAGTGCGGCGAATGTGCCGGCCGCCCCTGCCAGCGACGCCTTCATCGCGCCGGCCAGCTTGGCAAGCAGCACCTCGCGCGACTCAAGATCGGCCAGCTTGTTGATCTCGCCGGGAGTCATGATCTTCCCGTCGAGCACCCCGCCCTTGATCACGAGCAGCGGATTCGCCTTGGCGAAATCCCGCAGCCCCTTGGCCGCCTGGACCACGTCACCGCCGACGAACGCGATCGCCGAAGGTCCGGCGAGCAGTTGGGTGAAGTCCGCGGTGACACCAGCGCCTGTTGCCGCGATCTTGGTGAGGGTGTTCTTCACCACCGAGAATGTGGCGTGCTCGCCCAGCGACAGGCGCAGCTCTTTGACCTGGGCCACGGTAAGCCCTCGGTACTCGGTGAGCACAGCTCCCGAGGAGTTCTGGAACCTCTCGGTCAGCTCGGCGACCGTGGCCTCCTTTACCGCCCTCGCCATGGGCCTCCCTCCAGCTTCAGGGAATCCGCCCGCACGCGGGCGCCTCCGGATGCACGTTTGCGCGTCGGCTAACTAGCCCCGGAGACGACGAACGTCCCGGGCGCAGGCGCACCGGGACGGGACCGCGAGGACGATGAGTCGCTCATCATGCGGTTCAGCTCAGTTCACCTGCGCGGGCCGCCCGATCATCCGGGCCTTCGGCCGCCACGCTCAGCGCGCGGCGGCAGCCGACGGTCTTTGGCTGAGGTAAGGGTACGCGCCCAAGACCCCGCCGCCAAATCGGCCAGCTAGCCGAGCCAGCTGTGGACCCGCCGGAGCTATCCCGCCCGGCCGCCCCGGCATGGCGCCGAACATGAAGGCGGCATCCCGCTATCGCGCACCGGAGTTACCGGCGCCGTCCACGGCGAGCTGTCGCCGGTCAGCTAGCGGCGGCTTCCTCAAACTCTTCGGCCAGACCGCGGACCTGACTCGGATCCACCGGAATTCCCGGGCCCATGGTGGTGGTGAAGGTGATCTTCCGCAGGTACCGGCCCTTGGCGGAGGCCGGCTTAAGCCTGATGACCTCGTCGATGGCGGCGGCGTAGTTCTCGACCAGCGCCCGGTCGGCGAACGACGCTTTGCCGATGATGAAGTGCAGGCTGCCGTGCCGGTCCACCCGAAACTCGATCTTGCCGCCCTTGATTTCGGACACGGCCTTGCCTACGTCGTTCGTCACCGTGCCGGTCTTCGGGTTGGGCATCAGGCCGCGCGGACCGAGCACTCGCCCCAGACGGCCGACCTTGCCCATCAGGTCTGGTGTTGCCACCACCGCGTCGAAGTCAAGGAATCCGCCTTGGACCCGCTCAAGCAGTTCATCGGAGCCGACGAAGTCAGCCCCGGCCGCTAGCGCTTCCTCGGCGCGGCCACCGGCCGCGAACACCAGGACGCGGGCGGTCTTCCCGGTCCCGTTCGGCAAGTTCACCGTGCCTCGGACCATCTGATCGGCCTTGCGCGGGTCTACGCCAAGCCGGATGGCTACCTCGACCGTGGGGTCGAACTTCGTCGTCGAGGTCTTCCTGGCCAGCTCCACTGCCTGACCCGGGCTGTAGAGCTTCGCGTCATCCACGAGCTCGGTGGCCTTGCGATATGCCTTGCTGCGCTTCATGTTCTGTCTCCCCTTTGCTGTCCAGGAGTTCGTGGTCAGCGGGCCAGCGCCTGGCCCTGCCACTACCGGCACCCGGACCGGCCGGGTACCGGTTTATTGAATATTAAACAAACTAACCCTCGACGGTGATTCCCATCGAGCGAGCCGTTCCGGCGATGATCTTCTCCGCCGCCTCGATCGTGGTCGCGTTCAGATCCGGCATCTTGACCTGAGCAATGTCCCTGACCTGCGCCATGGACATCTTGCCGACCTTGTTCTTGTGCGGCTCGGGGCTGCCCTTCTGAACGCCCGCTGCCTTCTTGATCATCTCAGCGGCCGGCGGCGTCTTCGTCACGAAGGTGAAGGATCTGTCTTCGTAGATGGTGATCTCGACCGGGATGATGTTGCCGCGCTGCGACTCGGTGGCCGCGTTGTACTGCTTGACGAACTCCATGATGTTGACGCCATGCGGGCCAAGCGCCGTACCGACCGGCGGAGCCGGGGTAGCCGCACCTGCGTTCAGCTGGACCTTGACGATCGCAGCGATCCTCTTCTTCCTCGGAGCCATCTGCCTGGATCCTTATCCTTCTCTGGCGGGTAGTGCTGGGCGGGTATCTGGCGTCGTCAGATCTTGCTGACCTGGTCGAAGGAGAGCTCAACCGGCGTCTCGCGGCCGAAGATCGACACAAGCACCTTGAGTTTCTGGGTATCGGGATTGATCTCGCTCACCGTAGCCGGGAGGGTGGCAAACGGACCGTCCATTACGGTAACCGACTGGTCGATCTCGAAGTCCACCGCGGCGGCCCGCATCGTCTCGGCCTTCTTCGCGGCCTTCTCCTCAGGGACCGGGGCGAGCAGCGAGCTGACCTCCTCCAGGCTCAGCGGTGACGGCCGACTGGAAAGCCCGACGAATCCGGTGACTCCGGGCGTGTTGCGGACCGCGGCCCACGACTCGTCAGTGAGATCCATGCGCACCAGGATGTAACCGGGCAGCACCTTCTCCTGGACCTGCTGCCGCTTGCCGCCCTTGATCTCGATCACCTCGTGGGTGGGTACCTCGATCTGGAAGATGTAGTCCTCCATGTTCAGCGACTGGGTGCGGCTCTCCAGGTTCGCCCGGACCCGGTTCTCGTAGCCCGCGTAGGAGTGCACGACGTACCACTCACCGGGCAGCCGACGAAGTTCAGCCTGGAACTCGGCAACCGGATCGGCCGCCGCTGCATCGGCTTCCGTTGCTTCGGCCTCAGCCGACGCTTGCTCCGCTGACCCTGCCTCGGCTACGTCGGCCAGGCCGGCTGCCTCGGCGGGCGAGCCAGCCTGGTCGTCATCGGCAGGCTCGGCCGGCCGCTCACCGATCTGCAGTTCGGACTCGGACTCGGACACGATAACTCTTTCTCTCTGCTGTTCCTGGCGGGCAGCTTCTTGGGCAGTCCTGTTGGCCTGCCGGGTCCGCATCAGCGGTGCCCACAACAAACTCCTGTGATCATGCTGCCACGCTCAGCGCACGGATACTACTCAGCCCGTCAGCCGAAGACGGCGAGCACCAACCTGGTGAAGCCGAGGTCCACGCCGCTCACAATGCCAACCATGATCAGGATGAACACGAGTGCGACCGTGGTGTAGGTGATGAGCTCCTTGCGGGTCGGCCAGATCACCTTGCGCAGCTCGGCCCTGACCTCCCTAAGGAAGACGGGCGGGCTAGTTCGGTCCGGCTTGGCCGAGCCACCGGACCTGGCCGGCTTGCGGGCCTGCGGGCCACGTACCTGAGTCGCCATGTCCTCACCTAGCAGTACTGGTCATCGGTCGGCTGATGCGGGTTTAGCCCGCGGGTCACGGGCCAACTCGCAGGGCAGGAGGGACTCGAACCCCCAACCGCCGGTTTTGGAGACCGGGACTCTAGCCAATTGAGCTACTGCCCTGTGCGTGGCACCGCAGGCATGCGCAAGCAGCCTGAGAGACCACCATCAGATGTTGAAGTGTACGTTGCCGGAGAGCCCCGCGTCGAACCGCGGCGCAGAATACCTGTCCGCCGGACAATACGGGACGGGTTGATCGGCCGGGGCCGGCCATCGGGCCAGGCGGCGCCGGTGACTTCCGCCGCAGCCCGCCGTGAGACGCGACTGAGCGTGGCGAAGATGGAACTATGAGAGCCATGGGACCGCAGCGCAGCAGAGTGTCCGCCCGGGTAGCCGCCATCACCGAGTCGGCGACCCTGAAAGTCGACGCCAAGGCCAAGGCGCTTGAAGCGGCCGGCCGACCGGTGATCGGCTTCGGCGCCGGGGAACCTGACTTTCCGACCCCCGGGTACATCGTCGAGGCCGCTCAGCGGGCCTGTGCCGAGCCCAGGTTCCACAAGTACACCCCCACCGCCGGTCTGCCCGAACTGCGGGCGGCCATCGTGGCGAAGAGCGCGCGGGACTCGGGGCTGAGGATCTCCGCTGACCAGGTGCTCGTCACCAACGGCGGCAAGCAGGCGGTATACCAGGCATTCGCCACGCTGCTCGATCCGGGCGACGAGGTGCTGCTGCCAACCCCGCACTGGACCACGTATCCGGAGTCGATCACCCTGGCTGGCGGGAAGCCCGTGCCCGTGCTGACCGACGAGAGTTCGGGCTATCTCACCTCGGTCAGCCAGCTCGACGCGCACTGCACCGATCGCACCAAGCTGCTCGTCTTCGTCTCACCCTCGAACCCGACCGGTGCCGTCTACCCGCCAGGACAGGTCGCCGAGATCGGCCGATGGGCAGCCGACCGTGGCATCTGGGTGATGACCGACGAGATCTACGAGCATCTGGTCTACGGCTCGGCCCGATTCGCCTCGATCCCGGTGATGGCGCCCGAGGTCGCCGACCGCTGCGTGGTGCTGAGCGGCGTCGCCAAGACCTACGCCATGACCGGGTGGCGGGTGGGCTGGATGATCGGCCCAACCGACGTGATCAAGGCAGCCACCAACATGCAGTCGCATACCACCTCCAACGTCTGCAACGTCGCGCAGGCGGCCGCGCTGGCCGCCGTATCCGGCGACCTGTCAGCCGCGGCGGCGATGCGCGAGGCTTTTGATCGTCGCCGACTGCGGATGACATCGATGCTGAACGAAATTCCCGGGGTCATCTGCCCGCTGCCCGAAGGTGCCTTCTACTGTTATCCGAGCGTCAAGGGAGTACTCGGCAAGCAGCTAGTCGGACGGCGAATCAGTACCTCTGCCGAGCTCGCCGAGGTGGTGCTTGACGAGGTCGAGGTCGCGGTCGTCCCCGGCGAGGCATTCGGGACCCCCGGCTACTTCCGGCTGTCGTGCGCCCTTGGAGATGCCGACCTGGAAGAAGGGATAACTCGGCTAGGCAAGCTGCTGGCACAGGCGCACTGAGCCGACCCGGCCAGGCAGACTAGGCGGATGGCACGGCGGCTCGACCTGCTCCCGAAGGCGCACCTGCACCTGCATTTCACCGGCTCGATGCGCCGCAGCACCCTGATCGAGCTGGCCGGGACGCACCGGATCAACCTGCCTGACGCATTTGGAACCGACTGGCCGCCCCGGCTGAGCGGCACCGACGAGCGCGGCTGGTTTCGCTTCCAGCGGCTGTACGACAGCGCGCGCACAGTGCTGCGCACCGAGGCCGACGTCCGCCGCCTGATCACCGAGACGGCGCAGGACGAGCGGGCGGAGGGGTCAGGCTGGCTTGAGTTGCAGGTGGATCCGTCGGGCTACGCGGGCCGGTTCGGCGGGCTTACCCCGGTGGTCGAACTCGTCCTTGACGCAGCGGCTGCGGCGGCCGCCACCGCAGGGATCGGGATCGGGATCATCATCGCGGCGAACCGCACCAGACACCCGCTGGACGCGCGCACCCTGGCGAGGCTGGCCACCCGGTACGTCGGCCGCGGCGTGATCGGCTTCGGCCTCAGCAGTGACGAGCGCCGCGGCGTTCCCGCCGAGTTCGCCGCAGCCTTCCGGATCGCCACCAGGGCCGGGCTGCTTGCGGTACCGCACGGGGGTGAGCTGGTCGGCCCGCAAAGCGTCAGGGCCTGCCTGGATGAGCTGAACGCGGACCGGATCGGGCACGGCGTGACCGCCGCCACCGATCCGATCCTGACGCGCCGTCTGGCTGAGCGCCAGATCACCCTCGAGGTCTGCCCGGCATCCAATGTGGCGCTCGGGGTGGCCACCAGGCCGGCCGACGTTCCGCTCCGCCAGCTGCTCGACTCCGGGGTCCGGGTGGCGCTCGGTGCCGACGATCCGCTGCTCTTCGGCTCGCGGCTGACCGCTCAGTACGAGCTGGCCAGGGGTGTGCACGGGCTCGGCGACGAGCAGCTGGCCGACCTGGCCCGGATGTCAGTGCACGGTTCAGCGGCGCCGACGCAGATCAGGACCAGGCTGCTGGCCGGCATCGATGCCTGGCTGGCGGCGCCGGACCCCGCAGCCGGGACTACAACGTCACGCCGACCAGCGTCGGCTCATTAGTCAGCTCGATGCCGAAGGTAGAACGCACACCGGCGACAATCTGGCGGGCCAGCTCGATCAGGTCACCGGTGCTCGCCCGGCCCGGGTTAGTCAGCGCCAGCGTGTGCTTGGACGAAATCCGCGCCGCGCCGCCGGTTGGGTATCCCCTGGCGAAGCCGGCCCGCTCGATCAACCACCCGGCAGGCACCTTGATCCGGCCGCGATCGGCGGGAAACCGGGGAACCTTGATGTCGGGACCGAAGCTCGCGACGACCACCCGCTCAAGCCGAGCGAACTGGTCAGGGTCAAGCACCGGGTTTGTGAAGAACGAGCCTGCGCTGTTCGTGTCTGGGTCAGCGGGATCGAGCACCATCCCCTTGCCGCGCCGCAGGTCGATGACGGCCGCCCTGACGTCGGCTAGCGGGGCATGCTCGTCCAGAGCCACGCCCAGTTTCGCGGCAAGCTCGGGATAACGCAGCGGCGCTGACATCGGACTGCGCATCAGCCGGAATGTTACTTCGAGCACCACGTACCGTCCGGCTGGTGTGATCTTGAACAGACTGGTCCGGTAGCCGAAACCGCATTCGGCGCCGGTCAGCGTGGCGATGGTGGCGGCGGTCCGGTCATAGACCCGGACAGCCTCAATCACCGTCGCCACCTCCTGACCGTAGGCGCCCACGTTCTGGATCGGAGTGGCACCGGCCAGGCCTGGGATTCCGGCCAGGCACTCGAACCCAGATAGCTTCTCGGCCACGGCCCAGTCGACTAGCTGGTCCCAGTTCTCGCCGGCCTGCACCGCGACCCAAACGTCGTCGTCGCCGCTGGCGGTCACCGCCACACCCCGGCTGGCCAGCCGGACCACGGTGCCGGGGAAACCCGCGTCGGCCACCACCAGGTTGCTGCCGCCACCGAGTAGCAGCACGGGTTCACCGGCTAGATCGGCGTCACGGACGGCTGCGACGATCTCGTGCTCGGTGTCAGCATCGGCGAATCGCGCGGCCGGCCCGCCGAGTCGCAGAGTCGTGTAGCCGGAGAGCGCCACCTGTTCGCGAACCACGAGCATCAGGTGAGCCTACGGGCTGGCGGAGCCGTACCTGGCCCGCGGGGCTTGAAGATCACGCGGTTCTTTCAGTAGAGGCTACTGAAAGAACCGCGTGATCATGAGATAGGGCGGCTGGCCCGGGCGCGGGTTGAGTCAGGGCAGCCGGACGACGGCCCGGGCGCGGGTGAGCACCTTGACATCGGCTGACCTGGCGGTCAGCGCCAGCACGACCAGGTTGCCGTCCAGCTTCTCCTCGACCTGGCCGGTCACGGTGATGGCTGCCCCGATGTCGTCGTCCGGGACGACCACCGGAGCCGAGAACCTGACCCCGAATTCGACGACGGTGGCGCGGGGTCCAGCCCAGTCGGTCACATACCGTCCGGCCTGCGCCATCGTGAACATCCCGTGCGCGATGACGTTGGGCAGGCCGACCGACTTCGCGATCCGCTCGTTCCAGTGGATGACATTGAAATCGCCGGACGCGCCGCAGTACTTCACCAGGCTGAGCCTGGTGGCCTGATAACTAGCAGGCGCGAGTTCCGCCCCGGCCTCGACCTCGTCGTAGCTGACCTGATCGCTCACGATCCGCATCCTGTCTGTAGTGCTGACCCGCCGCTAGGCGGCACCGCCCCGCTCCACGAGCGTTGAGTGGGCGGTGCACACGTGCTCGCCGCCAACCGTCTTGATCTCCGTCTTGGTGGTGAGCATCGAGTTCCGACCCACATCCTTGATATCGGCGATCGTGACCTGCGCCGTCACGACGTCGCCGGCGACCAGCGGCCTTGAGTATTCGAACCTCTGCTCGCCATGCACGACCATCGCGTAGTTCAGGTTGAGGCCGGGATCGGCCAGGGCGCGGCCACTGGCGGACAGGCTGATCACGATCGGGAACGTGGGCGGAGCGACGACGTCGGCGTAGCCGGCCGCCTGAGCCGCGCCGCGATCCCGGTAGATCGGGCTCGGGTCACCGATCGCGTCCGCGAACTCCGCCAGCTTGACCCGGCTGACCTCGTAAGGCTCGCCGGGCGGGAAGGTCTTGCCGAGATACTCGCGATTGATGGCCACTGCGCTCCAGCCTCGGATGCGATCACGTCTGTTTAACCGGCAGATTAATGCCCAGACCGGCCCGGCCGCCAGCCGAGAGACGCGCAGCCGGACCGCCAGGCAAAGGCGGCGCGCTCGGGGCTGCCCGGCCGACCGAAGAGCGTTCTGGAGCTAGCTGACCGCGGACCAGCCTTGCCGCTGAGAATTTGCCGCGAAACGTGCTGGTTGCCGCGTCGCGGTATCGGCTGGATGGCGCAGCCAGACGGCGGTGCGTGATCCGCCCGGCTTGAGTTAGCGCGTCTCGCGGTGCGGCTGGTGCTTGCGGCAGTTCGGGCAGTACTTGCTGAGCTCCAGCCGGTCCGGGTCGTTGCGCCGGTTCTTCCGCGTGATGTAGTTGCGGTGCTTGCACTCCTGGCAGGCCAGAGTGATCTTGGGCCTGATGTCGGTCGCAGCCACGATGGAGTGCCTTTCTCCTGTACGAACATTGCTATCGGCGGCGGCTCGGCCAGTTGCCTGAGCCGCCGCGGGAGTTACAGCGCCGAGCCCGGCAGTGCCATTCCCGCTGAGGTTACCCGCAGGATTCCGGAGTACCGCACCCAAGGGTAACCGCCCGAGCGGCTACAACAAAAGCGGCTGCACCGGCGCGTTCCAGGTCGACCACCGGCGATGGCCGACGAGGTCGTAGCGGAGGCCGGACTTGAACCGGCGACACAGCGATTATGAGCCGCTTGCTCTGCCTGACTGAGCTACTCCGCCCACCTGACCCGCAAGCCTTGACCATCAGGTCCCGGAATGCCAGGCCAGCTACCCGGCGGCGACGCCGAGCCTGAGATAGCTTACCGGGATTCGGCCGGTCTGGCTCACCGGTATCGGTTCGGGCCGGTGGCGGACGGTCAGCCCGACGCGGCGATGGCGACGTTCCGCACGATCTGCACGTCGGTGGCCGTCCCGGTGCCTGCCGTGAAGGCGAGCAGCACGGTCGGCGTGACCTTCCATTCGGCCTCCTGCAGAACCTGGACGCCGTCCAGCCAGACCGTGACGACCATCCCAAGCGTGCTGTCCTTGACCACGGTCACGGTCACCGTGTGCGTCCCGGTGGTGAGCGTCCCGATGCCGTGCGCCCACCGCTGGTAGATCAGCCCACCGCTGCGCACGTTGATCGAGGTGCCCACGAAATCAGCGGGCGCACCGACCGGACTGGCCGAGCCGTCTGTGCCGAGAGCGATTCCCACGCCAGGAACTCCGGCGGTGGTGCCCAGGCCCAGCATGGGGCCGGCCGCTCCCACCGTGCTCGCCTTGGCGGCCTTCGGGTTCAGCAGCGCGAACGTCAGCCCGTCGCCACCGGTGCCGCCGCCAAGCTGGGCGTTGAACGTCACGTGCAGCCCGTCGGCCTGGACCGGGATCGGGTATACCACCGAGCCTGCCTGATTCGCGACCGCCTGAGTCAGCCTGGTGTCCGAACCGGAGGTCGTGGCCGTGCCGTTATACGACCAGCCGCCGCCGGGAGCCGGGAGCGGGCTGCCGCCGGCCGTGATGGCGACGCCACTGACCACATGGTTGTCGGTCATGGCACCGGTCGCCGCGGTGAAGCCGACCAGAACCGAAGGCGGCAAAGTCACCGCCTTGGACAGGTACGCCTTGCCGTCCACGGTCACGGTGAGCTTGCCGCCGGAGACGCTCACGCCGACCACGTGCGTCCCGGTGCGCAGCGCCGGGATTTTCGTCGCGGTGGCAGCGAACTGCAGCAGCCCATGGCTGGCCCCGGTGGCGATGCCGATGAAGTTGGCTGACGGATAGTTCGTGCCGTTCTTGGCGGTATCCAGCGTCACCGCGACGCCGGGCAGGCCGCCGAAGCCGAGTTCGCCGGCGATGCCGCCCAGTGCGCGCTGATTGGTCTTGGTGGCATCGAGCAGGCTCAGCGTCAGCCCGTCACCGCCGGTACCGCCGCCGATCTTCACGGTGAACGTCGCCTTCAGCCCGCTGCTCGGCACCGGAACCGAGTAGACGGCCGATCCGGCCTGGTTCTTGGCTAGCTGGGTGAGGCTCAGACCGGTCCCGGTCATCCTGGCGCTGCCGTTGAAGGTCCAGCCACCGCCGGGCGGCGGCACGGCGATCCCGCCGGACGGGGCCGCGCCGGTGCCCGTGATCGGCACGGTCAGGGTGTGCACCCCTGGCGCGGCGACGTCGGTCCAGGTCAGCTGATAGCTGTCGGAGACCGCGCCGACGCTGGTCGGCGTGAAAGTGACCGGGATCTCGACGTCATAGCCGGGGTTGACCGGAAGTCCGCTAGCGATCGGATCGGGGTTGCCGAATGGGATCGACGGCGGAGTCGTCACCGTGACGACGGCCGGCAAGTTGCCGGTGTTCTTGACGTCGATGACCTGCTGCGCATGCTGGCCGAGCGGGACCGAGCCGAAGCTCACCGTGGTCGGCGTCGCGGTCAGGGTCGGCGTAGTGTCGGCCACGCCGTTGCCGGACAGCGAGATCACCGTCTGGGTCTGCACGCTGCTGGTGTCAGTACCGGTCAGCTGCAGCGACCCGCTGTCGTTATTGCCGACCGAGGCTGGTTTGTAGCTGAGCGTCAGCGGGATCGACGCGCCCGGCTGAACCTGGGTGCCGACCGACGGGATGCCGGAGACGGAGAACGGGCCGCCCGGCAGGGTCACGGCGGTCAGCGTCTCAGCAACTGACTCGCCGTTGGTGACGGTGATCTGCTGCTGCGTGGTGGTCCCGACCGGCACCTGGGCGCCGAAGTTCACCGCGAGCGTCGAGGCGTAGAAGCCGTTCTGGGTGCCGATGCCGGACAGGCCGACACCGATCACGGGGAAGTTCACCGAGTCGGTAGCGAACTGGAGCGAGCCGCTGGCGCCGCCGGGCGCACCAGGAGTGAAGGTGACCTGCGGCACGGTGAACGTGTCGCCCGGGTTCAGCACCTGCGGCAGTCCGGCCACCGGCGAACCGTTAACCTCGTACGGCCCGGATGCGGCGAAGGGGTTGGCCGAGCCGCTGCTGGCCGTGCTGACCGCATTGATCGTGACCTGCGACGGCGAGGTGTTGGTGATCGTCACCGACTGCGACGTGGACGGGGTGCCGACCGGAACGTAGCTGAAGTTCACCGGCGAGGCACCGCCGATCGGGGCGCTTGACGGGCTGCCGAACGCGAGTACCTCACCGCAGTAATCCCCGCTTGGCACCGGACCGCAGTTCGTTCCGGTGCTCCGGACGCCCCTGGTCGCGATGTAGACCCGGCCGCTGTCGGTTGCCGGGATGGTGAACTTCCCGGCCCCGCTGAACGGCGCAGACATCCAGATCGGCGCGACGGAGCACGGCGTGGTGGCCGAGCAGGAACCAGGCGGCACCACCGGGAAGGCTTGCAGCGTGCCGGTCGTCCCCGAGTCATTGCTTGAGTCGACCACCCAGACGACGCCCGTGCTCGGGTCCGTGCCGTCCGACGTCACCACCGGCGAGCCTGAGGTGTAGCCGAACGTGTCGGTGCTCTGCGCGACATCGGTCAGCACCGGCGTTACGCCGTCCGCCGCAAGCCCGGCCTTGTAGTACCTGAGCACGTCGCTCTTGCCCAGGTAGTACACGTAGTCGTTGGCGGTGGCGGCGACGCTGGGTGAGGAGAGCAGCGCGGTGTCGGCGAACACCGAGGGATGGCCCCACTCACCGGGGAGTCCCTTGCCCGTCTCGCTGACCGCGGCGTCGGTACCGCCAGGACCCTGATCTCGGCCGCCGAGGTTGTCCCTGTTGAGCACGAAGAGCCCGTCCACCTTGCCCGCCTGGAGGAGCAGGTGCGGCAGCGCTGTGGTTCCGAACGGCAGCCCGACCGGGCCGCCAGAGCCCAGGTCACCATCGATGGAGTCCAGGTACGGGGCGTTCGACGGGCTGAAGAAGTCGTTGGCGACCAGCGACCCGTCGCTCTGCACCCCCAGCCGGACGACCGACTCGGCCAGTTCGGACGGCGGCTTGCTGCCAAGTCCTGGCGCCGGGGAGATGCCGTTGCCCGAGGCGAAGATGATCTGGTCCTTACCGTCGGACATCAGCCCGCCGCCGCTCTGCCAGATCCCGGCCTGGGTGTCGGTGAGCCCGGCCTCATCCGTCCACATTGTGGTCGCCCTGGTGCTGGTGTTGACGCCGACGACGTAGCCGTCATAGGGACTGAAGTCGCAGTGCGAGCCGAACGCCGCGTACACCGAGCCGTCGGTCAGCAGCAGGGCAGGACGCTGCAGTTCGGTGAAGGAGTTGAACGGCACGGTCGGGTCATTAGTCGGAGCACCCTGGATCTGCACCGGCCAGCTCGGCTGCTCGGCACCGGTCGCCGCGTTCAGCGCGTCCAGGTAGAAGGCGGGATTGAGGTTGGAATGACCTGGCGGAACCACCTGGGAGACCAGGTAGATGGTGTCCGTGCCTGGGTCATAGACCGGCGTGCCGGTGACGCCGACGTTCGGCGCCAGGTCGGTGCAGTTCTCAGCCGACGACGGCCAAGGAGTGCCGAGCGAGACCGACCAGATCTGCGCTCCGGTCGCGGAGTCGAGCGCGTAGACCATGTCGTTCTCGGTGGCCACGATTACCTCGTGGTACTTGTCGATGACGATCGGCTGCGCGTAGATCTGGCCGTCGACCTTGGCTGCGAACAGCTCGCCGAAGGTGCCGCCGTGCACCGTGCTCGGGGTCAGCGACCCGGTTGTCTCGCTGGAGTCCCAGCCGTCCCGCAAGTTGTCGCTGGACGCGGTGACCTCGTCGGCTCGCGAGTTCAGCACCGACGGGTACGGCAGCACGCCTGCCGCGACCCCGGCGGCGATCAGGACCAGTGCGGCAAGCAGCCGAGTCGTCCGGGCGACCAGCCAGCCTCGATCAAGATCCCGACGAAGCATAATCCCGACCATTTCTCAGCGCCGGCGCGCTGCGCATAGCCAACTCGGGCCCTCGAATGACTCCGGCATGATGACACGGTTGACCAGGATTCACCAGACGTCGCGCCATACGCTGCCAATCCGTGACCGAAGCCGCTGTTGAGCAGCGCCTAGGCACCCCTCGACCCGGCTGTCCAGCACCACCGCGCCACCACCTCGACCGGCTGCCCATTAGCGCTCGGCCCCAACCGTGGCCGCTCAGCCCATCAGCACTCGACCACGTTGAGGGCCAGGCCGCCGCGCGCGGTTTCCTTGTACTTGTCCTTCATGTCCGCGCCGGTCTCGCGCATCGTCTTGATCGCCTTATCGAGCGACACATGGTGCTGACCATCGCCCCTGATCGCCATCCGGGCCGCGGTGATCGCCTTGACCGACGCGATCGCGTTCCGCTCGATGCACGGGATCTGGACCAGACCGCCGACCGGGTCACAGGTCAGGCCCAGGTTGTGCTCCACGCCGATCTCGGCGGCGTTCTCCACCTGCTCCGCGCTCCCGCCCAGCACCTCGGCCAGCCCGGCCGCCGCCATCGAGCAGGCCGAGCCGACCTCGCCCTGGCAGCCGACCTCGGCACCGGAGATCGAAGCGTTCTCCTTGAACAACACGCCGATCGCGGCGGCCGTCAGCAGAAAAGCGATCACACCGTCGTCGTCGGCGCCGGGGACGAACCTGGTGTAGTAGTGCAGCACCGCCGGGATGATCCCCGCGGCACCGTTGGTCGGCGCGGTGACCACCCGGCCGCCTGCGGCGTTCTCCTCGTTCACGGCCAGCGCGTAGAGGGTCACCCACTCCATCGCGTACAGCGGGTCCGCCCGGTCCGCCGTCCGCTCAAGCAACTCGTGCAGCTTGGCCGCCCGCCGACGGACCTTGAGCCCGCCAGGCAGCACTCCCTGGGCCTGGACGCCGCGCTTGACGCACTCCTGCATCACCGCCCAGATTCGCAGTAGCCCGGCACGAATCTCGGCCTCGTCCCGCCGCGCGATCTCGTTGGCCAGCATCACCCCGCTGATCGGCAGCCCGCTGGCCCGGGTCTGCTCAAGCAACTCCTCGCCGGTGCCGAAGGGGTAGGGCACTGGCGCCGCGTCCGGCACCAGTCGCGGCTGCCCGGCCTGGTCCTCGCCGAGCACGAAGCCGCCGCCGACCGAGTAATAGGTGCGGCAGCTCAGCACCGTGCCATCGGCCGCGCTCGCGGTGAACCGCATCGCGTTGGAGTGGAACGGCAGCCGCTTGCGCCGGTGCAGCACGATGTCGGCATCGATGTCGAAGCCGATCTCGTGCGGCCCGTCCGGCCCAGGCAGCGCCAGCGCACCCATTCGCCGCACCCGCTCCACGGTCGGGCCGGCGATCAGCGGATCGACCGTCTCCGGATGCTCGCCGCGCAGGCCGAGCACGATCGCCCCGACGCTGCCGTGCCCGTGACCGGTGGCGCCGAGCGAGCCGAACAGCTCGGCCTGGACTCGCGCCACCCGCTCGAGCACGCCGTCGGTGGACAGCGCGTCAGCGAACATGCAGGCGGCCCGCATCGGGCCGACCGTGTGCGAGCTTGACGGGCCAATACCGATTTTGAACAAATCGAACGCGCTGATCGACATGGTTCCCGCCAGTGTCGCGCCCGCCGGTGTCACGCCCGCCGGTCCGGCGTTACGGGTCGCAGCTGCCGCGCCGACGCCGCTTGGCGATGCGGCGCCGCCGGATTCGGCGCCCGCGGACTCGGTATCCCCTGCTGCGCCGCTTGGCGATGCGGCGCCGCCGGATTCGGCGCCCGCGGACTCGGTATCCCCTGCTGCGCCGCGCACCGGCGCCGATCGCCGCGACAGTGCGGCGACACCAGGTTCTGCGCCCGTCTCGGGCACTAGCGATGCACCTTCTCCCCCTCCGGGTCGAACGGCGGCCGCAGCGAAGCCGTCGCTCCGCATACCCTCCCCCCGACATTGACCTCATAACGCCCGGCCCGGACATAATCCGGAGTAACCGGCAGAGCGTCCGAATGCCGGAGGTAAGCAAGCCCGACCGAGGAGCCAACGGCAGCTCCCCAGGCGCCGGAGGTCACCAGGCCGGCCGCGGCCCCGTCGCGCAGCAGCAGCTCCCCGCCCCACATCATCACCTGCGGGTCATCGAGCACGACCGAGACCAGCCGCTGCCCAGGTCCGGCTGCCCTGGCCCGCTCCACCGCCGGCCGGCCAAGGAACCCGATGTTGGTCTTCAGCTTGCAGGCGAACAGCAGACCGGCCTGCACCGGGTTGTAGTCGGGCGTGAGCTCGCGGCCGAACGCCCGGTAGCCCTTCTCCAGCCGCATCGACTCAATCGCGTAGTACCCGCCGTTGACCACGCCCAGGTCCGCCCCGGCCGCCATCAGGTCCGAGTAAACGCCGACTGCGAATTCAGCCGGAACGCACAACTCCCAGCCGAGCTCGCCCACATAGGTCAGCCTGGTCGCCCGGACCGTGGCGTAGCCCAGATCAATCTGGTGGCTCCAGGAGAATCCGAATGCCTCGTTGCTCAGGTCCGCCCGAGTCAGCCTGGCCAGTAGCTCACGAGATCGCGGCCCCATCACACCGTAGACCGCGTATGCCGAGGTCACGTCGACCAGGGACGCACCGCTGGCCGGCAGCCGCCTGCCGATGTGATCGAGGTCCCGCTCGGTCGACGCGGCGCTGCTGAACAGCAGGAACTCCTCGGCTGCCAGCCTGGTCACCGTGATGTCAGCCTCGTAAGCGCCGCGCGAGTTCAGCATTCCGGTGTAGACGGTGCGGCCGGGCGGTACGTCGATGTCGGCGGTGCAGAGCCACTGCAGTGCGGCCAGGGCCAGCGGACCGGTCAGCAGGTACTTTGAGAACGAGGTCTGATCGAAGACGGCCACCGCCTCGCGGGCCGCGCGCTGCTCGGCGGCCGACCACGGCAGCCAGTTCGGCTGCTCCCAGGAGTACTCGACAACGGGAGGCTGTCCGGCCGGCGCGAACACGTTGACCCGCTCCCAGCCCATTTTGCTGCCGAAGCAGGCGCCGGCGTCGTGCAGCAGCTGATAGGCCGGTGACCGGCGGAACGGCCGGGCAGTGACTAGCTCCCGGTTCGGCCACGGAATGGCGTAGTGCAGTCCGAGCACCTCGCCGACCCGGTCGCGCAGCCAGGAGTTGTTGCCGTTGAACGAGGCGAACCGCCGGATGTCGACGACCGAAAGGTCGGTGCCCGGATCGCCGTCGATGATCCAGTCAGCCAGCGCCTTGCCCGCCCCGCCAGCGGAGGCGATGCCGACCGAGTTGAAGCCGGCGGCGACGAAGAAGTTCCGCAGCTCCGGGGCCTCGCCGAGGATGAACTGGTTGTCCGGGGTGAAGCTCTCCGGCCCGTTGTACAGCTTCTTCATCCCGGTCGTCGCCAGCGCCGGGATCCGGGTGATCGCGTTCTCCATCAGGATCGCGAAATGCTCCCAGTCCTCGGCGAGCAGCTGGAACTCGAACGGGTGCGGCAGCTGGTCGGGCGAGACCCACGGCTTGGCCGCTGGCTCGAACCCGCCGACCAGAAGACCGCCGACCTCCTCCTTGATATAGGTATAGCCATCGGGGTCGCGCAGCACCGGCAGGTCACGGTGCACGCCGTCGATCTGCTCGGTGACCGCGTAGAAATGCTCGGCCGAATGCAGCGGCACGGTCACCCCGCACATCGCGCCGATCTGCTTAGCCCACTGCCCGGCGCAGTTGATCACGATCCTGGCTTCGACGTCGCCCTCGCTGGTCCGAACTCCGGTGACCATCCGGCCCGGGCCCGCACCGTCCGGGCCGGCCCCGTTGGGGCCAGAGCCATCCGCCACCGCGATCCCGATCACCCTGGTCCGCTCGCGGATCGTCGCGCCGCGCAGCCGAGCGCCCCTGGCCAGCGCCGCGGTCAGATCGGTCGGATCGGCCCGGCCGTCGCCGGGCAGCCAGATCGCACCGACCAGATCGGAGACGTCCATGATCGGGTAGAGCTCGGCCGCACGCCGCGGGCTGATCAGCTCGCAGTCGAGCCCGAAAGCGGCCGCGGTCGCCGCGGTGCGGCGCAGCGCCATCAGCCGCTCCGGCGTCCTGGCCACGGTGACCCCGCCGCACCGGCGGAACCCGGTCGCCAGCCCGGTCTCCTCTTCCAGCCGCTCATACAGCGCCGTGGAGTACTGCACCAGCCTGGTGCCGCTCTCCGAGGCGCGCAGCTGGCCGACCAGGCCGGCCGCGTGCCAGGTGGTGCCGCAGGACAGCTGGCCCTGCTCAAGCAGCAGCACGTCGGTTATGCCGCGCTTGGTCAGGTGGTAGGCGACGCTGGCGCCGATGACGCCGCCACCGATGATCACTACTTCTGCCCGGCGAGGCAGTTCAGGCTTCCCGATGTCCTGAACCGCCCCGCCCGGCCCTCCGCCCCCCGGGCTCTGATCCGTCGTCAAGCAAGCACCTCAGTCATCCCGCTGCACGTCGTCGAGCAGGCGGTCGAACTCGGATCCGCTGAAACCAGCGACCGCGCCATCGAACCGCTCCATCGCCCACGACCAGAAGTCGAAGTCGATCGGGCTGACGGCGGCCTGGATGGCGCCCCACAGCGTCCAGCCGTACTTCCCGGCCAGCCCGAGCAGCCTGGCCCTGGCAATCTTGTTCCGCAGCGGACGGCCGTAGTACTCGGTGACCAGGAAGGCAAGCGCCTCGTTGGTCAGCTGGCACTCACCCCAGATGTTGCCAAGCTCGAAGCAGGCGTCGTTATTGCCCGAGTACTCATAGTCGATCAGCCAGATCCGGTCTCCGTCATCGATGAAGTTGGCGGCCAGCAGGTCGTTGTTGCACGGGACGGTCGGGGTGGCGCGGACGGCGAGCGCCCGGGCAGCGGCCTCGAATCTGGTCAGCCAGTCGTCGTAGCCGACCGGGATCTTGATGCCGCGATCATCGGCGACCGCCCGGTATCTGTGCTGGATCTCGAACATGTCGAAGTCGCCGTCGAACCGCTCCCCCGCGTGCAGCGCCCGGCAGGCGCCGGCGATCCTGGCCAGCGTGCCCGGCTCGGCCACGTCGGCGTTGGTCAGCGTCCGGCCGTCCAGGAAGCCGATCACCAGCACGCCAGCCGCTGGCTGGTACTCGATCACCGGCGCGCCGACGCCGGCCGCGGCAGCGCGTACCGAGTTGCGGTACTCATGCTCGCGGTCAATCGCCAGCAGCTCGCTGCCCCCGGACGCGACCCTGGCCACGAACGTCCCGTTAATCGTAGTGATCTTGAAGTTCCGGTTGGTCAGGCCGCCGGGCAGCTCGGTCACGGATCTGGGCCGATCCGCGAGGCTGGGCACCTGATCGAAGAGCGCATCGGTGTCCGTTTGGGCGGTGACCGCGGCAGGCGAGGTGGCGCCGGGCGGCTGGCTGGACATCGGCGTGATCCTCCTCGTCGCAACTGGGTAAGACACGATCAGCGATATTCGATGTACGAAGCGTA
>Ga0209517_10004371_pt1 | contig 18613 bp, 11 predicted proteins | sample PeaSoiMetSII2010_FD_187695 | JGI IMG/M metagenome (GOLD analysis project Ga0209517, IMG submission 187695) | Peat soil microbial communities from Weissenstadt, Germany - SII-2010 (SPAdes) (version 2) | ecosystem: Environmental > Terrestrial > Soil > Wetlands > Peat | place: Germany...
TAGAGTCGGCTGGAAAGGACGCGGCCGGCAAAACGGCTGGGCTCCAGAATGACCTGGGTGAGCGTGTAGTAGGGTTTTTGTGCCTGCCGACAAAAACGGGCTCGTTGCACGCGAACCAAGAAGATGCCGTCGGGTACCTGCTCGGCGGCATTGCGATCGGCGGCGTGCAGGCCGGTGATCTGGCGTCTCATGCGGCTCCTTCTTTCTGGCCGAGGTAGCTATTGAGCTGGCAGAGCAAGGCATTGCGGTCCTTCTCGGCCCAATCGGCCAGATGCGTAACGAAGTTTTCCACCTGTTCACGGGTAGCATCGCGCAGGGCCTTGGCTCCGCAGAAATCGGTTGCATACGCCTTGACCAGAGCGGGATCGAGTTGATGCTGGCGGATAATCTGGCAGAGACGGTCGCGGACCTTTGGGCCGCCGTGGTTCCCGTTGCCGTTTGCCGGCTGCGGTAGCTTCTTGGACTCTGGGCTCGAAGCCGGTTGGCTGGCGAAGGAACCGATTTCCTCGACCGAGCAGATGCCGATGCCGTAGGCCTTGCGCAAGGCTCGGTTGACGGCGCGAGTCTCGGCTACGCGCATCTCGGCGCCATGGACGAGCGGAGAAACGTTGGACGGGTCGGCATCGCCGTAACCGACGAAGCCCCGGCAGGTTTTGGACTTGTACACTGTGGCTGCAAACGCCCAGCGTTGAGCTGAGGCGTCACAGAATGCCGGAACGGGTTGGACGTGAATACCAGCACAACGGTTTCGGCGGGCAATGCCCAACAACCCTGTATGCGACACATACCATCGACCCTCGAGAAGTAGCAGATCCCCCGCTGCAACAGAGAGCTGATGTTCGGAGGTGAGTTGTCTTAGAGCACGTGAACTCGCCGGGGAAATTCGATGCCACAGCTGCCTGGCTATCCTTATGTTTGATTCGTACGTAACCGACTTTTTCTCCATTGCCATATCTCCGGAACAACGCGTGTTGCAAGTTTTCCCGATCCAGAATCATCAATTGCCAACTCGCCGCGACCAAGCTAAAACAAACAGGGGTAAACATGCGTCATGGATCCTTGGCCCCAAACGGAATTGATACTGTCAGGCTTGTATCTCAATAGAACTATTGTATCTCAATAGAGATGTTGCGATCAAGAAAAAAATCGAAGGGTAGAGCGCAAATCGACCTCCGTGCCATCGGTAGAAGAATCCGGGAACTCAGGGGTTTCGACATGACGCAGGCCCAGTTCGCACGCCGCATCGGCATCACGCAAAGTTACCTTTCAGCACTGGAACATGGGGGAAAGGAGCCTGGTGCAGCTGTACTGTTTGCGATCAGCAAAGAGTTCCAGAAGTCAGTGGATTGGCTACTGACCGGACAGACAGAGAAATGAAATCACAGGAATTCATGTGACCTGAGCCCCATGTCACGGATTGGTAACCACGGCCTGCACCTGGCTCGGGTACTGCTCTCTGCCCTGGAGGATCGCCCGCAGTAGTCTTCCCAAGGCATGGGTGGGGTTGGCTGTTCGAGCGTTCACGCCTGGCAGTTGTAGTGTTGAGATAGCAGCAGCGAGAACTTGGAACCCGCCTGGAGGATTCCGAACCGATAGTCGCCGGCCATGGTCCGGCCGCAAGCCAAGCTTGGCTTTGCCCACACCGTTAGCCATCTGCGGCACGCTGACAAAGCCTGCGTTGAATTTGCGAAACGAAGCCAAGAAGTTGTTTGTTTTCAACGAATGCTAGGCGCCTGGGCCGACGCGAGGAGTCAAGCGTGCTGCTCTTGTTCGGCGGCGGAACGAGCGGGCATCACCCGCCTTGGCCCATGCCTATCGAACCATTCGCCCGGCCGGCTGCGCGCCGCCAAAGACAGTCCGGGTCGTTCAGGATGGCAGCCAGGGAATGTGCGGCTAAGGAACATTCACGGAATCGTGGTTCTCCGCCGGCACATACTTCACCGCGGCCGTGCGCTCCAGTTTGTCCCAGGCAAACCGGCGGCCTTCGAGCGCGCGTTTCAGCGTCCTGAACAGCACCACTGAAAATAACTGGCGGTAGGCGAAGCGCTGCAGCCAGACCTGGCTGAGCAGCCACACATCTTCTTTGTCGTCGGGACGGCGGCGCTCGAGGGCAAACGCGATCGCCGAGGCGAAGAAATCAATCACCAGGAACGCGAAGAAGAAGGCCACCAGCCGGTGGAAGCTGGCCGGGTCAGTCGAGTCGGGATGGAAATGTTTCTGAATGAAATACCAGATCGTGCCCACGGCGAACATGATGTCAATCAGCGGCGACACCAGCGGCAGCAGAATCTGGAAGATCACAATGTTGGGTAGTGCCACCCAGCCCAGCACGCCCTTGCGAGCGACAACCGCGCGATGCTTGTACACGGACTGGAGAATTCCGAACGACCAGCGGAACCGCTGGCGCATCAAGCCACTCGCGTTGGTCGGGGCTTCGGTGTAGGCGAGCGCCATGTCCTCATATTCGACCCGGTAGCCGAGGCGAAGCAGAGCCATGGTGAGGTCGGCGTCTTCGGCGACCGTGTCCAGGTGATATCCGCCGGCCTCGCGCACCGCGGAAACGCGCCATGCTCCGATCGCTCCCGGCACCACGCTGACCGCGCCCAGAACGTCGAGGGCGCGGCGTTCGAAGTTCTGGCTGGTGATGTATTCGAGCGCCTGCCAGCGCGTCCACAGATTCACCCGGTTGCCGACCTTGGCATTGCCCGCGATGGCGGCGACTTTGGGATTGATGAAATGCGGCACCAGTCGTGAGATCGCGTCCGGTGCGATGATGGTGTCGGCATCGATACCCACGAACAGTTCAGCATCTCCGATGTGCTCAATGCCGTAGTTGAGAGCCTCAGCCTTGCCGGAGTTCGGCTTGGTGAGAATCAAGACCTTTCCCGCGGCGGCCTCGGCGGCAAAGGCGCGGCGGGCCACGTCGAGGGTGTGATCTTTCGAGCCGTCATCAATGACGATGACGCGCAGGTTGGGATATTTGGAATTGAGCGCGGCGCGCACTGTCCGCTCAATGACTTTTTCTTCGTTGTAAGCGGGGATCAGGACCGCGACTTTTGGCCGGTACGATGCCACTTCCGCGGGCCTGCCGAAGATCTTCTCGTGCAGCCGGTCATAGACCGCGGCCGCTCCGATAAAGAGCAATCGGCCGGTCATAAGCAGGTCGCCGATCAGAAAAATCCAGGTGATGGTGATGATGCCCGCGTCGAAGAGCCAGAAAGCCAGGCTGTCAAGCCGTGCCGCCCAGAGCTCTCCGGCCGGCAAGGGCGCCATCACGTCGGCCCTGGTCTTGCCCAGCAGATCGTAGACGGGTGCGATCTCGAGGCCTCGAGCTCGAATTCCATCGATGATCATGGGCAGGGCGCGCACGGTTTCCGCGCGGTTGCCGCCGCCGTCGTGCAGCAGCACAATGTTGCCGCAATGCAGATTCTCCGGGCGGCAGGGCGGCAGATCCGACAGCACAGTAAGTGTGATTTCTTCCGCGGATCGGCGGTGGGGAATATCGCTCCAGTCGTTGGGGTCAATGCGGTTGCCCACGGTGATGTAGCCCATCTCCTGGGGAATCTCCAGCGGGCGCACCTGGTCGGCAGTGTCGGGTTCCTCGTCAATGGCGTAAGGCGGCCGCATCAGCGTGGTGCGGACTCCCAGCAGACTGGCGAAGAGCCGCTCCGTGAGGTTCAGTTCCACCCTCATATGGGCGGTGGAGATGTTGCTGACGTCGGGATGGGTAAAAGTGTGGTTCCCGATGGTGTGGCCTTCACGGTAAATCCGCTTGGCGATGCCGGGGAACTTGTCGGTCTGGATGCCGATGAGGAAGAACGTCGCGCTGGCATGTTTGGCCTTCAGCACGTCGAGAATCCTGGGAGTCCACTCCGGGTCGGGGCCGTCGTCAAATGTGATTGCGACTTTGTTCGGGCTGTATCCGTAGCGCGCGACACGATAGGGTTCCGGCAAGGACTGGAAGACCTCGTCGGTGATCAGCCCGGTGTTGGGATCGATGGAGAGATCGCGCGTGCCGTGAGCCGGCGTGTCTTCGACGCGCAGGATTTCGCCCTGGCCCTCCATGTCCACATCGGCTCCCGGCGGAACGTCCTTGAGTTTGTCGGAAGCGCCCTGCTCGCCGGGCACGTCCCACACCCGCCACAGGGAGCGATCCTCGCCACCGAGCCGCCATAGGGCGAAGGTCCGAATGCCCAGGGTTTGTGCCGACCGCATATGATTCAAAGCAGTCACCGCGTCCAGGAACCAGACGTCGTGGCGCAAGCTATATTCGTCGAGGTAGCTGAAATGAGGGTTCAAAGCGTCGTCGTCGAAGGTGATGTCTTCGTCGGAGTCGCGCGCAGCCAGCCACGCCTCTTGCACGCTGACGCTGATGTCGTGCGCCTCCGGCGGCAGTTTCCCTTTTTTCGGCTTGAGCACCCAGTCGTAGCCGTAATTGGCAATGGCGCAAATGATTTTTTCCTGCGGGATCACCGTTTTTGCGAAGGTCAGGTTCTGAACGAACCAGTCCTGGGACGCCACAGGTCCGGATGCGGCCCCGGGGTAATGCTCGTCGTAGTTCATGAGTACCACGCCGTCGGCAGCCGCCGCGACTGCGGGATAGTCAAACTCGCCGTTGTGCGGCGGGACCGCGACGTAGAGTTTCATGCTGCGGGCATGCAGATCGCCCGACAGTTCTTGCAGCAGCGCGACATAACCGGGCTGCCCCGCTGCCGGAAAAGCCTCGAAATCGATCATCAAGCCCCGGTAGCGGCCGGAAGAGAGAAACTGCGCCGCCTGCCGGCGGAACCGCGCGCGCGCGTCGGGATCGTTCAGGAACTTTACAATCTCTCCTACCCAGTCCGTCCCGTCAAAATTGTTGACCATGGGAAAGACTTCCATGCCGGCGTCTTCCGCCTTGAGGAAAGGCATCACCCGGTCATCGACCGAGCCGACGGTGTTGCCTTGCACGACGTCGAAGAACTTGTTGGTCTGATCGTCCACCCCTTGCAGGTGGCCGTCGGCGGTCAATACATGCAACCAATCGGGATACAGCATGTCGATCTGGCGGGCATACTCGCGCAGCGACGAGAAACTGGCCGCGTCCCAGGGCACGTAGAAGGCGGCGCGGATTCCTTCTTCCTCATTGAGTTTCACCTGCGACGCCGCCAGTTTCGATTTGCGGTGAGAGCGCGCGGCCAGCTTCTTCTGGTGTTCGCGGGCTTTTTCCTTGTCGCTTTCTTTCAGCGCCTTGAGCGCGCGCTTCTGAGGGGAAAACAAAAGCTCCGGCAGGGGTTCATCGCGCAGAGCCGTAAAGACGAAGAAGATCACCAACGCGGAAACGGCGACGGCCAGGGCGTCGAGCAAGCGCCGCAGGCGTTTCCACCGCGCGCGTCGGGGATCATAAAAGACTGGCTCAGCCATGGAGAAACGGAGCTTTCATCGTATGCCGCGGGCGCCACAGGGTCAATTCTTCGATGCGGCGGGTAGTGCCCTAATCCGCCTTTCTTCACCACGGAGGCACGGAGTCACAGAGAAGACCTCGAAACCCGTAAAGGCCGGAAGCGGAGGACTTTGCCAAGCAGTTGGGTTCCTCTGTGTCTCTGTGACTCTGTGGTGAAAGAACTAAATTAGGACATTACCATCCGGCGGCCGCCAGGAAAGAAGCGAGTTGGCTGTCCTCGGTCGTACGGGGCACTTTCTCACCGCCGCAATGGCCGCAAACGCGTTATATTGCCTGCGTGCGGGAACTGGTAGAGCGGTTCGTACCGAAGCAGGCGCGGTTCTTGGTGTGGGCGAGCCTGGCAGCGGTGGGCCTGCGGCTGGTGTTTGTGGTGTGGTTCCCCGCGGTGGTCGATGACTCCAAGCTCTATGCCAATATCGCCGAGAACTGGCTGCAGCACGGTATTTACGGCGTCACCGATTCCGGGGTGATCGCGCCCACTCTTTCCCGGTTGCCGGGCTACCCGGCATTTCTGGCGGTCATCTTCGCTCTCTTCGGAATCGAAAATTTCCGAGCGGTTCTGCTGGTGCAGGTGCTGTTCGATCTTGCGACCTGCTTTCTGATGGCTGACCTGGCACGGCGTGTTTTTTCGTCGGAACGGGCCGCCAAAGCCGCATTTCTTCTCGCGGCGCTCTGTCCCTTCCTCGCCAACTATGCAGCGGCAGCTTTGACCGAAACCCTGGAGATTTTTTTCACGACCCTGGCGCTGGATTTGGCGCTGCGCGGGTTGGGGGTTGGCGAGGTCGCTGCGGGTGCGCGAAACGCTCATCTGGTCTGGCTCGGCTGCGGGCTTTCCGTGGGAGCAGGAATTCTGCTGCGGCCCGACGGCGGCTTATTGCTTGTAGCTATAGGCGGCTATTTGTTGTGGCTGCTTCTGCGCCGCTTTCGTCCCGCTCAAAATGGCCCATCGTTCAGCCCTCGGTCGATCGTGTTGGCCGGAGTCCTGGTTGCGGCGGGCGCTCTTGCGCCCTTGGTCCCGTGGACGCTGCGCAACCTGCACACCCTGCATCGCTTCGAACCGCTGGCGCCGCGCTATGCCACGGATTCTGACGAACTGGTGATAGCCGGCTTCAACCGCTGGGTCAAGACCTGGATGGCTGACTACGTCTCCGTTCAGGAGATCTACTGGCCGGTACCTGGGCAGGAACTCGACGTGAACCGCTTGCCCAGCCGCGCCTTCGATTCGGACCAGCAGCAAGCCGTCACCAGCGCCTTGTTCGCCGACTACAACCAGGACCACGAGATGACCGCCGATCTCGATGCCCGTTTCGCCGCTCTGGCAGCAGAGCGCATCCGTGCCGCGCCCCTGCGATATTACCTGTGGCTACCGGCGGTCCGCATTGTCGACATGTGGCTGCGCCCCCGGACGGAGTTGCTTCCCTCCGACCCGCGCTGGTGGGAATTTAACGACGACTCACGCTGGCTCACCGTCAGCCTGGTTTTCGGCCTGATTGGCCTGCTGTATGCCGCGATGGCGGCCGCCCGCCTGGTGCGGGGCTACAAATTTTTTGGGCTTGGACTATTTGTTTTGTTTCTCGTGCTCCGCTCCGTCTTCCTGGGAACGCTGGAGAACCCGGAGCCCCGTTACACGCTGGAGTGTTATCCGGTGCTGATTTTTCTGGCCTCTGCCCGGTTTTGTCCGAAGCTCACCTGAGCGGTGCCTCCCAGAATGTGAATATGTGTTATGTCAGAGCGCATGTGTTGACCGCGTGTTAACACTGTTAAGAGCCCTAATAGATTGAAAATTAAGCTTGAAAACGGTGGCCTGACAGTTGCACAATCGGCTCCATCAGAGCCCCAGGGTCTCAGGCAAGCCTTTTATGTTCCCTGGGCGAGTACAAAATCCGGGATGTAACGCCCTCGTGGGTAAAGGAGCTTCCCCATGCGTTCTAGCTCACGTGTAGTTACTCTGCTCTTCAGTTTTCTTCTCGCCGTCGGCATGCTCGTTTCGGCCCAAACGGCTACGACCTCCTTGCGCGGCACGATTGCCGATCCCAAGGGCGCGGTGCTGCAGGGTGCGACCATCACGCTTGAAAATCCCGCAACCGGGTTTTCACGAACCACAAAATCTGGCAATGACGGCGTGTATCAATTCCTCGAAGTTCCGCCAGCAACCTACACGCTGACAATAGCGGCGGCAGGATTCGCAACCCTAAAGCAGGACAGAGTTGTCCTGCAGGTGAGCCAACCGGCGACGCTCAACGTCACCATGGAGGTCAAGGGTGCGACTGTAGTGGTCGAGGTAACGGGCGCTGCCCCGCTGGTGAACACGACCGACGCCAGCCAGGGGCACGTGTTCAACAGCGACCAACTCGCGAACCTTCCTTCGGAGGGCCGCGACCCAGTCGGGATTCTGAGTCTGCAGCCCGGCGTAACGTTTCTTGGAGCGACGAATTTCGATAACACCCAGCCGAATCTGACCGCGGACAGTCGCGCCGGAGCCGTGGCCGGGGCCCGCAGCGACCAGACCAACGTGACCGTGGATGGCCTGGACAACAACGACCAGTTGCAGGGCTACGCGTTTCAGGGGGCGCTCCGAGTTCCGCTGGACTCGATTCAGGAATTCCGCGTGACCACCACCAACTCCAACGCCGATTCCGGCCGCTCCTCCGGGGCGCAGGTCAATATGGTGACCAAGAGCGGAACCAATGGTTTTCATGGTTCGTTGTACGAGTACAACCGTTCCAACATCGGCCAGGCTAATGACTGGTTTAACGAGCAGGCGCAACTTAGGCAGGGTCTGCCCAACAATCCCGGCGTGCTGCACCGCAATACCTTTGGCGCCTGGGTCGGTGGTCCGATCAAGAAGGACCGCCTCTTCTTCTTCGGAGGTTTTGAAGGACAGCGCACCAACGAAGCCATACAGACGACCCACATTGTCCCCAGCGACAACATGCGCCTCGGCATCATGCAGTATCCGGAAGGCCCCTGTGACCCGACAGACCCAACTTGCCAACCCGGGTTCGTCGATCCCAGCGGCAACTACAGTGTTTCGTCGAATGGAGTAGTGTCCATCACGCCCGCCGGTTTGGCCAACACTGATCAGGGCTGTGCATCCGCTGTCCCCGCGACCTGCAACTGGACCGCCGCGGGATATCCTTACGACGGGGGCGCCGACCCGTATGTAGCAAACGTCAACAATTCCAACCCGAACGCGATCTTTACGAAATACCCCTCGCCGAATACCGACGCGGTGGGCGATGGCCTTGATGAACGTGGCTTTACGTTCGCAGCGCCCAACCCCACGAAACATATGACCTACCTTTTCAAACTGGACTATAAGCTGACCCAGGACGGCAAACACAGCCTGTTTGCGAAAGGCCAGCTGCAAAACTGGCATAGCAGCACGCCCCCGCAATTCCCAGGTCTTCCGGCGAATGAATTCGACACTAACAACAGCAAGGGACTTTCCGTCGGGTACACCGCTCTGTTTAGCAGCACGCTCATCAATAACCTGCGTTATGGATTGATCCGGCAGGGTATCGGGCAAGCCGGCCTGGGCGTCGCCGATTACAACCACTTCCGCGGCCAGGCCGATGTCCAAGGTGCGGGTTTCACGCCCTCCACCTTTACCAATGTTCCTGTCCACAATATCGTCGACGACGTAAGCTGGACCAAAGGTAAGCATACGTTCCAATTTGGCGGGAATCTGCGCATCATCACAAACAACCGCACCGGCAATGATGTGAACTATTCGTGGGCCGAAACAAATGTGTACTGGTTGATTGTCCCCGGACTCGCAGGCCAGGGAGTCAGTCTGGATCCCTCTATCGGTGGATATCCGGCGGTCGATGACAGTTGGACCACTAATTACGACTTCGCCACTGCTGCAGTTGCCGGTCTGCTCACCGAAACCAACAAGATCTACAATCAGGACAAGACGGGACACTTTTTCAATTCCGGACAGCTGATCACCCGGAATTTCAAAAGCCACGAGGGTGAGTTCTACTTCCAGGACAGCTGGCGCGTCACACCGAACCTGGTGCTCACCGGAGGCCTGCGCTACTCGCTGCTGCAACCGCCATTCGAAATACATGGCAACCAGGTATCGCCCACCATCAGCCTGAATAACTGGTTTACCCAACGTAGCGTAAACATGGCGCAGGGGAAATCTCTTAACTCGCAGGATCCCGGCGGGCTGGTGCAAATGGCCCTTGCCGGGCAGGGGAACGGCAAGCAACCGTACTGGGCCTGGGATTACAAGGACCTCGCGCCTCGCTTCGCATTCGCATACTCGCCACATTCGAGCAGCGGCTTTATGCATGCGCTGTTTGGGAGCGCCGGCAAGAGCTCGATCCGAGGCGGTTACGGCATCTACTTCGACCACTTCGGCGAGGGCATCGTAAACACTTTCGACCGGGAAGGCTCCTTCGGCCTGACCACCTCACTTGTGAACCCCGCCGGCACGCAGCAAGTGGATTGCACGCCTCGCATGACTGATCTCTATACGCTGCCGCCGGCAAACACGAGCTTTTGCGGCCAGCAGGTGGTGGGCCCGCCGCCCGCCGCGTTTCCGGGCTTGGTTACACCTCCCACCCTCCTCAATCCGGGATCTTTCGCCATCTACTGGGGTCTGGACGATAAGCTCAAGACTCCCTACTCGCACGTTTTCGACTTGTCCATCAGCCGCGAACTCAGCCGAAATTTCGTCCTTGAAGCTTCCTACGTCGGACGCCTCGCCCATCGGCTGATGCAAGAGGAAGACCTCGCCTTGGCCCAGGATATGGTCGATCCCGCTTCCAAGATGGACTACTTTACGGCAGCGACGATGCTCACCAAAGCGTCTGTCGCCGGAACGGACGTCAGTCAATTGGCCCCCATTCCATTCTGGGAGAACCTGTGGCCGACCGCGGCAGGTAAGCCCGGCTTTGGGCTCCTTGGCGGGAGCGGATGTGCGCCCAATTCGGGCAATTTGCCATCTTCCAGTTTCACCGCCACGCAGGCGATGTATGACCAGTTTTCCTGTGATGCATTCAACGAGACTACGGCACTGTTCTACGCGGATCTTCCTCAGAGCTGGAATGGCAACGACTGCGCGCCGGCTTGCTCCACGCTGAATGGAAGCTACGGGGACTTCCATTTCTGGGACGACCAGTTCTCCTCCCTCTACGCCTGGCGCAGCATCGGCAACAGCGCCTACCACAGCCTGCAGCTCAGCTTGCGCAAAGCCATGAGCAGCGGGTTGCAATTCGATTTCAACTACACCTTCTCCAAGTCCATTGATGTTGGTTCCAATGCGCAGCGCATCAGCCTGTTTGAAGGGGGCGGATTCTTCAGTCAGATCATCAATTCCTTCTCTCCCCGGCAAATGCGGGGGGTCTCGGATTTCGATATGAAACATCAGATCAACGCCAACTGGGTCTACGAATTCCCCTTTGGGCGAGGCAGACGCTACGGGAGCGGCGCGAACAAGTTCATGGACGCGGTGTTTGGAGGATGGGGCTTCTCCGGCATCTTCCACTGGACCAGCGGGCTGCCCTTCACGATGGCTTCAGGCAACGGCTGGTCCACGAACTGGGAAGTTCAGGGCGCTGCGGTCGAGACTGCAAATCCCGGAAAAGTCGGGGTCCATACTCAAGCCAACGGCGATCGCACGATGTGGCAGGACGTAAGTCCGACAGGACAGGCTGTCAACTCGTTCCGGTTCCCCTATCCGGGAGAGTCCGGGCAGCGTAACGAACTGCGCGGGCCCGGGTACTTCTCTCTGGACAACGGCCTGTATAAGACCTGGAAGATTACGGAAGCACAGACGCTGAAATTCGCTTGGGAAGCATTCAACGTGACCAACACGCCCCGCTTCGACGCGGCTCAGGCTGCCTATAATTTCGGCCTGAACTTTGGCGAGTTTGGCAAATACACCACTACCCTGAGCGTTCCGCGTGTGATGCAATTCTCGCTGCGGTACGAATTCTGAGAAATTGTTCAAGTTGATTCACGGGGCGGAGAAAATCCGCCCCCGTTTTATTGCGCGGATGTTCTGGGAAAGCGGAGGCTCGAAGAATCTCTCGATGAGAGCCCTATCCCAGCGGCGAGTCGCTCATGCGGAAGCGGGTGCGGACGTGCTCGGAGATGAGTTCGATTGCCGGCCGGTTCTTGACCGGATCGGCCTGCGCCAGATATTTCATCGCTTCGATCAGCAGGCGCTGCCCATCCACGTAACGCGGATCTGAGGTGCGCTCTCGGCGCTTATTTCCCAGCTTAGGAGGGACTGTAATCGTAAAAACTTTGGCCATGAAATGAACCCAACTGAAGGGTGGGGTCAGTATATCGTCCCAAGTGCAATTCTGATCACACCTTCTTGTTCTTTATATTCAACAACTTAGGCGCGAGGTGAAATAGTCTGCGTCTTGCTGGTAGTCTTCAGCCGGAAAACGCTGTCGGCGATCTTGTCGTTTACCCGGATCGAGGAATATTTGGTGAGATGATAGTCGCCTTGCGGGTCAAAGAATTGCTGCTGCACAGCGATTCCTTTGTCCAGGTCGATCCAGAGCAGAATCTGCTGGAAGTTGTTGCGGACCCTCTGCGATTTCGGGACTAGCTGAAGCTTGGCTGCAGTCACGCCATTGATGGTCTCTGCCCCGATGTAAGTCACATCGAAGGTATTCAGCAACTCTTGCCCGCTGCCTCCGAAGCCGAGCACCAGGTAGCTCTCAAAGTCCGCCTTGTTCTTGCCCAGATCGTATTCGGTGACCTGGTCGAGCTTGGGCTGATAGAGGCGGATGGTGCCCCCGCTGAACAGCACATACTTGGGCTCAGGTTTCATCTCCGCCGCGCTCGGTCCTATCTTCTTAACTTCCGCCATCATCTCGATGTCCTTGCCGTTGCGGCGGTAATAGATGGTGCCGGACTCGACGTCGTCGACTTCCTGGATGACTTTTTCGTACGTGCTCCATTCGAATTCGGCCTGGGTGGTGCGGAAACTCGCGGCGGCCGCATCCATTTTCTTGAGAACCGATTCCAGACTGCTGGAACTGGCCGAATCGGCAGGCTTCTGCGGAGGAACGCCCCGGTGCAGCAGGCCCCACACGAGCGCGACAGGCAAGATAAATGCGAGATTCTTCATTGGTGCTTGCGAATCTGGCCGTTCTCACTGGCAACTGGCAACTGACTACTGACAACTGGCAACTGAGTATTACTACTCCCGCTTCACCACCACTTTGTAGCTTTGCACCTGTCCCTTGCGGTCGGAGACGGGCTCATAACTGACGATCGCCACCGCGCCGGAAATCGGCTCGATAATGCGCCGCAGCTGCTCGCGCACGGAATGATCGTCGCCCGGCGAAATGGCGCTCGCTTCGACCTGGTAGAGCAGATTTCCCTGGGCGTCGGTCGTGACCACTACATCGGTTGGATGTGGATTGCGCGCGATCGGTTTGTCGTTGAAATCGATCACGCGGGGAGAGAAGAAAATGAAGATCAGGATCAGCGTGACCATAATGTCGTAGTGCAATGTGCCACGCTCATACTGCCACAAAATGTATCCGCGAATTGTTCGCCAGATGGAATTCATCGGCAGGGGCGCGCCGGGCGCGGTCGTCGTCACTTCTGCTCTCTGCAAGTGTACTAGCTCCTGGCTTCCGGCTACTAGCTACTAGCTTGTCTCCTTCGCGGATGTGGTTTCGGCTAGAAGCTAGCAGCTAGGAGCTAGAAGCTCTTCGGCGTAATGCGATCCGTCCCGATGTACCCGCGCAGCGCTTCAGGAATCACCACGCTTCCGTCCGCCTGCTGGTAGTTCTCCACAATCGCGACCCAGGTGCGGCCGACCGCTAACCCGCTGCCGTTCAGCGTGTGCACCAGTTCTGACTTGTTCTTACCCTCCGGACGGTAGCGGATATTCGCCCGCCGCGCCTGGTACGACTCGAAATTCGAGCACGATGAAATTTCGCGAAACAACTGCTGTCCCGGCAGCCAGACTTCGATGTCATAGGTTTTGGCCGCCGCCGCCCCCATGTCGCCTGTGCACAGCGTGACCACGCGGTAATGCAGACCCAGTTTCTCGAGAACTTCCTCGGCATCGTGGGTCAGCTTCTCGTGCTGCTCGTAGGAATTTTCCGGCCGCGTGAATTTCACCAGTTCCACCTTCTGAAACTGATGCTGCCGGATGATGCCGCGCACATCTTTCCCGTACGATCCGGCCTCGCTGCGAAAACAAGGTGTATAGGCGGTCAGCGAAATGGGCAGCCGCGCCTGGTCCAGGACTTCGTCGCGATACAGGTTCGTGACCGGAACTTCGGCGGTGGGAATCAGCCAAAATGGCCCATGCGGTAAATGAAAGGTGGAACCAGTGCGAGCAACCGTTAGCGGTTTAGAAAGTACCTGCTTTAATGGTTGAAGCTTGGCGGACAACTGGGAGTCACATTGCCCAATGTTAAACGCTAGGGTTTCACCGGTGGAAGCCTCTATCGCAACCCCTGTTTGACTGGAGGGTTCCCACAGATAAATGAGCCACACCGGTTCCGGGACCTTAAACAAGTCAGCTGCGAACTTCGGCAATTGTCCCGTGCCGTACATGGAGTCGGAATTCACCAGATACGGCGGCAGAACTTCGGTGTAGCCATGCTCGCGGGTGTGCAGGTCGAGCATGAAGTTCGCCAGCGCACGCTCGAGTTTCGCCCCCAGATCCCAGTAGACGGCGAATCGAGCGCCGGTGAGCTTAACGGCGCGTTCCAGGTCGAGGATGCCGAGTTCGGGACCCAGGTCCCAGTGCGGTTTGGGAGTGAAATCAAACTTGGGCGGCGTGCCCCAGCGGCGGACTTCGACATTATCCTCGGCGGTCTGACCCACGGGCACGCTCGCGTGCGGAAGGTTGGGGATGCCCACCAGGATTTCGCGTAGCCGTGCGTCGAGGTCGTCGGCAGTTTTTTCGAGCGTCTGGATCTGCTCGCGCAGTTCCTTGGTCTGTGCCATGGCCGCGCTGGCGTCCTGCCCGGCCTTCTTGAGCTTAGCGATGTCTTCCGAAGCTCGATTGCGCTGGGCCTTGCGCGTTTCGGCCTCGGTGATGGCTTGCCGGCGCTCGGTGTCCAGCGCGCGGAAGTCCTTGAGCACCGCGGCCGGGTCCAGGCCGCGCTGGCGCAGCTTTTCTTCCACCAAGGGAAGGTTTTCGCGGACAAAATTCAGATCGAGCATGGGAACCCAATACTTTATCGGAAAAGAGGTAGGGAATGCACGCCGCCGGCTCGCTTGGGGGATGGCCCAGTTTGAATTTCATGGCTGCAAGGCGTCATCCCGAAGGCCCGCGCTTTCACCAGCGGGACGAGGGATCTCCCGCGCAAGACTTTGTGTACGGGAGGTCCCTCGCTCCGCCGGAAAAGCGGCTCCGCTCGGGATGACCCCGTCGAATAAGGGGAATAGGGTGAAGATTCAAACTCAGGCACTACCCTCGCCTACGCAGTGCCTCGGCTTGAGGAGATACCAACGTAGGGACAGCCGCCCCATTCCAGGTGGAAATCTTTTCCGCCGGAGTCTTGGTGGATGGGCCTCACCTGTGTAAACTACCTTCGCGATGCGATCTTCCCCCAGATCTGTTGCCGACTACTTCATCCTGTTTCTGCTTGCGCTGGCGGCCGTCCTCAGCTTCTCCGCTCCGGGTTTCTCTTCGGCCTACAACGGGCATCCCAAGCTGATCGTGGTGATCGTGATTGACCAGTTCCGCGGCGATTACCTGGAGCGCTACCGCGACCAGTTCGGAGACGCGGGTTTCCGCCTCCTGCTCGACCACGGCGCGTATTTCCCGAACTGCAATTTCAACTACGCCAACACGCGCACCGCTCCCGGGCACTCCACCTTGTTCACCGGCGCTTACTCGAACGGCCACGGTATTGTGGCCAACGAATGGTGGGATCCCAGCAAGAAGCGCATGGTGACTTCGGTCGAGGACGATGCCACCAAGCTGGTGGGCGCCGCCGAAGACAAAGCTGGCGCCTCGCCCCACAACCTGCTCGCCGACACGCTGGGCGACGAACTGAAACTGGCCACGCAGGGCCAGTCGCGCGTCTTTGCTCTTTCTTTGAAGGACCGGGCCGCGGTGCTTCCCGGCGGCTTTGCCGCTGACGCCGCCTACTGGATCGAGCCGAAAACCGGCGCGTGGGTGACCTCGACTTACTACCGCAACGAACTGCCGCGCTGGGTGCAGGATTTCAATTCGTCTCGCCCGCCCAAATATTGGGACCGCGAGTGGAAAGACGCGCAGGGAAAGCTGCTGGGCTCGACCGCGCATCGCGGCGGCAAGAAAAGTTCCGATGCCGGCTTCTATGAAGTAGTCGGCTCGACCGCATTCGGCAACGACTACGAGTTCGAATTTGCCCGGGAACTCGTGGTGTATGAGAACGTCGGTCGCGGTCCGGCCACGGATTTGCTCTCGATCAGCCTCTCGCCCAATGACATTCTGGGTCACCAGGCCGGTCCCGATTCGCCGGCCATGCGCCAGATGGCGCTCGATCTCGATCGCCAACTGGCCGACTTCTTCAATTTCCTCGGCCATCAGATCGGGCTGGCCGACGTGTGGATCGCGCTCTCGGCCGATCACGGCGTTTCCGCCATGCCCGACGTCGCGAAAAAGTTGCGTATTCCTGCGGCCAATCTCGGCGTCGCTAAGGTCGAGGCGCAGATCAACGCCGCGCTTACGGCAAAGTTTTCTCCCGGCCATGCGGCGGCCTATGTGAAGCTCGACTATCCCCTGGCCTGGCTCGACCAGGATGCTTTCGCCGCCGCTCACCTGAAGGAGCGCGAAGCGGAACGAGCCGTCGGCGAGGCCATGAAGCAGGCCGGACTGCGCGATTTCTACACCAAGTCGCAGCTGGCCGAAGGCGAAGTTCCCGACACGGCGCTGGGGAGAAAATATCTCAACAGCTATTCGCCGGAAGGCGGCTGGTACGTGATGGGCGTGCCCGACATTTACACGGTCGGGCCAGGTAGCGGCACCGACCATGTTTCTCCTTACAACTACGACACGCACGTGCCGCTGGCAATTTATGGCCTGCCGTTCCAGCCCGGAACCTATCGCACCAGCGTCGAAACCGTGGATCTCGCGCCCACCCTCGCATCGCTGGTGGGAATCAATGCTCCCACTCATTCCGTCGGACGCGTGCTGACCGAGGCGCTGGCGCCCGCTCATCACGCGGCCAGCTCAGGCGCGAACGCCGGGGAGGGCCAACCATGAGCGCGCGAACTCTCGATCTCAGCGTCAGCTTCGCCGGCATACAGCTCAAGAATCCCATCATCGCGGCCAGCGGAACCTTCGGCTACGGCGTCGAGTTCGCAGACATTGTCGATCTCGCCAAGCTGGGAGGCATCGCGGTCAAGGGCCTGTCCAAAGAGCCGATGATCGGCAACCCTCCGCCCCGCCTGTGGGAGACTGCGGCCGGCATGTTGAACGCCATTGGCCTGCAAAACATCGGCGCGCAGGCTTTCCTGGAAGAAAAGCTGCCGCGTTTGCGCCAGGTCAAAGACGTGGTCATCATTGCCAACGTTTTCGGCTACACCCGCGAAGACTATGAACGGACCATCGAAATCCTCAACCACGGCGAGGGAATTGCCGCCTACGAGCTGAACGTTTCCTGTCCAAACACGGCGCAGGGGGGGCTGCAATTCGGCAGCGATCCACGTTTGCTCGATGAAGTGGTGACCACGGCCAAGCGCGTGGCCCAGCGGCCGCTGATCGTCAAACTCTCGCCCAACGTGACCAGCATCGCGCAGATGGCCTATGTGGCGCAGGAATCCGGCGCCGACGCCCTGTCGCTGGTCAACACCTTCGTGGCCATGGCGATTGATCCGGAGACGCGCAAGCCGCGTATCGCCAACGTGACCGCCGGACTTTCCGGTCCGGCTATCAAGCCCATCGCGGTGCGCATGGTCTACGACGCCGCGCATGCAGTGAAGATTCCCGTCATCGGCATGGGAGGAATTTCGACCCCGGCCGACGTGGTGGAATTCATGCTGGCCGGAGCGACCGCGGTCCAAGTCGGAACCGCCAGCTACTGGGACCCCTGCGCCACCGAGAAGATCGTGGACGAACTGCGCGTCTGGTGCAAAGACCACGAAGTCGCGCGCATCGCCGATCTCACCGGCGGAATGCAGTTGGAATAAGACCCCGTCCGCAGCCTGCCGACATGAAGCTAAGGCAGGTCCAGGTCGAGGGCGTAGATTTCGTCGGTACTCAGATCGCGCACGAAGAGTGCCGAGCCGTCGGGAGCAATGCCAGTCCAGCCATAGGCAGGAACGGTGGAGTACTTCGGCAGCCCCTTTAAATCAACCAGAAGCTCCGAGTGGGTCTGGCCGACCTTAACCCTGCGAAAAGTGGGATGGTCGGCGAGGGCGTCGTCGTAGTATAGAAAACTCCCATCTGGCGACCAGTTGAGATAACCCACGACGCCTGGCTCAGTGATCCAGTCGGACCATTTTTGGGTCTTGAAGTCGAAGAGCAGCAGTTTTGTAGAATTCAGGCTGAGCGCCGCAAGGTGCCGACCGTCGGGCGACCAGCGCGGGCTAAAAAGAGCCTCTGAACCAGGAACAACAGATACTTGGTGAATGGCGAGGTCCACGATATAGATCGCCATTGCCTCGGACGGATCCACATTCAAGTGCCGACCGAAGGCGATTCTCTTGCCGTCGGGGGACCAGGTCGCGTCCAACTGGGCGTGGCTTTCCGCCAGCATTTCCTGGGGCACACCACCTTGGGCAGAGATCAGAAACGTCTTCCAAGGCCGACCGGGCTGGATATCTACATAGGCGATCTGGGTGGCGTCGGGAGACCAGTGGGGCAGGCCGGTTAAAACCGGCGGATAGGTCAGTTGCAAGCGATCGCTGCCGTCGACGCGGCTGCGCCAGAGTGTGTGGTCGGGATAGGAAACATAAGTGACCCACTTGCCGTCCCGCGAGAAGTCCAGTTCGCCCGCCGAAATCCCGGCAAGAAAGGGCACGAATTGGCTGGATTTGGGGTCGTAGCGGACCAGTTCGCCGCGGCCCTGCATAGCACTTACAAACAGTTTCTTGCCATCGGCGCTGGGCACCAGCGATGTGAAGGATAGCGGCCCGGTGGTCAGTTGGAAGGGTGCGGAAGAATGCCGGTGAAACAGGCCCGACGGTTCGCGCATCGCCCAGACATTCGCTCCGGAAGGAGTCAAGTTCAGGAAA
>Ga0209517_10004372_pt1 | contig 18604 bp, 13 predicted proteins | sample PeaSoiMetSII2010_FD_187695 | JGI IMG/M metagenome (GOLD analysis project Ga0209517, IMG submission 187695) | Peat soil microbial communities from Weissenstadt, Germany - SII-2010 (SPAdes) (version 2) | ecosystem: Environmental > Terrestrial > Soil > Wetlands > Peat | place: Germany...
CCATATCGGGGACGATCAGCGGGACCGGTGGCAATGGAGCCACGGTGACGTTGAGTGGGGCGTCGAGTGCGACCACAACCGCGAATTCCTCCGGCGCGTACAGCTTCACCGGACTGGCGAATGGCAGCTACACGGTTACTCCCAGTCACAGCGGCTATACGTTCAGCCCATCCAGCCAAAGCGCTACGGTCAGCGGCGCCAATGTGACCGTGCCAGCGTTCACGGCGACGGCAGTGACGTATTCCATATCGGGGACGATCACGGGGACCGGTGGCAACGGAGCCACGGTGACGTTGAGTGGTGCGTCGAGTGCGACCACAACCGCGAATTCTTCCGGCGCGTACAGCTTCACCGGACTGGCGAATGGCAGCTACGCGGTTACTCCCAGTCACAGCGGCTATACGTTCAGCCCATCCAGCCAGAACGCTACGGTCAGCGGCGCCAATGTGACCGTGCCAGCGTTCACGGCGACGGCAGCGGCAACGACGTATTCCATATCGGGGACGATCAGCGGGACCGGTGGCAATGGAGCCACGGTGACGTTGAGTGGGGCGTCGAGTGCGACCACAACCGCGAATTCCTCCGGCGCGTACAGCTTCACCGGACTGGCGAATGGCAGTTACACGGTCACCCCAAGCAACAGCGGTTATACGTTCAGCCCATCCAGCCAGAGCGCTACGGTCAACGGCGCCAATGTGACCGTGCCAGCGTTCACAGCGGCAGCAGTGACGTATTCCGTCGCACTGGGGTGGAGCGCAAGCACCTCGACGGTCACGGGCTACTACGTTTATCGCAGCACGACGAGTGGAAGCGGATATGCGAAGCTGAATGCTTCCTCAGCCGCCACCGGTTTGAGCTATACCGACACAACCGTGGTGAACGGGACGACCTACTACTACGTTACGACGGCCGTTGATTCGAGCGGCACGGAGAGCGTGTATTCCAACGAAGCCTCGGCCATTATTCCCTGAGTTCTAGAGCCGAGCATCCCCGTTCTTTAGCGGAGGCCTTTGCCGGGAAGAGATGACGGTCCGGTGAAGGCCCTCCTCCAATTGGCATAAGCCCACACCAGGATTTGCGCCAGGACCGCGCCCAGAGCGTCAATGGCGACGTCACGCGTGCTAGCGTGGCGAACCGCCACGAAAGATTGGTGCCACTCATCTAAAGCGGCGAAGGCCAGGGCGATGAAGAAGGTAGTCACAGCCCAGTCCAGGCGCCAGCCGGACCGGCCGCTGCGGACTCCGCGGAATACCGTCACGCTAAACACGCCAAACTCCAGTACATGCGCGAACTTGCGAATTGCCACGTGGAATAGATGCAAACTACGGGGAGAAATTGTTGGAAAGATCCAACGCAACAGGGGATAGATGAAGCGAGCGGTGTGCTCGCTGCTGAAGTACTGCGTGGAAAAGAGTGAAATCAGGAGGGCAACAAGAATTGCGGGTAGCCAGTATTCCAGGCGGCGTGACATGATCTGTTTGTGGTTCTTTCTTGCCAGTACCTGGCACCTTGATTCTTCGGATTCCCGTCCGACGAGCCCCCAATAACCAGATTTCGGAGCTATTCAGAGGAATTCAAGTACAGGGTCGTTAATCATCTAGCTAGCCCAAAGTTCCCATTTTTAGGGGCCGTCACCTGTTTGCAATTCAATCCGACAAACAACACTGCCTGGGCGACATTGCCGATAGAAGTACTGAGTAAGGATCTTACTCCGACCCTCTTGTCATCACGGTGAAGTTCACGCTGGTCACGCTGGCTTCGTTGATGGTCACCGCTTGACTCGCGGGGTTGAAAGTCGCCTTCAGTTTGCTGGGTTTGACCGAGTAAGAACCGTTGGATAGCCCGGAGAAGCTGTAATTTCCGGAGCCATCCGCAATGGTCGCGAGCGAGACTGCACCGCTCAGTGTGACTGTCGCACCTTCGCCCGCGGAGGCTGGGCTAAGGGAACCCGAGATTGTGTAAGTGGGATGAACAGCCGTGGCGGTGAAGTTCACATCCGTCACGTCGGCATCTTTGATGGTTACTGCTTGGCTCGCAGGACTGAAGCTATAACCGTCCTTGCTGGGCGTAATCGCATACCTTCCATTTGCGAGTCCGCCAAAACTGTACTTGCCAGAATCATCTGCAGTCGTGGTAGCACTAGCCACGCCAGCCAGAGATAGGGTCGCCCCACTGCCGCTGACAGCTGGAGTAATCACTCCCAAGATTGCAAAGGAGGTGGCTCTCCCGCCACTTCGTACCACTGAGAGCCGGTAGGCTGAGAGCGAGCCACTCAACGAGTTATCTGCATAAAGGATCAGGGAGTCCGGCGTTCCCCTGGCGTTGGCAGTGACCTGAAGAGGTTCAGTCATTGTGCCATCGCCCCAGCCTTTCGTTCTCTCAATCGATGTATCTCCCAGCAAGGCCTGGGGGACTCTGACCAATAGTCCTTGAGTTACGAACAGGAGTGAAGCGACGAACATGAACATCAAGGTGAAAGATGGCCGGATGCGGAAGCAGCTTAGGCAGAACTCACTCCGCGTTTCAATCATCATCGTCCGCGCCATACACGGATCCCTTCATGAATGGACTTAGACACTTCTCATCAGAGCGGCTTCGCCTTGATCGTACCATCTCCGGCGCCAACAGATACACTCTGCCGTTCTTAAAGTTGGAGACGCCGCCAGTCAATGGTCTCTGGTCCATTACCATGTGAGTAGGTTGAAGAATCAAACCGATAGAAATAGATAATTTTATGGCAGGAATGCGCTCCAGCGAGAGAGTGGTCACGTAATTTGGTGCGCTGTTGCGGAAGGACAATCAACCGCCGGTCAATTCAGAAAGAGCGCGGCGCGCTTGGTCCGCAAGCGGAGAAGCGGGATTCAGGTTGATGGCCTTCTCAAGTTCGACCTTGGCGCGAGAGGAATCGTTGAGCTTTTTGTAGGTCAAGCCCAAGTGATACCGATAGGTCTGATTGTTCGGCACCTTCTTGATGGCGTCCTCGAACAAGGGTGCGGCAACCGAAAAGGCACCGTTGTTGAAGTAAGCCCAGCCGAGAGTGTCCGCGGAATTGGGGAGATCCGGCAATCCTTTGCGTGCAGCTTGGGCAAGGGTAAGAGCTACGTTCGTGTTTCCGCCGTGTTCGAGGAGAAGGTAGGCGAGGTTGTTTGAAGCAAGTGGTTCGTCGGGTTTGAGTGAGAGAACCTTCTGGTAGGCGACCTGCGCTTCCTGCCAATTGCCTTGCTTCTCGTAAGAGGTTCCAAGAGCGAGATAAAGCCGGGGCTCATCCGGCGAGAGTTGAATGGCGCGCTGATAGGTGACAATCGCTTGATCAATTTCGCCGTTATTGGATTGGGCCTGGGCGAGCAGCCCGAGGATGAATGGATTTTTCTTGTCCAGATCCGCAGCCCGCTGGAGGGCTTTTTCCCCTTCCGCGGATTGATTGGCCCTGAGGAAACTCTGCCCTTGAAGCAGGTAGAGCGCGGGGTTGTTGGGATCGCGGTCAATCTGCTCCCTCACCACTTTCAGAGCGTCTGCGGGCCGGTTCTCCCGGAAATAGATGTCGGCAAGACCTGACACGGCCTCGAGGGAATGCGAATCGCGTTCCAGGGCTTGGCGGTAATAGGATTCGCCCTCCTTCCATCGGCGCTGAGCCGCGCGCATCTGCCCAAACTTCACGTATGCCATGGGACTTTGCGGCGCCATTGTGAGCAGTGCGTTAAGATCGATTTCAGCGCCGGCAGCGTCACCCTGATTAAACCGCGCTGTGGCATGTTCCAGGTAACCCTCGGGAGAACGTGGAGCATACTTCTTTAATTGGTCAGAGATCTCCTCCAGGTTGTGCCAATCCTGACGCTGCAAAGCTACATCCGCGAGAGCGCGCCAGGCCTGGGGGAGAGCGGGCCGGAGGCGAACAGCTTCCCGCCATTCTCCTTCCGCCTGTTCCAATTTGCCCTTTTCGCCATAAGCAACCCCAAGTTCGTAATGGCCAAAAGCGTTGTCTGGAGCGCCCTTGAGGCCTTGCTGGAACGAAGTGATTGCGTCATCCACCTTTTTCTGGTGCAGGAGAATCTGGCCTTGCAGAATCTGTGCTGCGGGATCCTGCGGAGTCTTCTTAAGAATTTCGGCATTCAATTGGGCGGCATCATCGATACGTTCATTCAGGATCAGGAGTTGAATGTACGTTTTGCGAAGTTGCATGTCGTTAGGATGCTGCACAGAGATAGCTGCGAATTCATCGAGAGCTTTCGTACTCTCGCCTCTGGCAAGATAGAAATCGCCAAGCATGCGAAAGGCGTCAGGATTGTCGCCAAGGTCCTTTTTGCCTTCCTCGAGAGTCTTCTCCGCCAGGTCTTCGCGGCCTTGGTTCAGGTACAAGCCAGCAAGTGAGGCGCGGGGCAACGGATCTTTGGGAGCCAATTGAATCGCGGCTTGGAATTGTTTTTCGGCCTCCGGCCAGCGTCGTTGCCTTTCGTAAAAGCCACCAAGGGTCATCAGTGGAACGTTTGTCGTCTTATCCAGAGTTAATGCGTGTTTCAGATTCAGTTCCGCTTCGTCAATCGTTCCCAGGCGCTCTTGAATCAATCCCAAAGCGATGTAGGCCGAGGAGCGATCCGGAGCCAAAACAGTGGTGCCCTTCGCTTCCGTTGCAGCGTCCTTCAGATTCCCGAGGAACGCGTCAGATTCCGCGAGGAGAAGTTGCGCGTCTACATTCTTTGGATTACCGGTAATAATCTGGACGGCGCGGTCCCTGGCCTCCCGCGCTTTACCACCACCGAGCAGAAGCCTGCCGAGCTCCAACTGGGCTTCCTCGTTTGCCGGCTGATTCTCCACGGTTTTCAATAATTCCTGGTAGGCGTTGCCCCAGTTTTTTTGTTTGATGTAACACTTCGCAAGTTTGAAGTGAGCTTCCGCGGATGACTTGTCAGCCTGGATGGCGTTCGAGTAGAAGATAATCGCTTCGGGAAGCTTGCCCTTCGCCACCTCCTGATCGCCTTTCGCAATGAATTTCTGTCTTTTTGCGACCGGGTCAGTAGAGCAACCCGTGAGAGTCAACGTTAGGAAGATCAGGGATAAGCAAGAGATAGTTCGGTTGAGATGAGAAAATCGTCCAGCCTTGATTATTTGCATTGGTTTCACGATCGTCCTGGCAAAGATACGGGAACAGTATGATCTGATGCAATTCTACGCCCTCTCTGACGGGATGAGTACGAGAAGCGTGGATCGAGTGAACTCCTTATTTAAGAGTAACTTGAGATGATCGGATGGGGGGTGCGAGGTGAGCGCAACGGCCACAGGGGTTCCTGCAGGAGAATTGGGCCAAAAGAGGTAGGGAATGGAAGGGCTAAAGTGGATAGGAAAATTCCACTCCTCCAGGGGAAGGGCAAGATTCACTGCGCGGTGGGGACGTGAGCAATCGGCTAGACTCCTGTATCTATAACAACAAGAATAGCTTAGCGAAGAATCGGGAGGCTTGCAGAGGGATTGGAAACTGGCAACTGCCGTGCAGATGTAGGCGCTTGAGATACTAGGCGTGTCGTTGTGTGCAGGTTGTAAGCGGTCGAGATAGTAGAATCGGAACTGATATAGGGGTCTAAATGGTTCGTAATGGCGAGATTGGAATAGGGGACGCGAAGCGAGTGCTTCGGCGGTTTTGGTGGATCCTGCCGATCACGATTGTGAGCGGAACGGTCTTGGCTTTGACAGCGGCTTTTATGATGCCGAAGAAATACACGTCTACGACACTGGTCCTCGTGGAACAACCCACTGTGCCGTACGATTACGTTAAGCCGGTTGTGAGCGCAGATTTGAGTAACCGTCTCGCTTCAATGAAGCAGCAAATCCTCAGCCGGTCGCGCCTGGAACCAATCATCTTGAAATTCTCGCTTTACACCAATGATCGAAACAAACTGCCGATGGACGATCAGGTGGAAAGGTTGCGCCAGGCAATTGATGTGGCGCTGATGGAACCGATGTCCGGCTCTCAGGGCCGGGCTCCGGGTTTTAAAGTGGCTGTGACATTCGATAATCCCCGGACGGCGCAGGAGATCTGCTCGGAATTGACTTCCATGTTCATGGAGCAGAATCTGACGGACCGCGGAAAAATCGGGGACGAGACAACTTCCTTTCTGAGCCGGCAACTGGAAGAGGCCAAAGCGAAACTGGACGAGCAGGATGCGGCCGTGGCGGAGTTTAAGCGGAGGAATATGGGAACGATGCCTGATCAGACTCAGCAGAATCTGAGCCTCTTGACGGGCATGAACGCGCAACTGGAAGCCAACACACAATCCCTGACGCGCGCCCAGGAAGACAGGGCTTTCAACGAAGGTCTGCTTGGACAACAAGAAGCGGCTTGGAAAGCCGCGCAGGCCGGGAATAATCCAGAGACGCAGGAACAGCAACTGATCGCCTTACAGGAGCAACTGGCCGCGCTCGAAACCCGTTACACTCCGGAACATCCGGACGTGATCAAATTGCAAGGACAGATTGAGCAGCTCAAACAACGAATCGGGGCGGCACCTAAAGCGGCCGCCGGACAGGACCCCAAGAGCGGCGCGTCGAAAACCGAACCACCCCAGATACAACAACTGAGGGCAAGAATCCGTCAGGATGGCATCAACATTGCCGACCTGAGCAAACAGCAGCAGACCATTCAGGAGCGCATACGCGTTCTTCAGGCGCGCGTGGAGTCCAGTCCCGCAATCGAGCAGCAATATAAGGAAGTTACGCGCAATTACCAAACGGCGCTGGATTTTTACAACGATTTATTGAGGAAAAAGCAGAATTCCTTAATGGCCACGGATCTCGAGCATCAACAGGAAAGTGAAACGTTTCGGGTTCTCGATCCGCCGAGCCTCCCGGCCAAACCTTCTTCGCCGAAGATTGCTGTGATGGCAGGAGGCGGATTTGGTGGCGGGCTGATGCTGGGTTTGGGAATTCTCTATTTACTGGCCATCAGCGACAAGTCCTACCACACGGAACGCGATGTAGAGATTTCGTTGCAGCTTCCGGTGCTGACGATGGTGCCAAGTCTCATTTGGAACGCAAATGGCAGTGAGAACGCGAGTGCAATTGCGCGTTCTTCATTGTCGCTCGATAAGAGCGCCTAAGGGATTTGCGGAAAGGGTTCCCAGACAAAGATATGAGCAGGATTCATGAGGCACTAAAAAAGGCAGCCGAACAAAGGGCACCGTTGGCTTCACGTTCGCCCGAATCCGTCATGCTGGAAGTCACAACTGAAGAACAGAGCCGGAGCCAAGCCGCAACCGTTGAAGCGATCACCCCTGCTGCTGAGGTGAAGAAGACGAACGCAAGCATTGTGCCGCCCTCCTTCGCGGACATTGCCAGCAAATGTGCTCATCCGACATGGGCGTTGGATCCGCGCTTCACAGTGTTTTCCGGGCTCGAGAGCGACCACTCGAGCGCCGAGCGATTTCGTACACTGCGCTCGCGTTTGTCACAGATCAGAGACACCCGGCCGCTCAAGAAAATATTAATCACGAGTAGCGTTCCCGCCGAAGGGAAGTCCTTTATCGCCAGCAATCTTGCCCAGTCGTTTGTGCGACAGGCGGACCGGCGGGTGATGCTGATTGACGCAGATCTGCGGGCTCCGCGCTTGCATACGGCTCTCGGCGCCAGTCCCCGGCCGGGCCTAGCAGAGTACTTGATGGGCGAGGCGGATGAGTACCAGATCATTCAACAGGGCGAAGACAAGAATTTGTGCTTTATCCCGTACGGGAGCGAAACTGCGGACCCCAGTGAGTTGCTTTCGCGCCAGCGGATGCGCAAACTGCTGGACTTTGTTTCGCCAGCGTTCGATTGGATTTTACTGGATTCGCCTCCAGTGCTGCCCGTGCATGACGCCAGCATCCTTGCTGATCTGTGCGATGGAGTCTTGTTCGTCGTGAAGGCCGGGGCAACTGAGTCTGTTGTAGCGGAAAAAGCCGTGGCGGAATTTCGCCAGAAGAATCTGCTGGGAGTGGTGTTGAACGGGACGGACCGCGCTGACTCTTATGGCGGCTACTACTACGATTCCGAATATAAAAGCAACGCAGTGTTGTGACGCCGGCCTTCGCGTCGATAAGCCGACACTTTGGGTGAGTTTCAAGAATTTGCAATCAGGAGAACAAGGAAAGTTATGGCAAATCCGACAAAAGTGCCTTTTTTGGAGCTTGTGAAGCCGCATCAGGAACTGGAGTATGAGCTTCTCGCAGTCGTGAAACAAGCGTTCAGCACGGCCGGGTTTATCGGTGGTCCGATGGTCGAAGGCTTCGAACGAGAGTTTGCGAAATTCTGCGATACAGAATACTGCGTGGGAGTAAACAGCGGCACGGACGCTTTACGCTTTGCCTTTATGGCCGCGGGTGTGGGCCACGGCGACATCGTCATCACGGTTCCTCACACCTTTATCGCCACAACGGAAGCCATCTCTCAGGCGGGGGCACAGATTGCGTTCGTGGATATCAACGAACAGACCTACACGCTGGATCCTGAAAAACTGAAAAGCTATCTGGAAACGCAATGTGAGATGGACCCTGTAACCGGAAAGCTCGTTGATAAGAAAACAAAGCTTCGAGTCGCGGCCATCGTTCCCGTGCACCTCTACGGGCAGACGGCGGACATGGATCCCATCTTGGAGCTTGCAGCACGCTACCACTTAGTTGTGGTTGAAGATGCCTGCCAGGCGCATGGTGCCGAGTATTTTTCCAAGAAAGAAAACGCTTGGAAAAAGGCCGGTTCGATGGGGCTGGCGGCGGCGTTCAGCTTCTACCCGGGGAAAAACCTGGGTGCCTGCGGCGAAGCCGGTGCAATTACGACGAACGATGAAAAACTGGCGCAGAAAATGCGCATGATTCGTGACCATGGCCAGGCCAAGAAGTACTACCACGATGTCGAGGGTTACAACGGCCGGCTGGATTCCATTCAGGCGGGATGGCTCAGCGTCAAACTCCGCCATCTGGCGAACTGGAATGAATCGCGCCGCGCTCTGGCCCATGCTTACCACAAGATGCTTGCGGAATTGAAAGGAGCCGTGGTCCTCCCCATTGAGGCTCCCTTTACCAAGGGCGTTTATCACCTGTATGTCGTCCGGCTGCAGGATCGTGAAGCGCTGCAAGCGCACTTGGCCCAAATGGGCATCGGAACGGGGATTCATTATCCGATTCCGCTGCATCTGCAAAAGGCTTATCAGCACCTGGGGTACAAACAAGGCGATTTCCCGGTGACGGAAAAAGTGGCAAGTGAAATTGTTTCCCTGCCCATGTTTCCGCAGCTCACAGCGGAGCAACAGAAACTGGTTACCGAGAGCGTTGCGAGCTACGTGAATTCCAAGCTTGCGCCTACGCACTAAGGAACAGGTTTTCCGGGCGACTTAGGGTGTAACCGTATAGAGATCCACCATCCCACCTTCCAGATGCTCGTTTACGTGGCAGTGAAACAGCCACGTCCCGACGTTGTCGGGAACCATGTCCGCAACTCCCATAGACATAGGGGACAGGCTCACGGTGTCTGTGCGCATGCCGTTGAACAAAACTGTTTGGCCGTGCCAGTGAGGAGTATGCACGTCGTCTTCGTTGCTATTCGATAGCAGGTACCAACGCACGTGTTCTCCTTTTTTCATACTGATCCTAGGTAGATTGCCCTCGATGAGCCCATTCAAGCTGTAGAAGAGATACTTCACGCGGAAGGCCGGATCCGTGGATCGGAGTCCCGGCGTCCATCTTCGCTGATTCGAAGTGTTGGCCTCAAAATACCAGCTTTCCGTTTCATCAAACACAGCAAACGCAATGACGAATTCACGGTCCACATCCAGTGGAGTACCGTCCGGCCGTGTAGTGCCGCGTTTACTTACAATAATTGGCCCGAACAGGCCGCTGTTCATATCCCGCGGTTCGACCCAGTGCGAGTGGTACATCCAGATCACAGAGCTGGGGTCCATCGGTCCGGGTCCCGCACGTTCCGGCACGGACCAGATATAGGTATAGGTTCCTCCGGGCGCAACAGCGTAACCCTTTTTCTGTTCGGGAAGAACCCCGTCGTTGTACACAGCGCCCTCGGATTCCTTCGCGTACTCCAAGCCATGCGGGTGCATGCTGCAGAAAATTCTGGTGTTATTTTTGAAAACGACCTGAATTACATCGCCGACTTCCGCGCGGATCAGTGGTCCGAGTATGCCCAAGTGCTCCCACTCGGGCGGGCGCGGTTTCAGGGTCTTGAAAGTGGCATCTGTGTATTCCTGATAGATCGCCTTGCGATACTTGGTCCCGCCGGATGGGCCCTCCTTTTCCGCTCCCGGCAACCCCACAAGGTTTCTGCCGTGCGGAGCGTAATCCCAGACGACTTCGTCCGCTGCGATGTAATAAACGACCATTCGCGGCGGCGGAGGTTCGGCTGGTTGGGCCTTTCGCGCTACACACGAGAAGAAAAAAGCAAATGTGAGAATCACGAAAACCCGGCCAAATCTCTTCAAGTGTGCACCTCAATTGCGGATCAGTAAGAGGCAGCCCAGAAAAGCAAGCTACTGCGGGACAGGCAAAACATCCACCGCGTTGTTAAACGGCCGCTTTTCAGACCAACCTGCCTAAGTGTACGGCCATCGATTTCGATTCACAACAAGCCTTGGTCGTGGAAGTAATTGGGAAGACCGTTACTCCAGAGTATTTTGCCGATTTTGGGTACGATGGTAGGTTCTGCTTGCTCCAAAGAAACCGTTGTGGGCTGCAGCGTGTTCAGGGAGAAGCGGGGAAAGCTCTAAGACACCTGGCCGCTTGTATGGTTAGTTCTGGGGGTCTTTCCTGACGTTCATGAACCCTTTACGCATAGGTTGCTTGTGGATTGGCAGGACCCAGGAGGCCTGCAAAGTACCTTTCTTTCATGGACTTGGATGGGGAGAGTTTCAGGCCGTCAAGGCAGGAGATGGAAGAGGTTACAATTGTGGAAGCGGTTTTCCTAGGCACCATACCGCAGCCAAGTGCCCGATTCTTTGTTGTTGAAAATAACAGACTTATTTGAATGAGGATGGCTCGTAAATTGCCCACTTAGAAGCAGAGTGGGGTGTACATCGGTTTTCAGGTTGCCCCCTCCATCGGCTGGCTTCCTTTGCTCCATGCGCCAAGGATGCCCAGACGCAAGTCGGAAACAGCAAGAATGCCACGAATAGGATCACACGAAATCCCCGCTCGAACCCTAATGCTGATGGGGGTGGACTTCCTTGCCTTGATCGCCTCCTTGGTGATCGCTGCAGCACTGCGTATGCCCGGGGGGCTTGCGATTGAACTCAGCGACCCGTGGTTCTGGTCCAAAGCCGCGCTCGTTGCTGCCGTTTGCGAGCTCTGCCTTTACTTTAACGATTTGTATGATTTTCGTGTTGTAAGGCGGCGGGCAGATTTGTTGGTGCACACCATGCAGGCGTTGGGGGCCTCTTGCGTAGTTTTGTCGCTCACTTACTTTTTGATTCCAGATTCCAGTCTCGGCAGGAGCATTGCAGTGACCTCCGCTCCGCTCAGCCTGGTTCTTCTGATGAGTTGGCGTCTGTCAGCGAACGCCATAAACCTTTTGGCAAAGGGAGACGAGCGGGTGCTGATGGTGGGCACCGGGAATGCAGGAATCTCGCTGGTCCGGCACATCCTGGACCATCCCGAATACAACATGCAGGTTGTCGGGTTCCTGGATGAAAAGGGAGAAGACATTGGCAAGTCGTTGGTGAATCCGCGGGTGGTTGGCGCGGTCAGCGAATTGGAAGCGATCACAGCGCGCGAGAAAATCGATCGAGTGATTCTCTCCTTCAAAGAACGCAGGGGGAGCATGCCGGTGAGAGAGTTGCTGCATTTGAAGTTCGCCGGAGTGAGGGTCGAGGATGTTCACAGTTGCTTTGAGCGGCTCTCTGGACGGATTACCATCGAGCATCTTTCGCCGAGTTGGTTCATTCTGTCCGAAGGTTTTAAGAAGTCTCCCTGGCTGAGGGCATCGAAAAGGGCCATTGACATCATCGTATCCGCCATCCTTCTGCTGTTGGTGGCTCCGATTCTGCCGCTTGTGATGCTCGCGATCTATATCGAATCAGGAAGCCCTGTGTTGTTTCGGCAGGCGCGCGTGGGGTACAAGGGCCGGGAATTCGAACTCCTGAAGTTTCGCTCCATGAGGCAGGACGCGGAAAAGAATGGTCCGCAGTGGGCAACACAGAGCGATGCCCGGATTACGCGAGTCGGGAATTTTCTCCGCAAAACACGTTTGGATGAAATACCCCAGTTGTTCAACGTCTTTCGCGGGGAGATGAGCTTGGTTGGCCCGCGGCCGGAACGCCTGGTGTTCTGCCAGATGCTCGAGGAGAAAATCCCTTATTTCAACCTGCGTCATTCCGTACGGCCGGGATTGACCGGCTGGGCACAAGTCCGGTTTCGTTATAGTGCGAATTTCGACGATGCCAAGGATAAACTCGAACTGGACCTGTTTTACGTGAAGAACCTTTCGCCGCTGGTCGACTTCGCGATTCTTTTCGAAACAATCAAAGTCGTCCTGCTGCGCCGCGGGGCCCACTAGTTGGATGAATTCACCGAGTTCAGTGAATATGGCTGAGAACGAAGAAAAGCCTCTCGCGGAACAGGCACTGTTACCTCTGCCTGCAGCTCCCGTCGAAGTGGAAGCGAAAAGCTCTGCGCCTACACGGGTGTTGGTGTTGACCGACTCATTCCCTCCGCATGCAGGAGGTTCGCGAGAGTACTACTACAACATCTATAAAGAGTTGGTAGCTCTCGGGAATTCTGAAATAACCATTCTGACGAAGAAAGTACCGGGGTGGGAAGAGTTTGATCGCACAACCAGCTCCAAAGAATTCCACATCATTCGGCGATTTAAGCCCCTTGCTAATCTGAGACTCAAAGAGCTCCCCAAGGGGATCTTCCCATTCCTGCAGACTCTCTGGCAAATTGTGCGGAAGCGGCCCGAAATCATTCACGCCGGTGATCTATATCCGCAGGGATTGATCGCATTGTTCGCAAAAAGGGTGTTGCGAATTCCGTACGTCGTTTATTGCCATGGTGAAGAAATTACACAGATGGACCGTTACCGGTATCAACCGCGTGTTCGAGACTTAATCTACCGGTCCGCGGATGCGGTCGTTGCCAATTCTGATTTTGCGTGCGGGCTTCTTTCCCGCATCGGTGTTGCTCACGAGAGGACTCACAAGATTAGCCCTGGGGTGGACAGAGAACGTTTCAAGCCAGCTCCCAGGAGTGAGGGTCTCTCTCAGAGTCTTAGTTTGGCAGGGAAAGTAGTCATTTTGACAGTTGCCAGACTGGTTCCGCGTAAAGGACATCGCGCCGCTCTGCAGGCATTTTCAATAATGTGTAGAGAATTCCCGAGTGCGCATTATTTGATTGTGGGGACTGGGCCGGAAGAGGATCACCTGAAACAACTTGTCCGGGAGAAAGGGCTTGAAGACCGCGTGACATTCGCAGGATTTGTGCCTTCGGAGAAGCTCCCGGAGTTTTACTGTACGTGTGACCTCATGCTTCTGGCAAATCGTGAAGAGGCAAATGGAGATGTGGAAGGCTTTGGAATTGTATTCCTCGAAGCGAACGCTGCCGGAAAACCCGTGATTGCAGGGCGAACTGGCGGAGCAGTTGAAGCAGTTCAAGATGGAGTGACCGGGCTGCTGGTGAATCCGGACGATCCCTCGGAGATTGCCGCTGCCTTGAGACGGCTGCTTTCGGATACGCGGCTACGTGAGCGACTCGGGCTGGCGGGCTTGCAGAGAGTAAGGTCCGAATTCGATTGGCGTTCAAAGGCGTTAGCTCTTTGTGTGATCAATCGTCAGATTTTGATTAAAAGAAACCTTGTCGGAGATTCTTCCCCAGGTTCCCTGAAGAGTGACAAACTAGATCGGACAATTGCCTCAGCTCATGTTGAGGGGCATTGCGCTTCAACGCCTCGCGGGAAATGATGCTAAGCAGAGGAAGGCTACCAGTTTAAGGATCTCCATGCATCACTTCGGACTTGTCGGTGATACTGCCCTCATACTTTACATCGGTGCAATCGTGGCGTTTCTTCTTTCCATTGTCTGGAAACCAGAAGTGGGCCTCTATTATCTGATTCCCCTTCTTCCGATGCAGACAGTTCGCTATCGACTCCACGACCTTCCGCTCGGTGAGAAATTGGTGGATTTCATCCTGTTAGGAGTCTTGATTGGCCTGCTCTTACATGCCAAGCGACCGATATTTGTTGCATCTCCTCTCAATAAGGCCATCCTCATCTTTTGCGTGATCACCTATGTAGGTTTATGGGAAGGCAGTCTATTTCATGACATGCCTCCGCCGCTATGGTATACCGATGCACGCTTCTCGGACTGGAAGAATTACGTTGAGATGTTATTGATCTTCTTTGTCGCCGCCGCAGCGCTGCGCACCCCAAAACACATGACAATCGCTATCGCGCTAATGTGTATCTCTGTTCTGCTTGTAAACCGTAGCTATCACAGTACGATCGGGGATCGAGATTTTTCGCATTTCTCCTATGAACTGCGAGATGCAGGTACATTGGGGTTTGCGGGTGAAAATGGGATGGGTGCCTTCCAGTCTCAATTTGCAGTTTTCTTCTTGGCACTGGGGTCGTTTGCCAAGAAGAAATACGTCCGATGGGGACTTTATGGAATTGCGCTGACCTGCATCTACTGCCTGGTCCTGACGTTCTCCAGGGGGGGGTATTTCGGCTTTCTTCTTGGGATTCTTGTCCTCGGCCTCATCAAGGAGCGCAAATTCCTAATAATGCTTGCGATTTTGCTGTTCAGTTGGCAAGCGATCGTGCCCCATGCGGTCCAGGAGCGGGTGTTCATGACCTACGAAGAAGAGGGAGGACTCGATTCGTCTGCCCAGGAACGGGTTGATCTGTGGCAAGATGCGTTGCAAGTTATCGGTCAGAACCCTGTCCTCGGAACCGGGTTTGACACGTACAAATTCATGGGGAGGGTCGGGCCATATCAGGACACACATAACTACTACTTAAAGGTGTTTTTGGAATTGGGTCTGGTCGGTTTACTTCTCTTTTTCTGGTTGATCGCTTCCGCCTTTCGGTTGTCATGGCGCCTATTCCGTTGTCCTGGTGACGACCCGCTTCTGACGGCGCTAGGCTGCGCGCTCGTCGCTACACTTTCGTGCACTGTCCTTGTCAATCTTTTCGGTGATCGCTGGTCATATCTGCAAGTGAATGGTTTTCTCTGGGTTCTTCTGGGTATGGCTGCGCGTGGTTTGTGGTTGTGTACAGAGGAAGTCGGTAAGGTAGAAGTCCCTTCGCAAATCCGGAGATCTTCGCCCCGAATCCCGCTGCCGGTATCCCAGGCATGAGTTCCGCCCCTGTGCCGCAGAGTCCTAATGGCACGAAGGTCGTGCATGTCCTTTTCATGATCGACCAGCTTTGCGAATTGGGTGGTGCGGAACGCGTGATGTTGCAAACAATAAGCCTTTTGCCGAAGGATCGATTCCGTTGCTCCCTGATCACATTCAAGATCAATACCGGGGAATTCTTCAGAGTTTTACCATGCCCTCACTATGTCTTCCCGCTCAAGCGGACTTATGACTGGAAGGCGCTGCAGACTGCCAGGTCCATCCGCAAGTTCATCAGAGAAGAAGGCGTCGATATCGTCCACACGTTTCACGAAACCTCGGATCTGTGGGGTGGCTTCATTTCTCGAATAAAAAGCGGTCCGGTGCTGGTGTCCAGTCGGCGAGATATGGGTATATTACGGTTGCCGAAACACAACCTCGGCTACCGCATGATGAATTCCAGATTTGACCTCGTTCTGACGGTATCCGAAGAAGTGAGACGGTTCACGATCAGCAAGGACTCCATCCCAGCCGAGAAAGTGTTCACTTTGTACAACGGGCTGGATATCAACACAATTCATAGCTCAAACGATGACCGGAGTTTCCGCAAAGTTCTTGGTCTCAATGCAGAAGGGCCAATCATCCTCACGGTGGGTCACGTCCGCCGCGTCAAGGGAATTGACATCTTGTTGGAAACGGCGGAGATTGTTGCGCGGGCATTCCCTGAAGCCATTTTTGCCATTCTGGGGAAAAATTCAGATCCAGAGCACTTTCGAATGCTGGAAGAGCGGATCGTAAAACTGGGAATTCAGAAGAACGTCAGATTCCTAGGTGAATCGAACGAGGTACTCCCTGTCTTGCGTCTCGCCGACGTCTTTTTTCTCCCCTCGCGAAGCGAAGGATTCTCAAATGCTCTGATCGAGGCGATGGCTTGTGGTTTGCCTTGCGTGGCGACTCGCGTGGGAGGAAACCCCGAGGCAGTCGAGGAGAATCGCAGCGGTTATCTAGTCGAAAGCGAAGATGCCACTTCCGCGGCGGACCGAATATTGCGGCTGCTGAGGAACCCGATAAGGGCAAAGGAGATGGGAGTCGCCGGCAGACGAATCGTCGAGGAGAAATTCACAGCTGAAGTCATGATCAGAAACCTGGTTCAACATTACGATCGACTTCTTGCCGGGAGGAATGGGTAAGATGGTCCAATTTGTGGAATTTATTTTCTGGTTCTCGCTTGCAGCCATGCTTTATGTCTATAGCGGGTATCCCATTCTTCTTGCTGTTATCTCCGGGTTTTTCCGCCGCAAGCAACCACAACCAGGCTACGCACCTTTTCTGTCCATACTGATTGCCGCATATAACGAAGAATCCGGCATCCGTCGCAAATTGGAACAAACTCTCGCATTGGACTACCCAGCAGATAAGCTCGAGATCATTGTTCTTTCCGATGGATCCACGGATCGTACGGACGAAATCGTCCGCTCATTTGCGGATCCGCGTGTGCAACTGCTCCACGTTTCAGGACGCAAGGGAAAGACAAACGCCCAAAACGAGGGCGTGAAGATCGCCCGTGGTGAAGTGCTGATCTTTTCGGACGCCACGACCATCTATCATCCGCAAGCCCTGCTCCATCTGGCATCTAATTATGCCGATCCAAAAGTGGGAGCTGCCAGCGGGCGCTATCAGTATTTCGATCCAGAAGGGAAATCTCCCACGGGCCTCGGCACGGTGGCTTTCTGGAACTACGAAAATGCTATCAAGATGTTTCAGTCACGCATAAGAACCATCAGTGGTTGCTGTGGTTGTATCTATTCCGTGCGCCGGGATGCTTACACTCCTCTTGCGCCAGAAGTAATCAGCGATCTTGTTCAGCCGCTGCACGTAATCCGAAAGGGATACCGGGTCGTCTTTGAGGACAGGGCTTTGGCGTATGAGGAGACGACTCAGTCAACTTCAGAAGAATTTTCGATGCGTGTGCGTGTGGTGACGCGTGGGATTCGCGGTTTGTTGAGCGTGTCTGAGCTGCTCCTCCCCTGGAAGTTCGGCTGGGTCTCTTTTCAACTCTGGTCTCACAAAGCTCTTCGTTGGCTCGTCCCCTTCTTCTTGATATTGTTCTTGGCCAGCAATCTGTTCCTGTGGCGGCGGCCTTTCTATCAATGGACCTTGGCAGCTCAACTGATTTTTTACGGGAGCACTCTGTTGTCACTCCTCTTTCCGTTGCAGAGAGTTTGGAAGCCCCTCGGCATTCCACTTTACTTTTGCACTTTGAACGCAGCGGCGTTTTGCAGCGTCATTGAGGTCCTGCGGGGCAAGAAATACGTTGTCTGGGAGACGGTGAGACCTTAAGCCATCATGAAAATCGAGTTTTTGACACAAGATGATCCGCTTTACGTTTTGCCCTTCTTTGATGAATTCGTACGGAGCTACGCTTCCGAGTTTGAGATTCTGCACATTGCGACGTGCCCGACGATGGGCAAGCGGTCGCGGGCTCAGATGGTCAAAGAACTTACACACCTATATGGCGTTACGGGCATGGCACGTCTCGTGTCCCGACTCGGCTTGTCAAGACTTGCTGGGCTGCTGCCCAGGAAGTTAGGTGCTACCAGGTATGCGACCCTCACGCAGCTGTGTCGTGCCTATGGAATCGCTCACGCCCAGATCGGAAATCCCAACGCGCCGGAATTTGTGGATGCGGTTCGCGGAAGAGCCCCCGATCTTCTGGTGTCCGTGGCATGCCCATACATTCTGAAGGAGCCGCTTCTCACCTTGGCGCCGAAGGGAGCCATCAACATACACAATGCGCCGCTGCCAAGATACAAGGGCATGATGCCGACATTCTGGCAGATGTATCATGGGGAAAAGACGGTTGGACTCACGATTCACTACATGGTGGCAAAGCTGGATGAAGGACAGGTGTTGCTACAAGAGCAGCAGTCCATTGTCCCGGGAGAAACCTTGGACCAACTGATCCGCCGCTCCAAGCGTTTCGGGGCGCATGCAATGGCTAAAGTTTTGCGCCAGCTTCGCGATGGAACTACCTCATCAAGAATGATGGATCAGTCAAAGGGAAGCTACTACACCTTTCCAACCAAGGACGAGATTAAGGAATTCCACCGGCGTGGTTTGCGCGCCATTTGAGTTGGGGGCTTGTAATGGCCCCGACGTACAGAATAGGTACTAGTTCAAGTATGACGAAGACTCGACCAGCAAAGAACAACCGGCGTCTGATAAGTTGGCTGTGGATCTATTTCCTCAAACTCAGTGGTTTGCTTGCTTGGGCCCAACGAGAGATATGTTCCTCTTCCGGGATTGTTGTT
>Ga0209517_10004375_pt1 | contig 18602 bp, 17 predicted proteins | sample PeaSoiMetSII2010_FD_187695 | JGI IMG/M metagenome (GOLD analysis project Ga0209517, IMG submission 187695) | Peat soil microbial communities from Weissenstadt, Germany - SII-2010 (SPAdes) (version 2) | ecosystem: Environmental > Terrestrial > Soil > Wetlands > Peat | place: Germany...
GAGGCGAGCGGCGCCACGGCCCGGCGGCGGCAGGATCAGGCGCGTGCGGCGCTGTGGAGCGAGATCGACGACGGGCTGCTCGAAGCGCTCAAATCCGATCCCGACGTGGCGGCGCAGCTCCCCGCGCTCGAGGCCAAGGTCGCCCAGCGCGCGCTCACGCCCTCGGCGGCGGCGCGGGCGGCGCTCGCGGCCTTTCTCGCCCGCGGGCCCTCAGCCTGAAGGCCGTGGTGTTCTCGCTGCCTTGATCTGGGGGAGAACCTGGGCCAGTTGCTTGAGGATTTGCCGGCGTCTGGCCTCTTGAAACTGGATGACGGCCTCGTTTTCAGCGGCGGGCCAAAACTTCGCCTCGACCACATTCGCCAACCGAGCGTGCAGATAGACGGGGTAAAACCAGCCGAGATATTGGTCGGCGGCGTAGCTCAGATTGGTAATGTCGAAGAGATTGAAGCCGGCGCCCGTAATTTCCGCGTTGATCGCTTGAAAATCGGCGAGATCCGCCTCGCAGATAATCACGTTGGTTTCGCTCAGGACCTGTTTTGCGCCGCGCAGGGCTTGGACTTCCGCACCCTGGATGTCGAGCTTCAACAAATAGGGCGGGGCGAGCCGCAATTCGGCGGCCAGGTCGTCGAGACGGATCGCCGGTACGATTTGAACGCCGCTGGTTAATTTGTTGATGCGCTCCCAATAGAAATCGCCGCTGTCGCGCAGCGAACTCCAATAAGGATGAATTGAGGTCGTCAGCTCGACCCCGCCGTTTTCATCCGACACCGCGGCGATGCGATAATGGCCGCCGAACACCTCCTGAATCGATCGCAGCGACGGCTCGTAAAGCGCGTTGGCGTCGATGTTGACGGGAACGCTCTGCGCGAACAACCCACGGAGATATTGCTCGACGAAGAAATGGCCGTCGGCGCAGCCAAGGTCGATCACGGTCGCGTATTGCACCCCCTTCTTCGCCAGGAGGGCCAAGGTGTCGATGAATGTCCTGGGTCCGGTGTCGGCCATTGTCGCATCTCGACTTTCTCGTGAACCCGCGCCCGACGGCGGATCAGTATAGCTCCGATGGCGCGGCTTGACGGAAGGCGGGGCGCTGCCTTAGAAACGCGCCTTCCCGGCATCGAGGATGGGTCATGGCGAGACGGTGCAGCATCACGGGCAAGGGCGTGCAGGTCGGCAACAACGTCAGCCACGCCAACAACAAGACCAAGCGGCGCTTTCTGCCGAATCTGCAGACCGCGTCGGTGCTCTCGGACGCCTTGGGCGTCGGCGTGCGGCTCAGGCTTTCGACGCAGGCCATTCGCACGATCGAGAAGAATGGCGGGCTCGATGCCTATCTCATGGGCATGCCGACCGCCCGGCTCCCCATCGAGGCGCGCCGCCTCAAGCGCCGCATCGAGGTGGCGCGGGCAAAACGGCCGGCCCCGACGGGCTAAGCCGAGGAGCGTTCCTGCCCACTATTTTGCCCACCATATTAGTGGGCAAGATTCTCATTGACTCCCCAGCCCGGCCCATGGCAATCCAGGCGAAACCAAATGTCGCGGCCGTTCGGGCCGCGCTGGAGGCGCCGGCGACGTGGACAGCCAGTCTCTCCTGCAGGAGATCGCCGGCTATTGCCGGCGCATCGGCATGGCCGAATCGACCTTCGGCCGGCTCGCTGTCAATGACGGCAAGCTCGTCAATCGCCTGCGTTTCGGCGGCCGGGTCACGGTCGAGACGGTGGAGCGGGTCAGAAGCTTCATGACGGCGAGCGAGCATGGCGGACGGCTGTTGGGGCGGCCACGGCCGACCGCGCGCGGCCCGGCGCGAGACTCCGATCCCCGGGTGCCGGCCGCCGGCGCGCCGGAGGCCGAGAAGAGCTTCCGCTTCTATGACAACCGGCAGAAATATCTGCTCTTCGTCACCACCTGCAGCGAGAAATGGGTGATCGCCGAGCGCGTGGCGATGGAACTCACCAACATCCATCCGCGGCCGCCGGGCGCGCGCATCTTCGATGCCGGCGTGGGCGACGGCACGGTGCTGACCCGCGTCATGCGCGCGATGCATCAGCGCTTCCCGACGACGCCGCTCTATGTCGCCGGCAAGGAGATCAGCCTCGAGGACGTGCGGCTCGCGCTCGAGAAGATGCCCGACCGCTTCTGCGAGCATCCCGCGACGGTGCTAGTCATCACCAACATGTATTATTCCGAGGCGCCCTGGCTCACCCCCAGTTCGGTGACCGCGGCGACGAGCCTGGTCTGGCACGAAGTCGGCCTGACCGGCGGCAGCTCGCACGAATTCGAGGAGCAGATCACCGCGCTCCAGCCCTTCCTCGCGCAGCACTGGCGCGCCAAGGTCGGCAAATCCGGCAATCCGATCTACGAGAAGCCGGTGGTATTGGTGATCTATCGCGAGGACTACAAATTCCTGCTCGACCAGCTCCGCCCGCGGCGCGGTGCGGCGCGCGCCGAATACGATCTGGTGATCGCCTCGCAGCCCTACCGGGCGCGGGCGCCGGTCGAGTTCAAGGCGGCGAAAGTTTTGGCGCCTTTGGCGCGCAGCCTGGCGCCGGGCGGCCGGCTCATCGGCATTCATTCGCATGGCGATGATCCCGGGCTCGAGATCATCCAGAAGATCTGGCCGGGCGAGAATCCCTTCATCACCGATCGCCATCAGCTGCTGCGCGCAACCAAGGTGGAGTTGGGGAGCGCCGCGCGCGACCTCAACTTCAACGCCTATTCCGATGCGCGCTCGCTCTTCCGCTATACCATGCATACGCTGCCGAGCGAGATCGCCGAGACGATCGGCACCTCGACGCTGTTCGCCGCCTGGAACGCCGCGATCTATGTGGCGCAGATCGACGACCAGCGTCTCTCGGACGTGATCGGCAGCGCGGCCTATCTCGAAGCGACGAAGGACATCCTGCACAAGCACGGGGGGCTGTGGTTCTGGGATGAATCCTATGTGATTTCCCGCAAGCGAGATTCGGTGTGATGCCGACGGGATTGACACGAACCCTGGAGCACTGAAGTGAGCAAAGGCAACTACGTCTTCACCAGCGAATCCGTATCCGAAGGCCATCCGGACAAGGTCTGCGACCGGATCTCGGATGCCGTCGTCGACACCTTCCTCGCGGGCGACCCGCATTCGCGGGTGGCCTGCGAGACGCTATGCACGACCAATCGGGTCATCCTCGCCGGCGAAGTGCGCGGCCCCAAATCGATCACCAAGGATTTGCTCATCGAGGTCGCGCGCCACGCGATCAAGGACATCGGCTACGAACAGAAGGGCTTCCACTGGAAGCATGCGCATGTCGAGTGCCTCATCCACGAGCAGTCGATGGACATCGCCCAAGGCGTCGATGCCGCCGGCAACAAGGACGAAGGCGCCGGCGACCAGGGCATCATGTTCGGCTTTGCCTGCCGCGAGACCCCTGATTTGATGCCGGCGCCCATCCATTTCGCCCATGGCATCCTGCGCTCGCTGGCGGAGGCGCGGCATTCGGGATCGGCGCCGCTTTTGGGTCCAGATGCGAAGAGCCAGGTCACTTTACGCTACGAGAATGGGCGGCCGGTCAAGGCGACCTCGGTCGTGGTCTCGACCCAGCACAGCGACACGATCGGCCAGGACGAGGTGCGCGAGATCGTGCGGCCGCATGTCTTGAACGTGCTGCCCGCGGGCTGGATGTGCGACGAGGAGCATTTCTACGTCAATCCGACCGGCCGCTTCGTCATCGGCGGGCCGGACGGGGATTGCGGCCTCACCGGGCGCAAGATCATCGTCGATACCTATGGCGGCGCCTCGCCGCATGGCGGCGGCGCGTTTTCCGGCAAGGACCCGTCGAAGGTCGACCGCTCGGCCGCCTATGCCGCGCGCTATCTCGCCAAGAACGTGGTCGGCGCCGAGCTTGCCGAGCGCTGCACGATCCAGGTTGCCTACGCCATCGGCGTCTCCAGGCCGCTCTCGGTCTATATCGACACCGCCGGCACGGCCAAGGTCGACGAGGACAAGCTCGCGCTCGTGCTGCAACAGCTCATGGACCTCTCGCCGCGCGGCATCCGCACGCATCTCAGCCTCAACCGGCCGATCTATGCGCGGACCGCGGCCTATGGGCATTTCGGCCGCGCGCCCGAGCCCGATGGCGGCTTCTCCTGGGAGAAGCTCGACCTCGTGCCGGAACTGAAGCGCGCCTTCTGACCACCGCTTTCTGCGAAGGAGCCGACATGGCTACGAGTCCCGATTACAAGGTCGCCGACATCGGCCTCGCCGGCTGGGGCCGGCGCGAGATCGCGATCGCCGAGACCGAGATGCCCGGCCTCATGGCGGTGCGCAAGGAATACGGCGCGAAGCAGCCCTTGAAGGGCGCGCGCATCGTCGGCTGCCTGCACATGACGATCCAGACGGCGGTGCTGATCGAGACCTTGATGGCCTTGGGCGCCACGGTGCGGTGGAGTTCCTGCAACATCTTCTCGACCCAAGACCATGCCGCCGCGGCGATGGCCGAGCGCGGCGTCCCGGTCTTCGCCTGGAAGGGCGAGAGCGAGGTCGAATACGAGTGGTGCATCGAGCAGACCTTGCGCGGGCCCCATGGCTGGACGCCGAACATGATCCTCGACGATGGCGGCGACGCGACCAAGGTGCTGCACGAGAAATATCCCGAGCTGTTGAAGAACATCCGCGGCATCTCCGAGGAGACGACGACCGGCGTCCATCGGCTCTACGAGATGATGAAGGCGGGCAAGCTCAAAGTGCCGGCCTTCAACGTCAACGACAGCGTGACCAAGTCGAAATTCGACAATCTCTATGGCTGCCGCGAGAGCCTGGTCGACGGCATCAAGCGCGCGACCGACGTGATGCTCGCCGGCAAGATCGCGGTGGTCTGCGGCTATGGCGATGTCGGCAAGGGCTCGGCGGCGAGCCTCCGGGGCCAAGGCTCCCGCGTCATGATCAGCGAGATCGACCCGATCTGCGCGCTGCAGGCGGCGATGGAAGGCTATCAGGTCGTGACCATGGATGAAGCGGCATCGATGGGCGACATCTTCGTCACCGCCACCGGCAATGTCGACGTCATCACCCTCGACCACATGCGGCAGATGAAGGACCGCGCCATCGTCTGCAACATCGGCCATTTCGACAGCGAGATCCAGATCGCCGCCCTGCACAACTACAAATGGGAGGAGGTCAAGCCGCAGGTCGACGAGGTCGTCTTCCCCGACGGCAAGCGCTTGATCGTGCTCGCCAAGGGGCGGCTGGTGAATTTGGGCTGCGCCACCGGCCATCCGAGCTTCGTCATGAGCGCCTCCTTCACCAATCAAGTGCTGGCGCAGATCGAGCTCTTCGCCAACCACGGCAATTACGAGAACAAGGTCTATACCCTGCCCAAGCACCTCGATGAGAAAGTGGCGGCGCTGCATCTCGACAAGCTCGGCGCGAAGCTGACCAAGCTCACGGCGCGCCAGGCCGAATATCTCGGCCTGAGCCCGGCCGGGCCGTTCAAGCCGGACCATTACCGCTACTGAGCCGCTGCGGGCGGCGATGGCGGATCTCGTCATCGCTTACGGCGTAGCGGCCGTCGCCGAGGCGGCGCCGCGCGTGACCATCGACCGAGCGCGGGCGGCTCCGCTGCGGCTTTGCGACGGGCCCTATCCCTTCGCCGAGGCGCCCGATCTCTTCCGGCTCGCAACCGTGGCGCAGCAGCGCGACTTCCTGCGCGAGCATCTGCAATCGCTGTGCAATCTCTGGGACAAGCCGGCGCGGCTTTTCCTCGACGCCTATTTCCGCCGCATCGCCGCCGCGATCGAAGAGGGCCAAGGCGATCTCGCGGCGCTCGCCGAACGCGCGGGCGGGCTCTTCAGCCCCGGCGATTGGAGCTTCTGCGCCCTGCGTCCGCTGCCGCAAGCGCATCTCCTGGGCGTGCGCACGGATTTCGCATTGTGGACCGGCGCAGCGCTGGTCGCGATCGAGCTCGTCGGCAGCGCCACGCCGCGCCGGCGGCGGCGCGAGGAGCTGGCGCGGCTGCGCCAAGCCGAGATCATCGTGCTGGAGCTGCCGGTCGAGCGGCTGGAGCGCGCGGAGGAGCGTTTCCTGGCGGAAATCCTGCCGCCCGCCTTCCACCGCTTCTGGGCGGGCGTCGCTCTGCCCTCAAGCCCCTTCGCGCCGCAGACGCTCGGCGAAATCCGCGGCGCCGGCGCGGATCAGAGCTCCGCCTCGATCACATAGAGCCCGCCGATGAGGCGGTCGACGGCATAGACGATCTCGTTCTCGTCGACATAGACGTCGTTGATCTGGATCGCGCCGGCGGGCGAGCCCTTGGGCGCCTCGGGCACGTAATAGGCGACCTCCTTCGGCTGGAACGGGTCGCTGATGTCGTGCACACGGACGCCGCCGTTGAAATAGCTGCCGAAGATGAGCCGATCCGAGCGGAAGGCGGGGCCCGGCCGGTTCTCGTGCAGATTGTGCGCGCCGTAACGCCCGCCGTGCTTCTGCCCCTCGGGCGACGGCAGCGGCAGGGTCGCGATCGGCACCAGATTGTCCTCGCGCCGCATGTCGAGAAGCCAGACGAGCTTCGGCCAATCCGCCGCCTTGGGCTGAATGCTCTCGTCGCTCACCACCAGGAGGCCGCGGTCGAACAGCGGCAGCGCCGTGTGGGTGAAGCCGGGGAAGGGCGGGTGCGGGTTCCAGTGGCCGACCGGCTTGGGGTGCGCCTTGTCGGCGATGTCCAGGATCCAGACGCCGCCATCGATGCAGCCGAGATAGGCGCGGGTTGCATGGTCGGGATAGACATTGGTGTTGTGTGGGCGAAAGCCCGCATCCATGCGCGGATGGCGCGGCAGCGGCGGCGCTGCATCGCCTTCGGCCGTGCCGGGAATCCACCAGCGCCCGACATCCCGCGGCCGCGCGGGATCGCGCACCTCGATGATGCGGTAGAACTGATCGTCGAGCGGATTGCGCGGCGTGAAATCGGCGGCGCCGCCGGAGAAGTGGATGTATTCGCCGTCGACGAACCAGAGCTGATGCACGCCGCGCGAGTTCGGACCGGAGCAGTCGAAGAAGGCGATCGAGCGCGGCCGCTCCGGCTCGGCGATGTCGAAAAGCTCGATGCCGGCCGGCTTCTGGCCATGCTGCGCCGTCTGATAGGCGACGGCCATGATATCGCCGCAGACCTCGAGCGAGTTGGAGCGCATCTGCTGGTGCGGCAGGTCGGTCTGCGCGACGAGCTTGGGCTTTCTGGGATCGCTGACATCGACCCCGGTGAAGTTCTTGGGCGCCGATTCATGCGCGAGCCAAAGAATGCGGCGCCCGCCCTTGGCGAGCTGCAGGCTCATGCCTTCGCCCATGCCTCCATAACCGCCGAGATCGTTATGAGCGATGAGCCGCATGTTCAGGGCGTGTTCGGGCATGGGTTCAGACTTTCTTTCGGAGGAAGGCGAGATGGGCCAAAGCCTACACCGTCGTCGGCGGCTCGGCCTCTTGGTGCCAGATGAGGAGGCGCTTGCGTAGCCTCGCCATGCCGTGGACGAGCAAGTAGCCGGCGACGGCGATCTCGACGATGCCGGCGAAGACGCCCGGCGAATCGGCGAAGCGCGAGGCCGCGATCATGGCGCCGCCCAGACCCTGGCCGCCCATCAGCATCTCGCAGACGATCTCGACGATGACGGCGATCGGCAGGCCGATCTGCAAGCCCGTCATGATCTGCGGCGAGGCCGCTGGCAGGATGATCTCCCACAAGAGCTGCCGCTCGCTCGCGCCGAGCATGCGGGCCGACCACAGCATCTGCCGATCGACGCCCTGGGTCGCCGCCACGGTGGCGGTGATCACGGGAAAGATCGCATCGAAGGCGACCATGGTGATCTTCGAGACGTCGTAGAGCCCGAACCACAACATGACGATCGGCAGGAAGGCGATCTTCGGCATCGGGAAACCGACCGAGATCACGGGATCGAAGAACCAGCGGATCGGCCCGACGCGGGCGATGAGAATGCCCAGGATGATGCCGAGGACGGCGCAGATGGCGAAGCCGAAAAGCGAGCGATACATCGTCAAGCCGAGATTGACGACGAGATCGCCCGATTGGGCGTCGCTCCAGATGCGCTCGAGCACGCTCGACAAGGACGGCAGCAGAAACGGAGTGACGATGCCCGCCCGCGCCGCCATCTCCCAGCCCACGGCCACCAGCAGGAGCGAGAGCGAATGCATCAAGCCGCGGCCGCCCAGATCGACGGCGCGCCGGAGCCAGCCGCTTTCCGCCGCGGGCTCGAGGGAAGCGGCCACCGCGGCGCGGCGGCCGAGATCGCTGGTTACTCGCGCCATCGCAGGATCCGGCGCATCAGCATGAGGTAGCAGCGATCGGCGATGAAGCCCAAAAGCGAGACCGTCAGCACGACCGCGAACATCGCATCATAGACGCCGCCATCGCCGAGCCAGCCGATCATGTAGCCCAGCCCCTCGCGCGCGACGATGAGTTCGGAGGCCACCAGCAGGATGAAGGACAGCGCCAGCGCGGTGCGGATGCCGGTCATGATCTCGGGCAGCGCGCTCGGGACGACGATCTCGATGAGCGTGCGGATGCGCGAGGCGCCCAGGCTGCGCGCCGACCAGATCAGGAACTGTTCCGTCCCGCGCGCGCCATTGTACGCGCTCAAGGTGACCGGCAGCATGCAGCCGATGAAGATGAGCAGGATCTTCGACGCGCTGCCGAAGCCGAGCCACAGCACCGTCACCGGGATGAGCGCCGATTTCGGCATGGGGTAGAAGACCTGCACGATCGGGTTCAAGAACACCTGAACCGGGCGGTACCACGCCATCAACACGCCGATGAGGCTGCCGATGACGATGGCAAGGCCGAGCCCGGCGCCGCCGCGCCACAGCGAGGCCGCGCCGTTGGTGATGAGGTCGCCGGAGAGCAAGAGATCGAACCACGCCTTCACCACGTCGTCGAGCGGCGGCAGTATCAAAGTCGAGACCACGCCGGTGCGCGAGGCGCCTTCCCACACCAGCGCCAGGATCAGCAGCGGCAAATAGCGCCACAGCACGCCCGAGCGCTCGCCCCGCGCCGCTTCGGGCGGCTCGGTTTCGCGCTGATGGTTCAAAACCTGGTCGGTCACGGCGCCTTGTCCGTTCCGGCTCGCATCGGCGATTTGGCGGCGAGCCGCCGGCCGGCTTCCTCGACCAGCGAAAGATCGACATAGGTCGGATCGAGCCGGATCTCTTGCGGCAGGATGCCGAGCTTCACCGAATCGTCGATCTCGCCCTGCGCCGCCCCAAGGTTCGGCATCAGATCGGGCGAGCGGTAGAAATCGTCGTGGGTGAAGAAATAGCCGAGCTCGTCCGGCTTCTGCTTGGTCACTTGCGCAGCGATGGCGACGGATTCGGCATGGTTCTTGGGATCGAGGAACCAGCGCATCGCGCGCATGTGATCCTCGTAGAAATCGATGAGCGCCGGACGGTGCGCGGCGATGAAATCCGCGCGCATGGCCCAGGCGATGGTCTCGGCCGGGCCGCGCGCCTCGCCCGCGGTGTAGAGGGTGCGGTATTTGCCGGCGCGGCGGATCTGATCGAGGAATTGCGGCATGGCGCCGATGAGATCGACCTTGCCCTCGGCGATCATCGGCAACATGGTGGCGAAATTGGTCTCGACGGTGGTGAAGTCCTTGTCCTGAATCCCATGCTTGCGCAGCATGATGCGCATGGCGTTGTCGCTCGCCGAGCCGATGGCGTTGGTGGCGAGGCGCTTGCCCTTGATGTCCTCGATCGTCGCGATCGGGCCGTCCTTCAGAACGATGAAGGGCTCGTCATACCAGCCGGGCTTGCCATCCTGAATCACGTCCGACACGATGCGCACGTCGAGATGCGCGTTGGTCACCGCCAGGGTGAAGGAAGAGGGCGCCAGGGCCGCGATCTCGAGCTCGCCCACCGCGAGCGCCTCGATCTGCGGCGTGCTGCCGTTGAAGCGGACGCCTTGGGCGATGTAGCTCTTGCCGAAATGGCGGAAGAGTTCGGGGTGGCGCTTGACCAGGACATCGAGGAGCGGCGTGACATGGCCGACCTGGGCCCAGCCGATGCGGAGATTCACGGGCTCGCTCGCCCCGGCGGCGGATAGCATGCCTAGGAACGCGATCACTCCAACCGCGACGGCCGCTCGCCAATCGCGGCGCCTCTTCCTCCCCATGCGCTGGTTCCCGTATGACGCGGCTCGGCGCGATTTTACCAGAGGGGCAAGCTTTTCAAACCGCAATTATTTTTGATGAGGGGCAAGACCGGCGATGCGCTCCGCGACGCTGATCACGGGCTTTCTCGGCAGCGGCAAGACGACGCTTTTGAACGGGCTCCTGGCTCATCGGGAGATGGCCGACACCGCGGTCATCGTTAACGAATTCGGCGAGATCGGCCTCGACCACCTGCTCATCGAGACGGCGTTCGAGGATGCCGTGCTGTTGCGCAGCGGGTGCATTTGCTGCACCGTCCGCGGCGATCTCGTCGACACGCTCTTGTCGCTCCATGGCAGGGCGGCGCGCGGCGAGATCCCGCCCTTCCGGCGCGTCGCCATCGAAACCACCGGCCTCGCCGATCCCGCGCCGATCCTGCACAGCCTGATGGGCGAGCCGGCGCTCACGCCGCTCTTTCGGCTCGACCGGGTCGTCACCACCATCGATGCCGTGAACGCGCTCGCGACGCTCGCGGCGCAGTACGAGGCGGCGAAGCAGGCGGCTCTGGCCGACACTCTGGTGCTGACCAAGACCGATCTCGCCGATGCGGGGCAAGCGGCACGGGTGCGGGCGCGCCTCGCCGCGCTCAACCCGGGCGCGCCGGTCGTCGCGGTGCTGAACGGCCGGATCGCGCCCGCAACCCTCTTCGCCGAAAGCGGCGGCGATGCCGGACGCGGCGACCGGCTCGCCGCCTGGGCCATGCACGAAGGCGAGCACGCGCATGGGCCGGGCGAGGATGCCGAGCATCCTCCGCATCATCACGGCATTTCGAGTTTTTCCCTCAGCCGGGACGAGCCCGTGGCGTGGGACAGGCTTGCGGCATGGCTGGCGTCGCTCGCGGCGTTCAAGGGGACCGATCTGCTGCGGGTCAAGGGGATCGTCCGGGTCGCCGGGCGCGCCGGGCCGGTGGTGATCCACGGCGTCCAGCACCTCTTCCACCCGCCGGTGGAACTGGCGCGCTGGCCCGGCCCGGACCGGCGCACGCGCATCGTCTTCATCACCCGGAATATCGCGGCCTGGTCGCTCGCCCGGTCCTTTGCCGCCGCGATGGGCGAGGCCGGGGGGCAGGACGGCAATCCCCGGGCGATGCCATAGCCTTAAAACCGTCGGGGCTGCCCCCGAGCTTTCTAATCGCTCGGAAGCAGCCCCGCCGTGCCTAACGAAGGTAATGGCTCTTGCCGGTTACTTCTTCGCTTTCTTGGCGCCGCGCTTGGCGGCTTTCTTCTTCGCACCGCCTTTGCGCTTCTTTGCTGCAGCCATTGTGGTTCCTCTTAGCGACGGGTCGTGCACTGGCCAATCCAATGCATCACCCGACCATTTACCATATCATAGTTGCAAGTGGTAGTGTAGCACTGTTGTAAGACCCCAACATCTTGAGCTGGTTACCCCCGGACCGGGGCCGACCGTCACGAAACGGACATTGAAGTGTCATCGGTCCGCAACCGGCCAGCCCTATGCTCGGGCGCAATCTCCCCAAGACGCGCTGGGGCACGGCGCAATCATAGAGGATAAACCATGAAGAAATTCCCAAGCGCAGTAACGCGGTTGGCCCTGGCGGCAGCGCTCGGCTGGTCGCTGACCGCGGCGGCTTCCGCGGCCGAGATCTCCGGCGCCGGCGCCACTTTCCCCTATCCGATCTACGCGAAATGGGCCGAGGCCTATAAGGCCGCGACCGGCATTGGGCTCAATTATCAGTCGATCGGCTCGGGCGGCGGGATCAAGCAGATCGAGGCCAAGACCGTTGATTTCGGCGCCTCGGACATGCCCTTGAAGCCGGAGGAGCTGGCCAAGGCCGGCCTCGTCCAGTTTCCGCCGGTGATCGGCGGCGAAGTGATGGTGGTGAGCATCCCCGGCGTCAAGGCCGACGAGATGGTCCTCGACGGCAAGACCATCGCCGACATCTATCTCGGCAAGATCACCAAATGGAGCGATCCCGAGATCGCCAAGCTCAACCCGGGCCTCAAGCTGCCCGATCTCGGCATCGCCGTCGTCCACCGCTCGGACGGGTCGGGCACCACCTTCATCTTCACCGACTATCTCTCGAAGGTGAGCCCGGAGTGGAACGACAAGGTCGGCGAGAGCACCGCCGTCGAATGGCCGACCGGGTTGGGTGGCAAGGGCAATGAGGGCGTCTCGGCGATCGCCGGCCGCACCTCCGGCGCGATCGGCTATGTCGAATACGCCTATGCGCTGCAGAACAAGATGGTCCACACCAAGCTCGTCAACCACGACGGCAGCGTGCTGTCGCCGAGCAGCCAGGTGTTTCAGGCCGCTGCCGCCAACGCCGATTGGCAGAAGGCGCCGGGCTTCTACCTCATCCTTACCGACCAGCCGGGCAAGGAAAGCTGGCCCATCACCGGCGCCACCTTCATCCTCATGCACAAGCAGCAGGACAAGCCCGAGAATGCGAAGACGGTGCTGACCTTCTTCGCCTGGGCCTACAAGAATGGCGGCGAGATGGCGGGGACCCTCGACTATATCCCGATGCCCGCCAATGTCGTCCAGATCATCGAGGATAGCTGGAAGGCGATCGCTGGGCCGGATGGCAAGCCGGTCTGGACCGGCCCCAACTCCTAAACTCCACGGCGACGGGTCCGGCCCGGGAAGGAGCTTCCTTCCCGGGCGACTGTCGCTCCGCGCGCCCGGCTTCGCCGCTTTCGCCGCCCGCTCGTTGCCTGTGATGGCCCGGCCGCCCTATGCTGACGCGGCATTCGGCAATCGATCGCGGGGAGGGAGCAATGGCATTGCAGCTGCGGCGGGTAGTCACCGGCCATGACGGCAACGGCCGCGCCATCGTCAAGATCGACGAGATCTCTAAAAACGTCGTCTCGGCGCGGCCGGGCGCGCAGGCCTGCGTCATCTGGACGACCGAGAGCTTCCCGGTCGACAATGCCGGCGAGGCCGATGCCGGGTCGCGCAAGACCGGCACCACCCTCGACAACGGCACCGTCTTCCGCATCGTCGAATTCGGCCCCGGCGTCTCGCCGCGCAACCACCGCACCGATTCGATCGATTATGCCGTCGTCATGTCCGGCGAAATCGACATGGAGCTCGACGACGCAGAGATCCATCTCAAGGCCGGCGACGTGCTGGTGCAGCGCGGCACCATCCACAATTGGGTCAACCGCGGCACCAAGCCTTGCGTCATCGCCTTCGTCCTCGTTGCGGCGAGGCCCGTCGTCGCCGGCGGCAAGACGCTCAACGCCACCGGCTGAACCATGGCCGAGGCGGCGGACGAAGCGGGCAGCCAGTTCCTGATCCTGCACGAGCTGGTCAAGGCGGCGCGGCTCAAGCTGTCGGACGATCTCTGGGATTATCTGACCGGCGGCGCCGACAGCGAGACCACCTTGCGCCGCAATCGCCTGGCGCTCGATGCGCTGGCCTTGCGGCCGCGGGTGCTGCGCGACGTCGCGCGCATCGATTGCTCCGGCACGCTCTTCGGCTGGAAGCTGCGCATCCCCGTCGTGCTGGCGCCGATCGGCTCGGTCGAGGTCTTCGATCCCGGCGGCGCCGCGGCCGCGGCCGCGGCCGCTGCCGGCTTCGGCGTGCCGACCATGGTCAGCTCGGTGAGCGAACCCGGGCTCGAGGCGACGGCGGCATCGGCCGGCGGCCATAAGATCTTCCAGCTCTATGTCCGCGGCGATGCGGCCTGGGTCGATGATCATCTCCGCCGCGCCGAAGCGGCCGGCTACGAGGCGTTCTGCCTCACCGTCGACACCGCGGTGTACAGCCGGCGCGAGCGCGACATCGCCAAGCGTTACATCCCGGCCGGAAGGCGGCGCGACTTGCTCGGCCAGGACTACCAGGCGGCGCTCAACTGGGAGGACGTAAAGCGGGTGAAGAGCAAGCTCAAGATTCCGCTCATCCTCAAGGGCATCGCCACGGCCGAGGATGCCGAGCTGGCCTGCAAGCTCGGCGTCGATTGCCTCTATGTTTCGAACCATGGCGGCCGCCAGCTCGATCACGGCCGCAGCGCCATCGAAATGCTGCCGGAAGTGGCGGCGGCGGCGCGCGGGCGGGCGCAGATCATCGTCGATGGCGGCTTCTGCCGCGGCACCGATATCTTGAAGGCGCTGGCGCTCGGCGCCACTGCCGTCGGCATCGGCCGGCTCTATTGCTACGGTCTCGCCGCCGCCGGCGCGGCGGGAGCCGCGCGCGTGCTCGAACTGCTCGAGGCCGAAATCCATACGGCCCTCGGCCTCATCGGCGCCGCCGCGATCACCGATCTCGACAAGACTTGCGTCGCCGCCGCCGCGCCGGTGACGGTTCCGCATGTGCTGAGCGCGTTTCCGCTGCTCGATCTGCCGGAGCGACGCTACTAGGGCCGGAAGCGCGGGCCTCAGGCGGAACGCCGGCCAGCAGTGGAGCAGGACCGCGAATGCCAGCCTTGGGACCCAATGAAGCGCTCATCGGCGTTCCCGGAAGCCGCGCCCGGCTCGATACGCCGGCGCTGCTCATCGACCGCGACGCGCTCTTGCGCAACATCGGCGCGATGGCGGCGCATGCAAAGGGCGCCGGCGTGGCGCTCAGGCCGCACGCCAAGACCCACAAATCGCTGCGCATCGCCGCGCTCCAGGTGGCGGAAGGCGCGCTCGGCATTTGCTGCGCCACCATCGGCGAAGCCGAAATCATGATCGCCGGCGGCATCCCCGGCGTGCACATCACCTCGCCGCAGGTGACGCCGCCGAAGATCGCCCGGCTCATCGCGCTCAACGCGGCGCCGCATCGCGGCTTGAGCGTGGTGGTCGATCACCCGGAGAATGTCGCGGCGCTCGATGACGCCGCGCGCGCGGCGGGCCGGCCGCTCGAGGTCCTGGTCGACAACGGCGCCGGCCAGGGCCGCACCGGCGTCGCCGGCGAGGCCGAGCTTGTCGCCCTCGTCCATGCGGTTCGCGCCGCCGCCGGCCTCGCTTTCCGCGGCATTCAATCCTATTCCGGCAATCTGCAGCACATTGCCACGCGCGCCGAGCGGCGCGCCCGCGCGCGCGAGCAGGCGGAGCGCCTCGGCCACATGCTGCGGCGACTCCGCGGCGACGGCATCGCCGTGCCGATCGTCACCGGCGCCGGCACCGGCACCTATGATCTCGATCCCGAAGCCCGCATCTTCACCGAGCTGCAAGTCGGCTCCTACGTGTTCATGGATGTCGATTACCAGCGGGCGCTCGCCGACGGACGCAATGCGCCGCCCTTCGAGACCTCGCTCTTCGTTGCGACCGCAGTGGTGAGCGTCAATGCCGTGGGCTACGTCACCACCGACGCCGGGCTCAAATGCTTCGCCACCGACGGCCCGGCGCCCGAAGTGGCGCGGGGCGCGCCGCCCGAGAGCCGCTACGCCTTCTTCGGCGACGAGCACGGCAAGCTCATCTTGCCGCCGAGCGCGCCACGGCCGCCGCTCGGCACCTTAATCGAATGCGTGACGCCGCATTGCGACCCGACCGTCAACCTGCACGATTTCTACCACCTGGTGCAGGGCGACACGCTCGTCGACATCTGGCCGGTCGATGCGCGCGGCAAGCGCTGAGCCGCTTCTCAGGCCTTGGCGGCCACTGCCTCGATCTCGATGAGCGCGCCCTCGCGCGCCAAGGCGCTGATGACGATGAGCGTCGAGGCCGGCTTGATCTCGCCGAGGATGCGGGTGCGCACTTCGCGATAGGCCGCGAGGTCCTCGCGCCGCGTCAGATAGGTGTTGATCTTGACGAGATCGCTCGTCGCCATGCCGGCATCGGCGAGCACGGCGATGAGATTGCGCCAGGCCTGCTCGGCTTGGGCGGCGAAATCGGCCGGGAATTTGCCGTCCTTGGCATTGCCGAGCTGGCCCGCGGTATAGAGCCAGCGCGCATTGGCCGGCATCTCGATGCCGTGGCTGTAGCCCGGTGGGGCGGCGATGGCGGCTGGGTTGTAGATTTTCTTCATGGCTCTTGTCCTCCGACGCGGCAGCGGCCACGGCGCAAGAAGACCGCCCCCGCCGCCGCGGGTCAAGCCGGGTGCCGCTTGGGCGCCGCCGCCGCCGCGGTTATACTGTGGGCGCAGACCCGGGCGGTTGGGCGAGAGGGGTTCGCGATGAAGACATTCTTGGCGGTGGTAGGCGACGGGACCGCGGAGCCGGTGCTCGAATGCGCCTTGCTCGCGGCGCGTCCATTCGCTGGCTGCATTGTCGGGCTCAACGCGCTCACCACGGAATACGCCGTGGTCTTCGGCGGCGAGATGGGTTTCTCCGTCTCCTCCGAGGTCGATCGCACGCTCGAGCGCGAGGGCCAGGAGCGGCGCGACCAGGCGCGGAACCTGTTCCATGCCGTGATGCAGCGCCACGGGGTTCCGATCGACGGGGCGGGATCGGGGCTCAAGGCCGAATGGCGCGAAGAGATCGGACGTCAGAACGCCGTGGTGGGCGCGCTCGGCCGCATCTTCGATCTCATTGTCGTCGAGCGCCCGGCGAAGCTCGCCTCGCTGGCCGAGGCGACGCTCGAAGATGCGCTGTTCGAGAGCGGCCGTCCCGTGCTGATGACGCCGCCGGTGGCGCCCTCGAGCCTGGGCGAGCGCGTTCTCATCGCCTGGAACGGCAGCACCGAGACCGCCCGCACCGTCGGCTTTGCCATGCCCTTCCTCGAGCGCGCCAAGAGCGTTCAGGTGGTCAGCACCGAAGGCGCCCAAGTGCCGGGACCGAGCGGCGAGGAACTCGCTGCCATGCTCCGGCGCAATGGCATCGACGCGACCGCCAAGCATGTCCCCGGCCGCAGCCGCGCCGCCGGCGAGGTCTTCCTCACCGAGGCCCGCAACGGCGGCTGCGATCTGATGGTGAAGGGCGCCTATACGCAAAGCCGGCTCCGGCAGATGATCTTCGGCGGCGCCACGCGCCATATCATCATGGAGGCGGAAATCCCGGTCCTGCTCGCGCATTGACGCCGCGCCGATGGCCGTAAGTCATTTCTAAACCGAGTTCGATTAGCGTCGCCGCGCGACGGGGCGACGAGGCGGCAATGAACGGCAGGGGCAGCGCGGGAGCTTTCGCGCTCGCGGACACGGCCTGTGAAGCATTCGCCGGCGCGGCGGTGGTGCTCGACCGGGGCGGTAACGCGCTACCGGCGAATGCGCGCGGCGCCGCGCTCATCGCCGGCGGCGGCGCAGAATGGCAACGCATCCTGGCGGAGGCGCGCACGGCATTCGCGCGCGACGCGGCGATGCCGGGGTGGACCCGGCAATCCGGCGCGGCGCTGCTGCTGCCGCTCGCCGACGGCGAGCGGGTATTGCTGCTGCTGCCCGAACGCGGCGCCGATGCCCAGGCGCAGGGGCGGGATTACAAGGATCTTGCCGAGATGGCCGGCGATTTCACCTGGGAGGTGGACCGCGCCGGCCGTTTCGTCTTCGTGCCGCCGCAGGGCGCGCTGGGCTGGCCGGCAGAAGCGCTGCTCGGTCGGCCGGCGGCGGAGTTCGTCGCCGATGCCGTGCAGGCCCGCCTCTTCGTCGCCAACGAGCCCATCGCCGAGCACGAAGTCTGGTTCCGACAGGGCGACGGCGGCTCCGCCTGTCTCGGCCTGACCGCGATGCCGGTCCATGACGCCGCCGGCAATTGGCTGGGGGCGCGCGGCATTGCGCGCGATGTCTCCCACAAGCGCGAGCGCGAGCGCATTCTGGCGCGGACGCAGCGGCGCGAGCGCTTGCTCACGCAGATCGTGCGCGCCATCCGCGACGAGGCCGAAGCGCAGGCGACGCTTGGCGCGGCGCTCGCGGTCACCGGTCTCCTGATCGGCGCCGGCGGCGCCTGCATGCTCCGTCGCGGCGCGGGAGAGGGGCCGACCAAGGTGGCGGTGGCCTGGGGCGCCAAGCCCGCGCCGGCGATCCTGGCAGGCGCGCGCGCTGCGCTGGCGCAGGCGCAGGACGATGCGGTCGCGCTCGCCACCTCGGGCTATCAGCTCATCGCCCATGCCGCGCGCTACCGCCGTGCCATCGAGGGCGCGATTGTGCTGTGGCGGCGCGGCGACGAGGCGCCGTTCACCGAGACCGACCGCGCCCTTCTCGCCGAAGTCGCCGATCATCTCGGCGTCGTCATCGCGCAGATCGAGACCCAGGAGCGCATCGCCACCCTGTCGCGGACCGATGCGCTGACCGGATTGCTCAACCGGCGCGCCTTCTTCGACGATTTGGCCCGCCGCGTCGCGCGGCTCGACCGCGCCGAACAGCGCGCCGTGCTGATCTACATCGAGGTGATGAACCTCCGGCTCGTCAACGAGCGGCACGGTCCCATTGCCGGCGATCAGACGCTCGAGCAGCTTGCCGGCCTATTGCGCGAGCATACCCGCGCCGGCGACCTCGTCGGCCGTTACGGCGGCAGCGAGTTCGCGCTCTGGATCGAGGGCATTGATCTCACCGCCGCCGCTTCGCGCGCCGAGGCGCTGACCGCGGCCTGCCGACCGCTCGCCGGCG
>Ga0209517_10004376_pt1 | contig 18600 bp, 15 predicted proteins | sample PeaSoiMetSII2010_FD_187695 | JGI IMG/M metagenome (GOLD analysis project Ga0209517, IMG submission 187695) | Peat soil microbial communities from Weissenstadt, Germany - SII-2010 (SPAdes) (version 2) | ecosystem: Environmental > Terrestrial > Soil > Wetlands > Peat | place: Germany...
CAGCGACGCGTTGATGGCGTTCCCGCCGGTCCTGCTGGCGATCGCCGTCACCGCCGTGCTCGGCCGCTCTACGCCCAACATGATCGTGGCCCTCGCCATCGTTTATGTGCCCCGCACCGCCCGCATCGTGCGCGCCTCGGTGCTGGTGATCCGGCAGATGGAATTTGTCCAGGCGGCGGTGGCGTCGGGGGCGGGGCATTGGCGCATCCTGCGCCGACACATTCTGCCGAACGCGATGGCGCCGCTGATCGTGCAGCTGAGCTTCCTCTTCGCCTATGCGGTGCTCACCGAGGCGACGCTGAGCTTTCTCGGCTTGGGCGCGGAGCCGCCGACTCCGACCTGGGGAAACATCATGGCGGAGGGGCGTCAGTACATGCGCGAGGCGCCTTGGATCATCGCCATTCCCGGCGGCGCGCTCGCGCTCACGGTGATGGCGCTCAACCTGCTCGGCGACGGCTTGCGCGACGTGCTCGACCCTAGGCTCAAGATCCAGCAGTGACGCTGCTGTCGGTCAGCAATCTGCGGGTGGTGTTCGGCAGCGAGCGCGGCGATCTCGCAGCGGTGGACGATGTCGGATTCGACGTCGCCGAAGGCGAGGTGCTCGGCATCGTCGGCGAATCCGGTAGCGGGAAGAGCGTGACCGCGCTTTCGATCATGGGCCTGCTGCCGAAGCCGCCCGCGAGGGTCGCGGCCGGCTCGATCAAGTTTCAAGGCGAGGATCTCCTCGGCTTCAGCGAGCGCGAGTTGCGCCGCATTCGCGGGCCTGGCATCGGCATGATCTTTCAGGAGCCGATGACCTCGCTCAATCCGGTCTTTCCGATCGGCGATCAGCTCATGGAGACTATACGCGTCCACGAGCGCATGGGTGCGACAGCGCGGCGTGCGCGAGCGATCGCGATGCTGGTGAAGGTCGGCATCGCCGAGCCGGAGCGTCGGCTCCGCGATTACCCGCACCAGCTCTCGGGCGGTATGCGCCAGCGCGTGATGATCGCGATGGCGCTCGCCTGCAATCCCAAGCTGCTGATCGCGGACGAACCCACCACGGCGCTCGACGTCACCATCCAACAGCAGATCCTCGAGCTCCTGCTCGATCTCCGCGAGGAGCTCGGCATGGCCATCATGATCATCACCCACAACATGGGCGTGGTGGCGGAGATGGCCGATCGCGTCATCGTGATGTATGCGGGCCGAATCGTCGAGCGCGCACCGGTCGCCGAGCTCTTCGAGCGGCCGGCGCATCCTTATACCCGCGGGCTTCTCGACAGCATTCCCGCGCTCGACGACGAGCGGGATCGCCTGAGGACCATACCGGGCACGCTGCCGAACCCCGCCGCGCTGCCGCCGGGCTGCCGCTTCGAGCCGCGTTGCCAATGGCGGATCGCCGCCTGCGCCGCGGCGGTGCCGCCGCTGATGCCACTGCGCGAGGGCCACGAGAGCGCCTGCATCCGCCAGCGCGAGCTCGTGGCGTCATGACGCCGCTGCTGCGCGTCGACGGGCTCACCAAGCATTTTCCGGTGCGTCACGGAGCGCTGTTCTGGTGCGCCAGGGGCGTCGTGCACGCGGTCGACGCGGTCAGCTTCGAGGTGGCGGCCGGCGAGACGCTGGGTCTGGTGGGCGAGTCCGGCTGCGGCAAATCCACGGTCGGGCGCATGCTGCTCCGCCTGATTGCGCCGACCGCGGGCGTGATCGAGTTCGAGGGCGCCGACCTCCTGAAGCTGCCGCCCGAGGACATGCGGGCGCGCCGGCGGCACATGCAGATCATCTTCCAGGACCCCTATGGCGCGCTCAATCCGCGCATGACCGTCGAGGACATCGTCAAGGAGCCGATCGAGATTCATGGTGCACTCGACGGGCGCGGCGCGCGCCGGCGGGTCGCGGAGCTGCTCGACCGCGTCGGCCTCGCCGCGGAGCACGGGCGCCGCTATCCGCATGAGTTCTCCGGCGGGCAACGGCAGCGCATCGGCATCGCTCGCGCGCTCGCGCTCAATCCGCGCTTCATCGTGTGCGATGAGCCGGTCTCGGCGCTCGATGTGTCGATCCAAGCGCAGATCGTAAACCTCCTGCAGGACCTGCAGGACGAGCTCGGCCTCGCCTATCTCTTCATCGCCCACGACCTAGGCGTGGTGAAGCACATCTCCGACCGGGTCGCGGTCATGTATCTGGGCGAGATCGTCGAGGTCGCGGAGAAGCGCGCGCTCTACGCCGAACCGCTGCATCCCTATACGCAAGCCCTGATCGCCGCGGTGCCGGAGGCCAAACCGCGCAAGGGTCGGCGCAAGCCGGCGATAACCGGCGAGATCCCCAGCGCGCTCAACCCGCCTACGGGCTGCCGCTTCCACACCCGCTGTCCCCACGCGATGCCGGTCTGCCGCGAGGCGGCGCCTGCGGTGACGGAGCCCAAGCCGGGGCACCGCGTCGCCTGCCATCTCTATCCGCAGCCGAGCGCCTAGAGAATCCTAGACCGACTTCACACCCCCGCCAGCTCGCCCTCGGCGCGCAGCATGCGCAGGCTCTGGCGGAGCGCCTGCGCCGTGTCGTCGATCTCAGCCTTCCCGTGCGCGGCCGAGGTGAAGCCGCTGATCCGGCCGTTGACGTCGACGCCGTTGGCGAGGAAGGCCAGGCGAAGCAGGCGCGCCAGCGCCGGGGGATTGCTCAGGAGCTCCTTGTAATCGAGCGTCATCGGGTCGAAGCGGTGCGGGTCGATCGCCCGCTGCTTCGGATTGAGGAAGAAGTGGAAGCCGCTGAAGCTGCCGTGCACGGCCCAGGGGACTCGCTCCTCCGCCAGCACGTCGTTGAGTGCGGCACGCAGCGAGGCCGCCGTGGCGCTCGCCTGCTTGCAGGGCTCGCCGGTGCCGACGATCTCGAGCGCGGCGATGCCGGCGGCGGCCGAAAGCGGGTTCGCATTGTACGTGCCGGGATGCGCGATCTTCTCGCGCTTCTTGCGCTCGGCGGCGTCGAAGTCGAGGTCTTCCAGAATGTCGCGCCGGCCCACCACCGCGCCGCCGGGCAATCCACCCGCGAGGATCTTGGCGAACGAGGTCAGGTCGGGCTTGATACCGTATTCCCCCTGCGCGCCGCCGGGCGACACGCGGAAGCCCGTCACCACCTCGTCGAAGATCAGGAAGATACCGTGCTTCTTCGTCTCCTCGCGCAGCATGTGCAGGAAGGAGGGCGGCAGCGGCGCCGCGCCGAAGCTGGTGCCGGTTGGCTCCAGGATGACGCAGGCGATGTCGTTGCGGCTCGCGAAGGTGCGCTTCACCGCCTCGATGTCGCCGGGCGGCAGCAGGATCACGTGCTCGGCGATGCCGGCGAGCACGCCCGCTGTCGGCGTGCCGTCGAAATGATTGGCATGGCCCGAGGTCATGTGGTCGTGCCAGCCGTGGAAGTGCGTGAGGAAGCGCACGAATTTGGATTTGCCCGTAACCGAGCGGGCAAGGCGCACCGCCATCAGCGTGGCCTCGGTCCCAGACGAGGTGAACCGCACGCTCTCGGCCGAGGGTACGAGCTTGCGCACCAGCTCCGCCCAGCGGACCTCGCGGGGATGGTTGGCGCCGAAATGCGTGCCTTGCTCGAGCGCCGCATGGCACGCGGCCACCACGCTCGGGTGATTGTGGCCGAGGAGCAACGCGCCGTGGCCGCCGAAATAATCGACGTACTCGTTGCCGTCCACGTCCCATTTGCGCGGCCCCTTGGCGTGGTCGACGTAGATGCCGTAGGGCTTCATGTAGCGGGCGTCGTGGGCGATGCCGCTCGGCAGCAGCTCCTGGGCCTTGGCGGCGAGCTCCGCTGATTTCAGCGTGCGCTCGCGATAGGCCGCGACGATCTTCGAGTTCGTGAGGGTGTCGGGCATGACGGAAGGCTCCTGCGGGTGCTGCTCGCGCCAGCATATCCCAGGCTGCCATGCCGCCGCCATGCAGAAGGCGCGGGTCACCGTGGACACCTCCGCGACGAGCCGCCATGATGCCCGCGGAAAACAAGGGATTTTCGGGGCTTTCGCATCCCGTGCAGACGACGGCAGACCAGGCGGCACGCGCCTATTGGGAATCCCGCGCGCGGGAGTGGCGCGTCTCTCCGCCGCTGACGCCCGCCCCGGAGGATATCGCCTGGTACGAAGCGAAGGTCGCGGATTGCGCGCGTGCTCGGGGCTCGCGGACGCTGAGGGCGATCCTGCTGGGGGTAACGCCGGGCATTGCGACCATGACATGGCCGGTCGGCACGTCGCTCCTCGCCGCCGATTGGGCGAGGGGCATGCTGCGGCATGTCTGGCCGCGCGCGGGCTTTCCGGAGCATACCCAGGTCGCGCGCACGGACTGGCGCGAGCTCCCACTGGCCACGGGCAGTGTCGATCTCGTGATCGGCGACGGCTGCTATGCGGCGCTGGGCAGCCTCGCGGGCGCGCGGCAGCTTAACCGGGAGATCGGCCGCGTGCTCAAAGCCGGCGGCTGGTACTGCACCCGTGCCTTTTGCCGATCGGCGCAGCCGCCCTCAGTCGCGGAGCTCTTCGAGGAATTGGACTGCGGATGCATCGACAATCTCGATCTCTTTCGCTGGCGTCTGGCCATGGCCGTGCAGGGCGAGTCCGGCGACGGCGTCGCGCTCGGAATGGTGTGGCGCATTTGGCAGGACCATGAACGTCACGTGCGCCTCGACGTCGGCCGCTGGTCCGCGGATCAGCGCGTGAACATGGCGCGCTGGGAGGGTGTCGAGGCCCGGTTCGTCTTTCCCTCGCTCCGCGAGCTCCAAGCCCTCGCCGAGCCCGGCTTCGAGCTAGTGGCCTGCGAGCAGCCGGGCTACGAGAGCGCCGAGCATTTTCCGCGTCTTCTCATGCGCGCCCGGCGACCGGGCGGAGGGCGCCCGACGTGACCGTCGACTGCATCGCCTATCACGCGCTCACGCGGCCCGAGGCCGTCGCCGTGATCCACGACGGCCGGCGTGTCACCTACGCAGATTTCCACCGCGACATCTTGAGATTCGTCCAAGCCGCGCAGGAGTTTGGGCTGAGCCCCGGCGGCTCGGTCGCCGTTGAGTGCTCGGATTTTTACAGTCACTGGCTGCTGCTGCTCGCCTTCGAGCGCCTGGGCATTGCGACCGCGTCCTTGGCAGTGCGCGAGGATTTCGCCTCGGCCTCGCAGCTCCTGCCGATGATGGACCTGGTGCTCAGCGAAACCGTGATGCCCGGCAAGCGCTACGAGCCGCTGACCCCGGCATGGCTGCAGCACGCTTTCGCTCCGGTGCCGCGGGAGGCGGAGCCACGGATGCCGCGGTCGCCCGACGACGTGGTCCGCATCCTGCGGACGTCGGGAACCACCGGCACATCGAAGCGCATGCTGCTGCGCCGTCGCGTGCACGAGGCTCGGCTCGCCAAGTGGACGTGCTTCGGTATCGCTCGCGAGCATCGCTATCTCGTCTCGATGCCCTTCACCATGCACGCCGTCTACTCCATGGCGACCGCCTATATCCGGGCGGGAGCGACGGTAGTCCACGACGCCAAGCGCGAGTTGGCGGAGGCGCTCACCGCCTTCGACATCGACCACGTCATCCTGATGCCGAAGCAGCTGCGGCATGTGCTGGACCGTCTCCCCGCGGACTCCGCGAGGCCCCGCAACCTCGTGATCTCCTCGCTCGGTGCGACGTTGCCACCACCGCTGCGGAAAAGAGCATTGTCGCGGATCGCGACGGCCGTCCTCGACATGTATGCGTGCAACGAGGTGGCGCTCGTGGCGGTCACGGGCGTCGACGGCGGCACTGCGCACGGCACTCTTTGGCCCGGGGTCGGCGTCGAGATCGTCGACGAGCGCGAGAATCCGTTGCCCCATGGCCAGGCAGGCATGATTCGCATCGGCACGGACTCGATGGTGGAGGGGTATCTCGACGATCCCGAGACCACCGCCCGCATGTTCCTGGACGAGTGGTTCTATCCGGGCGACGTCGGGATCCTCCACGGCGCTCGGCAGCTCCAGGTGGTCGGCCGAGCGGACGAGCTCGTGAACGTCGGCGGCGAGAAGATCTCTCCGGCCAGTGTGGAGGAGCTCATCCTGGCTGAGGCTCGCCTCGACGACGTCGGCGTCTGCTCGGTCCCCGATGCCGAGGGTGTGGAGCAGCTTTGCATCGCCGTACCGAGTGAGGTGGCCAGTGGCCCGCAGGCACTGGCGCGCGTTGCCGGCCTCGTGCGCCACGTGCGCGTCGGCAATGTCTTCGTGGTGGCCGTGCCGCGGATACCGCGTACTGAAACCGGAAAGATCCAGCGCACGCTCCTGAAGGCCGCTGCGCTCGAGGCGATCAAGCTGGCCCGGGCGGTATAAGGCGCTCGCCCGCGTCCCGCGGCGGTGGTGGTTCACGTAAGCATCTGGTATTATGATGGAATTCGGCCCTTGGAGATCTCTGGCTGCCCGATGCGCATCGCACCCCTCCTGCTGCCGATCCTCGCCGTCGGTATGGTCTTCATGGTCACCGATATGGCCGCCCTGAGTCAGGGCAAGCCCAAGACGGCGCCCCCGCCCGCGGCCCAAGCGCCGCCGAAGGGCGCCGCGAGCACGACCGAGGCCACGCCGCCCGCCGAGAACCAGCCGCCGCCTTCCGGCTGGGCGAGCCGGTGCTCATCCGACGGGCGCCAGAGCGGGCTCGACTGCAGCGCCGAGCAGAGCATCATCGAGACCAAATCCCGGCAGCTGCTCATGCAGGTGGCCGTGCGCGTACCGTCCGATACGCGCAAGCCCGTGCTCACGATCCAGATGCCGCTTGGCCTCTTCCTGCCGGCCGGTGTCACGCTGAGGTTCGACGAGGGCAAACCCGAGCGCTATGACGTGCAGACATGCGACCAAAAGGGCTGCTACCTCCAGGTGCCCGTTTCTAATGAGATGCTGCAGGCGATGGGGAAGGGCAAGCAGATGACGGTGACCTTCCAGAACCTCGGTAAGCAAGACATCGGCGTGCCCGTGCCGCTCAACGGCTTCATGGTCGCCTACGAGAAGATTAAGTAGACCGGCTGGGCCCGGCGGGCCTCGACAAGCATCCTTGCCCGCTTGCGTCACGCAACCGTAACATGCGGCTGGCAGGGTCGGCCGCGCCCCAGCCGTCCTCTCGTCGCACCTCGCACATGAGGCAAGGGTGTCCGCGATTTCCCTGCAGCGCGTCAGCCGTTTCTGGGGCACCGCCCGGGCCATCGAAGAGGTCTCGTTCGAGGCAGCGGCCGGTCGCCTTCTGGTGCTTTTGGGTCCGTCGGGCTGCGGCAAATCCACCACGCTTCGCGTGATTGCGGGTCTCGAGGAGGTGAGTGCCGGCCGCATCCTGATGGGCGGCCGCGACGTGACGAGACTGCCGCCCGCCCGCCGCGGCATCTCGATGGTGTTCCAGTCCTACGCCCTGTTTCCGCACCTGAGCGTCGCCGAGAACATCCTGTTCGGCCTCAAAGTGCGCCGCGTCCGGCGGGCCGAGCGCGGCCGTCGGCTCGACCGGATGGCGGAGCTGCTGGGCCTTTCGGCGCTTCTCGCGCGCAAACCGTCGCAGCTCTCGGGCGGTCAGCAGCAGCGGGTGGCGCTCGGCCGCGCGCTCATCTCGCAAGCGCCGGTTTGCCTGATGGACGAGCCGCTCTCCAATCTCGACGCGCAGCTGCGCGCCGATATGCGCCGCGAGATCCGCGCGATCCAGCAGCAGCTCGGCATCACCATGATCTACGTGACGCACGACCAGACCGAGGCGATGACCATGGCGGATCAGGTGGTCCTGCTCAGGGATGGCCGTGTCGAGCAGGATGCAGCGCCGCCTGATCTCTACGCCAAGCCGGCCACGCTCTTCGCCGCGCGCTTCATCGGCACGCCGCCGATGAACACACTGGCGCTTGCCGACGCCGTCGGCGGGGCCATTATCCGCGGCACCGCGGGTCCCGTGTTATTGCGCCATCGCGGTGAGGGGCTGGTGCTGGGCGTGCGGCCGGAAGCGATCAACCTCGGCGGCGAGCACGGCATTCCCGCGACGATCGAGAGCGTCGAGTTCCTCGGCGCCGACAGCTTGGTTACGTGCACCATCGGCGGTGAGCGACTGACCGCGCGCGTTCCGGGCCGACTCGCCGCCGACCGCGGCATCGTCTTGCAGCTTTCCTGGCGTCCCGAGGAAGCGCACCTGTTCGATGCGAGCGACGGCCGCCGCCGCGACGATCTGGCGCCGCTCATCGTCGGCGCCGCGCAGCGGCTGAATATCGTGAGATGATCCGGACCACCACCGTCAAGCAGGGGAGATCGAGCAATGAGGGGCAGATCGATGTTGCGGAGAATGAAGGGCGCGCTCGGCGCCGTGGCGGCCGCGCTGCTGCTCGTGGCTGCACCGGGCGTCGCCGGCGCCACGGACATCACGTTCTACTTTCCGGTCGCGGTCGGCGGACCCATCACCAAGATCATCGATGACATGGTCGCGGGCTTCCAGAAGGAAAACGCCGACGTCGCGGTGAAGGCGGTCTATGCCGGGACATATCAGGACACGCTGACCAAAGCGTTGACCGCGATGAAGGGCGGCGAGCCGCCGCACCTCGCGGTGCTGCTGTCGACGGACATGTTCACTCTCATCGACGAGAAAGCGGTCGTGCCCTGGGACGAGGTCGCGACCGGTGCCGACGACAAGAGTTGGATCGGCAGTTTCTATCCGGGCTTCATGGCAAACAGCCAGACCGGCGGCAAGACCTGGGGCATTCCCTTTCAGCGGTCGACCATCGTCATGTACTGGAACAAGGAGGCCTTCAAGGAGGCCGGCCTCGATCCCGACCGCCCACCGCAGAATTGGGACGAGCTCGTCGCCTTCGGCAAGAAACTCACCAAGCGCGACGCCAGCGGCAACGTCACCCAATGGGGCGTGCAAATCCCGACCACGGGATTTGCCTACTGGCTGTTCCAGGCGCTCACCACCGAGAACGACGCGATGCTGATGAACTCGGCCGGCAACGAGGTTTATTTCGACAAGCCGGGTGTGGTCGAGGCGCTGCAATACATGGTCGACCTCTCGAAGAAGGAGCAGGTGATGGCGCCGGGCGTCCTCGAGTGGGGCACCACGCCCAAGGATTTCTTCGAGCGCAAGATTGCGATCATGTGGACCACCACGGGCAATCTGACAAATGTCCGCGACAACGCCAAGTTCCCGTTCGGGGTCGCCATGCTCCCGGAGAAGAAGCGTCGGGGCTCGCCGACCGGGGGCGGCAATTTCTACCTTTTCGCCAAGAGCACGCCGGAGGAGCGCGCTGCCGCGTTGCGCTTCGTCAAATGGATGACCACGCCGGAGCGCGCGGCGGAGTGGGGCATCAAGACCGGCTACGTCGCGACCCGGCCCGACGCCTGGGAGACGCCGGCGATGAAGGCCTATGTCGCGGGCTTCCCGCCGGCGGCCGTGGCGCGCGACCAGCTGCCGTTCGCGGTTGCTGAGTTCTCGACCCACGACAACCAGCGGGTCACCAAGGCGCTCGACGACAATCTCCAAGCCGCGCTCACCGGCTCCAAAACGCCGGAGCAGGCACTGATGGATGCTCAGCGGGAGGCGGATCGTTTACTCAAGGGCTATCGCTAATCTCACGATGAATCCTGGCCAGCCCCGCCACCCTAACCCTCCCCCTCGAGGGGAATTATCACCTTGACTGAACGCTCCGGGAATGGCATGATTTGGCCCATTAATGGAGTTGGACATGGCTCGCACCGTTGACCTGACAAACCCGATTTTCACCGACTTGGACGCCGCTAGGGCGCACTTCGCGGCGATCCGCTGGCCGAATAGCCCCTATTGCCCGTTCTGCGGCGTTACAGGCGAGCGCGTGGCTCCCCTGGGCGGCAAGTCCATGGGACCGGGCTGGTATCACTGCAAGGATTGCCGGAAGAAGTTCACGGCGGCGGTCGGCACGATCTACGAGCGGTCGCACATTCCGCTGACCAAGTGGTTTCTGGCGACGCACCTTATGTGCGCGAGCAAGAAGGCCATGAGCGCGCACCAGTTGGGGCGCATGCTGGGGCTGCCTTACAAGACGGCGTGGTTCATGGCCATGCGCATACGCGAGGGAATGCGCGTGCTCAACCCCGGCTCGATGGGCGGAGAGGGCAAGACGGTAGAAGCGGACGAGACTTATGTGGGCGGCCGCGAGAAGAACAAACATGCCTGGAAGCGGAAAGCCGACAATATCGGCGGCATGGGCAAGGAGCCCGTGTTCTCGCTGGTCGAGCGTGGCGGGGCCGTGCGGTCGCACCACGTGCCGGAAGTGAATGCAGCGACGCTGCGCCCGATCCTTCAGGCTCAGCTTGATAAGCGGTCCTGCCTCATGACCGATGGCGAGGGGCAATACCGCATCCTCGGACCGATGTTTGCCAAGCATGAGGCGGTCAATCACGGGATCGGCGAGTATGTGCGCGGTGACGCACACACGAACACCGTTGAAAGCTATTTCGCCCTTCTGAAGCGCGGGATCATGGGGACGTATCACCACGTCTCGCAGCAGCACCTGAAGCGCTATCTGTGCGAGTTCGATTTCCGCTACAACGAGCGGGCCGCGCTTGAAGTGACGGACGCTCAGCGCGCGACTAAGGCGATTGCCGGCGTGGTCGGCAAGCGGCTCACCTATGGTAGTGCTGACCGCAAAACAGCCGAAGCGTCGCGCTAGGATTTTCCGTGGTGGGCGCCGCGCTTCCGAACCCGACGAGCGGCAGTTGGTTTTGCCGCTTTTCGACGAGAAGGACGACTGACGCGATGTTGCGGCGGGGTATGCGCCATGCGGCGGATTACCTCGTCGCGGCGTCGCGCCGCTTCCTCGGGGCTGAATTCGGAGTCCGATTTCATTCATTGAGATACTAGCATGGAAGAAGGCGCCACATGAGCGATTATCGCATTCACGCGCTGGACAGTTCTTTCGAACGAGTGCGTCGGGCAGACGAACACCTTTCGGAGTTGCGGCAAAGGTTCAAGACCATCCGCGAGAAACAGGCCAACTCCATTGGCACCTACTTCCGGCCTCATCCTCCCCACCACATAATCGCGGAGCCGTTCAAGGAGAGCCACGTCACAATGCGCGTCGGCGTCGCCATTGGCGAGATTTGCTACAACCTCAAAACCGCTCTCGATTATTTGATATTCGAACTTGCTGAATTGGATTCCGGATCGGAGCAGAAAAACACTCAATTCCCGATTATGGACGCCCCAGAGGACTTCATTCGCGACGCAAAGCGACGCTGGCTCAACGGCGTCAACGCCACTCATATCGCATGTATTGAGCGGTTGCAGCCTTACAACAGATGCAACTGGACCAAGATACTTCGCGACCTCTCCAACACCGACAAGCACCGAGAGTTCGCTGACATCGACGGGGAATCCGCCGCCTTCGGATACAGCAGGATTGCCGACGCCAACTTCGACAGCATCGATGCTCCGATACGTCGCACAATACATCCCGTTCATGGCGAAGTGGACGTGAAAGTCTACGTCACCATGTCGATAAAGTTCCGAAACGGGACGCCGGTCATAGAGACGCTGGAGGAAATCAAGGCGGGCGTTGCTCAGACACTTCGAGATTTCCAACCGGAGTTCGAGCGGAGAAAGGGTGCCCCATGAAGGCACCCCATCCCGCCGGCCTGTCTCGGAAATGATAGTGGAGGGGTCATGTTCAGTCAAAGTTATAACTCCCCCCTCGAGGGGGGAGGGTAGGGAGGGGGGTGCTTCCGGCGAAGGCTCGCTGGTGCCGATGCGCCGCCTGACCATCACGGTCCAAGGCTGGCTCCTGCTGCTGCCGGCGGCGGTGCTGCTGGCCGCGTTCACGCATTTTCCCGCCGGCGCCACGATTTGGCAGAGCTTCTTTTCGACGCCGAAAGGAGACCGGGCCGCCGTCTTCATCGGGCTCGACAATTATCGCGACATGCTCGACGACCCCGTGTTCTGGCGGGCGCTCGCCAACAACGCGTGGTACGCGCTTGGCACGATCCCGGTCTCGATCGCGCTCGCGCTCGCGATGGCGCTCTGGGTCAACCGGCGCATCGCGGGCCGGCCGTTCCTGCGGCTCGCCTTCTTCACGCCGACAGTGCTGCCGATGATCGCGGTCGCGAACATCTGGCTGTTCTTCTATACGCCCGGCTACGGCTTACTCGACCAGGTCCTCGGCGCCTTCGGGGCGCCCGCGCACAACTGGCTCGGCAGCCGCGAGACCGTGCTCGCGTGCCTGATGGTCGTCGCGGTCTGGAAAGAAGCCGGCTTCTTCATGATCTTCTATCTGGCGGCGTTGCAGCAGATTTCGCCCACGCTCGGCGAGGCTGCGGCGATCGAGGGCGCCAAGAGCTGGTACTTCTTCCGCCGCGTCACCTTTCCGCTGCTGATGCCGACGACGCTGTTCGTGATGGTGAACGCGGTCATCAACGCGTTTCGCCTGGTCGACCACATCGTGGTGATGACCCGCGGCGGGCCCGACAACGCCAGCACGCTGCTGCTCTATTACATCTTCGATATCGGATTCAAATACTGGGACACCGCCTACGCGGCGACGCTCACCGTCGTGCTGCTTGGGATATTGGCGGCGGCCGCGCTCATCCAGTTCGCGTTCGTCGAGCGGCGGGTGCATTACCAATGAGTGCGATCCTCCGCGGGCTCTCGACGGTCGCGGCCTGGTTGCTGGCGCTGTTCTGGATCTTGCCGCTCGCCTACGCCGTCTGGACGGCGTTTCACCCGAGCGCCTATGCTGCGCATTTCGACCCCCTGGCGCCCGTGACGCTCGGCAACTTCAGGACAGCCTGGGCGGCCGCGCCCTTCGCGCGCTATTTCCTCAATACCGTGGCGCTGGTCGCCATGATCCTCACGGCGCAGCTCGTGGTCTGCACCTTGGCGGCCTATGCCTTCGCGCGGTTCCCCTTCTTCGGCCGCCAGGCCCTCTTCGCGCTGGTGCTGGTGCAACTCATGATCATGCCCGACGTGCTGCTGGTCGAGAACTACCGGAGCATGAGCGAACTCGGGCTGCTCGACACCATCACCGCGATCGCGCTTCCCTACATGGCCTCGGCCTTCGGGATCTTCCTGTTGCGGCAGACCTTCAAGACCGTGCCGAAGGAGCTCGACGAGGCCGCGCGGGTCGAGGGCGCGGGCCCGCTCCAGATCTTATGGCGCGTCTATGTGCCGCTCGCAAAGCCGGTATACGTCGCCTACGCGCTGGTCTCCGTGAGCTACCACTGGAACAATTTCCTCTGGCCGCTCATCGTCACCAACTCCGTCGAGACGCGCCCGCTCACCGTCGGGCTTCAGGTGTTCTCCAGCACCGATCAGGGTATCGACTGGTCGATCATCACGGCCGCCACGCTCATGACCTCGGCTCCTCTGCTGCTCACTTTCCTGATTTTCCAGCGCCAGATCGTGCAGAGTTTCATGCGCGCGGGAATCCGCTAGGCCCTCACGCCGGCGCTTGCAAGCGATACCCGACACCGGTCTCGGTCAGGAGGTAGCGGGGTCGCGTCGGATCTTCCTCGAGCTTATGTCGGAGCGTGCGGACGTAGACGCGCAGATATTGCACGTCCTCGCCGTGAGCAGGACCCCAGACCTCGCGCAGCAAGAACTGGTGCGTCAACACCTTGCCGGCGTGCTTGACCAGGCACTGCAGGAGGTCGAACTCCTTGGCCGAGAGCTTGACCTCGGCACCCCTGAGCGTCACCAGGCGACGCGCGAGATCGACCGCGAGATCGCCCGAGTGGAACACCGGCATCTCGCCCTGCTGCTGCAGGCGATGACGGAGCGCCATTCGCACGCGCGCGACCAGCTCCTCCATGCCAAAGGGCTTGGTCATGTAGTCGTCGGCGCCGAGGTCGAGCACGCGGACTTTTTCCTTCTCGTCGCTGCGCACCGACAGGACGATCACCGGTACCAGCGATGTCCGGCGGAGCTGCTGGAGCGCCTCGGCTCCGTCCATGTCGCCGAGACCCAGGTCGAGGATCACCAGGTCCGGTGCATGCGCGCGCGCGAGTTCGATCGCCTGCGCGGCGTTTTCGGCCTCGTCGATCGCGTAGCCTTGCGCCGCCAAGCCCGTGCGCAGGAAGCGCCGGATCGCCGCCTCGTCGTCGACCACGAGTATGCGGGTTGGCCGGGTCATGCGACGGCCGCCGCGGCGGCGCCGTCGGTGGCCGCGGTCTCCGGCACGGGTAAGCTGATCCTGAACCGGGCGCCCGAGCGGTCGGTCCGGTTGGCTGCCGTGATGCGCCCGCCCATGCCCTCGACAAAGCCGCGGCAGATCGAAAGACCGAGACCGGTGCCCGCCGGGCGATTGTCGCCCTCGCTCGCGCGATGAAACTTGTCGAAGATCCGCTCGAGGTGTTCGGGTGGGATGCCCGGGCCTTCATCCTCCACCTCGAGTGTGACGGCGCGGCCGGACCGATATCCCCTGATGCGCACCAGAGAGCCTCGCGGCGCGTATTTCGCGGCGTTATCGAGCAGGTTGAAGAGCGCCTGCTCGAAGATCGCGATGTCGATCTGCACCATCGGCAGATCGGCCGCGAGATCGACCTCGACCTTGTGATGCGCGAGGATGCGCCCGGCGCGGCGCAGCGCCGTCTCCACGAGCTCGGCGAGATCCACCATCTCGCGCTTGAATTCGATGGTGCCGGCCTCGAGCCGCGTCGTGTCCAGCAGGTTGCCGACGAAACGGTTGAGTCGCTCGGCCTCCTCTTGAATTGTCGCCATCAGTTCCTCGCGCGCCTCGGGCGGGTAGCGCGCGTCGGTGCTGCGCAGCGCTGTGATCGACCCGATGATGGAGGCGAGCGGCGTTCTGAGATCGTGCGAGATCGACGACAGCAGGGTCGCGCGCAGCCGCTCCGTCTCTGCCTGCAGGCGCGCCTCGTCGATGCTCTCCGCGAGACCGATGCGCTCGACGGCGACGGCGGTCTGGTCCGTCAAGGCATCGAGCAGCCGGCGCTCGTCCGGCGTCAGCAACGGACCCGGCCGGTCACGATCGATGCCAAGCACGCCGACCGGCCCGCGTTCCGTGCGCATCGGCAGAAAGAGGCGCTTCGCGCCGGGGAGTGTGTCGGCGCCGCGCCCGGCGGCTCTGTTGTGGTCCCAGGTCCATTTCGCGGCGGCGACGTCCGCCTCGTCGAGCGTGTCCTCCGGCGGATATCCAGCGCGGAGCACGATGCTGTCGCCTTCCGGGAGCAGCACCACGATTCGAAGCTTCAGCATCAGCGCCACCTGATGGCAGAAGGCCCAGAGCAGGTCGTCGAGCTCGCCGATGCCGGCGAGCTTGCGGCTGAAGGCATAGAGCTCGGCCGTAGCTTTGGCGCGGGTCTGCGCGGTCAGCGCCTGGCTGCGCGTGCGCGCCGTCAGGTTGCTGGTGAAGACCGCGACGATGCCGAAGAAGATCAACGCCACGACATTCGCGGGATCGGCGATCGTGAAGGTGTAGAGCGGAGGCAGGAAGAAGAAGTTGTAGGCGAGTACGGAAAGGAGTGCCGCGCAGAGAGAGGGCAGGAGCCCATAGATGATCGCGCTGAACAGCACCGCCGACAGGAACACAAGCGAGATGTTCGGCACGACGATGATGAAGCGGTCGATCCCGAGAGCAATCAGGAGGGCGATGCCGACGGTGAGCGCGCTTACGAGATAGGGCACGGGATCGAAGGTCTCGCCGTCCTGGCGCGTGCGCACGGTCTTCTCGGGGATCTGCTCGCCCTCGCCGGCGACGATCTGGATGCCGATGGTGCCCGCTTTGCGCATGAGTTCGGCCGCGACTGAGCCGTAGAGCATCTGCTGCCAGCGCGACCGGTCGGACTTGCCGAGGATGATCTGCGTCACGTTGTTCGATTGCGCGAACGCGATCACGTCGTCGGCGATGCGGTTGCCCGGTACCGTGATCGCCTCGGCTCCCAACCGCTCCGCCAGCCGAAGCGTATCGGCGATTCGGTCGCGGTCGACCTCGCTGAGGCGATAGTGGCGGGATGTCTCGATGTAGAGTGCCGTCCATTTCGCCTTGAGCTGGTCGGCGACGCGGCGGGTCTGGCGCACGAGCTGCGCCGAGATCGGGTTCTCGCTGACGCAGACCAGCAGCCGCTCGCCCGCGGCCCAAGGGCCGCTGATGGCGTGCGCTTGCATGTAGGTGAGCATCTGCTCGTCGACGCGCTGCGCGGTGCGCCGAAGCGCGAGCTCGCGCAAAGCCGCGAGGTTACCCGGCAGGAAATAATGCCGGAGCGCGCGTTGCGCCTGGTCGCGCACGTAGACCTTGCCCTCCCGAAGGCGCTGCATCAGGTCTTCGGGCGTGAGGTCGGTTACCTCGATCTCGTCCGCGCGGTCGATGATGCCGTCGGGCACCGTCTCGCGCACGCGGATGCGTGTGATCTGTGCCACGACGTCGTTGAGGCTCTCGACGTGCTGGATGTTGAGGGTGGTGTAGACGTCGATGCCCACCGCGAGCAGCTCTTCGACGTCGAGGTAACGCTTGGGATGCCGGCTGCCGGGCGCGTTGGTGTGGGCGAGCTCGTCCACCAGCACGAGCTTGGGCTGGCGCGCGAGCACGGCGTCGAGGTCCATTTCGTCGAGCGTGCGGCCGCGATACTCGATGCGCCGGCGCGGGATCACCTCGAAGCCGCGGACGAGCTGCTCGGTCTCGATCCGGCCATGGGTCTCTACGACCCCGATCACGACGTCGACACCCTCGCGTCGCCGCGCCGCAGCCTGCTGCAGCATCTCGTAGGTCTTGCCGACGCCGGGCGCCGCACCCAGGAAGATCTTGAGCTTCCCGCGGCCCTCCGCTTCGGCGGCCTCCAGCAGCGCCTCGGGCGAGGGGCGGTGGTCTCCGTGGGGTTGCTCGGATGTGGTCATCGCGGGCCCATCATGCCCTATCGGGGCGCCCGCGTCAGCGCGCAGGCGATGAACGCGAGCCGGCCTCAGAACGGCAGCACGAAATCGGCGGCCAGCGTGAGCTGATGGTCCATCTTCGCGTCGTTGAAGGGATGGGTGCCGTTCAGCGACTGGTCGTAGCGGATCTCCGGCCGGATCACGAAGCCGTCGAAGGCCTTTGGCACCGGCGGCTTCAGGTTGAGGCCGAGGGTGAGCTCGCCGTAGGTGGTCTTGCCGCCGCCCACGACATGGCCGGGCAAGGTCGGCAGGCCGCGCTCGGAGTTCGCGAAGTCGAACGGGGTCTGGAAGCTCGCCACGAACGCGCCGTTGTCGTCGCGCCAGATCTCGCCGCGGCCGATCACTGTGAGCCAGTCGTTGATGGTGTAGGCCGCGTATTGCGCGATGCCGCCGCCGGAGGTGTGCAGCCCGTCGTCATGGATGTAGTTCAGGTCCGTGGTAAGGGTGAGCGCATCGCTCGCCTTCCAGACGACCGTGATGTCGTTAATGTACCGCAGCGCGCTGTTGACCCGGATCGGCGCGCCGGTCGAGGTCGTCGCGCCCTCGGGATTCTCCGGCCCGATATGGCTGAGGGCCAGCACCGTCAGGTTCCCGTCGAGGAGATTGAGCCCGAATCCCACCTGTCCCTTCGGAAAGGCATCGTTGTTCATGCCTTTCTCGCCGATCCAGGCGTTCACGCCGGTGTCGATGCCGGCGTAGAGGTCGACGATCTCCGTTAGATGCGTCGTGGTCAGCACGCCCGTGTGCTTGGCGGGCACGCCGAAGTTGAAGATGTAGGAGTGCGAGTAGAGGCTGTTTTGGGAAGCGTCGATCGACTCCGCTCCCATGGGCGAGACGAACTGGCCGAGCTTCACGTCCATGCCGCCCTCGCCGATACCGGGCGCATGCAGGCTGCCATAGGCCTCGACGATGTCCAACTGGTTGGTGTCGTGGATCACGCGGTCCAGCTGATTGAAAAGATGCGTGAACCGCGCATCCGAGCCGTACATGATCTGGGTCTTGAAGCCGAAATCCCAGCCGGTCGCCTTGGGATCGAGCGGCCGCTCCGCGGTGAGCATGAATTGGTTCAGGACCGGTCGGTTGGAATGATCGTCGAACAGACGGCCGAAGTTCCGCTGGTCGTGGGGGTCGTCGACATTGCCGGTGATGCCGGCCTCGAGGTGACCGGAGAGCTTGAGCGTATCGGCCCAGGCGGCCGGTGCGGCCGGCGCCTGGTCGGTGGGTGCGGATTGCGCCTGAGCAAGCTCCGACGGTGCTGAAGCCGGGTCGGCCGCTTGGCCCTGGGAGCTGGCCGAAATTGCGGCCAGCGCCACAGCGCCAACAATAGACGTCGCCTTCATTGTGCTAAAACTCCAACACTGACACTCCGCGTGAGCCGCGGAGCCTGCGGCACGCTTACTTCAGCGCATCCAACGCGAGGTTCAGTTTCAGCACGTTGACCCGCGGCTCTCCCAAAATGCCGAGGGTGCGGCCCTGGACGCTGTCGTCCACGAGCTGGCGCACTTTCTCCTCCGGGATGCCCCGGGTCTTCGCCACCCGCGGTACCTGGAAATAGGCGCCTGCCGGCGTGATGTCGGGGTCGAGGCCGCTCGCCGACGTCGTCACGAGGTCGACCGGGATCGGCTTGTCGCTCTCCGCCTTGAGCTTGCCGGCGTCATCCTTCACGCGATCGACCAGGGCCTGGCTGGTGGGTGCCAGGTTCGATGCGGCCGAGTTGTCGGCGGCATAGGGGACCGAGACCGTCTTGGTGGGGTCTTTCGGGTCGGGCTC
>Ga0209517_10004377_pt1 | contig 18597 bp, 12 predicted proteins | sample PeaSoiMetSII2010_FD_187695 | JGI IMG/M metagenome (GOLD analysis project Ga0209517, IMG submission 187695) | Peat soil microbial communities from Weissenstadt, Germany - SII-2010 (SPAdes) (version 2) | ecosystem: Environmental > Terrestrial > Soil > Wetlands > Peat | place: Germany...
GCGCTCTTAGCCCCTTCGGAATTTTGCCTTCCCCCGAGCAGTTGGAGATGATCCGGCGCTACATAGCGCTCCTGCTCGAATGGAACGAGAAGATCAGCCTCACAGGACTCTCCGATCCCGTGGAAATCGTCGCCCGACATTTTGGAGAGAGTTGGTATTTGTCGAAATTCTTGAGTTTGGGGACAGGTCGGCTAGCCGACATTGGTGCGGGGGCTGGGTTTCCGGGCCTGGCGCTAAAAATCCTGTGGCCGAAGCTCGATTTGACGTTGGTTGAGCAGAACAAGAAGAAGTCTGCCTTCCTAGCGGAAGCGATTCGTGTTCTGTCCCTTAACGGGTGCTCAGTTGTTTCCTCCGCCTACGAGGACTGGCCAATTTCCATGGGGAGTCTGGACTTCATTTCGGCTAGGGCCCTGGGACAGTATCCGCGGCTGCTGAAGTGGGCGGCGGCAGCTCTTAAACAGGGCGGGAGCCTGATACTTTGGCTCGGGGATGAGGAGTCCAACCTCTTGCAATCGAAGCTTGGCTGGTCTTGGAAGCTCCCAGAGCGTATTCCTGGGAGTCTCCGCCGGCAGATTCTGGTCGGTTCGCCCCTCATCCCGGATACGGCAGAGTTGCTTCGCGGAAAGCATCAATAAGGCCTAGACTTCAGTCTACCCCACAGCGAGCGGCAGTCATATCCATCGTGTCGTTCCACGTGAAACACTCTGACGACAATGTCTGGATTGTTTCACGTGAAACAGTTTCACGGGTTAATCGCACTAGATTGTTCCACGTGAAACATCTTTAGATTGACTTTATCCAGTGTAGGTACTATTTTACGCCAGTCAGGGGTCAAATTTGGCTAAAGCAATCGCGATTGCCAACCAAAAAGGTGGAGTCGGCAAGACTACCACGGCCATCAATCTAAGCGCCTCGCTATGCGCGGCAGAACAGCGCGTTCTTCTTATCGACTCGGACGCCCAGGGCAATGCGACTACCGGACTGGGATTTGCGAAAGATCCGGCGCGCAGGACACTTTACAACGCCCTGATTCTGCAGGATCCGCTCGAGAAGATACTTCTCAAGACTCAGGTTGACCGGCTCGATCTTCTTCCATCGGACAAGAATCTGGCTGGCGCCGCGGTTGAGCTGGTCAATTCCGAGGGGAGGGAGTATCGACTCAAGTCGATTGTTGACTCGGTTCGCGGCAACTACGACTTCATCGTGATTGACTGTCCTCCTTCCCTAGACCTACTTACGCTGAATGCATTGGTTGCTTGCGATTCAGTTCTGGTGCCGATTCAGTGCGAATTTCTCGCACTGGAAGGCGTGGCCGAGCTCCTCGATACGCTCATGAGGATCCGCCGAACGCTCAACCCCACCCTTGCGATCGAGGGCATACTCCTAACGATGTACGACGAGCGCACTACGCTGTCTCGCCAAGTCTCCACCGATCTGAGGAGCTTTTTCGGCTCCCAGGTCTTCACGACCGTAGTCCCCCGTAACGTGCGCCTGGCAGAAGCTCCAAGCCACGGTAAGCCGATTATGTTCTACGACATTAGTAGTAAAGGCGCTGAGGCCTACATTCAACTCGCAAAGGAGGTAGTCACCAATGGCGAGAAACGCCTTGGGAAAGGGGCTGGGAGCACTAATTCGTGAGCCTGAGCCGCAGATAAGCACTGGGGCCGGTGCCGCCACGGCAGCCGCGCCCGCGCTGATCCCGGCGCCCGCGACCGGTTCCGGCCAGCAGCTGATCGACATCGAGCTGATTGATCCCAGTCCTTATCAGCCACGAACCCGCTTCCGCGAAGAGAGTCTCGAGGAGCTCTCCCGCTCGATTCAGAGCAGTGGGATTATTCAACCTCTCCTGCTGCGAAAGATCGGCGATCGCTTTCAACTGATAGCCGGCGAGCGCCGCTGGCGCGCGGCGCAGCGCGCCGGCCTGCAGCGCGTTCCAGCAATTCTGCGGGACGTCCCGGAGGAACTCGCGCTCGAAATCACCCTGGTCGAAAACATTCAGCGCGAAGACCTTAATCCTGTGGAGCAGGCGCGCGCGTATGCGCGTCTGATGAGTGAATTCCACCTGACCCAGGAAGACGTCGCGATTCGCACGGGTAAGGATCGCGCGTCCGTGGCGAATGCTCTGCGGCTCCTGCGACTGGAGAAGCCGCTGCTGGAGTGGATCGAAGATGGAAAACTCACGGCGGGCCATGGCCGGGCGTTGCTCGGGGTTGGAGATGTGAAGTTGCGGGCCGCGCTTGCGATTCGAGCCTCGCGCGGCGGACTGACGGTGCGTCAGATCGAGCGAATTTCCACGCGACGCACACGCAAGGAAGAGCGTGTCGCCGGCGCCGAACCTGTGGATGCAAACGTCCGGGCCGCGCTGGACGAGCTTCAAAAAACTCTCGGCACACGAGTAAGCCTCAGGCCGCCGACGAACAAATTCCCGGGCCAATTGCGGATCGACTACTATGAGGATTCGCAGCTTTCGGCCATCTACGAGAAGCTGATGCATTAAACTACGTGTGTAGTAATAACATCTATCGCTTACGGCCCTTGCACTTAACTTGAAAACAACGGAAAATGTCGCTGTCGAGGTGAGTCCATGAGTTGGCGGTTCTCAAAACGCGAGTCGAAAAAATCAGGCGAGTGGACTGGATTCCTGGATCAAGGAGTCCGTCTCGAGGGCACGCTGGAGCTGCAAGGCACCTTCCGCCTTGACGGCCAGATGCATGGGAACATCGTCTCGGCTGACAGCTTGATTCTAGGCGAGGCTGCCAAGGTCGAAGGCCAGATTGAGGGGAACCACATCAAGATCTCGGGCCACTTCGACGGAGTAATCTTCGCCAAAGGCCGGGTGGAGATCCAGGCCAAAGGAGTGGTGACGGGTGAGATCCACACTCCGTGTCTGGTGATCGAAGCTGGCGGAATTTTCGACGGGCAATGCCACATGCTGGCGGCGTCCGAATCGGCGCGGCCGATGTCGATTCCTATTCGCTCCATTGCGGGCGGCGCGCGGAAATCCAGTTAAGTCTTTCCAGCCATCATTTCAGGATTGGGTCTTGTCGGCCTCTCGCCGCAGCGGAGGCGTTCACTTCGTGCCGGCGGGAAAAATCACAACCTGGCGTTCGTCGCCTTCGCCCTCGCTCGCCGTGCGGATTCCAGCTTCATCCTTCAAAGCCAGATGCACAATGCGGCGCTCGCGGGAAGACATTGGGTTGAAGCGAAACGGAGAGCGCGTCTCGCGGACCCTCTCCGCCGCCACGTGCGCCGAGAGACGTAGCTCCTCGATGCGCAACGCGCGGTAGTCGGCGGCATCGAAGCGCACCCGATCGTACAGTTGCGGATCGAGGCGGATCCAGCGCAACGCGATGTATTCGAGGGCCTGCAACAATTCGGCATTTCGCTCGAGAAGTATTTCATGGTCGCGCCCGCTGAAGATCACACTGATTTCCGGATGCTCGTAGCCCGCGCCCGCCGACGAATCCTCCAGGCGAATTTCATAGTTCAAATCCATGTGCGTCTTGGAGAGCAATTCGTCGAGGCAGTGTCTCAGGGCGGAGGAGGCCGCTTCACGATCCAAGCGACCATCGACAATCAATGGTGAAGGGGCAGTCGCAGGCCGAAGCTGGGGTTTGGCCATAAGCGTCTCGACGCTGCCAGCGAGCGTCTAGTTTTGCTTTCCGGCCCAGCCCCGCGAACTCTTCACGGGCATGGGCATCGTCCGGTTCAAATACCACTGCTGGGCGGTTGCTACGAAGTTGCCCACGAGAATATATAACGCCAATCCGCTCGGATAGTAAATCAGCCAAAAGCAGAACATGAGCGGCATGATCATCATCATGCGTTTCTGGCCGGGATCGGTCGTGGGCGTCGGCGTCATTCGCGTGGTGATGAGCATGGTGACGCCGGCGAGAATCGGGAGAATGTAATACGGATCGGGCGCCGAAAGATCGCGAATCCACAGGATCCAGGCAGCATGCCGCAAATCAATCGAGTAATAGAGCACGCGATAGAAAGCCCACCAAAAGGGGAGTTGCAAGAGCATCGGCCAGCACGAGCCGAGGGGATTGATGCCTTCGCGCGAATACACGGCCATCACTTCCTCGTTCATCTTGGCCTTGCGCGGATCGCGCATGCCGTACTTTTTGTATTTCTCCTGAATCGCCTTGATCTCCGGAGCCACCTTCTGCATTTTCTGCGCCGCGCGCATGCTCTTTGTCTTCAAAGGATAAAAAAGCATATTGATGGCGAGCGTGAAGACGATTACGGCCCAACCCCAGTTGGGGATGAAACGATGAATCCAGCGAAGCGCGTAGAAGATCGGCTCCGAAAGGAAAGTGAACCAGCCGAACTGAAGGATATCGTCCAGCGGCGGCTGGATCGCTTTCAGTTCGTCCAGGCTTTTCGGCCCGACAAAAAGCCGAAAATCGAACGGCCCGGCCGTTCCCGCTCCCGCCGCCATTTCCGCGCTGGGCTGCGTCGCCACCTTGCCGTCGGCCTGCTGGACGTTCAAGCCAACAGCCCAATCCGTCAGCACCAATTGCGGCGCGGCAGCCACCATCGTGCCGGCAGCGGGCGCCGGAGGCAAAAAAACTGCGGCGAAATATTGGTCCTCGATGCCGGCGTAATCGAGCGGGCCGTCAATTGAAGTCGGCACCGCCGGCTGTTTCGGCTGCCCGACTTTTTGCACCGGAAGCGTGCTCAGCTTGCCCGCCTGGCTGTAGAGCACCTGGACGGGAAGCACACCGCGGCTCAGCATGCCCGTGCGGACTACCAAGTTTCCGAAGCCGCCACGCCACGCGAGGCTGGCCGGAATCGGCTTGCCGTCCAGCGTCACTGTCAGCTCGCCGCTCATCACGTAATCCGGGGAGAATTTCAGAACCTTGCGCACTTGGAGGTGGCCGTCGCTCCAAGTGAGCTCGATCTGCGCGGGCGCTTTGATTGTGTCGGGCGCGGGCGCGCCGTTGGACGTAATGACATACAGGCCGGAATTTGCGGCGTCTTGTTGTTGCGCATCGTTGAGCAGGAGAGAAAACGGCCACGCATCTTCCATGCGCGCCGCTTCGGCGTGCACGACGTCCAGCGTGTGCGGCGTTTTGGGATCGTCGTCGAAATAATTCTTAAGTTCCCAGCTCTGCACGACCCCGCCGCGATTCCATAGCTCGACGCGGTACAGCGGGCTCTCGACGACGACGCTCTTCTCCGCCGGCGCGGAAACCGCCGGCACCGTCATCGGCGCAGCGGGAGGGGCCGCGACGAGTGGTGCCGCCGGCGCCGAAGAAGTCCCGGAACTTGTCGGCGAAGTCGAACTGTTCGTCACGACCGCAGCAGTTGGCGCAGTTGGCTCGGGAGCTTGCGGTGGCTTCGCTGGCTTGAAGATGAGGCTGTACGCAATGATGACAAGGAGCGACAAAACCGCGGCGATCGCCACCCGCGCCTGATCAGACATTTCCTTCACGGACGTTCTCCACTGTGTGACACAAGCGGTTCAGCCGCGACTTCGGGCACGGGATCGAATCCTCCCGGCGAGAATGGATGGCAGCGCAGCACGCGCCGCACAGCGAGCCACGCGCCGCGCCGCGCTCCGTGCAGACGAATCGCATCGGCTCCGTAATGCGAGCATGTGGGATAAAATTTGCAGGCGGATGGCGCCAACGGGGAAAGCGTCAGCTGATAGAGCTGAATCGCGCCGAGCAGCACGCGCGCCGCAAAGCCCGGGCGCGGCGCTAGGCGTTCACTCCTCGCAGCAGGTTCAGCAGCTCGGCCGTGAGCGCGGCAAAGTCCACCCGCTTCACCGACTGCCGTGGATGAATTACGAAGTCCCATCCCGAAGGTATCTCCGATTGGTTGCGCCGCAGAACTTCTCGGATCCGGCGCCGGATCCGGTTACGCACAACCGCGCCCCCCAGGGCCTTTTTTACGCTGATTCCGAATCGGCTTTCCGGCGTGCCGTTCGCTCGATAAAAAACTGAGAATTGCTGGCTGGATCGCCTCCGTCCGGCCCGGTAGACGCTTTCAAACTCCGACCGGCGCACCAGACGCACCCCCCGCGGAAAATGCTCGGGGTGCAGCGCGCGCGGGAATCGATGTCCCGCGCCGCCAGAGGATCCCGGCGACTCAGATGGGCGTAAGGCGATGGCGTCCCTTCTTGCGGCGCGCCGCAAGGACTTTGCGGCCCCCTTTGGTCTTCATTCTGGTGCGGAAGCCGTGCGTCTTGTGACGCCGGCGCACTTTCGGCTGAAACGTACGTTTCGGCAACGAATCCCCCCGTCAAGCAAAGCCGTCCGCCTCACGCGGACCATCGCACATTGCTGAAACGCATAGTCTATGCGAGGCCGCGCAACCGGTCAAGAATCGCCCGGCGATAAGCGATGGGCGTGGAGCGCATTTTGACTGCGCGCCTGCGGCAGCCTATTCCGAGCCACGAAGCCGCATCACCTCTCTCGGTTTACGGGATGGGCAAACCTCACCGGTGGTTCTACAGACATCGCCCGGAAAACATGCCATAAGCATTGAGTAGGCATAATTGCCCGAGGAGAAGAGGAATACGATGTCTTCCCGCCCCAAGTTTGCGATCCAGATCATCCTCAGTTGCCTTCTCCTCTCGGTGACCTTGTTTCTCGGGCTAAGCATCAAGTTCTTCATTATCGCCCTCCTGGGCGATTTCTTCGGCTACGGTCTCGCCAGCGCCAGCATCATCCACTTTAGAATCCGGCCACGTCTCGAGGACCTGGTCTTCGTTCTGCTATTCACGGCCCTGCTCTCCATCCTCACCTTTTGGAGCTGGGAGCTCAAGTTTAGTTACAAAGTCGTGCTGGCCTTTATCGGATTGGGAAGTCTGACGGTAATGGGCATCCGCCTGATCTGGGCGCGCCGCGAAGAGCGGACGCTTATCGGGTGGGCCTATCTTCCCGCGCTCCTGTTCGTCGGGTCTTTGTGGTTGGCGCCTCCACTCTTGAAATTCACGGAGATGCTCTTTCCAAAAACCCTGGATGTCTTCCTGAATTCCTTCGATTGCAGCCTTCACATCCAGCCGAGCTATGTGGTGGGTCAATGGTTTCTGAAGCTGCCCCCGCTGCGCTCGGTCAGCATTGGGTTCTATCTCTGCCTCCCCGCGATCATTTCTCTGATTTACGTGGAAACTTTGCTGCGAAAGGGCAAAGAAGCGCTTCCAGTCATGCTCGCTCTTTTCTACCTCGGACCAGTGGGATGGATTTTCTACAATCTCTTTCCGGCCAGCGGCCCGGGCCATCTTTATCCGGCGAATTTTCCTCTGCACCCGCTTTCCATCGCTGCAGCGATGCGGGTCGCGTTGCAACCGGTCGTAGTGCCAAGCCCCCGCAACGCCATTCCTTCATTGCACATGTCCTGGGTGCTGATTGCGTGGTGGTACGCAAAGGGTTTTTCACGTTGGGTGAAAGCGATTGCGCTCGCTTTCGTGATTTTCACGGTATTGGCGACGCTCGGCAGCGGGGAGCACTATTTCGTCGATCTCGTGGTTGCGTTTCCTTTCACTCTGATGCTTTTCTCTCTCTTCTGCTTCAAATTGCCCTGGAATGACAGGCAAAGGGCAACCGGATTCCTGGGAGGCCTTCTGGGAACGTTGCTCTGGTTCGCCTTGCTTCGTTACGCGAACGCTTTCTTTTGGTACTCCCCGCTGATTCCCTGGAGTCTCGTGGTGGCCACGATCGGCCTCGCGCAGTCGCAGAAAGATCGCACTCTCCGCGCCGCGAACGCGTTTCCATCCGCGAAACCAACTTGGGCTTCGGCTCTTTCCGCTCCCGCGGAAGAAGAAGTCCTTTCGCTCGTCAGCGATTGAGCCGCGCCGCCGCAAGACGCATCACGATCACGATTCGCTTCATCGAAGCTTCCGCCAGGTGCGCGCTTTCTCCGCATTTCTGCAAGCCGCAGAATTTTAGACGCCGGGGACGAACTGGTACAATATTTTGGTTCGGCCGTGAGCAAGTATGTTTGACAATCTCACAGAGAAACTCCAGCGCGCCTTCAAGAATCTCCGCGGCCAGGGAAGGCTCACCGAAGAGCATCTGGACGCGGGCCTGAAGGAGATTCGCGACGCTCTGCTCGACGGCGACGTGAACGTGGACGTCGCCGACGAGATGCTCGCGCACATCCGCGAAAAGGCCCTGGGCTCGGAAGTTCTCCTGCAACTCTCGCCGGATCAGCAAGTCGTCAAAATCGTCCGCGATGAATTGCTCGCGCTGCTCGGCAAACACGCGAAGCCGCTCTTCGCCTCGCGCCCGCCGTCGGTGTGGATGATGGTCGGCCTGCAAGGCTCGGGCAAGACCACCACCACCGGCAAACTTTCGAAGTGGCTCGCCGGCCACGGCCACCGGCCGCTCGTCGTGTCCACCGACGTCTATCGCCCCGCTGCTCGCGAGCAGTTGGCGCAGGTCGCGGAAGCGGTCAGCGTGCCGTGCTGGCCCGCTCCCGGCACAGACAAGCCGCTCGAGATCGTGCGCGGCGCAATCCGCGAATCGAAACTCTCCGCCTACGACGTAATCGTCGTGGACACCGCCGGGCGTCTACACATTGACGACGATCTGATGGTCGAGCTGAGCAATCTCAAGCGCGAGCTGCAGCCCGCCGAAATACTCTTCGTCGCCGACGCCATGACCGGCCAGGACGCCGTCCGTTCCGCCGGCGAATTTCACCGCCGCCTAGGCCTCACGGGTGTGGTCCTCACCAAACTCGACGGCGACGCCCGAGGCGGCGCGGCGCTGTCGATCGGCAAAGTCACCGGAGCCCCCGTGAAGTTTGTGGGCACGGGGGAAAAGTACGACGCGCTGGACGCCTTCTACCCGGACCGCATCGTCTCGCGGGTCCTCGGCATGGGCGACGTGCTCTCCCTCATCGAGCGCGCTGAAACGGCCGTGGACACGAAGAAAGCGGTGGAACTCGAACGCAAGATGCGCCGCAGCGAGTTCACCCTTGAGGATTTCCGCGACCAATTGAAGCAGGTGCGCAAGATGGGCCCGCTCGAGCAGGTGCTGGGCATGTTGCCGAAGGTGGGACCGTTTGCCAATATTCCGAAGGACGCCCAGGTGGACGAATCGCGCTTGACGCGCATCGAGGCCGTAATCAACTCCATGACCGCGGCCGAGCGCAACGATCACAACCTCATTGACGGCAAGCGCCGCAAGCGCATCGCACGCGGCAGCGGCACCTCCGTCCAGGAAGTGAATCAGGTTCTCAAGCAATACATGCAAATGCGCCAAATGGTGAAGCAGTACGGCTCCATGGCGGCCAAAGGCCGCCTCCGCGGCCTGGGTGGCGGCCCCAAGCCCCCCCAGTAGGACAGGATATTCCCTTTGCCCGCCGTAGCCCTGCATTTGGGCTAAGGAGGCTGTCTGTCCCCTTTGCTGCGACGTCGCAAACAAACTCTGGACAGGCAAGAGTGCCAGTCTTACTCAACCCCCGCGCGACAGCGTTCGGTTATTCTGACGTAGGGTCTGCTTGTCGTGAACGGGGGCGAAGGGAGCTTCAGTCCGCCGGTCCTCGGGGTTCGCAGCGGCGACTTTAGGCCGCCATCTTGGCCGCCGCAAGTTATCGCTGGCGAAACGTTCTAATTAGGAGGAAGGTAGGGCCAATGGGTTCACGCGATCGCGATCGGGAACGCGACGCCCGCAAGGAGCAGGCGCTCGAACGCATTCTGCCCGGCGCTCTCGCCGGAGAAAATGCCGGCGGCGAATCTTGTCCCGACGCCGAACTCCTCGCCGCATTTTACGAGCGTTCCCTCGCTCCCGCCGAAGTGACCCACTGGCGCGCGCATTTCTCGACGTGCCGACGCTGCCAGTTGTCGCTCGCCGCGCTGGCCGCTTCGGATCCGCGGCCACTCTCGGAAAAAGAAGTCGCGCGTCTCGGAGAGCTCGTCGCCGACGCCACCACGCCTCCAGCCGTCGCTGATTCGCCCGTCCGGGCGAAGCCGCGAAAAATAAAATGGCCGTGGTACCTCGATCCGCGCGCGCTCGCGCCGATGGCCGCCGCAGCCGCCTTCGTCGCGGCCGTCGGCTTGACGATCCACTCGCAACGCGTCGCGATGCAGCTCGAATCGCAAAATGCAACCTCGCAACAGGTGATCGTCGCTGAAAATCGCGGCGAACCGGCTCCGCCCGCGCTGCAAATGCCCGCGCCCTCCGAAGAATCTCGCGCCGCGGCCCCCGCCGAGCCTAAGAAAGTATCGAACTCTACCGAGCCTGCCCCGCCCGGTTCGATGCCTGAATACAGCGTGGGCATCACCGCTTCGCGCGAGGAAACGCGCGCCCAATCCGCAGCTCCAGCCGAGCAGCCCGCGCCTGCTGCCTTTGCGCCTGCCGCGCCGCCACCGCCTCCTCCGCCCTCTCCGGCAGAAGCAACGGATCGAGCCGCATCCGAGAACGGCGCGGCTCCAGGAGGAAATTCCGAGGCCCGGGGCGGGACGGCAGCGCCTCCGCCGGAATCGACTCCGGCTGAGGCGCCTTCAGCTTCCGCGAACGCGCCCGCGAGCGGCGCCCCCGCGCCAGCAGCCACAGCCTCGGCTCCACTAGAGGCCCACGCCGCGAGTTCGCACGTTCGACGCGAAAAAGGTGTTGTGTACCTGGGAAATTCCCCGGCTCAGACTGAATCTTCAGAAGGCGACTTTATCGGCGGGAACGCGCCGGGGAAATTCAGCGCGACATCTCCGGATGGCCACACTGCATGGCGCTTCGGTCGCGGCGGCCTGATCGAGCGCAGCACAAATGCAGACGCCGCGCCGGCGGACCAGATCTGGACGCGCGAGAAAAGTCCCTTGCAAATGGACTTGCTCGCAGGTTCCGCGCCGTCGCCTACCGTATGCTGGGTCGTCGGCCGCGCGGGCGCGATTCTCCGCACCAGCGACGGCGTCACCTGGCAGGTCATTCCGACTCCGCCTTCCGCTGCGCGCGATGGCGCCCTCCCAGATTTCGTCGCCATCACTGCCACCGGCACGGACACCGCCACCATCACTACCGCCGACGGCCGCACCTACCATCTCACCGACGGCGGCCATACCTGGCAGTTGCAGTAGCCTTTCTTGTTGATTTGTCAGAGGGTGCCGCACCCTTCGGTGCTAAGGGTGCGGTTCTTCTCCCCACACGAATCGCGTCGTCTCGAAGCCTCGAACCACCCACTCGGTGCACCCCGCCCTTCGAGTGTCTCGACGCCTCTTGTCGGAAGGGACCTCTCCGCGCCCCGCACCTCTGTCCGTTGCAGTGAAGTGCAACAGTGGTATTCTCCCCTCGCTGGATGCTTTCGACAGCAGGCAGCGATCACCCTCTCCAGCCGCCCTCCTTCGTCGGAGATGGGCTGATGAATTTACGGACTCCAGAACGGGCAGCCCATTCCGCCGAACGCGACCTCTTGCCAGCGCTGCAGCCAGCCGGTCCTGCGTGCCTGACAATCGCCGGGCACCTGCGTGGCCCAGGCGGTGCCACGAAGCCTTCCGCCCCGAATTGATGCTCGCCCGCTAGCCGGGTGCGGGTCATCTCGAGCCCGAGAGGGGTCCCTCGGCCTGCTCCCTAATGCCCTGAATTGGGTCCACAGCTTATTTGTCCCTTCTCCGGCCGCCATAACGCGACATGCCCTCTCTGTTCAGCCCAGGAACGAAGCCCACTAGGATCCATCTGCAACTGCACTTGGTGCTCATGGTACTAGTACCACATGGAGCACGCCGCATGGCCAAATTTGTCGTTTTGCTGACCCCCAGATCCTAAAATTGAGTTGTTAAAGCTTCGGAGCAGCCCAAATCGGCCATTTCCGATCTTAATTTCAACTTGGGAGAGCGAGAATGAAAAAGCAGGGGTGGTTTGCGGTATCAGTACTAGTACTTACTTTAGTGTTCACCGGCGCTTCGGCGCACGCGCAGGACGGCAAGATCAGCCTCTTTGGAGGTTACTCGTTCGGGACCAACACCTACTACAACGGGGATCCCGGCCTCCATGGCTATGCGGCCTCAGCCGTTCTTAACTTCAACAAGCATGTCGGTTTGGAAGCAAACTTTTCCGGCCACAACGGCACTACGCAGGTCTATAGCGATTCGTACTCGGGCGACAACACCTATACAGACGTGGCGCGCCAAGACCTATATGCTCTCACCTTCGGACCAAAGCTCTCTATTCCGGTAGGCCACTTCTCCCTGTTCACCCACTTCCTCGTTGGCGCCGCGCGTGTTCACGACGGCGAGACGGAGACGTGCACCCCAACAACCGGGTCGGAGGGTTGTAGTTCCAGTTATCCCTACCAGTACAGCACGCACGGCAACGGTTTTGCCTTCAAGACCGGAGGTGGCGTTGACTGGAACAATGGGTGGTGGGGTGTTCGAATCCTCGAAGTGGATTACGTCCGCACTGAGGTGTACGGCACCGAGACTCAAACCTGCGCGACCTGTGGAGGTGTGTCAACCTACAAGTTCGATTCAGGCATCAACAACTTCGAATTGGCCACCGGCTTCACTTTCAACCTCAAGTAGTCAAATCGACCGATCTCAGGTAACAACACCGCCCACCCTCGGCAGTTCGGCGCCACAGTGGCACGCGAACGCGCCGGGGATGGGCGGTTTCTCTTGCGCGCGCTGCGTGGCAAACAGGAATCTAACGAAACGGATAGCGGCTTAATCCAGCATTAGGAGTATCCCAAATCAGAAGCGGGACTGAATCCGGACACCTAGCTCCCGTTTTGCGGTTTTACCGGCTTGGGCGCAAAGTATCCCCGGCGCGCCTCCAGTTTCAAGCCTTCCTGGTCCACTTTGACTTTCAGAGGGTGGTAATTTCCGTCATGTTTCACGTTCTGGAGCGACATCTCCAGCACGTATACATATTCCGGCACGGCCGTCAGGGCCCGAAATCCACCTTCCAGGTCATTGCTGTTATGAAAGTAAGATCCGCCCGTGCCGTCAGCGAGTTCCGCCATGATATTTTCATTGAGTCCCATGCTTTCACGATGATATTTGGTTCTATTCTGCTGTGACCGGGCCGAGCCGGTAGGGTCCTCACCGGCGTCGTCCATGCCGGTGTACAACCCGCGCGCATCGAGCGCGCTGATGGTCACGTTGGCCCGTGCGGCGATATCCAGAATCTCCGATGCCTGTGCTACCGCCAGCGGATTTATGGCCAGGAAGCCCGGCGAGATCAGGACGAGCGTGCGTTGGCCTGACAAGGTGCTCATCTCGTGGATGACTTCTCGGATGCGACTGAGCGTGACGCGAATATCCAAATCACCCATCCGCGCAACTCGTTCGGCGGATTGTTGCGCTAATATCACGGCTAGATCGTTTCGGCAGTCACAGCAGGCGAGCGCAGCCTCGGTAGCGTCATTCAGCGCCATGCCATCGTGGATCTCCACAATCCGTTCGGCTTCGTAATAATCCATCCGCGGGCAGATAACATCATTATTGCGATAGAGAGCCTGCGCCCTTAGCTTCATGATCGCGTCCTGCAACTTCGCGCGATCGCGCGTGAAACCGCTGCCGAATCCCGATGTGGAGACGACCGCCGCCCAGTCCGAATCGCTCAGCGACCCGGCGATCATCTTCGTTGCCACCTTTTGAATCTGCGCCAAATCCCCGCTTTCCAGGTGCAGGTCGTCGAACAGGAACACGGTGAAGCGTTCCGGCGTTTCTGCCGGTGACGGTGCACTACCTGGAGGGGAAGGCGTGGAACCGGAATTGGCCGGCGCCGGTTCCGCGCTCGGCCGATCATTCTCAAGGCCCGTTCGCTCCTGAATGCTAAACCCGGAGATAACTTGTGGGTTGTTCCTATCGAAAACCTGAAAGTCTTCCTTTTTCAAGTTGCCTACCGAGTGGCCTTTCGAATCCCGGACCACCACCGGGATCAACAGCACATTCACCTCGACTACGATGTTGGGGGCCGGGGACTGTGACGTCGATCCATTGGTTTGTTGGGCGCACAAGCACGTGGACACGAGGAGGACCACCCCGGCGATTCGGGCGACGGCAATACGGGGATTTAGGGTCCGCCTCATCTTAATTGAGAGATTGTATCCTCAAACCTTCCTCCCGCAGAGAGCGAACGGCGGTATTTCCGATCCATTGTGAAGCAAGCGCGGCAGGAACCTCTTAGAACCTCTCAGAGGGACCGGGCTTGGTCGCGGCGACGCCTGCCACACCCCAAGCCGGACATTGCGGGCGATATCCACACCAATCGCAAAGGGCGCTCTTGTGCGCGGGAAATTCGTCGGCGCTCTCGATCTTCCGAATCAGACCGATGGTGCTTTCCGCCAGGCGGCGAAGCTGCTCCGGCGATCGCTTCGAACGAAGCGTCTGGCCGAGGCCGACGTAGTGCCAGATGAGTTCCATGTGTCGAGCTTCGGGATACTGCGCGCGTGCGCCGATTTCGTATAGACCCAATTGCTTGTCGCGATCCGCGTCTTGCTGAGACGGGACACGCCTGGCCGTCTTGTAATCATGAATCTCGTAGACTCCGTCGTCACGGCGCGCAACGCGATCGATGTAGCCCTGCATTTTGTAAGCGTTCTGTTGGTCCAGCGAAAACTGAATGTGGCCTTCCAATAAAATTGTGATTCCCTGGCTGTCCGGCCAGATTTCTTCGTGGTAGTTGCGCACGCAGATTTCGGCGTAGCGAGCGTATTCGGCGGCGCTCCTGTTTCTGCTCACGATTTTCACTCGCTCGTTCCAACTGGCTTTCCATTGGCGACGCAAGAAATCGAGCAATTCGGAGAGCGTGGTTCGTTTCCCTTCGGCCTGTTCCCGGTGAAGTCTTTCGAGTGCTTCGTGTACTCGTTTGCCGACAAACTGCTCGATAAATTCCACGGGTTCTGCGATTTCCAAAATATATTTGAATTGATATTTCAAAGGGCAGTGTTCATAGGTCTCAAGGCGCGAATGCGAGTAGGTGGTCACGAGTTGCGAAAAGAAAAATGGAAATTGCCGGCGGTCGCGGGCAAATTGCGCTTGTGTCCTTCTGCAACAATACCACAACATCTAGACGCTTTGGACACGCGCCCCCATACATTTTGTGATTTTTTTTCGAAATCCCCTTGACAACTTTCCGGACTCCCTTGTAGATTGCGCGCTCAGATTCGGTGGGACGTGTTTCGGTTGGCTCTGAACCCGCACCCCGGGATCCCCGAGTCGCCGCCTCACGTAGCCTGTCCGGGTTTCGTCCAGACAACGAGGGGGTACCCTTTCACTCCCCCGGGCCGCCTCTCCCAGCGGAGACGGCCAGAGGTCTCGAAAGCGCGAGGAGTCGTCGCGAAGGTGCGACCGCGAATCGCCTTTGGGGATTTATTCGCCATTTTTGGCGTTGTCGCGAACCCGCCTCGCTCCCCCCTGAATCCAGCAGTGCTCGCCGGAGAATCGGGCGCTGCGAACTCTCAGGCTCGCTTGGGAGTACAATAGACGGATTCACCGCTTAACGGTGAACCCGCCGTCCTGCGCGGAGGCGGATCATGGCTCAATCGAAGATGGCTCTCAACGAAAAAACTTTCGAAACACAGGCGACTGCACCGGCACGCACACAACCCCGCCCGGGACTGCACTTTGAACGGCGCTTCACGGACGGCCGAACCTCTCCGTACGACAAGGTGGAATGGGAGCGGCGCACCGCGCAGATCACGAATGAAAAAGGACAGGTGATCTTTCGCCAGGAGAATATCGAGGTGCCGAAGACCTGGTCGCAGACGGCGACCAACATCGTCGCGTCGAAATATTTTCACGGAAAGATCGATACGCCCAAACGCGAAGGCTCGGTGCGGCAACTCATCAGCCGCGTGGTGGATTCCATCGTGCGCTGGGGCGAAGCGGGCGGCTATTTTGCGACCGACGAATCCCGCGATATTTTCCGCGACGAGCTGACGCACCTGCTCGTCGAACAAAAAGTCAGCTTCAATTCGCCGGTGTGGTTCAACGTCGGCGTGCAGGCCAAGCCGCAGTGCTCGGCGTGCTTCATCAACTCGGTCCAGGACGATATGGAATCCATCATGAACCTGGCCAAGACCGAGGGCATGCTTTTCAAGTGGGGCTCCGGCACGGGAACGAACTTCTCCGCGCTACGCGGCAGCCGCGAAACGCTTTCCGGCGGCGGAATCGCCTCGGGGCCGGTGAGCTTCATGAAAGGGTTCGACGCCTTCGCCGGCGTGATCAAGAGCGGCGGAAAGACTCGCCGCGCCGCGAAGATGGTGATCCTCAACGTCGATCATCCGGACATTCTGGAATTCATCGATTGCAAGATGAAGGAAGAGCGCAAGGCCGGCGTGTTGATCGATAACGGTTACGATCCCGCGATCGACGGCGAAGCCTACTCCTCGATTTTCTTCCAGAACGCCAACCACTCGGTGCGCGTGAACGACGATTTCATGCAGGCGGTGGAAGAGGATCGCGACTGGTGGACGCGCAACGTGACCGATGGCCGTCCCAACGAGAAATTCCGCGCCCGCGAACTATTGAATCGCATGGCCGATTCCACCTGGCACTGCGGCGACCCGGGCATGCAATTCGATACGACGGTGAACCGCTGGCACACCTGCAAGGCCACGGCGCGCATCAACGCCTCGAACCCGTGCTCGGAATACATGTTCCTCGACGATACGGCGTGCAATCTCGCGTCCTTGAACTTGATGAAATATCTTGGCCCGAACGGAACTTTCGACGTGGACGGTTTCCGCCACGCCGTGGACGTCACCATCACCGCGCAGGAAATTCTGGTGGACAACGCCAGCTACCCCACGCCGAGAATCGAGAAGAATTCGCACGAGTTCCGCCCGCTCGGCCTGGGCTATGCGAATCTCGGCGCGCTGTTGATGTCGCTCGCGCTGCCCTACGATTCCGACTCCGGACGCGATGTTGCCGGCGCCATCACGGCGTTGATGTGCGGCGACGCCTACGCGCAGTCGGCGCGCATCGCCGATCACAAGGGCCCGTTCGCGGGCTACGAGCTTAACCGCGAGGCCATGCTCGGCGTGATCCGCATGCACCGCGCCTCGTTGCTGGCGATTCAGCCGGAGAACGTGCAGCCTTCCCTCTTCGCCGCGGCGCAAAACGCCTGGGACACCGCGCTTTCGCTCGGCGAAATGTCCGGCTACCGCAATTCCCAAGTCACCGTGCTCGCCCCCACCGGCACCATCGGCTTCATGATGGATTGCGACACCACCGGCGTTGAGCCCGATCTCGCCCTGGTGAAGCACAAGAAACTCGTGGGCGGCGGCTTCATGAAGATCGTCAATCAGACCGTGCCGCAAGCATTGCTGCGCCTGGGTTACTCGCCCGAGGAATGTTCGAAAATCGTTTCGCACATCGACAAAATGGGCACCGTCGAAGGCGCGCCGGGATTCAAGCCCGAGCACCTTCCGGTTTTCGATTGCTCGCTTGCGTCGGGACCCGGCGGGCGTTCGATCTCCTGGCGCGGCCACCTGAAAATGATGGCCGCCACCCAGCCGTTCCTTTCCGGCGCGATCAGCAAGACCATCAACATGCCGGAAGAGTCCACGATCGAAGACATCATGCAGGCGTATATTGAATCGTGGAAGCTGGGGCTAAAGGCCGTGGCAATTTATCGCGACAATTCGAAGGGCAGCCAGCCGCTCTCCGCCGCGGGCGACAAGGACGACAAGAAAGAAAAGGCCGCGGCGCGCGAAGCGGCCGCGAAAGCCGCGGAGCCCGTTTCACCGGCCGCCGGTCAACAGGAGCTTTTCCTGCGCGCCCTCCGCAAGAAATTGCCCAGCGAGCGCCAGTCCATCACGCACAAGTTCGGACTGGGCGGTCACGAAGGCTACATCACCGTCGGCATGTATGAGGACGGTACGCCCGGCGAGATTTTCATCAAGATGGCGAAAGAAGGCTCGACGCTCTCCGGCATCCTCGATGGATTCGCGCTTTCCGTTTCCATCGGTTTGCAGTACGGCGTGCCGCTGAAAGCCCTCGTGGACAAGTTCATCAACACGCGCTTCGAGCCGTCCGGCTACACCGGCCACCCGGCGATTCCGTACGCAAAGTCCATTCTCGATTATCTCGCGCGCTGGCTCGGCGGCCGCTTCATTTCCGCCGATTACCTCACCCACAACGGCGAAGCAATGCTGACGGCCACCACCGCCCCGGCGCTTCCGGCCGCGGTTGCGGGGCACGAAGCCGACGATGCGAATCTGCGAAATGCACCGCGGCCGTTCGCCACCTTCGACGGCGCCCCCACCTGCTCAGAGTGCGGCATGCTAATGACCCCGAACGGGGCCTGCTATAAGTGCGAAAACTGCGGCGGGACTTCCGGCTGCAGCTAGGGCGTTCCGCGGAGAGCTCTGGCGGCAAGGGCATCCAGAGGATTCAGGTCAAAAAAGAAAGGGGCCCATCTGGGCCCCTTCTTTCGCACCCCATTTTCCCATTAGAGCCCTGTCATGCAGGGCTGCCACCCCGGGAAATCTGCAATGGCTGTAATAGATGCAACTTGGATGCCACGTTTCGAAAGCTGCCCAGTGACACTATAACTCATTTATTTTCATGCTCTTATATATTCTTGCGCCGCAAAGTGTCAACCAAAAATCCTCTGAACAGCTATGTAATCTCACAGCCGGACGGCTTTGCCTACAGAATTTAGAGAGTGGTGCCCGTAACGTCGGTCGGATGTCTATCTTCCA
>Ga0209517_10004378_pt1 | contig 18597 bp, 16 predicted proteins | sample PeaSoiMetSII2010_FD_187695 | JGI IMG/M metagenome (GOLD analysis project Ga0209517, IMG submission 187695) | Peat soil microbial communities from Weissenstadt, Germany - SII-2010 (SPAdes) (version 2) | ecosystem: Environmental > Terrestrial > Soil > Wetlands > Peat | place: Germany...
CTGCCAACGCTCGTTCTGCGCAGGCTCCAGCAGATCGAGCTGAGTTGAACCCGATTCGAAATTCGACGCTTGCACTCCCAGCAATCGCACCGCCGCGCCCGGCTTCCAGTTGGCGAAAAACAGACGCCGCGCGTGATCGAAAATCTGGTTATCCATCTGCGTCGGCTGCTCCAGCGATTGCGCTCGCGTGATGGTCGAGAAATCTTTGTAGCGCAACTTCAACTGGAGGGTGCGGGCAAAATATCCGCCCTCGCGCAGCCGCCGTCCCACCATCTCGCTGAGCCGCATCAGCGTGGACTGCAAGCGCTCGGCGTCGCCCGTATCCTCGTCGAAGGTGTGCTCGTGGCTGATCGATTTGGGATCGACGTGTTCTCCGACTTCATTGTCGAACCATCCACCCGCATCCTCGCCCCGCGACTTGCCGGCCAGAGCGAGCCCCCATTTTCCGAAGCGGTGTTCCAAATCGCGATCCTCCAGGCGCGCGAGGTCACCCACTTTCTGAATGCCGATGGCGTGCAGTTTCTGCTCCATCACCTTGCCCACGCCGGGAATGTCGCCGACGGCCAGCGGCGCCAAAAACTTCGACTCCTCTCCGGGCAGAACCCAGAGCACGCCGTTCGGTTTGGCTTTAGCGGAGGACACTTTCGCGACGAGCCGCGAGGTGCCGATCCCGATCGAGCAGTTCAGTTGTGTAGCCGACTTCATCGCCTCATGCAGTCGATGAGCAGAATGCAGCGGCCGGCCATGCAGGCGCTCAGTTCCCGTCATGTCGAGATAAGCCTCATCCACCGAAGCCATTTCGACCAGCGGAGAAAAGTGCCCGAGCACTTCGTGCACCTTCGCGGAATACTCGCGATAACGCTCCGGATGCCCATTCACAAAAATCGCTTGCGGACAGAGTTTCGCCGCCGTCCGCAGCGGCATGGCCGAGTGCACACCAAACTTCCGCGCCGCATAGGATGCGGCCGAAACCACGCCCCGTTCGTCGCGCTGTCCGCCCACCACTACCGGCTTGCCTTTCAGCGACGGGTCAAACAATTCCTCGACCGAGACGAAGAAGGCGTCCATGTCGACGTGGAAGATGGTACGTGAAATCGGGCCATCGGCTGATCGGGTCATCGGGTGATCGGAGTGCCTTGCAGAAGTGTACCGCGAGAGAATGCTAGGCGGTGCCTCCCCGGATCGACTACTCAGGACCTATGGTAGGCTGCGCTAGAGGGTCATACGATGGATCAGAATCCCATTGCGGAAGCAGCCAAAGCTGTAGCAGAGACGAGCGGCAAGGCCCTAGATTTAGTGATAGGGCTAGGGCGGATCGTAAAACCACCCGCTGACGAGCTTGCGGGGATACTGTGTGACCGATTGAAATTTGTCCGCTGGAAGGGACAGGTGGCACTCTTTGAAAAGTCCCAAAGGATCATGGCGGAGCGCAGATTATCGAGAGCTACGCGAGAGCTCCCACTGAATTTCGCCATTCCTCTACTCACGCATGCTTTTCTTGAAGAGGACGATGAGCTTCAGGAAGCTTGGGCAAGGTTGTTGGTAAATGCAGGCGACGCTTCAACGGAAATGGAACTTCGTGTGGCGTATATATCAATTCTGAATGGTATGTCTGCTTTTGACGTCAAGAATCTTTCGCTGATGGCAAGAGCTTCCCTAGACGCTCCCGAAAAAGGCTATCTTCCGGTCCTCGAGACATGGGATCTGCCAAGCTCCACTAGAGTTCATGAGGAGACCTCGCAGAATACCGGGAAGATATCGAAGGAGCTGGGAATATCGCTTGGCAATCTCAATAGGTTAGGGTGCGCGGCTCCCGCCTACGGATTCGGGGGCATGGCTATTTTCCAACTAATGAGCGTCACTCATCTGGGTAGGGCGCTTTACCTTGCGTGCTCGTGATCGGCCGGGTGCCCGCGAGATGCGCTCCGGCGCGAAGGCCAACAACGTTGCGCAAGGGACCCATCATGAAACGCGGCGAAGCCTCAAGCGCGAATTGAAGGTCAGTGCGACCTTGGATTCAAGAGGCGCTCGACGCGCCCGGGTTCGCGCGCAATGACCTTGAGATAGGCTTGCGTTGCTTGGTCCGGTTCCGCGCGGCCTTGCTCCCAGTCCCGGAGTGTGCCCAGAGGGATGTGGTAGCGGACAGCGAATTCCTCTTGCGTCAAAGCTAAGGCGCGGCGAATGATTTTCGCCTGCGGCGTCCGCTTCATCCGCTTAAGATCGTCGGGGGTCAGCGGCTGCGCGTCGAGACAGCACGAGCAGCCGCCTCGATGGCCTCGGGCGTCATGGGCCTAAGCGCTTTGCTGGAAGTAGTCGTCTTGCTGATATTGTGTTGGGGGCCGACCCACCAAATCATGAGTCGGCAAACTTTACACGGTAAAACCTACCTGCGTGTGCCTCTTTTGCCACATCACCACCTGAGCGTTATCAATGACTTAGGATGGCGGCTCAGTCAGATTACCTGACCAGTGGTCACCAAAAACACCGGACCCAACCCCATATTTTCGCTTTTTGTACGTCCAAGCCAACTCTAAATAAGCGCATGATTATACGTACAAATTAGGGCATTTATATCTTTGCGACACATGTACTTTCTTGTTACTATTGTGTGCCGTGACAGGGCTAGTCTGCCTGCTTCTTTGGCAGGGTGGAAGATTCTCGCAACGAGTTGGCAAGTTCCATGACGCCGGGGATAATCCGTGTGTCTGGAACATCCGAAATGCCGTGGGGGGCAGTGAGCATTCTCTTAAAGAATTGCTCCCAGTGCTTATCGCTGGCGTCAGCAAACAACACCCGGCACTCTATCCCGATGAAAAGCGGAACACTTTTGAGGTCATTGATTTGCCTGTCGGTGAGTCGAATGAAGATATTCCCAATATAGGGATTGCCAGGAGCCAACACGCTCTCGACTTCAATATTGTGTTGCTCCGTTTCTTGTCCTGCACTGCATTTCACGTAAATCGCCTTCAACGTGAGTGGAATGTTGGTCGGGTTCAAGAGATTGAAGAAGACAGACAGCAACTGCCCGCTGTCGATTGTGATATCCCAATTTCCGATATTAACCCACTGTTTCAGGGCAACCTCTTGAAGCTTGACACTTTTTTCGGCAGCCTTGACAGACTGCGCAGTGGCTTCGGTTTGCTTATAAATGGCATAGATCCCACTAAGCGCAACAAATACTCCAGCAACCGTGGCGAACAAATACAAGCGATAGAGACAATCCTTGCCTGCATCGTAGGCTTGGGCAGTTTCCTCTTTAGTTTGTGGTTCATGTGTGGGGATGGTGGTCAGCGGACTTTCGGTCGGTTGATGCTGTTCTACATGTGCTTTACCTTGGCCCTTCTTTGCGCATTGATAGTAGACGGCAACACCAGCGGTCGATAAAAGAACCGCCAATACGATGAAGAAGCGCATAATGAGTCCATGAAGCAACACGTATACATCGAAGGCCCGGAAGCACTGAAGAACTTTGAACAGGGGATGATAGCACTGTTCAAGGTTCCCAAAACTGCAATCGGGAAGGCAAGAAAGAAGGGCAGAAAACTCACTGCCCCGCGCAAATCAAAACGTTCCGACAAGGACTAGAAGGGGACTTGTGACGCTTCCCCCGTCCCTGTCGTTTCGTGGTGGAGCGAATCTGTATCCTTGCCGATTAGTTCGGAGTAAGTGAGGCGCTTTCCGCCGACCTGGGACATGGCCAGCGCAAAGCGTTGCGAGTCGTTCATGTTCTTGCGGTTGTTGAAACGAAACATTTGCTCATCAAGGTAGCGGAAAAGATGAAACGGCTCTACCGAAACATACGTGCCATGCAACCCGCGCTTTACGAGACTCCAGAAGTTCTCGATGGTGTTGGTGTGTACGCGGCCATTCACGTATTCAATGGCATGGTCAATTACATTGTGCGTATAGTCGGAATTGAGTCCGACGTAGGACTTGAGCGCATCGGTGTAGAGCGCAGCACCAGCTTCAACCTGTTCGCGGACAAGTGGCTGCATGTTGTCCTTCCGGCGCTTCGTGACGATTTGTGTGCGGACTCTGCCACCACGCTCCATGAATCCGACTACAACAGCCTTGTCGTCATCTATGCGACCGGTAAGTTTATCCTTGCGCGATTTGTGCATGTTCCGCGCCTTGCCCCCGATGAACGTCTCGTCAACCTCTACCTCACTGTTCGGTCCACTCCCAAGCTTGGAGCCGTAGAAATCATCTTGGACAGCGAGCCGAAGGCGTTGCAGCATGAACCATGCCGCCTTCTGTGTGATTCCCAAAGCGCGGTGAATCTCCATGCTGCTGATCCCATTCTTGCAGTTGACCAGCATCCAAAAGCCCGTCATCCACTTGTCCAACGGAAGCGGCGAATCCTCAAACACCGTTCCCAGTTTCAACGTGAACTGCTTGTTGCAGACGTAGCAAAACCAGATGCGGCGGGTCTTGATAAACGAGTGCTTGGCTTTGCCGCAACGCGGGCAAACAACGTTGCCATCCGGCCAGCGGAGCTTCTTGGCAAACTCGAAAGCGCGGTCAGGATCGGAGAAGTAAACAATCGCTTCTTGGAGTGTTTTGGGGCTGTTCATGAATTAACTATACCCTAAATCAACATGTGGGTCAAGGATATAAATGCCCAAATTAGTCATGTTCCACGTGGAACATTGTACATACAATCCCGGGCACCCACTACCCCAGCACCGGCTCCTTCTTCAAGTCCGCGATTACTGGGACCGCATTCGCACTGGCCCGCACTTGTCGCGCGCGATCGTAGATCTTGCCGTATTCGCGGGCCGACGCTCCCCAGGAAAAATCACGAGTCATTCCGTTACGCATTAATGTCTGCCACGACGACGCATCGCGATAGGAGAGCAATGCTTGCTTGATGGTCGCGAGCAGCGCCTCGCCCGTGTAGTCGGAGAACTTGAAGCCCGTGCCCTTGCCAGTGCGCGCGTCCCAAGGCTCTATGGTGTCATCGAGACCGCCGGTCGCTCGCACGATGGGAACGGTGCCGTACCTCAGGCTGTAAATCTGGTTCAAGCCGCAGGGCTCGTAGCGGGAAGGCATGAGGAACATGTCCGCGCCCGCTTCAATTTTGTGGGCGATGGCGTTGTCGTACGCTACCTTGACCGCAATCTTGTTCGGGAACTGCTTGTTGAGCCGCTGGAACATATCTTCGAACAGCTTGTCGCCCGCACCCAGTGCGACCACGATCATTTCTTCGCGCGCCAGCCGGTCCATGATCTGGGAGATCAAATCGAAGCCCTTCTGGGCGGCGAATCGCGAAACGATGCCAATCACCGGCACTTTGGAATCGGCGTTCCTCACTCCGAAGGTGTGCAGCAAGTCGTGTTTGCATTGCAGCTTGCCGCCCAGATCCTGTGGCGAATACTTCGCGGCGATGAATCTGTCGGTCTGCGGGCTCCACTGGTCGTAGTCCACACCGTTCAGGATACCGGTCACGGTCGCCGCGCGATCGCGCAGCACGCCTTCCAGGCCAAACCCGTATTCGGTGGTTTGGATCTCCAGGCTGTATTTCTTGCTGACGGTGGTGACGAAGTCCGAGTATGCGAGTGCCCCTTTCAGAAAATTCACCTGGCCGAAAAACTCCATCTTCGAGATGGTGAGCATGTCCCACGGCAGCATCAGCAGCGGCAAGGTATCGGGCGGGAACAAGCCCTGGTATCCCATGTTGTGGATGGTGAACACGGTGGCGACTTCGCGAAACGCGGGATCTTCGGCGTAGAGCGTGCGCAGCATCACCGGCACCAGCGCGGACTGCCAGTCGTGGCAGTGGAACACATGCGGCACGCCCAGCACCTTGGAGGCTTCGAGCACCGCCCGCGAAAACAGAGCGAAGCGCTCGGCGTTGTCCGGATAGTCGCCGGCCGGACTTCCGTAGAGCGCCTCCCGGTCGAAGTAGGGCGGATAATCCACGAAATAAAACTTAACCCCGGCGGGCGTATTCGTGCCCGCCGCGACCACCGAGCAGAAGCGATACTTGTCGTCGAACGGGATGGTGATGCTGCGCACCACCGTTTGGGGATCGGCCAGCTTGGTTTGGCGATAGCGCGGAAGATACACGCTCACCTGATGTCCCAGAGCGGCCAGTGCCCGCGGCAAGGCGCCGACCACGTCCGCCAGTCCGCCGGTTTTTGAAAAGGGAACGCACTCGGATGCTGCGAAAGCGATATGCATTGCGAAAGAGCCTCCTGAGCGAGAACTCGATAAGCCTCGCTCACGTTATGATTAAGTTTACGTAGAGACACCCCTGGACATTTGTAATTTGCAATTCGTAATTTGCAATTGAAAATCCCCGTTGAATCATTTCGTTCAATGGCAAATTACAAATCGCCAATTGCCGATTCGCTTCAGTCTAAAGCCGGAAAGAAAGAGGGTCAACGTGACGAAGGGCGCTAGCGTACAAACGAGTTCACGCAAGCCCAAGCTGGGACAGCATTTCCTGGCCAGCGAAGCGGCGGCTCTGCGCATTGTCGAGGCCCTGGGCGATGTTTCAGAGGCCACGGTGCTGGAAATCGGCCCCGGCCGCGGCGCCATCACCGATGTGCTGGCACGGAAGGCGCGGCGGCTGATCGCGGTGGAATTGGACCGTGTCCTTTCGGCGCAGCTGCGGATGAAATTCTCCCTGCAACCCAATGTTGAAATCATCGAAGGCGACATTCTGACGATCGAACTGGACACCGTCTTCGGGGCGAAGCCCGGCAGCCTTCGCACCGGCCTGAACTTCGCCCCCGAACCGGCCCGCGTCGTCGGCAATCTGCCGTATTACATTACCTCCGATATTCTGCTGCGGCTGTTCGAATATCACCGTTACTTTTCGACCATTGTCATCATGGTGCAGAAGGAAGTTGCCGATCGCCTGGCGGCTTCGGCGGGAGGCCGTGACTATGGCTTGCTTTCGGCGACGGCGCAACTGTACGGCCGGATCGAGCAGCTCTTCACCCTTCCGCCAGCGGCGTTTGCTCCGCCGCCCAAGGTTCATTCGAGCGTGGTTCGCATTACCATCAGGCCTCGGCTGGAGTCGTTGCGGGTTCCCGAGGCCGAGTTCATTCAGTTCCTCAAACTTTGTTTTGGGCAGAAACGAAAAACTCTCTGGAATAATCTGAAGACGCGGTACGATGAAGATGCGCTGCGAGCCGCGTTGGTGAAAAGCGGCGTGAAACCTACGATTCGGGCCGAAGCTCTGCCCCTTGAAAGAAGCGCCGCGCTGTTCCGCGCGCTGGGCGACGGCAGTTCGTAATTTTCGCGGGCTTTATTTTCGCGAGCTGATTTTTCGCGGGCGAGGGCCCCTTCGGCTTCGCTCAGGGCAGGTCCGCGCCACACGTCTCCGCTAGGAGGCTGCTGATGACTTCCGCTTTACGAACTCCCGCTGTCGCCGGCAGATTTTATCCGGGCCGGGCTGTAGAATTGCTGCGCGAAGTTCGGGAATATACCTCTGCGGGCAAGACTCCGGTCGAAGCCGTCCGCATCGCCGCCATCGGATGCGTCGCTCCCCATGCGGGATATATTTACTCGGGTGGCGTTGCCGGCGCTGTGTATTCGCGCCTGGAGATCCCCAAACGCTGCGTGATTCTGTGCCCCAACCACACCGGCAAGGGGCGTCCGCTTTCGATTATGGCCAACACCACGTGGCAGACTCCGCTGGGCGAGGTTGCGGCCGACGCGGCAATGGGCGCTCGGCTGCTGCGCCGCTTTCCTGCGCTCGAAGAGAACAGCGCCGCGCACCGCGCCGAACACGCTATCGAGGTTCAGCTTCCTTTCTTGCAGGCGCGACAGCCAGAATTGAATATAGTTCCAATCGTCATCGGCACCAGCGACTTTGAAGTGCTGCGCGGATTGGGCGACGCACTGGCGGATGTGATTGCCGGTCTTTATCAAGAAAATCGTCAGCAAGAAAATCGTCAACAAGAAGAAGATCGCCAAGAGAAAGTCCTGATCGTTGCCTCCAGTGACATGAACCACTACGAGTCTGACGCGGTCACTCGCGTCAAAGACCACAAGGCAATCGAACGCGTGCTGGCCATGGATGCACGCGGACTCTGGGAGGTGGTGATGAATGAAGACATCAGCATGTGCGGGTTCGGGCCGACGATTGTCATGCTCACCGCAGCTAAGCTTCTGGGAGCGACTGCGGCCACGCTGGTCAAGTATGCAACATCGGGCGAGGTCTCTGGCGATTACGAGTCAGTGGTTGGTTACGCGGGAATTATTGTGGAGTAGGAAAAAGGTGGAGAGCCGTGCGTCCCGCCCGGCAGGTCGGGCGAGGACGCCCGTCGCTCCACCATGTGAACAATTCTTGTTCTTAGTGATGCGGCGAAGCGGTCGACTTGTGCGTCGCAGCCGTCGAAGCCGTCCCGCCTTTCGTTGAACCTAGACCTGAACCTGGACCTAGACTTGAGGCCGTGCCGAAGCCCGGCGCCGGCTGCACGGCCGAAACTGGCTGAACCGTCGAGGCTACGACGGGACGAGAAGTCCGATTCATTGTTTTCGCGAGGCGATCGAGGTGATCGATCGATCCGCGCGGCACCCCAAAGCCGGCGGAGCCGGGATTGATGGTCAGGCGACGCGGCGCTTCCCCGGCCGAGTATGCGGTGAGGCCGAGTCCTACCATCACCGTCTGATGTCCGCTCGCGGGCGCTGTCGGCACGATCATTCTGGCCGGCGCATTCACCACTAGCGGAAGCGCATTCCACGTATTCCAATTCCCCGGTTGCCAAACGTATCCATAGCCGGGAGCGAAGGCCCAGTTGCCGTAATTGTAGGGCATCCATCCCCAGGGATAGCCCGACACCCACATGTAGCCGGCGCCGGGGTAGAAGGCCCAGCCGCCATCCTGGAACGGGCTCCAGTCGGCGCCGATGAAGTAGGGCTGCCAGACGAAACCGTAGCCGGGTACGATGGTGAAGTTGCCGTAGTAATTCAAGTCGCTCATGCCGTATCCATACGGCGACGACAGGGTGGAGCCGCCGGTGGACGCATAGCGATCGTGATAGCCGGTCTGCTGGCGATCCCAGTCGTCGGAGGGATCGTCTTTGTAATTCTTGGCGATCACGAAAGTGTTTTTCTTGGCGGGATCGCTGGCCAGGTCGTTCTTCGTAGGATCGTTCTTCGTGAGGTCGTTTTTCGTAAGCTCGATGGTTGCGCTGTGCTTCTCGGCAACCTCAATTTGTCCGGCGGGCGAAGTCGTGCTCAATTTGCCTTTGAACACGGCCAGAGTCGCCGTGGCGGCGGTGAGTTGCACGCGGAAGTGCGCGGCCTGGGATACGGTGACGGCCTCGCGGGCGAAATTCAGCAGGAACTGGTCGCCCGTTTTCTGGCCAGCGTTTTTCGGGTGAAGATTCGCGTAGACAGTGCCTGAGACAAGTTGCACGGTGCTGAGCTTCTGGCCATCGTCGCCGAGCGCAAGACGAATGAAGTCCACTTCACTGTTGGGCGCGAGGCGCAGCGCGCTGCCGTCTTCGAATTCCACTTCCGCGCGGCCATCTTTGCCCGTCTTCAGCCGAGAGGTTTCGATTACGGGCAAGTTGATAAACGCTTTATCGAAACCATTTCCGGCGGCGCGGTCGAACTGCACCGTGCCCTGAACTTCGCTCAAGCGGACGATGCGCGCCTTCGACCCGGCCGACGCCGAGACCACCAGAAATGCCGCTGCCAGCACGGCCCACCTTGCCACCATCTTTCCGAGTCTTGTGATCGACATATGTTTCTCCTGGGATGGCTCCCGTGATGCCCCCAGCCTCTAAAGGGTGTTTGACGTCCAAAAATCTAATGGTATCGCTAAAGAGACACCCCGATGCGAATTCTTGCGCAGCTTTCTGTTTGTCTTGTGCTGCCTTGAGTTTGCGAGTGTGAGGCACTTTAAGTCAAGCGGAGTTGCGCTAGTATGTCATACCACGATAGGAATGCCCCCGTCTGTCCAGCAACAAATCCGCGAAGTCGAATGCGTCTCCTCCTGCCGGCGAGGACGCCCGTCGCTCCACCAGCAAGCAACCCTCGGCTTTCGCCCTGCAACTAAACAATTAGTTACCTTTCGCCGCGTGGGGCGTCTAAGGTGCAGGAGGGCGTCCGGTGCCGCCGAGACCATCTGGAACTTTGACCGAGGCCGAGTTGCGGATCATGGACGTGCTCTGGCGGAAAGGATCGGGCACGGTCCAGCAAGTGCTTGATTCTATTACTCAAAAACCTGCGCTAGCCTATAACTCTGTGTTGACCACCATCCGTGTTCTGGAGAGAAAGGGCTATTTGAAACACCTAAAGGATGGACGGGCGCACGTGTATACGCCGCTGGTCGGGCAGAAAGAGGCAACACGCTCGGAAATCCAGCACCTGGTGAGCCGCTTTTTCAAGAACTCTCACGAGCAGCTCGTCTTGAATCTGCTCGAGGACCAGGGCATCGGGTCGGAGGAAATCGGTCGTCTGCGGGAGATGCTGGTTCAACACGATACGGTTCAACACAACACGGTTCAAAGCGACACAGTTCAGAAGGACACGATTCAGAAGGACGCGAAATGAACTGGCTTCTCCTGCAGACAATGGCGCAGATCTCGGTCGAGCGTATTCTCAACGCGCTTCCGGAAGGATTCCTGATCGCACTCTTTGTCTGGGCGTTGCTGCGCGTGTTGCGAAGGCAAAATTCCGGAACGCGATTTGCCGTCTGGTTTCTGGCATTGCTGACCGTCGCCGCGCTGCCCGTGCTGGGCGGTCTTGGCGCAGGACCAGGGCAAGGGCATGCACTGATGACGTCTGGAATGTCAGCGCCAGTGTGGAGAAGCCTGCGGCCTGCAATCGCCATTCCCGGTCGCTGGGCGCTTTTCGTTTTCCTGGCCTGGGCTGTGGGGGTGGGCGTGGCGATGGCACGCCTGGCGACTGGGCTTTGGCACCTGCGACAGTTGCACCGGAGTTGCACTCCGGTCGTCGCGGCGGATATTGATCCGGTCGTACGAAAAACCGTCGAGGCAATCGGCGCGTCAGGTTCAGTCGAATCGAGGTTAGTGGAGCGACGGGCGTCCTCGCCCGTCCCGCCGCACCCGCAGCCCGTGGACAGGCGGGGACGCCTGTCGCTCCACCGGTCAAAGCCGGTGACTGTGGCTACTTCAGAATGCGTGCGCGTACCTGCCGCCATCGGTTTCTGGAAGCGGACAATCATCTTGCCAGCTTGGGCGTTGCGCGAACTGCCACCCGAAGATCTCAACGTCATCCTGCTGCACGAATTCGCACACCTGCGGCGCGGGGATGACTGGACAAATCTCATTCAGAAGATTGTGCGCGCGCTGTTCTTCTTTCATCCCGCGGTGTGGTGGATTGAGAACCGTCTCTCCGTGGAACGCGAGATGGCTTGTGACGATGCCGTCCTGGCCGAAACCGCCAACCCGCACGGATACGCCACTTGTCTGGTCTCGCTGCTGGAAAAGAGTCTCGCGCATCGTCGGGTGCAGCGCTTCGTGGACAAACGAAGGTCATCATCGATGGCCCACGCTGCTGTCGACCGGGCCCGCGAGGTTGCGCTGCGGCTCGCGCAGATTCTCGACGCGAAACGGCCAGTGGCCACGCGTGTCTGGAAACCGGCGCTCGGTATGGTCGCCGCTTTTTCCGTGGTCTGCCTCGCGCTGCTGCCGCACGCGCCCCAGTTCGTCGCGTTTGATCGCGGGTTTGATCGGGGTATGACGGCGAGCAATTCCGATCATGCGTACTCGGCCGCCGTCGTTCCCGCCGCGTTGAGGACAAGAGCGGATTCAGCATTGCTCGGCCCCGCTCGTGTGGGGACGGGCGCCCGCGCCCGTCCAAGCCGAGCGCAGCTCGGCAGTTGCCCGCAGCCACAGCAACTCTGGATTCGCCATGGTGAACCGTCGTCCGCGGCGGCTGCCAAAATGACGACTGCCAAAACTGTTCCAGCGCGCGCGGTGGCTGGACGCGAGCTTGCTTCGGCTCAGGCAGTCTCCGCTCGATCGAACGCGGAGCCGGCGAGCAACGGAGTAGTCGCGATCAGCGCAAACGCCGAGCGCGAAACCGTGCCGCAATTCCGAACGCTGGTCTTTATTGAAGCCACCGAGTACAGAACCGCCGATTCGTCGGGGTGGAGCGTCCAGGTGTGGCGAGTGACGTGGGTGAGCACAGTTCCGGACCGGTTGGCGAGGGTGCCTGCAGCCAAGTCGAGTTAGGGAATTTTTTTTTGCAAGCAACAACTAGATAATTAGTTGCACATAGTTAGTTGGACATAATTAGTTGGACAAGGAGAAACGAAAATGAAGTGGCTAGAAAGTTGTAAAGCACGTTGCAAGGCAGTGGTGACAAGGCGTCTGGCAGTGGCTCTGATTGCTGTATTGGCAGTTGGGTCGGTGGCGACCTTCAACTTTACGAAGACAGCAAAGGCAGCGGTGGCGGCTCCGGCGGCGGCCGCACTTGACGACAATAGTGTCGCAGCGTTGCTCACGCTCGACCGCGCCATGGAAACGTTGGCGGCACGAGTTACACCGGCGGTCGTCAACGTTACGGTGGTATCGAAGTCCAACTCGCAGGCGAGCGGTCCCGAAGGCTTGCCCGACATGCAACAGTTCTTTGGTCCGGACAGTCCTTTCGGCCGGCAGTTCGGCCGTCAATTCAATGTCCCGTCGCAGCCTCAGAACAGGATGGAACACGGCCTGGGCAGCGGCGTGATCATCTCTCCCGACGGATATATCGTCACTAACAACCATGTTATCGATGGAGCCGTCGATATTCGCGTCACCATGAGTAACCGGGAAGTTCTGCCGGCTAAGTTAGTGGGCGCCGACCCGCTGACGGACCTCGCGGTCATCAAGGTAAATGCGACTAACTTACCGAGCGTGCCCTGGGGTAACTCGGCTGAGCTGCATCCTGGGCAAACGGTGCTGGCCTTCGGGAATCCATACGGGTACCGCTTCACGGTGACGCGCGGCATCATCAGCGCGCTGAACCGTCCCAATCCCGACCCGAGCGATCGACGCAAGCCGGGCGAGTTCATCCAGACCGACGCCGCCATCAATCCGGGAAATTCCGGCGGAGCGCTGGTGGACGCCCGGGGCGAACTTATCGGAATCAATACCTTCCTGATTTCATCCTCGGGATCATTTTCAGGAATGGGTTTTGCGATTCCATCCCAGATTGTGCAGCCCACGGTGGAGGCATTGATTCGGGACGGCAAAGTAACTCATGGGTTCATCGGAATTCAGATCTCGGACGTTACTCCCGACAACGCAAAGTTTTTCCAAATGAACCAAGCCGTGGGAGCTATAGTCAGCGAGGTTGGGCCGGACACACCCGCAGCGAAGGCTGGTCTGCGCACCGGAGACGTGATCACCGAACTCGACGGAAAGCCCGTGACCGACGCCGGACAACTGCAAATGACAGTGGGACAAAAGCGGCCGGGTGACACCATCCATCTGCTGGTGGTGCGTGACAGCAAACCGACGAACATTGCGGTAACGCTGGCCGCGCTGGGCAACGGCAAAGGCACTGAGACCGCCGGCGGCGACCACGGGAAGGCACGCTGGGGGCTGGGTCTCGCCGACTTGACCCCGGAGGTCCGCAATGAACTGCAAGCGCGAAAATCGGTTCAAGGCGCTATGGTCGAGGAGGTCCAGCCCGGCAGCCCGGCCGATAACGCCGGCTTGCAGCGTGGGGACGTCATCATGGAAGTGAACCGGCACGCGGTGAAATCCTCGGCCGAGGTGGCAGAGGCGTTGTCCAGCGTGCCGAGCGGTCAGGATGCGCTGGTGCTGGTATGGTCGAACGGGGGCAGCACCTTCCGCGTGTTACATCCGGCGCAAGGCTAGGCCAAGGCTAGCGCGTCCCGAGTTAGCGCGAATGGCTGCGCGCTGTGTTCGGCCCGGCGTTGAGCTGGGTTGGACGCAGCGCGCATTTTCCGCAACGCTTGGCAATCAACATGGCAATTAACATGTGATTATCGAGCGCTTACTAATATAGTGCCATCGTACCTTTTCTGTGCTAGAACAGGTCTCATAAATGGTTCGGAAGCCGTGCCCTACCCAACCCATTTAAGAGAACAGTTTTAGGCTCCCTGTGCCAACGTCAGGGAGGAGTGCGATGAAGACAGCCGTAAAGGTCACTCGGTCAGCATCAGCTGATGCCGAAAAGCAGCTCAAAAGCTTCGTCGACAAATTCGAGCCGAAGAACCGGGCTTTGATTCGCGCGGTGCGCAAGGCGATGTAGAAGCGTTTGCCTACTGCAAACGAACTGGTTTACGATAACTACAACTTCTTCGTTATAGGTTACTGTTCGACGGAACGCCCGTCCGATTGCATTGTTTCTGTCGCAGCCGCAGCAAACGGAGTGGGTCTGTCCTTCTACCGCGGTGCCAGCCTTCCCGATCCACACAAGATACTGCTCGGCTCGGGCAATCAAAATCGTTTCATCCGTTTGGGATCGGTTGAGGTATTGAGCCGTCCCGAGGTCGAGGCGCTCATCGAGGCTGCCGTTGCTCAGGCCAAAACGCCTCTGCCGGGGAGCGGCGGCGGAAAGCTCATCATCCGCTCAATTTCAGCGAAGCAGAGGCCCCGCCGATAGTCAGCGGAGTAGCCGTGCCTTGAGGTGGTGAAAGTCCGGGAGCATTACACGAGTGACGCCTTTGAAGAATTGTCATCCCGAACGAAGCCACTTCGTTCGGGATGACAATATCTGGGAAAATGAAGAGCGAGGCCGGACTTTGACCGCGGGCAAAATCGAGTTGAGCACTCAACGTTGAGCACTAAAAAACGAGCGCCAGGCGTTCAAGCGGGTCGTGGTTCTTGGAAAGTGCCGCCGGCACACACAACATAACAGGCTTACAGCGGAAACAAAGTTTGGGCCCGGCTCAATCTCATCTGGCGGTGATGAAAGCGCCGGTGGTCGCGTTAATCACACCGATGCCCTTCTTGTCCTTCTCGCTCGTGCCGTAAATGACATACCAGACGGGCACGTTCACCTTCCGATCCTTGAGCAACACGTACATGATGGACTGCTTCGGATCCTTCTTTAGGATGGCGTCGCCTCCATGTTGCTGCGCCGTGGCGAAGGCCTTATCCGTATCGGTTTTCAGCAGGTACTGTGAAAAGATGAGACTGGCGGATTGGGCGTTATAGGCATTGTCGGCCCCCTCGGTTGAAACTCCGAACGGCGGCGCATCCGGCCGACGGCTTCCCGAGCAAACGATGGTCTTGACGGACCGGCGAGCGGGCGAGGCAAAGTAGCCTCGCCAGATGGTTGATTTTCCATCCTGGCCGGTGGTTTCCGGGGTGACGACAGATTCCAAACGAGCCGGCTGAACATCTGGCGACCACTTCATGGCCAGACCCATCATTCGATTGAATGCCGCCTGACCGGTGTAAAGCACGGAGTCCTTACTCTCCGGCGGCGCGGCGGTGGCCGGCGTGGGCGTGCTCTCCTTCGCCTTATTCTCGTTTGAGCTACACCCTGCTGTCAGGATCGAAACGCTGATTACACTAAGGGCGAATGCCAGACGATGAAATTTCATACTCCGTTCCTCCAGGAATGTCTTGAGCCCATATCCTCTCTTACCACAAGGCAGATCACGTCCGCCGTGATCCGGCCCCGTTTAAATAGGGATCTACTTTTTCAGCTCTGAATTTGCCCGAATTGTACTGCTTGTGAGTGCTTTTGCAAGGCCAAAGCCGCATCCGCGAAAGAGCTAGGACGCGTTACCCTCCGGAGTTCAAGTGCTTCTGCCAGGCCGAGCCGCCTTCACGTCACGCTGATGCGTGACCGGCGATACAGCAAGTTGTAACCAGGGAGAGGAGAATAATTGCAGCATCCGAGCTGCGGTGGAGGTTTGAAATGCTCGGCAAATGCACCAACCCTTCGTGCTCCGCCTCCTTTCGCTATCTGCAAGAGGGGGTACTTTTTCGACTGGAAGTTGACCCCGCTCTCCGACTACCCAATCCCAAGCAGCCGGAATATTACTGGCTGTGCCATAGCTGCGCATCAGCCATGACGTTGCGTCTCAGCCGGGAGGGTAAAGTGATACCGGTTCCGCAATCAGCGCGGGTCGATAGTAGCCGCGATAGTCGGCGTCAGGGTGGGCGCCCAAGTGGCCGCCAGGGCCCTGATTTTATCCCGTCAAAGCCGCAGAATGGGCTATTGCTTACCGGCGTTCACTTCGCCACCGAAAGACATCACAGAAGTAGAAGCAAGGGAGCGGCGGCTGGTGAAGACGACACCATGTCGGCTGACTGGGACGACCACGCTGACGTAGTTGCAGCCGGGTCGAGTTGCCCTTCGCCCGAATGCGGCGAATTAGCGCTTGCCTGGGGTCCAGCAGACCGAAGCGGAAGCGACCATGCGGTACCGCGGGAGTTTACCTGCCTGCGCTCCGAAATCAACTTTGCCGTCCCTGAATTTGCCGCCCCTAATCAAAATGAGCTGATTTTTCAGGGCGCGCCCAGGAACTGGCCGAGGATTCAAGCCGCGTAGCCGCGTCAACCCTAGCCGTCAACCATTGCCCACAAAGGGGGTGACATCACCATGAAGCGCACACAGACAATACCGCCTGCGTTACCGACAGCCCCACCACCAACCGAATCTGCCAGTGCGGTTCAAGAGCAAATTCGCCGTCGTGCCTACGAACTGTACGAAGAACGCCGAAGAGCCGATGGGCGCGATCTAGAGGATTGGCTGCAAGCCGAGTCGGAGGTGACTCAGCAGAAGGCGAAGACGGCCGCCGCATAGAACCGGACCGCCGGGGCCTTTTGCTCCTGTCCGATGTCAGTTCTCCGTCTGATGGAGCGCGGGCGTCCCGGCCCGGCCAGTGGATGCCTGCGAGGGGCCGGGCCAGGACGCCCGGCGCTCCACTGTCCGTATTTCAGCAAAACCGGGTGCCCACCCTGGACGTTCGTCGTCCAGGTTGGGATTCCACGCCATTGTCAAAGGTTGGGATTTTCTTCGAGTCCTCTGAACTCCCCGCTCCCACAACCGCCCGGAAACCTCGCACCGCCGTAACCCCCAGCGCCCGTTTGCATCCAAATTTAAAGAGGCGCTTTCGCATGCTATACTGGCGTCAGATGGGGTGGCTGGGGCCCTCGACGTCCCTGCCCGAGGATGTCGAAACATGGCTGGTGGTTCTCGTCGTTCACTCTTCCTGATAGTTTTTGTCCTTGCTCTGTTCGGCTTGCTGGGAATGCTGTTCGCGCAGAAAGTCAGCCCCGCAACCACGCCCAGCAGCGACTCCGACGTCCGCGAAAGCTTGAAGCAGTTCACTGAGGTCTATAAAACGATCGAGGACAACTATGCCGACCCGGTGAATCCCGACAAAGTAATTTATGACGGCGCCATCCCGAGCATGTTGCACCAGCTCGATCCCCACTCGAATTTTTTCGATCCGAAGTCTTATTCCGCTCTAAGGGAAGAGCAGCGCGGCAAGTATTACGGCGTGGGCATGACGGTTGGTCCGCGCAACAATAAAGTTATTGTCATCGCTCCCTTCGTCGGCACACCGGCCTATCGCGCCGGCATCCGGCCGGGGGACATTATCGCCGCCATCGACGGCAAGCCCACCGATAACATGAGCACTTCCGACGTCGCCGATCTGCTCAAGGGACCGAAAGGCACCACCGTCCGCATCACGATGTTGCGCGAGGGCTCCGACCATCCGCTCGAATTCGCGGTCGTCCGCGATGAGATTCCGCGCTACAGCGTGGACCTGCACTTCATGATCAAGCCCGGCATCGGCTACATGCACGTCTCCGGGTTCCAGGAAACCACGGAGCATGAAGTGGCCGAAGCTCTCGAGCAGATGGGCGATCTGAAGGGCCTCGTCCTCGATCTGCGCCAGAATCCTGGAGGACTGCTGAGTGAAGGCGTAGGCGTCGCCGACAAGTTTCTCAAGAAGGGACAGTTGATCGTCTCGCACCACGGCCGGTCGTCGCCGGAAAAGCGGTACGTAGCGGCCCGCGGCAATGGCGGCAAGGATTATCCGCTGGTGGTGCTGGTAAATCGCGGCACCGCATCCGCCGCCGAAATTGTCGCCGGAGCCATTCAAGATCACGATCGCGGCCTGATCGTCGGCGAGGTCACGTTCGGCAAGGGCTTGGTGCAAACCGTGTATCCGCTGGCGGAAAATACCGGCCTGGCCCTCACCACCGCGAAGTACTACACCCCCAGCGGACGCCTGATCCAGCGCGATTACTCCAATCTCTCGCTCTACGATTATTACTACAATCGCGAGGGGGAGGAGAATAACGCCAACCACGAAGTCAAGCTCACGGACGGGGGACGCCCGGTGTATGGCGGCGGCGGCATCACTCCTGACGTGAAACTTACACCCTACAAATCCACCAAGTTCCAGGACTCGTTGCTGCAGCACTACGCGCTGTTTAATTTTGCCAAGCACTACGCGATCACTCACAAGATCACGCAGAGCCTCGAAGTGGACGAAGCGCTGCTGCAGGAGTTCCGCAAATTCCTCGACGAGGAAAAGATCCCCTATACCGAAGCCGAAATGATCGAGAGCAATGACTGGCTGCGCTCCAACCTCAAGAGCGAACTCTTCGTCGATGCCTTCGGCCAGGAAGAAGGCTTGAAGGTGCGGGCGGAGACCGATCCGGACGTAATGAAGGCTCTGGA
>Ga0209517_10004379_pt1 | contig 18595 bp, 16 predicted proteins | sample PeaSoiMetSII2010_FD_187695 | JGI IMG/M metagenome (GOLD analysis project Ga0209517, IMG submission 187695) | Peat soil microbial communities from Weissenstadt, Germany - SII-2010 (SPAdes) (version 2) | ecosystem: Environmental > Terrestrial > Soil > Wetlands > Peat | place: Germany...
TTGTCCCGCTGGGACTTGGATCAGCCTGGCTGAGCAGCGCGGCAGGTTGCTGACTCGCTTGCGCTCGCTGACGCAACCAAACCAGGCTGCGGAGCTGCGGGCAGATGGAGGTGTAGGTGAAGTGCAAATCTGCGCTACGTCGGGGGGGAGGAACGAACGGCGCGCACGGAGTGACACGCCCTGCTATGACAAGCGGATGCAATGGAGACCTCATAAGTTCCCCCATGTAATATTTGGATGGAGAAATTTCCGTCGGGAACACGGTGAATGCCGAAAGGCAATGGAGACCTCATGTTTGCCTTTCAACACTCGCAACTGTCCCATTTTTGAGTCGGGAACACGGTGAATGCCGAAAGGCAATGGAGACTCCGGCTCTTCGGGCGCGTGCTGGCGGTCCTTGCCAATTCGCGTCCGGCTTCCTGGGCTTCCTGCCCGCCGGAGCGCGCATAACTGAGTTTGAGGATGCCGTCGCTCCAACGCTTGAACCGCGGCCAGTCGTCGGCTGGGATGCCGATCATAGTGGCGATCACGCGGATCGCCAACGGGACCGAAAAGTCCGCAGCCACGTCCATTTCTCCGCGGTGCATAACCCGATCCAGAAGTTCGCGGGACAGATCGCGGATCAAAGGCTCGAGATTGACAATCATTCGCGGCGTGAAGGCGCGCGAGATCAGCGCGCGCAGCTTAGTGTGCGCCGGCGGATCCATAAAAATGAACCAATTGGGCGGCGCGGGAACGGCGGAGCTGAACGTCTCGTGAGGACGTGACCCCAAAGGAACCACACCCAACAATTCAACGAACAACATTAACGTCAGCCTGCAAGCCAGCAACTTCAACGCCTTCGTTACCAACATCGTCGCGGTGATTCCGCAAAACGGCTCCAGCTCCCAGTACACCTGCGTCATTGACAACCTGGATAGCAACCCGGCCACGAATAGCGACAACGTGGTCATTCCCGTGAACGGCATCGTCACCATCAGCGCCTGGACGACGCCGTGAAGAAGAAAAAGGCCCCTGGTATGGCATCGAGGAAACGGTGCACGCGAGTCCTCCTCTGAGAGATTCTTGGGACGGTGCTGGCCTAGGGTACCGGTTCAACCCTCCCATGCTACTCCCACTCCCATTCCTTAAACAGGTCGGCGATGGGAAAACGGAACCCGGGCAGCAGGTCTTCGCCTTCCAGGAAGCCGCCGCTACCGACGAGCTTGCGTTGGGTCAACGAGTGGCAAATCTCAACTCGTTGCGCGGATGGGTCGATGATCCAGGCGAGCTTGGCGCCACTCTCGAAGAAGTCTTTGAGCCGCTCGTCGATCTCTCGCCGTGTGTTATTCGGGGACAGGATTTCGACCGCGAGGTCCGGCGCGCCAGGGAAGAAACGCCGTGTCGAGCGCTTGAAGCCAGCCGCCTGGAGCCGCTCCTTGCTAATGAAGGAGATACCCGGGGCACGGCAATTCCGGTTTTTCATCCAGAATCCGGTGCTGGAGTCCCAAACCGCGCCCAGGCGTTGCTTGCGCGCACTGGCCAGAAGGGCCGACGTCAATTGCGTGCAGATGTCGCCATGAAAAGGATCGTTTTTAGGGCTCATAACTAATTCGCCGTTCACGACTTCATGCATGAAACCATCCTCTGGCAAAGCTTGCAACTCCGCCTCGGTCCAAACCTGTCTCGCTTCAGCCACCGTGCTCATGAAAGCAGGTTACCAGAGCAACGGTCCAGTGCCGAGTACCGGGGACTCATGGTCCCAATGCGTTCGCAAAAGCGAAAACGGGCTCTTGATGAATCGCTCGGGCGGCGCGCTTTTCGTAGCGCAGGTTAACAACCTGCCGTATCGCCGATTTGCAATCGGCGTACCATCCGAACTGTTGGCGCGTGAGCACTCCCAACCGCCACCGCGCTCGCGAATCGCTTCTCCCTTCGGCCCCTTCGGAGGGGAGAGGGGTCCGTTCGCTCGACCAATTTTGGGGGCGGCAGGCTGGGTCCGGATGGGGCAGGGGGTTCGGTGTTTCAATGAACACCAGGGTACGGTTGGTTCCTTGCCTTCGTGGAGTCTCCGCTTAACAAGCCATAGGACAGCGCCGAACACCAGCAGAGCGCCTGGCGCGGGGTCCGTGACCCCGATGAACCTCACGACCGGAAGAAACCGAAAGGAGAGACGGAAGTTTACCTGCCGGGTTGGCATCCGGGAAAGAAAAGCTCTACGCTGGTGCAAGCGATGGTTCTTGTTGGTCCAATGAGCGAGCGCCAGGTCGTCATCGTCGGCGGTGGCGCCGCCGGTTTCTTTGCGGCGATTACCTGCGCGGAAGCCGCGCCTGGCATCCGCATTGCGTTGCTCGAAAAAAGCGCGCAATTCCTTGCCAAAGTTCGCATCTCCGGCGGCGGTCGCTGCAATGTAACCCATGCCTGCTTCGAGCCTCGCGAGTTGAGCAGCCATTATCCGCGCGGTGGGCCGGCGCTGCTGGCTGCGTTCGAGACATTTCAACCACGTCACACGGTCGCGTGGTTTGAGTCGCGCGGCGTTAAACTCAAGACCGAGGAGGATGGACGCATGTTTCCGGTGACGGATTCCTCCCGGACGGTCATCGAGTGTCTCCTGGGCGCCGCCAAAGCGGCTGGGGTCGAACTGCTGACGAACCGGGCTCCGACGCGTGTGGCGCACTGCGCTCGCCGGGGCTTCGAGCTTGGATTTGATAGCGGTGAGACGCTGCGCTGCGAGCGCGTGCTGCTGGCCACCGGCGGGTGTCGCGTCCCGGCCGCGGGGCAACTGGCGGTTTCGCTGGGCCATACCTTGGTACCGCCGGTTCCCTCGCTCTTCGCGTTTCATATCGCCGCTCCCTGGCTGCGGGAGTTGGCAGGCATCAGTCTGCCGGTGGTGGAGGTCTGGCTGCCTGATTTGGGTCGGCGCGAACGGGGCCCCGTGCTCATTACACACTCGGGGCTTAGCGGGCCGGCCATTCTCCGGCTCTCTGCTTGGAGCGCGCGCGCGTTGCACGAGCGGAATTACCAATTCGCGCTTCGCCTCAACTGGTTGCCAAACCTCGACGCGCAAGCCCTGACGGGCCAGCTCGAGTCCTTTCGCTCGGCCCAACCCGCGCGGCTGGTCGTCAATACCCCCCTCGCGCCGTTGCCCGCCCGGCTCTGGCACAACCTCGTCCTGGCCGCCGGAATTCCCCGCGAGACCCGGTGGGCGGACCTCTCCCGCGCCGCTCGCCATCAACTGGTCCAACAACTTTCTGTGGCCGAGCTAAAGGTGGTCGGCAAAACGCTCAACCAGGACGAGTTCGTCACGTGTGGCGGCCTGCGTCTGAGCGAGGTCAACTTCAAAACTATGGAGAGCCGGCTTTGTCCGGGGCTCTATTTCGCCGGTGAATTGCTCGACATTGATGGTCTCACCGGCGGGTTTAACTTCCAGGCTGCCTGGACGACTGGCTGGCTCGCAGGCAAGGCGATGAGCGCCACCCCGAGATAAGCATCACTGCATCGAGAGCGGGAGGACGACGTTCCTGGTGGCGACGAATTGGTTCACGAATACGTTTGCATCGGCGCCGGGTGGAATTTCCCGCTGGGTTACGCGCTGGCGACGGTCTTCGTCAACGGCATTCAGAGCAGGAGCGGCGTGGTGAACATCAGCGTGCCCGTGCCGGTGCCGGCGACGCTCACCGGCGTCGGGAAGACGAGCGGCGCGTTTCGGTTCTATGTGTCATTATAACTTGGGCCCATCGGTCGAATGATCTGTCCCAAAAGCAGCGAGCCACCAGGGCAGTGCATAAAGCAGCAGCCACGCGCGCCAGAGCAAACCGGTCAAACACTGGCTCCAGGCGATCCGATCTCCGGCCAGGAAGAACACCACGAGACCGACGAAGATGAGATGGATCAGCACGCGATAGGTTCGGTAGGTGACTCGCTCAGTCCCTTGGTTGACCCGTTCACGCGCGAGCGCCTGAGTCGCTAAAACCAAACCGGCAAGGACAAAGGCCGATCCGACGTCCAGTGTGCCCCACCACTTGGGCCAGGATTGGGTATCCCTGACGAACGCAGCCACCAGCGGGAATACTGCCGAGACGAAAAAAACTACCGCCGTGACGATGGCAAAGATTTTTGTTCTCATCGGACGTTTCGCATCAATTCAATTGTGGCGACGGCGGCGAACAGCGCCGCTGATCCCAAAGCAGCGCGCAAACTGACCTGGCCCTTCGCCGGACCGAGGCCAAAATAGGGGCCCTGTCGATGCCATAGATAAAGCCCGAGCGGGGCCGTGACGAGACCAAACAGCACAAGCACCCACGTCGGCGACCCGTTCTGCCGCATCACCCCCGGATCAGCTCCTTCCGCAAGCAGCCAGCCGGCGCCAATGTAAACACCGTTTGCCACCAGGCAGAAGCCGGCGAAGAACCGGAAGAGGTACACCCACGGCAATCGGCAGAACGCCGCCACGCCGAAAAACAAGAGTGGACCCAGGACCCCGATTGCCGGACCGCCCCAGACCACCGCTAGTGGATGCGGATTCACACCGAGGTCGGTCCGGGAGACGATCAATGGCTGCAGGGCGACCTCGATTACCTTAGCGCCGGTCAGGTGAGCAACGACGACGTGGCCTGCTTCGTGCACGACCTGCATGGCCAGCCAGGAGAACCCGATGAAGGTCACAATGAGCACAGCCTGGGTCAGCCGCTTCATGGCTCACGTTGTTCCTTCTGATTGAGCAACTCATAAACCTTCGACCAGTCATTCTGCATGCTCTAATTTTGGTCCTGTGCGGGACTGCCGTGCAACAGGAAATTGTTCGCACTTTCTCATGCTTCGGAGGTTCGCCCGCAGCCCCGAAAAGGTCCCGAGGCTGCGGACGAACCCCAAAGGATGAGGAAAGGGGATTTTTGGCATCTTACCCAGGGCGGCCCTCGTTCCTCGCTAGCCCTGGGCTGGTATGCTGCGCCCCGTTGGGGCTTCAATTCGCCTCGCTGGGCTCCAGGGCTCTTGGTTTAGCGCGCTGAGGGAGCGGAGAGAGAGAGGGAGATGCATCAGTGAATTAGATCAAGGGGGCAGTGCATAGTATCGTTAACACGCTTCATGGTGGGTCTGTCAGTGGGTCCCTTATCCCAGTTGTGCCGGTGCGCCGAAGGGTTCGGACTGGAGCAGTTCCTGTCCTGGGAAATCCTGGGATTTCCTGATGATCTGCGCCCAGCGGCGGTCCCGGACAGTGCGGATCCAAGTGCAAACTGCAGAATGAAACTCACACCATGCGGCCCCGTCGTTGGAACAATTGCGCGACTAATTCCTCTTAGAATTGACGGCGAGAATGCAAACCGGTTCGAAAAGGAACGGAGTCGCCGCACAAAAGCAAAAACGGAAAGACCATTGATAGGTGAACTATGTACAAATCAAAAACAAACAGTGAGAACGGAAAGCATGGAGGCCTTGACCGTCGTTCCTTCGTGAAGCGGTTGGGTTTGGCCGGGGCAGTGGCCCTGCCAGCCGGTGCCTGGCTGGCCCAGCCCGCCCGCGCTCAGGCCCAGGCTTTCGGGTTGCGGGAAGCCGAACTCACCGAGGGTGACGTCGCGATCATCAAATTCCTGGCGGCCGCGGAGATCCTCGAGAGCGACCTCTGGCAGCAATACAACGAACTGGCCTTGGGCAATGAGTCCTTTCAACTGGCTTTAAATCTCCTTGATGGAGACGAGGCCACGTATGTCAACTTGAACACCCGCGATGAATTTAGCCACGCGGCTTTCCTCAACAGTTACCTTCAAGCGAAGGGCCATCGCGCCGTCAGCCTGGAGCAGTTCCGCCGCCTGCCCAGCAGCCAGGCCACCGGCTCGAACAAGACCGCCAAGCGGCTGACCAACCTGATGAATCTGACGGTCGATACCAGTTGGTACTTCCGTTACCGCAGCGCCCTCAACCCCGACTTTGGCGCTAGCTTTGGACAAATCGTGAATCTTGTGAACGTCCCGGGCATTCCCAATAGCGATTTGCCCTCGCCGGTAGATGCCAGTGGGAATCCAACGCCGAGTGGTTTCGAAGTTCAGTTCATCGGAAACGTAGCCGGCTTCCACTTCGCGACCATTGAGCAGGGCGGTTCCAGCCTTTACCAATCGTTCCTCCCCAAGGCAAGTAGCCTCGAGGTCGTTCGCATCATCGGCGCCATTGGTGGTACGGAGATTCAACACTTTCAGACCTGGCAGGACAAAGCCGGCAATGCACTGCCAGTCACCAATCCCAACACTGGTCAGGTTCTGTTCCCGCAACTGCCCTTGGCCCCACCGCTGCCCAATCCGCCCGACGGAACGGACAATGCCAGCCCGAACGACACCAACCAGATCTTCGCTGCGCCTTGCGAGTTCATTAGCCCAGAGCTGAAGCCTTGCTCAGTCATTCGCCCGATCTCCACCCTCAAGGCGGGCGCCCAGGCTGCCATCACCTTCTTTACGGACATGGGCCTTTTCCAGGGTCAAGGCGACGACTTTTTCGATGCCGTCAATGCCTTGGCGGCCGAAGCCGACAACGCCACCCGGCAGGCTTGATTGCGGGAACACCAGGGCAGGAACGAGATCAACCCGGAGGTCGTGGCCAAGCCACGACCTCCGGCCTGTCATTCGTCGCTTGTGCTCCATTCGATGATTGTAGAGCTTGACCCCCCGGGTTTCAATTCCTCCGCCGACGGCAGTTTTTCCTTGTCGGGCCAGAACGGTTCTTCGGGCGCCGGCGCGCGCTGGGCCGCGGGCGCCATGGCTGGCAGCGGGGCATGCGGCTCGGATTGATACCAATAAACCGTGCTGGAAAGTTGGAGAGTGCTGCCGGGCTTGGAAAAATCGCGGCGGAACGAGGGATCTTCGTTTACCCCGAACCCAATGGCCACTCGCAGCGATTTCTGGAAACTGATCGCGTCCTGGGTGAAGAACCGATAAGCCGCCGCGCCTTTGAGGAAGGGGAAATAGCCGGTCAGCGGAAACAGGCTCTCGCTTTCAGGAAATCCCCAACTGAAGCCGAATGAATCCTCCAGCCCCTGGTATTCCACCGACGGCCTCTCCTCGCCATCGATATAGAACTTCTCGTTCTCGTCCACCGGATAACTGTCTCGTCCCGGACGGCGCACCGTCACATTCCAACCGACCAATTTGCCCCGACCGGCCGCTTCCAGCGCCACGTAATCCCGCTGGCCCAGCAGCAGCCCCTCCTGGCGCCAGCTCGCGTGGAAGTAGCCAGTGTCTTTAGGTATGCTTTTGGCGGTCCGATAGTTCACGTAGCTATAGCACGGCATGATTTTCCAAAGCTCGGCCCCCGGCTCGACCGGCCCGTCATACTCCAGTTCAATTTTTCCCGAGCGCCGGAAGGGCATCGGGAAGTAGGCATTGAAGCCGCGCCGCTTGTTGACCAGCGCGCTGTTCACCTGCTCTCGCAGGCCGGCCGGATCGCAAAAGAAATCGACCAGCGGTACCTCTACGCTCGGCGAGGTCTCTCCGTCCCAATACATGCGCAGCAGTAGGTCGCGGTTGAGCTTGAGGGTCTCCGGCAGGGCAAAATGGATCATGGTAATAACCGTCGGCCCCTTGAGGTTGGCCACTACGACCCGCTTGGAGCTGTTGAACCGCGCGCTTAAGGGGTTTTCGATCCACAGCGCGTTCTCCGTCTTGGTCCGGCCCGGCCTGAGCCTGGCTAGATCCTCCAAGCCGGGTGCTTGCCCCAATGCCTTGGGACCGCACGCAAGCCAGACACCAAGTATGCTCAGGGTGAGGCGGATTCGGGAGGAGCGCGAAGCTAGCATTCAGCGATTCAACGGCGGCCAGAACGCCTTGGCAAGCAAAAGCCGTTGAGTTTTGAATATTGCCGCCAATTCCTCCGGAGGAGTCCGTAGATCCTGAGATCCTGATTGCCAGAGGCACTTCGAACTGAAATGCTCCTACCTTGATGAAACGCTTCTTTGTCTTGGTTCTTTGCCTGCTGGCACCGGGTGCGCTACGGGCCGTCGAAACCCAACCGCCGATCCGGTTTGCGATTATCGGCCTGGTTCACGATCACGCCTATGGGTTTTTGCCGCTCACGCGCGGCCGAGCGGACGCGCAATTGGCCGGAATTGTGGAGCCAGATCGAGAATTGGCTTTGCGTTATGCCCAACGGTTTAACCTGGACACAAATCTGTTCTACTCCAGCCTGGAAGAATTGCTGGCCAAAACCAACGTGCAGGCGGTCGCCACGTTTACCACCACTTTCGATCATCGACGGGTGGTCGAAATGTGCGCCCCGCGGGGCATTCACGTAATGATGGAAAAGCCGCTGGCGGTCAACAACGAGCATGCGCGCGCGATCGCGGCGGCGGCCAAACAGGGCGGCATTCACATCATCGTCAATTACGAAACCACCTGGTATCCGGCAAACCAAACCGCTTACACCATGGTCCATGACCAGCACGCCATCGGAGAACTGCGCAAAATCGTGGTGCATGACGGACATCGCGGTCCTAAGGAGATCGGCTGCTCGGCGACTTTTCTGGCTTGGCTGACTGACCCGGTGCTCAACGGCGGAGGAGCGTTGACCGATTTCGGCTGCTACGGCGCCGACCTGATGACTTGGCTAATGGACGGGCAGCGGCCTACCTCCGTCTTCGCGGTGACGCAGCAAATCAAGCCGCAGGTCTATCCCAAGGTCGAGGACGAAGCCACGATCGTGCTGACGTATCCCCAGGCGCAGGGAATTATCCAAGCCTCTTGGAATTGGCCCTTTGATCGCAAGGACATGGAAATCTATGGCCGGACCGCCTACGTGTTGGCGCCGCGCCGGGATTTGCTGCGCGTGCGCAAGGCAGGCGCGGACGAGACCACACTGGAGGTGCCGGCTCCCTCCGGCTCGGGGCCAATGACCGATCAACTTTCATACTTGGCCGCGGTGGTTCGCGGGCAAATCACGCCCTCGGGGCTCTCCTCGCTGGAGGTGAACCTGGTCGTCACCGAGATTCTGGATGCCGCCAAGGAGTCGGCCCGGACGGGCAAACGAGTCGATTTGCCGGGCCCGTGAAGTCACCTATTTTCTTGTTTCTGAGGCAAAATCTGTTAGAAAAGGGTTAGGTCATTGGACCCGCTACGCCGGACGTCGGGCGCAGGAAACTGAAATTGTAAGATGATGAAACTTAGCAAGAGTGTATGGTGCAGTTGGCTCGGCGGGATCTTGGCATTGGCGGCGGTGCCGCCCTCAGCACGGGCAAATGTTTATGCTACGGATATCCGTCTCAACGGTGGGACAACCAATGTGAACCTGCCGGCAGCAGGCAGCGTGAGCATTAGCTATATCCTTAATGAACCGGCCTCCTTGGGTGCAACCATCAATATTTTGAACGGGACAAGCGTCGTTCGCGCACTGGCCCTGCCCGCCGGCAGCCCAGGCACGCTGCTCGGCACCAATAGCGTCACCTGGGATGGCACCGACGGCAACTCAAATAACGTGCCGAATGGCGTTTATTCAATCAGCATTACCGCCGCTTCGAGTGGCTACACGAATTGGACTCAGATTACGACTGACACCAACGCCGGAAACTACGTCTTCTATGGGACGGGCATCGCCGTGGACCGGAATCCCGCCAGCCCCTATTACGGGCGAGTCTTCGTCGCCAACGCAATCGAGGGTCCAAACCCCGAGACTAACCCCGGGGACGTCAATGGCGTCCTGATCTTGAACGCCGACGGCAGTCCCGCGGATGAAAGCCCCACTAACTGGTGTCAAACCGGCGGTTTGGACTGGATGAATGACGGCTTCGCACCGTGGAAAATCGAAGTTTCTGGTGACGACCACGTCTATATTAGCGACCTGAGTACCTCGGGCGGCTTGGTGTATCGATGGGATCCTTTGCTCTCAACCAATTCTCAACTGTTGGTACTCGATACGAATAATTGGGGTGCCGGTGGGGGAGTCGCTCTGAGCGGTCCGGGAATTTTTGGCACCGGTACAAACACCGAGATTTGGATGGCCGACACCCGAAATCCGGGTTTCCCGATCAGTCTGGGCGTGATCGAGTACAAAGTGACCGCCGCCGGCACCTGCGCGTCCAACGACACCGGAACCACCGTGGTAGGGCTGGGGAGCTCAACTAACGGTCTCGATCTCGACCAAGCTCCCTGGGATGTGGACCTGGACCAATACCACAACATTTACACCATTCAGTATATTCTGGATTCGGGCGACCCTTCCTCACGCGTCTTTTGCTTTCCTGCCTACAATCCTGCTACGAACCAGGGAAAACCCGAAACCAATGCCATCTGGGCTGTAGGCGCCGGAGACGATACTTACGGCGGGGCTTCTGGGATTGCCGTGAGCCCGGACGGGACCTATGTAGCGGTTGCCTTGTGGGGTGTGCTCGCCGGTAACGATTATACCAACGGCAACACCCGCATCTTGTCGGCCACGAACGGTGCGTTCGTCACCGAGCTCGATCTGGTGCCGGACACACTCGATGTAGTGGACTCCGATTGTGCGTGGGACGCTGTGGGCAACGTGTACTTCATCCATGGGCATCCGGACTACGTTACGCCTGGGGTATGGCGAGCCTTTTCACCGCCCGGCACTAACCAAGCCACCACCGTGGCCCCTGCCATCGTCCAATTTGGGGCAACGGTCGTTACGCAGCCACTCATCACGGGTATCACCGTTTCGAATGGCACGGTTGTGATCACGTTCACAGCGGGCGCGAGCGATTCCGCCTCGGCCTTTGCAATCCTTGGCGCGGCGTTGGCAGCTGGGCCTTACTCTGCCATTTCAGGGGCGACTATTCGCCAGCTTAGCGCGGGCGTTTTTCAGGCTTCCTTTTCCTCTTCTACTGCCCACCAGTTTTATCGCGTCGAACGGGTGGCGGCGCTGCCGCCGGAGATCACCAGCATTAGCGTGTCCAACGGCAGCGTCCTCGTTAACTTCAGCGGCTCAGCGAGTGATTTACCATCAGCCTTCACCTTGCAGAGCGCCAGCGCCCCGAAGGCCGCTGCCTTCACTGACGTGGCCGCCGCTGCCTCTCAAATCACGGCCGGCCATTTCCAATTTGGTGTGCCGGCCAATGGCCCGAGCCGGTTCTATCGGGTCCGCCGCTAAGCCCTGAGGGGCTTGCTTCGCCCGGTGGTTTTCTTTACCCTGCCGGTGCAGCCATGGCCATCAACGCCAACGTGCCGACAGGCGGGCCCCCTTTGGCGGTGAGCGAAGCGACTACAATTGGCCAGATCTCGCGCCAGCAATGGCGCTCCGGGATTGCGGCCTGGTTGGGATGGACCTTCGATGGACTCGACATGCATCTCTACACGTTGGTGGCCGCGCCTTTTGTGGCCGAGTTACTCGGCGGGCTGAATACCACCGACCCGGCTGTTGGTTATTATGGGTCGATCATTCAAGGGGGATTCTTGCTAGGCTGGGCGCTGGGCGGCGGTTTCTTTGGGCTGATCGGGGATCGTCTCGGCCGAGCACGGACCCTGAGCCTGACCATTCTGACCTACGCTGCGTTTACTGGGCTCTCCTTCTGTGCGCAGGCCTGGTGGCATTTGCTCATTTATCGCTTCCTGGCAGCGCTGGGTATTGGCGGCGAATGGGCCGTCGGCGCGTCGCTTTTGTCGGAAACTTGGCCCCGCCGCTGGCGGCCGTGGATCGCCGCCACGCTGCAAACCGGAGTGAATGTGGGCATCTTGGGCGCGGTCCTGGCCCACCGGGTACTCGTCCAGGCGCCGCCGCGCTGCCTTTTCCTGGTCGGCATCCTGCCAGCTCTGCTGGTGCTCTGGATTCGGCGCTCGGTGCCGGAAACCCAAGAATGGCGTGCCGCAAAAACTGCGGCGCACGAAAGCCAGTCCCGCGTGCGGGACTTGTTCCAACCTGGAGTGCGACGAGTGACGTTTTGGGTGATCCTGGCCTGCGGCATATCGCTCACCGCGCACTGGGCCTTCATGTTCTGGCACCAACAACAGCTACGAAATCTGCCCGACGTGCTGAGGCTGAGCCCGCAAGATAAGAACCGCCTGGCTGACACCGCGATGTTCCTGGTCATCGGTTCCTCGATGCTGGGTAACTATTTTGCCGGGTGGCTCTCCCGCCTCATCGGCTACCGAACGGCGATCGCAGTGATGTTCTTCGCCTACTTTCTTGCCATGTTTGGCGCCTACTGCCTTCCGCGCGATCACCATGCCTTGCTGTGGTGGTTCGGCGCCATCGGCTTTTGCCAAGGTGCTTTTGCCCTATTCACCATGTACCTGCCGCCGCTCTTTCCCACCCTCTTGCGTACCACCGGCGCCGGGTTCTGCTACAACATCGGCCGCATCACCGCCGCTTTTGGTACAGTTTTCTTTGGTGCCTTCTCCAAGCTGGGCGACCACCGTCTGGCGCTCTTTTACGCCGGTATGCTCTTCCTCCCGGCCACGGTTGTTGCCTTATTCCTGCCGGCGGCGCGGGATTCCTGACAGCGGAAGGCTGCTGGCGAGGGCTGCAGTCTGGGGCGCGCCCGCAAGTGCGAACGCCTGGGCAAGGCCTTCTTCCGGCTGGCCAGAATGGTCAGCAAGCTCGGCGGCGTGCCATTTCGGGAAAATTGATCGCCAGCGTTTGATAGAACAGCTCGGGATGATCCCTGTCCCAGAACGGCAGGGCCGAGTCGAGCGCATCTAGAATACCCTGAATCTGCTGGTTTGTGGGCGTGCAGAAAAGGCAGCCGTGCCCCCGGTAAAGGTCGGCGATCTGGGCACAACCAAAGGGCATTCGGGTCCGCCCCGTAAATGTATCCGACCAGAACTGCTGGCGTTGAGCCAAAGCGGAGGCCAGCTTTTGATCGCTTTCGCTCCGGCCCCGGTTGCCAGGGTCATCCAGAGCCCGCTTAGCAGTTTCCACTACGGAACGGAAGTGATACGCACCTTGATCGACCACCTTAACAAAGTCGCTGGGCTCGACGCTCAACTGGATTTCGGGGGGTCCCCCCAGTTCTTTGATAAGTTCGGCGGCTTTCTCTTTGGTCAAGCGCCGGTTGGTCTCGTAGCCATACTGCTTGAGGTACTTGAGCTGCTTCCAAGTTGCTGGTTCATCGGTCCAGTTCATACGCCAGTGTGCCTAGGCTAAATACGGCTTCACCTTTAATAGGTAAAGCCTCCTCTGCCTTTTGGCAAGGGACTTTTTTGGTGATGGCCCCCAAGTTGCCACCGCCGCGCGAACCGTCTCGTGCTCAGCCAGCCCTAACCCGGCGGACCCAGCCGAATTGCTGCGCGAGCAGGGGAACGCGATTCATAGCCCGCGCAAATGAAATTGCGAATGACAGCTAGTTCCTCCTCGCCCGCGATGGTGTGGGCTTTGGCAAACTCATGCCACTCGATCTGGACACCGGCGGATTGGAGCAGTTTTATCTGGGCTCGGACTGCTGGGAGAGGGATCATCGGATCCTCCGTACCGTGCGTGATAAGCAGCCGCTGCCGCAAAGCCACCGGAGAAAGCTCGGCAATGAGTTTCTGCGGCTCGCACACGTAACCACTGATTCCGACCACTCCCGCGAAACGGCGGGGGTAACGCAAGGCCACCTCGATCGCCATGAGGCAACCCTGGGAAAAGCCGCCTAGAACAGTTTCCTCGCTAGCGAAGCCTTCCTGGCGTTGGGCCTCGAGCACCTGCAAGAGCAGTTTCCGGCTCCGGCTCACGCCCGGAACAATATCACCCGTGAAATCGAACCAGGAATAACCGCCGTAGTAAGCGTCTGGTGCATCTACGAGCAGGTAATTGAGCCAAGGCAAGGCCAGCGCTTCCGGCAGCCACCGGTACCCCGCCCGGCTGTCGCCCAGCCCGTGTAGCATAATCATGAGCCGCCGCGAGCCCTTGTCCTGCGCCGCAATAAATTCACTCTCCAACATGGTTCTCAGCCTAACAGGCACCTGGCAGCCAGTCAGCTATGAAACCGGGACCGGCCGGCAGAAGAGGCCTTTGCAGCCAGAATCTCGGGCGAATGGGGGTGAATGTAGCGCGGCTCCATTTTTTTGGTGCGTTTTTGTCCCCTTTAGGCTATCTGAAGGCTATGATTTGGCTTTTGGCTTTATTGCTTCTGGCGTCACTGGCAGGGATGGGCTTCCGCCAGGGGGTGATTCGGGTGGCGTTTTCGTTGATTGGCATTCTGGTGGGCATCCTTCTGGCCGGCCCCTTGGGGCATCTGTTAAGCCGGCCGCTCGGGTTGGTCGGTTTCAAGAACCCGGTTCTCTTATGGGTGCTCGGCCCTTTAGTGGCTTTCGTCCTCATCTCGATTATCTTCAAAGCGGCTGCGCTGCCGGTACATCAGAAAGTCGATGTCTATTTCAAATATCATGCGGGCGACTTGCGCTTGGCGCTTTGGGAGCGGCTCCATCGCCGCCTGGGCTTGTGCTTGGGCTTGGCCAACGGCGCGCTTTACTTCATCCTCATCGCCACCCTCATCTATTGCTTCAGCTATTGGACCGTGCAAGTCGCCTCCTCGGACGCGGACTCCTCATTAGTGAAATGGCTCAACCGCCTGGGGACCAGCCTCCAAGATACGGGATTCGTGAAGGTCGCCAAGGCAATGGACCCCATGCCCGAGTCGTTTTACGACGCGGCAGACGTGGCCGGATTGATCTATCAGAACTCGCTGCTCGAGGCGCGCTTGGAGCGCTATCCTGGTTTTCTAAGCCTGGCGGAGAGCCCGGAGTTCCAGGCCTTGGCGGCGGACAAGGATTTCATCGAAATGCGGCAGAAACAGGAGCCCATCCGCACTGTGCTCGACCACCCGCAAATTCAAGCCATCATCAGCAATCCGGACCTGTTGCACACAATTTGGAACACGCTCAAGCCGGATCTGGCCGATCTGTCCGGTTATCTCCGAACGGGCAATTCCCCCAAATACGACTCGGAGAAAATTCTCGGCCGCTGGGATTTCAACGTGAGCGCGACGGGCAACCTCCTCCGCCGGGCCAAGCCGAACCTGCCGTCGAAGGAAATGAAGAAGATAAAGGAGCTAATCTTGATGCCTTTTGCCCGCGCCACCCTGGTAGCCATGCCTGATCAAAACCGGCTCCTGCTCAAGGATGCCCCGCAGTTTAACGCCAGCCCCGGGGCCGCTGCCTCCAAGGCCCCTCAGCAGGGCCAATGGAAAAGCCTTGATCGTGGCTACGAGGTGACCCTGCCCGGCAGCGCCGATATGCCCACCACAGTGGACACAGGACGCTTGGTCATCAAGGCTCAAGGCATGGAGTTTGTCTTCGACCGAGAAGATTAGGAGCAGGGCCCAGCGCGCCCGGGCACTTTCGCACGTGCAAAAAGGGATGGAAAAACCTGTCCCCATGGGACAATATTGGGTGTCATGACAGAGCCAGAGAAAACCTCCATCCCGGAAGCTTCCGTTGAGGAAATCCGGCAAAGCTGGCACGGGCTGATCTTGAAGATCAGGGAGCTAGAGGCTCAGGAAGCCGTCCTGGAACACGAAAACAAAGCCCTGCGTTCGCTCTTGGAACGGGTCATCGACCACCGGCAAAAATCCCATTCCGAACTCGTCCTGCTCCTCACCGGCCTGGTTAGCAAGCTTCCTATCAACGAAATCGCCGTGATTGTCTCCAAACTGGTTGAGCACAACACCAACGTGAGCCAAACGCTCGCGGCCTTTGTCAAAGGCACCGCCGAACCGCTCCTCTCGCAGCCAGCCATCCTGCAGACATTGGACCAGACCAAGCGGGACTTGGTGGCTGCCATCAAACCCCTCGTGGAAGAATTGCTCCGCTTAGAAACGCCCTTGGAACCTGAGTTGCTCCAAACCGTGGCCGCACAACCAGAATCGTTCCTAGCCCCACGCGCCGTGCGCGCCACGCGCTGCTTCGTCAAAGGCCAGGTTCCTCGCGAGCGCATCCTGAAGGAGTTTGGATTAGAAGCCCTAATCTTCTTCAACGACATGACCACTGATGCCAAGCTGAATCCACGGCCAAGGCCGGAAGAGATCGCGCTGGCGTTCAAGAGCGATTTCGAGACATTGCTCCAGCAGCATCCGGAGGTCCCGCCGCAGAGACGACAGGACTTGATCGCTCTGCATCAGAGGATTCAGCACAGCAAATCCCCGGGCGAGCAGGCGCGCGCTCAGAAAAGCGCGTTTCAAAAGCTCTCTTTTTTAATCGAGCTCCTGCATTATTACGAAAACCAGAATACCGAAGCGCCGGAGCCCGTTTTTGCCCAACGCTTGCCCTCCTTGGTCGAGCAGCTCGCCCTCGCAGGCCCGCACGTAGGGTTGGATGAAAAGCTGCTCCAGATGGTCGAGCACCTGATTTCCTTTGTCATCAATCCGGATCATCGGCAGGTCATCGTCAACAACATTGGCAAAGGGGGCGATGCCGGCAAGACGCTCAAATACGTTCTCAAGCTGCGCTCGGAAAAAGCCGCCGACCCGGATCACGTGGTCGCCGAGTTTGTCAAGCATCTGCTTCCCGCCTCGCCGGCCAAGGCGCCCACTCCCGTGGCGCTCGCCGCCTTAATGCGGCTTATTCATCCTGAAATGCAGCGTCGGGTCGTCAAGGCGATCCTCACCAGCGATCGGATGCGCAAGGAAGATGCCCAGAATCTGAGCAAAGCAGTGGCGGTAGAATTGGGTTTGAAAGACCTCGAGGAGCCGTCCAAAGCGCAGCAGGCACTGCCACCCGATGTCGAGCGGAGAATTGCTTGGGGGGAGATTAAGGACCTCATCAATCGGCGCAGCGAAGCCTCCACCGTGGCTGCCGCGATTCGCAACCGTCTTCACACGAAGTACGACGCCGACGAAATCAAGCAAAGCTGGATCACATTGACTGAGGCAGACCCCATCTCGCTCATCCGTATCGTGTGTCAAGTACCGTACTTAGCCAATGGCAGCACCGACACCATCGCGCGAACGCTGGTCGAGTCCTATGTGACCCGCTTGACCCACGAGAAGTACTCGGCCACTTATCACAAGGTGGTCAACAGTCTCAGGAATATGTTTAACGCCAAACCCGACAGCCCCACTCTCCTGAATTTCCTTGCCCTCACCCGGTGGGTCAGCCCGGAAGCCGCCAACCGCCTGTGCACGGAGATCGGCATGCCCATCCCGCCGTAACCTGCGGACGCAGACCAACGCGAGGCGAAGTCCGAAATCGATCCTCAGCCTGTTGGTCGCTGGAATTAACGAATAGTTACCGCTTGCCGCCTTCCGGTGAGTCAGGGTTTACGCCCGGTCCAAAGTAGCGCAAGATCACCAAGGGTTCGGTTTCACTCGTATTCTCGAATGTGACACCAGCCAGGGCGCCGCTTTCGGTGCAGAAGTATTCGTCCTCAGTCAACTCATGGAAACGAATGAGCTTCGGGCTGTTGAGAGGGCGGCGATTGATCTTGCCTGTGCCCTGAACGCAGATCAAACCGTAGGCGCCTTTGTCTTTGATATTGCATTTAGCCCCGGGCTCAACCGTTAGCTCCTTGGCAGTGAAAAACTGCTCGCCATTGATTTTTCCGTACACGATCCAGCGGTCCATGAACCCTTCCTCTTGGGTCTCGGCCACAGCCACCGGCTCGAGGAAGTGGTTGGCTTTAAACGAGGGGTCCACGTTGGCCTCCCAATCAAGCTGGTCCACGATCCAGTCCAGATCCCGATGTTTGTTCTTCGGCATGTCTTTGACCAGCAACGACCAGGGCACATAACGGCCCTCGACCAAGGATTGGAACATGCCGAAGACGTCCGAGCCCCACTGCGGCTCGTAGGTGCAGAACGACCCCGGTGCATGAAGAATGCATGGGCCGACCAGCCAGCCTGTGCCGGGTTGCAGACGGTAGGCCTTGGACAAATCCAGGATCCCGTTGTCTCCAGTGTTCCAGTCTTCCAGGCAGCGCCGCACTTGGGCCTTGGTAGTACCGGGTTCCAGGCCAAAGAACGTGTAAGGGAAATTATTCCCGACGTTATTGTGCTGCGGCGGAAAGTAATAGGACTCAGGCTTTCCCTCCTGGCCCACGAGTTTGGCCTGGCGGCTATTCTGGTGCATGTGATGTGGAATAGGGCCCATGTTGTCGAAAAACTTCGAATAGACCGGCCACTTCTGGTACTTCTTCCAAATCTGCTTCCCCACCAGATCCGCCCCGCACTCGGCGACCGCTTGCTGCAGCGTGCAGCGCTGGTTGCCCGCCACGACATAGCTGAGGCCCTCGTCGGGCGTGCGATTCTCGTTGGCCGCGGGGGTGGTGGACGCGAACCAGCGCTCGTCGATGCCCCCGCGGTCCAGGCCGAACGCGTACAGGTCATCGGGGTGGAGCTTGAGACGTTTACCGGGCTGAAGAAAGGAGCGCGGCACCCAGCAGGGCGCCAGCCGCAACAAGCCGCCGCTCTCGCCCAGCGCGGCTTCCACCATGGGTTTCACTTGTTTGGTGACAGTTTTAAGAGAGGTCGTTGTCATGGTCTGCACGTTGATTTGGCTGATCCGTCGTTCGGACCAGAATGGCGGGTCGGGGCAAAAGTGGCAACCCTTGAATAGCCCCCGACAAGAGGACCAGTCGGTAAGGGCGCGTCAATAAATAACATTTACAAGTTAACAGAAACCTGCGATCTCCTTCTGTCGTATGGTTTCTATTCGGCAAATTCGGGATAAGCTGATGCGAATCTGGCCGCATCTCAACGAACGATCAC
>Ga0209517_10004380_pt1 | contig 18593 bp, 20 predicted proteins | sample PeaSoiMetSII2010_FD_187695 | JGI IMG/M metagenome (GOLD analysis project Ga0209517, IMG submission 187695) | Peat soil microbial communities from Weissenstadt, Germany - SII-2010 (SPAdes) (version 2) | ecosystem: Environmental > Terrestrial > Soil > Wetlands > Peat | place: Germany...
CCGCCCGACTCTTCCGACCTTTGGAGGATCTACTCCCAGAACTTTTTGGAGCGTCCCTCTTGGCCAAATCTGCCATCGTAAGCCGTTGTCAGACATGAGCTGACATTCGTAAGCCGGGTCGGCGCTCCACTCTATTGGAGGCAGCCGGGGCGTCCTTACGAACCGCTCCTATGGCATTGACGGGACATGCCAACAGCGGACTGTCCAATTTTTGTCGCGCTGGTAGCGACGACGGTTCAAATCGGGGAAACGCATTGGCCGAGACCGACATTCGCTGACCGTAGCAATCTGAGCCGTTGAGCTAAGCACTCGATACCGCGCGCCATGTCCACAATCGCCCCGAATTCGGGCGTACGGCAATTAATCAGATTGGTCTCAGAAGTGCCGATAGCGTTGCAAAAGTCGCTGCGGTCGATCAGTGGCGCAATGTTCCTGCTGGTGCAGTTAGATTCTTGAATCATCCTGTCCGCAGCAGCGTGGCGAACGAATCAATCTTGCGCGTTTCGGCGCCCAAAAGACTTTTGCAACACTATCTGCCAATACCGGTCATTCGTGCATGCGGTCGGGAGTAACCGAGTTTGGCCGGAAGCCGAACGGCGGCCTCCGGGAATACCGCATGTCAAAGCAGACGTAACAACGGGTAGGCCTCTTCGGCAGCGACCGACCCAAAGCGGAAGTTCGATCTTCCGCCGCTTGGTTCCAGGAGGGAAACCTAGAGTCGAGTGTGATCGCTCGCGCAACTGTTCGAAATCGAACTCTATCACAGGACTGATGCCACTGCTGCTAGGGAGAAAACGTGTTCTCTGAGAGATTAGGACCGCGAATCTTGGCCAAGCGTGGAGCGCCTCTCGGAAAGCTTCGCCGTAGCCGCAACACGCACTTTCCAGTAGTATTAAGAACAATCTCAAAAAGCTCGGTCCCGACGTGGGCAGCCAACCGCCCAAGGGCAATGCTAGGGATAAATGACGTGAAAACGTTGCGCCCGGCGCCTCAGGATCTTCCATCGGCGCTCCGGGATGTCATCGAATATCGCAAATCGGGCCTGAGCCTGAACCACGTCGTCGGTTGCCCGCTCGACTGCGGGTATTGCATCCGACACCTTTACGCGAACTACGATATGAAGCAGCCGCATCTAGTGATGAGCGATAAGGAAGCGGTCACAGCGTTGGTGGAACACTGGGCCTTCCGCACCCACACCACGCCCATCCAGATTTTCAATCGCGCAACAGATCCGTTCCTTCCGGTCGTCAAGGAACACCTGTTTCAGACACTAGAGGCGCTCGATCGGCGCGAGCTCACCAACCAGGTGCTCGTGATCACCCGGTGGCGTGTCGATCCCTCGGACGTGGCGCGGCTCGAACGGTTGTCGCACATCCGGCTGACGATCCTTGTCACTTGGTCGGGCATTACAGACCAGAGAATCGAACCAGTCGACAGCGGGATCGCGGAAAGGTCCCTAGAGACATTGAGCCGGAACGTGAGCCGGACGAAGGTCATCCTGTACTGGCGGCCCCTCATCGCAGGCCTGAACGACAGCGATATGCACCTTTCACGGGCGCGCGCACTCTGTGAATTTGCACACGCGACTGTATTCACCGGTCTGTTCTTTCGTGACGAAATCCGGCGACATTTCAGAATGAATGGGGTCGAGGACCTTTACGACGATATCGCTCGTCGCAAGATCTTGCCGGAGGCGGTCGAACGACGGGTCATCGGCGCGTTCAAGGGCAAGACGCTGTTCCGCAAGACCTCGTGTGGGGTCGGATTCGCCCACGGTGTCGCCGACTACAACGGCCACTATGGCATACGCGAGATCTGCGATATTTGTCCGGCCGCGCAAGTCAGGCTTTGTGCGGCCGCTCATCGCAAGCCCCACCTGGATGAAGTGGAAGCGCTGGCCAGGCTTGCCGGACTGGCGGGGGAGACAATTGACGTTGATGAGCGGCGCATCGCAGTTTCTAACAGCGCCGAACAGCAACGTTATTTTATTCAGCATTTGCTGAACTATCAGGTCCACGACCGGGCTTTGCCGCATTTAGCGCGACGTCACGGTCGAGCGGAGGTGGGATGGCCCTCGCAAAAGAGCGCTTCTGGGTAATCGACGTCGAGGGAAATGGTGGGTCTCCGCCAGAGATCATCGAGCTTGCTATGGTGGAGATGGCCGACCTTTCAATCACGGGCGATCAACGTCATTGGCTGATCCGGCCGGAACAGCCGATCACGTCTGCGGCGTCCCGAATCCACGGCCTGACTGACGCGGATGTCTTCAATGCGCCGTCTATGGAGGACATCTCCGACGATATCCTGGCGTGGATTGAGGCGACTCCGATCGTCGGCCACAACGTGCGCGTCGAGGTTGATATCCTGAAGCGGTCTCTGCCAAACTGGGTGCCGTACGCGGCCATCGACACGCTGAAGCTAGCCCGTACCTTGCTACCAGGACTAGACTCGTACGCTCTCGGAAAGCTCGGCGCACATTTCGGATTTGAGCAGGAGGCCACCCGTCGCTCCGGGGCTCGGCACCATGCTGCGCTATATGATGCGACACTGACCGCTCTAATTTTCATCGATCTGCTGAAGCGTGTACCCGAATCCAACCGCGCCGCGGCGATTCAGGATGCCGATATCCTCAATCCGAAGCAGGGGACATTTCTTTGACGCGGCGGACTCTGAAAATCGGCGTCGCCGGCACCCACTCTACCGGAAAGTCCACGCTTCTCGACGCGCTAAAAGCCCGACTTGAGGCGGAGGGCTTGCGCGTCGCGATCGTCAAGGATCTGGCCCGAGCAGCACAAGACGCAGGCTTTCCCATCCTCACCAAACAGACGCCAGACACTGCGCTATGGATCATGGCCGAAGGAATGCGTCGTGAAACTGTGGCCGGGCTTACGAGCGATATCGTCCTGGTGGACCGGCCGATATTCGACGCGCTTGGTTATCTCGAGGCAGCGCTGGACGTAACCGGCCGTGCGCGCGACGCGGTGCGGCACACGATCCTCGAAGACATCGCCCGCAGCTATTCTCGCGGCTATCACCTTCTCGTCATCACCAAGCTTGATATGGCACTTCCGCTGGGGCCTGGCCGGGACGGCGACGCGGTGTTTCGCGAAGTTGCCGGTCAGAGGATCTTGGCCTTCGCCGAAAGTCTGGGCCGCGGCTTCACTACGATGACATCCGCTAACCGTGAGCACGTCGAGCACGAGATTCTGACCTTTATTCACGATCATTTGGACACAGGAACTGGTGTCTGATGGAGCATAACTCGCCGGCTGCCGGCCTGTTTGGCGAGGCACGAGTGGGCCTTGGCTGCATGGCACTGACAGGATTGTTCGGCCACGTCGATCGCGCAACCGCGGTCCGGACTATCCACCGCGCGCTGGAGCTAGGGGTTCATCATTTCGACACCGCCGAACTCTATGGACCCTACGCCAACGAGGAGCTCCTTGCAGAAGCTTTGGCGTCTCGGCCGGACCAGTCGGTCGTCGCGACCAAGGTTGGCTACAAGATAATCGAGGGCAAGATCGCCGGGATGGACTGCCGCCCCGAGGCATTGCGTCTTGCTGTTGAAGGATCGCTACGGCGGTTGCGGCGAGATCGCATCGACCTCGTGTATCAACACCGCCAGGATCCGGTGGTCCCTGTTGAGGATGCGGTAGGTGCGCTGGATCGGCTCCGGGCCGAGGGCAAGATCGTTCGGATCGGCCTGTCTGCAGTGGACAGCACGACACTTGCGAGGGCGGCAGCTGTCTGCCCGATATCGGCCGTTCAGAACCAGTACTCGCTGCTCCATCGCGAGGGGGCAGAGGATATCTTGTCGATCACTGCAACATCTTCCGTTGCGTTTGTCGCCTTTTCGCCGCTCGCACGAGGGCTTCTCAGCGGAACCGCGAGAAGTTGGCTGCGACTAGACGGTGACGACTATCGCCTCTCGGATGAACGCTTCGCCCCTGAGCGGCTTGCCGCTATGACCAATTCAGCGACGGCGCTTCAAGACATTGCCGCTAGTCGTCGAGTCCCCGTGGCCGCTGTCGCCTTATCTTGGTTGCTGAGTCGAAGCCCAAACCTCGCGGTAATCCCAGGCTGCAAGTCGCCTGCTCAGGTAGATCTGGCGATTGAGGCGCTACAGATCGCGCTGACCGCTGGCGAACGCAAGCTTCTCGAAGCCATCCGGCCTTGCCTCCTCGCCGACCAGAGAATGCCTGATCCGGCCGAGTTACGGACCTGAGAGCGCGCTGCGCTCGGAAGCCGCAAAGGTCGCCTATGGGTCTTTCGATAGACGGTCGATCAGGGAGTGTCCGCTTTCCCCCTTAGGCCGTAGATCCAAACTACCGGTGATCATGGCGTAGTGGTCGGCGCTGGCACGAAAACACGATTGCGTTCTTTCGTTCTTTCGTCTTAATCTGGGCTTGCGAGTCGAATCGTGCCGGATGAGCGTCGGCGCCCTCGGCATGGATGCGATCACAGAACACGAAGCGGTTCAGCAGTATGCAGAAGGTAACTTCAACGAAAAGGCGCTCCCCAAATATGCCCCAGCCGGCACGGAACCCAGGCAGGCGCAAAGCGGCGAACTCCATGCCGCTAAACTTTAAGGTCTCCGAAGAGTTCCGCCGCGAATTCAAGACCTATGCCGCCCAGCACAACATGAAACTCAACCAGGTTCTATTCGACGCGTTTGCCGCGCTGAAGGAAAGTGATGCCCGGTAGCGCGTGGTCGGATGTTGTCGTTCCGGTATCGGGACAACCTCCAGCGGGCACGGGGACATAAGGAAGCATGGCCCCCCCGACTGACAATCCAGCCTCAGCCGGTGATCTGCTCAATGCCGCCTACCGGCAGCTTGAGTTCGATCAGGGCGCTCTGCTGTCGGCCGCACGCACGCCGCAGCCCGCGACGGTAGTGGACTGGATTGACCGGGGCGACTGGCAGCTGCTGGCAGCGCAGGTCGGCGCTGAAAGCCTCTTCTTCGTCGATCGCGATCCGGTCGTTGTCTTTGCCAAAGTGGAAAACGCGGCGGAGGGCGCGCTAAGGGAACTTTACGAGCATATCTGGTGCATGTCGCGCCCGCAGCTTCTGTTCCTTGCCACGCCGGGGCAGCTATCCGCATTCGATCTGACCAAGCCTCCACCGAGGCGGGACGAGAATATCGGGGACCGCGATCGTTTGATTGCCGTCGCGACTTCCCTTGCCGAAGTCCAATCGAAGCTGGGTGCCTACCATCGCGAGCATATAGAGACAGGCGCGGCCTTCGGCGACCAGCGCTTCCGCGAACCTCTTAACCGCGCGGATCGCGCGCTTATCCGCGATCTCAAGACGGTCCGCCAACAATTAGCGGCGGTGCCATCCGCGCGGAAGCGTCCGGAACTCCGGCATCTTCACTCGCTGATCGGCCGCGCCATTTTCATCCGGTATCTCGAAGACCGCAAAGTTCTTCCGCCCGCGTATTTCGAAAACCTCGCATCGCGGAGAAAGGAATGGGCAAGGCTTCTCGCGCAGCCTCCTTCAGCGCCCGCTCTGGAGCCGCGATTTGCGGAGCTACGATTTTTGCGGGTCCTGCAGAATAAAGCCTTCACTTATGCCCTGTTTGAGCAGCTCGCCCATGATTTCAATGGGGACACCTTTCCGATCGATGACGAAGAGCCCGAGCGCATCCAGCAGACGCATCTCGACAGGCTGAGAGGCTTCCTGACCGGAGGCACCTCGGATCAGGAGGAACTGTTTTTTTTCGCATACCGGTTTGATGTCATACCTATTGAACTGATCAGTACGATATACGAGGAATTTTACAACGAGCGGACAGGCAGGGACAGAAACCAGGGATCGCACTACACGCCTCCCACCTTGGTCGAGTTTGTACTTGCGCACACCCTGACCCCGGACGTCCTTGCGAAGAAACCTCGCGTGATCGATCCGGCCTGCGGCTCGGGAATTTTTCTCGTTGAATCATTCCGCCGCATGGTGCGGCACCTGTGCGCGGAGCAGAACGGCAGGCGGGTCAGTCGCCCGCAGCTTCGCAAGATACTCCGCGACCAAATCGCCGGCATCGATATCAACGAGGAAGCAGTGCGCGTTGCCGCGTTCAGCCTGTATCTCGCCTTTCTGCACTATCAGGAACCGCGAGAGATCAACGAAGAGCGAAGGCTGCCTTACCTGAAATGGGCGCCGGAAGATGAACGGCAGCGGCGCGAACGGGCGATGCCGGAAGCGCAGTTCTACGATGTATTACTGCACGCAAACTCCTTTGAGGTCATGGACGGCAAGTATCCGGCCGCGGTCAGCCGGCGCTTCGGACCCGCCTCTGCCTCGGTCGTCGTGGGCAACCCACCGTGGGGCAATCCGGAGAAAGCGGACGCCGATGGCCAAAAAGCCCTGGCAGCGATCAAGGCGTGGTGCGATCCGAAAAAGGGCCGCCCCCTCGGCGATCAGGAATTGTCTCAGGCATTCATTCACTTGACCGAGGCGCTTTTGGAGCAGGGCGGCCGAGCCGGTCTACTCGTCTCTTCTGGCGTGCTTTTCAAGCACCACAAAAATAGCCGTGATTTCCGGCGCATATGGTTGCGATCTGCCAGGCTGGAACATGTCGTCAATTTCGCGCACGTACGGCACGTTTTCTTCTCTGGCATGCAGCGTGAAGCGAAGGGCATCGCCCCGTTTATCTCAGTGATATTTGAGAAGGCGGAAAGCGTGTCGCCCGACAGCCGCTTTCAGTATTGGTCCGCCAAACGAACGGCGGTAGTGGAAAACACACGCTCGGTCGTGCTGAACCGTGGCGACATGCATTGGCTCTCGCAGCGCGACTGCATTGAGTATGAGAAGCTCTGGAAGATCTACTGGTGGGGCGGACACCGGGATGAAGCGCTGGTCCGGTCAATTGAGCGATTCCCGACGCTGCGAGAACTGCCGAAGCACATTAGCAATATCGAGGTGCTTACCGGTCAGGGCTTCAAGGAGGCAAGCAAGGCACATCCGGCAGCCTGGCTAGAGAAATATCGTGAACTGCCTTCCCAGGAATTCCGTGCATATGGGCCGATCTCAACGAACCGGCTCGTACCGGTTCCCAAGCACGTCGAGCGCCGTGGCGTTGAGGACGTTTACAGCGGCCGACGCCTTCTCGTTGCACGCGGTATCAGGGCAGAAGGAGAGATAACAGCTCGCTTTGAGACCAAAAAATACTGTTTTCGAAATTCGATTCACGGCGTTCGCTTTAAGGGGCTGGAAGGGTGGCGGGAAGCTGTCATCACAGCCGTGTTCTGGTCGTCGCTTGTCCGGTACTACTATTTCATCACGTCCGGCTCGTGGGGGCTTTGGCACGACGAGATCCATCTGGAAAACGTCGAGCAAATGCCGATCCAGTTTCCGACAGATGACGGTCTTCGTGACCGGATTGTTCGTGTCGTCAAGGAGCTTCAGGAACTCGACCTGAATCCGCAGGGGTTGGCGCTTGGCGGGGCCGCAGCGCGTCAGCGGCTACCGGCGCTTAAACGAGAACTGGATGACGTGGTCTTTGAACTGTACCAGTTGAACGCCGCTGAAAGCGACCTCGTGCGCGAAATGTGCACCGTCGGGCTGGGCCTGTTCTATCGGAATCAGAGGAGCGAGGCCGTCGGCGAAGTAGCCCGCCCAGACCGGAGCGCCGGCACGCTGGCGGATGTATCCAATGCGAAAGCCGGCTTGCCCGCCTATCTCCGTGTATTCCTTAAAAGCTGGAAAAGGGAACTCGGAGTAGACGGAGAATTCGTCTGGCAGGTGCTCTCGCCTCCCTCGCGGGCGCCGTTGCTGGCGGTTTCCTTTGCTATGCAGGACAAGAAAGCGCCAATGCCGAACGGCGGTAATGCGGAGGGTTGGCGTAAGGTGCTGGCTAAGCTGGATCAATCGTCCCGTGTCCCGGCGGGTGGCTCCCGCATCTTCATTGACACGTTCTTCCGTCACGTGGGCGACCAAGAGATTCTGTTTATTAAGCGCAACGAGCAGCGCTTCTGGACCCGCACGGCCGCACGCGAGGATGCCGAATCGACACTAACCTACCTTATGAACCAGGAGCCCATAGCTTTAAGCGGGGGCCGATGAAGGCGGGGACCTTGCAGCTCCTGGCGCACAATCTCTGGGCTACGCGCGAGGCAAAATGCTTGTCGATTATCGAACGCGCCCTGTCGCTCCTGCGGGGAGCAGACGATCTTCCCGAGACGGAGGTTGAGCTAAACCGCCTGCTCTATTTTTGCCTGCTCGCGGCGAGCCGCGAACTGTACCCCTACGATGAAATCGCTCCGGTCACGGAGTGCAACAATCAACCCGACCATGATGACGAAGCGCGGGCGAAGCGCGAACAAAAGCGACCGGATTTTCAGTGGATTTTTCTGGACCGTTACGAACCGGACGCCCAGCGCAGCAGCAAGCAGTTCGTCGTCGAATGCAAGCGTCTTGGGAAACCAACTCGTGCCGATTGGGTGCTCAATCTAAACTACAGTAGTCACGGCGTCGCAAGATTCCGCGACCCAGAATGGGCATACGCGAAGCTCATGCACAGTGGCGCGATGATAGGCTACTGGCAGAGCATGGACGAAAAGGACCTGCTTCTGGAGGTGAATGGCGGCTGCCAAAGCAATTCGCTTCCCGATCTGATCCTTGTTGGCGCATGGAATCCGGGAAATACAAGCCGTCTTGAACACAGCCTGGAACGTTCGTTTGAAGTTTCGCCTATCAAGCTGCATCACCTATGGATTGATCTCAGGTCTTGAACACGCGGTGGAGCGCTCATTCCGAGCCCCAGAGTGAAGCGGCGCTTTTGAACTCTCGGCGTTCGATCCCGAGTTCAGAGGCGACGAGGGTGTTCTCACCGTCTAACGAATAACCGGACCAGGATTGTTGCGTCTCGCTCCTGTGCGGATTGGTCTCTACTGCCATTTCGGCGAGCCACACCCTGAGCCTTAAGCCTCACAGCCTTACGAATCTATCAAGCCCAATATTTTCCATCGTCTTTGGCGACAGAGATGATGAGCAGTCTATCGGTCGCGGCGAGGCCGGGCAGCGTTCGACCAAAGGCGATCCGCAGCGTTCGTTCGATTAGGTTCAGCCGCCGCTCGATGTCGTCGAGCTCTTGGTGCAGCCGATCCGCCTCGTCGGCGACCGCCTCGCACGCATCGGTATGCGCTGGGTTTCCGGTGTCCATTCTCGTGAAATAGCAAGGCCCGCAAGACAAGGATATTCGGGAGTTTACGGTCAGGGATTTCCCGTACGAGAAGGGCGTGACACCATGCCGCACATAGGTAAGAAGCCGTTAACCTTTTCGGCGTATGCGAGTCCTCGACGCGGCAGGCTCAACGTATCCGAGCGGGACCGCGCCGATGACGGGCGGAATCGGACAATGCCGGACGACATCAAGGGCAACATGCCAGTGCAGGCGGCCGGGCCGACCAAGCCCGCCGTGCTCGTGATCGATGATGACCCCGCGCTGCTGCACTCGCTGATAAACGTGTTCGAGTCTTACGGCATCCCGATTGCCACGGCGCGCGACGGTCTCGAGGGGCTTCAAGTGTTCCGGAGTATCGCCCCTGCAGTGGTGCTGACCGACATCATCATGCCGGAGCAAGACGGCATCGGCGCCATCATGGCCATGCGCCGCGAGCGGCCTGGCGTGAAGATCCTTGCGATGTCCGGCGGCGGCCGGGTCGGCAAATCCGATTTCCTGACCATTGCGAAGAAGCTCGGCGCTGATGGCGTGATCGATAAACCGTTCGACATCGACGAGCTCGTGGCAGCGATCCGCAAGCAGTTGCCACCCGCCAATTGAGCTTCGGCCGATGGTCGGCATTTCCGCATTTGATGTCGATCAAGCGCTGGAACGCCGGGTGAATAGCGGACCGGCAGCGTTAAGCGACTTCACGGACCGGAACGACGAGAGCGCGAGTTACGATGGCAGCGAGAATCAAGAGTTCCTGTCCACGCTGCCTGCGGGGCGCACCGAGCGGAGGCTTGCGCTTGCGGCGATATTGATATCGGTTCTGGTCTTTGCAGTGGCGGCACCATTCGCCCAGGTCCCGCTCGCGAGAATCGATGCATTCATCCCCGCCTACCAGTCGGCAACCGCGATCAACGATCTCATCACTGCAGTTCTGCTGCTCGGGCAATACGCCATTGTTCGGTCCCATGCGCTGCTCGTTCTGGCGAGCGGGTATCTCTTCACCGCTGCGATGGCGGTCGTGCACGCTCTCACATTTCCCGGCTTGGTATCCGCAACGGGTCTGCTTGGAGCTGGGATGCAAACAACGGCCTGGCTCTACGTCTTTTGGCATACGGGCTTCCCGATCGCGGTGATCGCGTACGCCATCTTGAGGACGAATGGGAGAGCCGCAGACAATCAGGGTGGCCAGAGCTGGCCCGCCGTGCTGGCTGCAACACTCGCGGTCGCAATCGTGGTATGCGCGTTGACGCTGACAGTGACAGCAGGGAAAAGCCTGTTGCCCACGATCATACAAGCCAACAAGACCACCGGATTCACTCCGCTCGCAGCAGCCTGGCTCCTGAGCCCATTGGCGCTCGCCACGCTATGGCTGCGCCGGCCGCATACCGTGCTCGATGTCTGGCTGATGGTGGTCATGTGCGCCTCGACTTTCGAAGTGGCGCTGGGGTCGGTGCTCAATGCTGGGCGGTTCGATCTGGGATTTTATGCCGGCCGCCTATACGGGCTCCTCGCGGCGAGCTTCGTGCTCATCGTGCTGCTGTCGGAGACAAACACGCTTTATGGGCGCGCGGCCAGAGCCTTCAAGATCGAGCGGCGGGAGCGGGAGCATCGACTGCACGAGCTGCAGTCGGAACTCATCCATTTGGCCCGCCTCAGCGAGATGGGACAGATGGTCTCGGCTCTGGCGCATGAGGTGAGCCAGCCGCTCTCAGCCATAAACAGCTATATCCGAGCCGGCGAGCGCTTCACCGAGAGCGGTGAGGCTGAAAAGGGTAAGATTGCATTCCACAAGGCCGCAGAGCAGGCCAGCAGAGCCGCGCAGGTTCTCAAGCGGTTGCGTGGGTTTATCACGAAGGAGAAGAGTGACAGAAAGGCCGAAAGCCTGGCGACGGTGATTGAGGAAGTTAGAACGCTCGCTCTCCTCGCAGCGGGCCCGCAGGGCGTCACGATCAAGCTCGAACTCGATCCCGCCGCTGCCGCCGCTTGGATCGACAAGATCCAGATACAGCAGGTCCTCCTCAATCTCACCCGGAACGCTGCCGAGGCAATGGCTACCAGCTCACCCCGCGAGATCGTCATTGCAACGGGCGCCCTGGGAGAGCGGATGGTGGAGATCAGCGTGGCGGACACCGGCCCCGGACTTGCCGAAGCAGTGCGGGCGAAGCTGTTTCAGCCTTTCCTGACCACGAAGACCGGGGGGATGGGCGTTGGTCTATCAATCTGCCGAACCATCGTCGAGGCGCATGGCGGCCGGATCTGGGCAACCGACAACGTCGGGGGCGGGACGATATTCCACTTTACCGTGCCGCGGGAAGTCAGTGCTCGATAAGCTCAAAGGTCCAGCAAGTCTCACCGCTGCTTACGGCCTCGTCCGGACTTGCGCGAGTTGGCGGGCTTTCCAAGCTCGGCGGCCAAACGAGCCGCGGCCTCACGCTCGGCTGCATCGGCGAGGAAACTGTCGGCAACAGCGCGCAACCACGCTGCCAGTGTCTCGCTCTCGGCGAGGTCTGCCAACTGCCGATAATGCGCGGCACGCTCGCGCAGATAGGTCGGGGTGCTCACGTGAGGTTTGCGCCGCGCGTGTTGGGCCTGCTTTGACCTAGCCTCAATCTCGCGCGCAAGCCCCTGATAATGGATGGCTAGCGCGATCCAGGTGTCGCGCAAATCTGGCTTGCGAGCTTGGCTCGCCATGGTCAGGAGTTCAGCGGCGTTGAGGCGGTCGAGCGCGCGTTGTCCCGGTGCATACCAGCATTTTCCAGGGCAGGTTTATCAAGAATGTCAGCTACCGTGGCAGCCGAGCAGCCAGGAGTAGTACTTACGTCGCCAGAAGGGTTGACTTCCGGAGCGTCACCCTGGTTTGTGGTCGACGGCTGACCACGTTTTTTCGGCGCGGGGTGGCCCGGCGGCCAATACAGGATATTCGACGCCGTGCCGAGTGCGTCATCGCACGCCACACCCGCGCCCGACATCGCGACGATCTTGGCGTCTGGCCGACAAGTGCAATGAGTGGTCAGCGGGAAGACCAGCGCGCGAGCAGCGAACCGCGGTCCGCTGACGGCTGAGCCGCTATGCTCGGTCGGGCCGAGACATTGTCGTGCCGACGCCTCAGGGTCCGTCGTCCCGCGATTGCAACAGTGATCGCGTTAGCTCACCCGCCCGCCCACCTTGAGCTTGGCCCGCAACTCCTGACAAGGTTTTCTGTGAATTTGCGATGCCCATCAACCGCGTCCTTGCTCAGCGACGTTCCGCTGAACCTAAGCCGAGAACTAGAGACCAACGAACGCGCCGATCGACAGCCATAGGGTCAGGCTCGCGACCATGGCCAGGATGATTCCCCAGTGCACCCGCACCTTCCACCGGGTTCGCCCCCTTCGGCCTTGCAACTCAGGCACCAAGCTCGCCTGTTGCCGGATACGCCGAAGGTATAGCGATCGAGCAGCCGCGCTGCGCGTGTTCATCGGCGCGGCACCGTGAAGTGAAATACCGCCCCACCACCGGCGTTGCCGGTCGCCCAGATCCGGCCGCCGTGGCCCTCGACGATGGCTCGGCAGATCGACAGGCCAACGCCCATGCCGTGCGCCTTCGCGGTCACGAAGGGCTGAAACAGCTTTGCCCGCACGTCTTCGGAAAGACCCGGGCCCGTGTCCGCCACTTGGATCTCCGCCATCCGCTCCTCGAGCGCGACCGTCGCGATGACGATCTCGCGGCGTGAGCCCAGCGCCATTGCGTCTGTGGCGTTGCGGATGAGATTGAGCAGGACTTGCTCGATCTGGACCTTGTGGATGACGACCTCGGACGCCAATGGATCGAAGTCAAGCTTTATCCTGACACCTCGGTAGCCGGCCGCGAGCAATGCGAGCGTCTGCGCTTCCTCGATCACAGTCTCGAGGCTCTCAGGCTGCGCTTCGCCCTTCTCATTCATGAGGAACCCACGCAGATACCTCACGATCTCCGCAGCCCTGGTGCTTTGCTCCGCGGCATTCCGCAAGGCGACCCGACCCTTCTCGAGTTCACCGGTCTCGATGAAGCGCTGACCCGCACGAACAAAGCCGTTTATGGCGGAGAGGGGCTGGTTCACCTCGTGGGCGAGCGCCAAGGCCATTTGCCCCATCTCGCTGACGCGGCCCAGGTGGATAAGGTCCGACTGCAGCTCGCGAAGCCTGCGCTCCCTTTCCTGGAGCCGGAACTTGAAGCTCCTGGCCGCGCGTTCATAAAGCACGCTTGTCTCCAGGAGCAGCACAACGAGCACGAAGCTGGCCGCGAGGAGGAGCTCCGGCGGGATCGATGCGTAGACCTTCGCGAGCCAGGCCCTCGCGAAGGGCGCGGCCATGGCAAAGACGAGCACCGAGACCGATATCACCGTAAGTGCAAGCCGATGTTCGGCGTACCCCTCTGAAAGGGCGGACAAGAGCCTCTTGCTGTGGCTGCCGTCGTCGTGCGCGGTGCGCCTCGCCGCTCGATCGAAATGGGCCCAGGAAAGCGCGGCCATGGTCCGACACTCAGTCGCCGGCTGCCAAGTGCCGGCTGATCGTGCCGACGATCGCGTCGATGTCGAGAGGCTTCGGAATAACGGAATTGGCGCCGAGCATCTTCGCGATGGTGAGAAAATCCGATTTGCCAATCCGGCCGCCACCCGACATCGCGATGATCTGCACGCCCGGCCGCTCGCGGCGCATGGTCATGATTGTTCCGATGCCGTCCTGCTCGGGCATGATGATGTCGGTCAGCACCAACGCCGGCCGGATCCGCCGAAACTTCGCCAGCCCCTCGAGACCGTCGCGCGCCGTGGCGATGGCAATGCCATAGGCCTCGAACACGCTCGCCAGCGAATGCAGCAATGCGGGATCGTCGTCGATCACCAGCACGGGAGGCGCCGCTGTGGACAGCTGCACGGATTTGGTGCCTTTGACGCCGTGCGCGATGGCGCCGCTCCGAAGCGTCGGCATTTGTCCGACCCTGGGATGTGGCCAATGCGCGCCGCTCCGGCCTCGGTCGCTAAGGTCGTCTCTCATCGCGCCACCTCCGGGTCCGAGCTTGCGTGCTCATGTTGACGAGCCGACTGATTTGCCTCGCGCACCGGCGGACTCGCGCTCCTGCGCAGATCGGGCTCGTCGATCCGCATCACTGCCACCGGATCCGTAGGAAGCAGCGTTCGCAGAGCCGTCAGAAGCTTGTCGCAGTCAATCGGCTTTTCGAGGGCGACATCGGCGCCAAGTTTCACCGCCATGGCGAGATAGTGGATACCGGCGATTTGGCCGCCGCCCGACATCGCTATGATCTTTGCGCTCGGGCTATGCCTGCGCATCTCGAGAATAGTTTCGATACCGTCTTGCTCCGGCATCAGGATATCAACGAGTGTGACGGCTGGCGCCTGTCGACGAAAATACGCCAGCCCCCGCTCGGCACTCGCCGCCGCAATGACCTGGAACTCCAATGGCTCGAGAAGGGGCGTGAGCGACTGCGCAATCACCGGCTCGTCGTCGATGATCAGAATGACCGGTCGCTTGCTCGGCAGCGAGTGAACTGAACAAGTTGAAATACGCTGGCTCGTCGTAGAGGCACACATAGCTAACGCCTCCCATCGAGTTTGCTCATTTAGCTCATGGATTAGACTTAGGCCCAAACTTCCTTGTATGCGCGTGTCATTAATGCGCTTAACGTACTAAATATACCCAGCTTTAGTGTTATCGCATCAACGGTGCGTTAACTACGCTTGTTAACTATACTTGTATATAGATCGGAATCTCGCGTCGTACTGCGCCGTTCTGGCACTGACTATCGCTCCATCTTCTGCATTGAACGTGCGATTACCTGTCCAATGGTGCGCCGGACCGCTTGTTCGCACAACCGCAGACCCGCGAGCTCGACGCCTTTTCTCTCCGCCACCCTGCCGCTGCAATCCGCCGCTGACGGATACTCGATCGCACGCAGCAGCACCTCCGCAGCGTCATCGACATAAGCCCAGTCTATTGGCTCGGGAAAATCGGGGTAGCGGACCACGAATTCGCCGCGTGCGAGACTCTCCACGACGTCCTGGCCGAGGCCTTGCAGCGCGCAATTCTAGCACCGCACCAATCCTGGTTGACAGCGTGCGATCGAGGACTGCTACCGCAGTTGCGCCGGATGTCTGCAACGGGTCCAGACCCGGCTGTCGGATGATGTCCGCGACAGGTCTGTTCATGCACAACATGGAGACTAAGTCAGCCCAGGTTGCAGGTCTTCCCTGCCAAAAGCGGTCTTCTAAAAGTGAGCACACGGCCGTCGACACGAGCGTAGTATGCTCTTTGAGATGAATGAATTAGAATTCTAGTTCGGCCGCGGCGCTGCGTGTTAAGAGAACGCGTGGTCCTCCGATGCCGAGGCGACGGAATGCGCGATGGTGGGTTTCTTCCAAACGCTGGTGAGAAACGCCGAGGGCCGCGTCAAGCGCCGGCAGAGAGAGCGGCGCACCGAGGCCCTCTATGATGCGGCCTTGCGGCTGCTCGCCAAGCGCGACTACGAGAAGATTTCCATAGCCGCCATCGGTCGCGAGGCCCGCTGCTCCGTCGGCGCGTTCTACAGTCGGTTCCACGACAAGAACGCGTTCTTGCAGTCGGTGATCTCAGCCGCCTTCCACGCGCTGACGGTCGAGTCCGCGAATGATCTTGCTCCAGAGCGCTGGCGTGGCGTTTCCAGGAATAAAACCATTGCCGGCCTGGTTCGCCATATCGTCGCGCAAATGAGCCGCGACCAGGCCGCCGGCGCAGCGCGAGCCGCTCTGAAACTTACGACCATCAAGCCGGACGCATCGGAGCCCTTCCTCGAGTACCGTGCGGCCATCTCCAACCACGCCGTCGCATTGCTGGCACCCCACCCCTACCCCGGGAGCGCCGTGGCCCTGGTGCGGGGCGCGGTACAACTCATCTTTGCGATGGTGATCGACACCACGTTACACAATGCCGGGCCGCTGCGCCTTCGCAGTCCACAGATGATCGATAAGCTCAGCGATTTGATAGGCCTCTACCTCAAGCTGCCACATAACGGCGCGACAGCGAATAGGAACGACCACACTCTGGCCGAGGGAAAGCCACCCGGTGAGCCCAAAATCCGCCATGGCCTATTGAGGCCCGACATGAAGGAGCTTGTGAGAGCTCCGGACGAGACTCGGCCGGCACGCGCTCGGCGAGAACGTTCACCCAGCGGTGCCGCAGCGCCCGCACGGGTGAACCCCAGGAAGGTAAGACCCGCCAGATCCCAAGAAACCGGCCCGAACTCCGGCCAACGCCCAAAGCGGAGATTCCGAACCCTGTGACTTCCATTCGAGCCGCTAACCCCGTTTATGCGGAGATCCGAGCCCGTGCCGACGACGGGAGCAAGTGGCCGCGACGAATCGCCGAGCGCATCTACAGCCATCAATTCCTGTCGGGGCTCAAAGAGCGATTTGGCTTCAACGCCCTCGAGCCGCAGATGACGGAGCAATTGAGGGATATCGCCTTCCGCTACGTTTTCTTCCGCCGCGAAGAGAATCAGCCCGAATATAGAAAGCGCGGGCGGCGCGAATATCTGAAGCTGCAAAAGGCGACCGCGGATTATCTCGTGCTGCTGAAGCAGCATGAGAAACGCGACATCGCTTCCGACATCAATTTGGTCGCCAGCATTGATTCCAAATGGGACGATCTGCGGGATTATCCCCAGCTTGTGGGCCGCAGGAGACACAACGCGCGTGCTTATGTGCATACGCTTCTGCGCCTGCTGGAATTGACGAAAGCGACTGCTGCCTGGCACGCGCAGACAATGGCATCGCGCAGCGGACGGCACGCCAATTTAGGCCTGCACGAATTGGCCAGGAAAGCCGCAGAATTCTGGATCGAGGTGCTGCACCGGCCTTTCACCCTCGATTATCACGAGGGTGCGGGCGTCACACGCGCCTTCGAGTTTGTAAAAGCACTGGTGACGCCGCTCGACGATGTCACCGATAAGCAGATCATTACGGCCATGCGAGCACAAATTGCCGCTCGCCGCCGTTTGGGCGTGCCTCGCTGATTCAGTGCGCGGAGGTTGGCGCTCTCACAATAATCCACCCGGCTCCATGCCCCGGATTCCCGTGAGTCCCACAGGAATCCGGCCCCGTCACCGATGGAGGTTGTTGCCAGGGGTTTTTGCTGATTCCAGCTCCTCAGACAGCGATCCTCGGCGCGGCAGGAGGAACGGCCGCGCATGGGCAAGCGGGTTCGCAAGGCAAGAGCCGAGAGGGAGGCACCGAAGGGCGGAGAGAAGCGCTCCTCCGCCGAGTCGGATCCGCGTGTCCTCGCCATCGCCCGTGCGATCGGCCGGCTTATTGCACGCGAGCAAAATGCCGCTAAAGCCAGAGACGATCGTTGAGCGGCCCATCGCTTTCCCCCCGTGATAAGCTCAAGCCCTCTACTGCCTGCCTCCGAAGGTGCCCCCATGACCCGCGTCGCACTTTACGCCCGGTATTCCTCCGACAATCAGCGGGAGGCCTCGATCGAGGATCAGCTGCGCCTCTGCCGGGAGCATGCGGCGAAGATGGGATGGGCGATCATCGGCTGCTACACGGACCGCGCCGTCTCCGGCGCCTCGCTGCTGCGACCCGGCATTCAGGAACTCCTGCAAGACGCACAGCGCCACCGGTTCGACCTTGTCCTATCGGAGGCGCTCGACCGCATCTCCCGCGACCAGGAGGACGTGGCCGCGGTCTTCAAGCGGCTCGCCTTCGCGGACGTAGGGATGACCACGCTCTCGGAAGGCGACATCACCGCGCTCCATGTCGGCCTCAAGGGCACCATGAATGCGCTCTTCCTCAGGGATCTCGCCGCCAAGGTTCATCGCGGTCTACGCGGCCGGGTGGAAGCCGGCAAGTCTGGCGGCGGGCTTTGCTACGGCTACCGCGCGCTGAAGCAGTTCGACGCTTCCGGCGAGCGCATCCGCGGCGAGCGCGAGATCGACGAGGCGCAGGCCACTATCGTCCGCCAAAGCGCGGCACCGGGCTCCTCAACAACGAGCTCTATATCGGCAAGCTCGTCTGGAACCGGCTCCGCTACATCAAGGATCCCAGCACCGGCCGGCGCGTCTCGCGCCTCAACCCACCGGACGCCTGGATCACGGCCGACGCGCCCCATCTCAGCATCATCGATGATGCGCTCTGGCAGGCGGTGAAGGCCCGGCAAGGCGAGCTGGTGGCAGTGCACGCGACCGCCATCGCTGGCACGCGCGCGGCGATGGCCAATCGCCTCAATGCCACGCACCGCCCGAGGTCGCTGCTTTCCGGACTCCTCTTCTGCGGCTGCTGCGGCGGGCCTTATGCGCTCCGGGGCCAGGGCCGCTATGCCTGCTCCAATCACGTGATGTCGGGAACGTGCGCGAATACCCGGACCATCGCCCGAGAGGTGCTGGAGTCACGCGTGCTGGCGGGGCTCGCTG
>Ga0209517_10004382_pt1 | contig 18589 bp, 12 predicted proteins | sample PeaSoiMetSII2010_FD_187695 | JGI IMG/M metagenome (GOLD analysis project Ga0209517, IMG submission 187695) | Peat soil microbial communities from Weissenstadt, Germany - SII-2010 (SPAdes) (version 2) | ecosystem: Environmental > Terrestrial > Soil > Wetlands > Peat | place: Germany...
TCTAGCTTCGAAAGCTACCTGTCCGTAAGGGGTTGCGCGAGGGCGGGCGATGAAACAATCATCGCCTCACCCTGCGCCGAAGTTCAATGCTTCGCTACGTGATGCTTGTGGTGATGGTGGTGATGATGATGATGGTGCTTGTGCGCAGTCTGCGCAAAAGACGTGTTTGCCATCAACAAACCCATGCCCGCGGCTAAGACCAATGCTACATACAGTTTACTCATAATCCCGTGTCACGCTCCCGTTGATAATCCGGCAGAAGTATCGCACATCAGGGCCCGGATCGCTGTTGCAAGCACGCTACATGAGCGCGTTGGCCGTCATTTTGCGTTCGGAACTACGGTCAGCCCCCAAGGTTTATCGCCCGCCTTCACGGTCGCAATGACGCGCAGTTCCCGCGTATCGATGACGGAGACGTCGTTCGACGGACCGTTGGCCGTGTACAGGTAGCGACCATCCGGGCTCAGGCCGATGCCCCAGGGGCGCGTGCCGACCGGGACGGAGGCAATGAATTTGAGACTTTTGGCATCCAGCACATCGACATGGCTACCACGGCCCGTGGTCACGAATACCTGCGTGCCGTCCGGCGATATCGCGATGCCCTTCGGGCGGGCGCCCTGACTGGCCACATGAAGAGTTTCCTTTACCTTACGAGTCTCAACATCGATCACGGTGAGGGATGCGTCGTTTTCGCCGGATACGAAGAGGGTTTTGCCGTCGGGAGAAAACCCTAGATCGCGAGGTCGCTGGCCGACGGACACGCGGGCGACCAATTTCGAATCTTTCAACCCAAGAAGCGCAACCGAATTGGCCTCTTCGGAGGTGACGCCCAACAGGCCGGCAGTGGCACTGACGGCGAGTCCCTCCGGTTCGCCGCCGACGTTGACGCTGTTCAGGATCTTACCGTCTTTGATGCGTATGACCACGGCAACCCCGGTATCTTCGCTGGCGACAAAGAGGCGAGCGCCATCGGGGCTCAGCGCCACTTGTTCAGGATCTGAGACCCCAGACAGCACCCGCTCGATGTGCCCGCTTGCCAGGTCGACGATGCCGATTCCGTCAGCTGCCTTGTCTGCCGGCGGCAGCGATTTCTCATCCACGCCCGGACCCGCCAGCGGCGAGCCGCTGAGCGCCACGAAGAGACGTTTTTGATCGGCAGCGGCTATCAGCCCGCGAGGCCGCTTGCCCAAAGGCCACGTTGCCGTAACCCGATTGGTGCTGCCATCGATGACGGTCAGGTCTCCGGAGCTTTCGTTGGTAACGAATACACGGTAGCCAGACTCAGCCGAGAGGGCGGGTATGGCGAAGGCCAGAGCAGAGCAAGCGATCACAAATCGTACGTCTTTTAGGTTCATTCGATGTCCTTGGAACTCGCGGAAGGTAAGATCCTCGTGACTGCAGTTTACAATGCGATGCACTGCGGTGTTGATTGTCAGCGAAGCTCGGCGAGAGCGATGTGTGCCGAGTCTGTGTCATTCACCGAGTCACATGTGTCACAGCTATGACACGGTGCATCAGCCGCTGCGCCAGTCGGGCGACACTGGCGCATCTCGTGCCTCTCGGTCGTGGCATTTAAGCAACGCTGGGGCTGGCTTCGATGGCGGGCACGCCGCCGCTGGGCTCCTATCCCGCCCAATCGCCGAGCCTGCGTCAACGCCGGCACATCAACATGCCGCGAATCGACAATAAAGAGCCCGATGGCACGTAGTTTGCTCATCTAGTTGAGCGAATTCGTGTTTGGGAAATGCCCACACGGATTTCCGACGAATCAACAGCAAAATCATTAGCATGAGGGGGCAAGATGCAAAGCAGCAACAATATGGCATTCAGGCTGGGTATGGCGATTACCGGAATATTGGCGGCGTCGGCAGCGGGCGCGTTCGATATTACTTCGGGTGACTGGAAGTTTTCGGTCAACGGCAATATCAACGTCGATTACATCTATTCGAGCTGCCAGTCGTCGGCGCAGGCCGTGGCGGTTACGGCTGGGCTCGCCTGTGAGGAGAGCTCCACGAGCACAAGCAAGGACGTATCGAATGTCGGTAACGGTCTATTGCCGGCCGCGATAGTGTTCGGCGTCAGTACCACACAGGACGGCTACGATCTTGCCGCTCATGTCGGGTTGTACCCAGGAATCGCTACGAACGACGGCGGAAGCCCCAATTTGCAGTCCAATGGTGGAGCGAATACCAACGTCGGTCTGGGAACCACCGGACTGGACGTTCGCCAGGTGTACATGACCTTCGGCAACAACGATATCGGAACATTCACCCTCGGCCGTAACTTCGGGTTGTTTGGGTTCGATGCCATCATCAACGACATGACGCTTCCCGGCGTCGGCGTCGCCGGCTCGGCCTCGACCTCAGCCCCGTCGAATACGACCCTGGGCTCGATCGGCTTCGGATACATCTACGTCGATACGCTGGCTCAGATCGATTACACCACGCCGGACATTGCGGGCTTCAATTTCACCTTCGGTATCTTCGATCCGCTGAATTCCCTGACGGACACGGATAACACGGCAAAAAAGGCGCCGGGAGTCCACGCCAAGGCAACCTACACGCTCAAGTTCTCTGACGACATGAAATTCTACGGATCGGTTACCGGCATCAGTCAGAAACAGAATGCCAGCGGCGAGTTTGGGTCTTATCAATACACCAGCTCGGGCGGCGATGTGTTCCTCAAATTCGATGTCGCGGGCTTCGAGATCGACGCGTCGTACTATTATGGCAAGGGGATGGGCACGACGGGGTTGTTCTTCTATGCGGACGATGGACTCGGCAATGCGCGCAAATCCGACGGTTATCTGCTCCAAGGAACTTACAAGATTGGCGCGCTGAAGTTAGGGGCCAACTGGGGCGTGAGCAAGCTGCAGTTCGCGAACTACGCCGATTCGATTGCGACGCCGGCGCTGCTCGACAGCAACAACAAGGTGACCTTAGGAGCTTACTACTCGCTGACCAAGAACCTGACCCTGCTCGCCGAAGCGAGCGATGTCTGGAGCAAAGCTCATGACGGCGGGGAAAACAAGAGCGTCAACGGCAACCTGGGTGCATTCTTGTCCTTCTAAAGGCAGCGTCGATTTGCACGGGCTGATTTCCGGGCATGTTGCGGAGATAAAAAAAAGGGCGGGCGTCGTGAGACCCCCGCCCTTTTTGGTTACCTGATTTCGACTTTACGACATGGCAGGTTTTGCGACGCCGTTTACTTTCACGGTGTTGGCCGCGATCAGATCCATCAGCTGCGGCGACAGACAATCGTAAGGCTCGAGCTTCAATTCCTTGAGGCGTGCGCGAATCCCGCCCATGTCTTCCGGCTTGGTGCCGGTCTCGATGACCGATGACACGAACGCGGCAAACGCCGGCGGGGCCCAACCGCTCTTGTCGAGACGTTCCGCATGCACGAAGGTCAGCCCGTTGAAGGCATGCTTCGGGTTGACGATCGGTCCATGCATGTGCACGCCGCAAACCGTACAGGCGTTGCGTTGAATGGTCTTCGTCGGATCAACTACCTTAAGTTTCTGGCCGTTGGCAAGCACCTTGACCTTGTCGGTTGGCACAACCGCGATCATCGAGAAAAGCGCGCCCGCCGGTCTCCAGCACTGTGAGCAGCCACAGACGTGGTTGAACAGAACATCGCTTGCAATCGATACCTTCACGGGATCGGTGGTGCACTTGCAGACCAGCGTACCACCGGCAAATCCGGGCGTACCCGCTTTAACGCCGTTATCCACGGCAGGGTGAATTTTTACAGTCATAATTGCATCCTCTATTGGTTAATAAATCGCGACGCTTCTGATCGACTCACCCGAGTGCATGAGCTCGAACGCGTCGTTGATTTTTTCGAGCGGCATCGTATGGGTAATGAGGTCGTCAATATTGATCTTGCCGTCCATGTACCAGTCCACAATCTTGGGAACGCCGGTGCGCCCGCGTACGCCACCGAATGCCGATCCCTTCCAAACGCGCCCGGTGACGAGTTGAAACGGCCGAGTGTGAATTTCCTTGCCGGCGCCGGCGACTCCGATGACCACCGAAACGCCCCACCCGCGATGGCAGCATTCCAGTGCCTGCCGCATGATGTCGACGTTGCCGATGCACTCGAAGCTGTAATCCGCACCGCCGCCGGTGATGTCGACGAGGTGCGCCACGAGATCGCCCGCAACTTCCTTGGGATTGACGAAATGGGTCATGCCGAATTTTTCGGCGAGCGCTTTGCGCTTTGGGTTGATGTCGACGCCGACGATCTTGTTCGCGCCGACCAGTTTCGCGCCTTGAATGACATTGAGGCCAATGCCGCCCAAACCGAACACCACGACGTTGGCGCCGGGTTCCACCTTGGCAGTATTAATGACGGCGCCGATCCCAGTGGTCACGCCGCAGCCGATGTAGCACACCTTATCAAAAGGCGCATCTTCTCGAATCTTGGCGACCGCAATTTCCGGAAGGACGGTGAAATTCGAAAAGGTCGAACAGCCCATGTAGTGATGAATCATCTCCTTGCCGATGGAAAATCGACTGGTCCCGTCAGGCATGACGCCCTTGCCCTGCGTGGCGCGAATCGCCGTGCAGAGATTGGTCTTCTGTGAAGTGCAGGATTTGCACTGGCGGCATTCCGGGGTATACAGGGGTATCACATGGTCGCCCTTCTTCACCGATGTTACGCCGGCGCCGACGTCGACGACGATGCCTGCACCTTCATGCCCAAGAATCACGGGGAACAACCCCTCGGGGTCTTCGCCCGAGCGAGTAAATTCATCCGTATGGCAAATACCGGTGGCTTTGATTTCGACCAGTACTTCGCCGGCACGCGGTCCGTCCAGATCCACTATCGCGATCTCGAGCGGCTTGCCGGCAGCGTAGGCAATTGCAGCTTTGGTTTTCATAGGTTTCCATCCGTAGCGTTAGAACTGACATGACCGGCCGCATCGACCAGCGGGACTTTGTAACTTAGCAAAATCGAGTCGATCTGTGGTCGGTGTCCGGAGATCCACGCATCGAGGGTGTCTTTCCACTGCTTCTCGCCTTGGCGGAGGCCCATGGAAATTTCATAGTCGAACTTTATCTTCGGATCGGGTTCGAACGGGACGGCGCGCCACTTCGGCTCTTTGGCACGCTGATCGACCAACATGCTTGCGATCGGACCCCACAGGATGGCGGCATCGATTTTCCCATTCGCAAGATCACGCTCGATGGTTCGCGCCGGCGACTCGTACACGTCGCCGTTCTGATGGCTGTAGCTGACCGCGTGGTCAACCAATGCATTTTTCAGGAGCCAATCCGCACCCGGCGATTTGGTAAAGACGCCGATGTGCAGAGCGTCGAGTTTCTCCCGCGGCAATTTCAGCAGGTCCTCTGCGGTGCGCAAGCCATTGAACTCGCTACGCGATGAAAAAATCAGTGCGTACGTCGAATGCATGTACGGCAGCGTGGTCGCCGTCAGGTCGTAGTCCTTCGGGACGCCAATGATGAGGTCGCATTTGTATTGTTGTGATACCGGGTCCTTCAGGCGCAGGGTGTTGCGAATGAAACCGATGCGCTGGGGAAAAAACGTGTACTCCACTTGGAGTTTGAGGTCGTGCGCCAGTGCCTCCGCAATCTTGTTCTCGTAGCCCTCGCCTCTGTCATTCGACAGAGGCAGGTTGGCGGGGTCGGCACACACCTTGAGTATGCCTGCGCTTTGCTCGGCCACGGCCTGGTGTACGCATAGGGTCATGCAGGCGGTCATCAAAAACGTGCAGCCGCGTGCGTCGGCGTTCATGGAGCGCATCATTGACCGATGGGGTGCAGGTGACCGGGCTTGATGGCGCCATCAGACCGGCCCTTGAGATAGGCATACAGGCCTTCCCAGTTCTTTTGCATCAAGTCGCTGCCGCCCCAGGGCGGCATGCCTTTTTCGGGACGGCCGTTGATGACCGTGGTGTGAAACTGCTCTTTGGTCAAAGTCTTGAGCGAGTTCACGAGTGAGGGTCCCACCAAGCCTTCTTGCTCGGCGCCATGGCAGCGTTCGCATGCCAGTGCTCGCCATGTTTTCCAGCCCTCCAACGTCTTCGGGTCGACCTTGTCGCCATCCTGAACGGTGTAGGGGGGCGTTGAATCTGAGTCTGGTTGGTCCGCCGCTCGGGCGGTATCCGCGGTCCGGGTTGCGAGCAGTGCGGCAGCGAACAACACGGCAATCGACATCATCGAGTATACAAATCGTCTCATTAACATCTCCAGGTCGAGGCCGTGAGCGGTGAACGTATTTTTTTTACGTCCACGACCCACGGCCTCGGTTGCCTTCGCTCTAAAATTGCTTATTAATTGCTTGCGCTGCGTCCAGCCATGTCGGGCAGCGCAAAAACGAACAGCGACCCGCCCAAAGTCGTGTACTTGGCCAAGTCCTTATAGCCACCGACTGCGCCCAGGCCTTCATGGCTTTCGGTAAGTCCAGCCGCCATGCCGATGCCGGCCCAGCCGCCGATGCCCGAATACACGCCGACGTACTGCTTGCCGTTGTACGTGTAGGTGAACACATTGCCGATGATTCCCGACGGGGTCTTGAACTTCCACAGTTCCTTGCCGTCCTTCATGCTCACCGCCTTGAGGTATCCCTCGAGCGTACCGTAGAACGCGACACCACCGTCAGTGGTCAACGCACCGGACCACACCGAGAAGCGCTCCGGCTTCGACCACACGATCTTGCCCTGCGCCGGATCCCACGCAATGAAGTTGCCCATGCCACCGTGGCTGTTCGGCGTCGGGAACATCGTCAAGGTCGCGCCCACATAGGGCTGGCCCGCGGTGTACTCGATTTGGAACGGCTCGTAGGTCATGCAGACGTGATTGGTGGGGACGAACACCAGACCCGATTTCGGATCGTAGCTCGACGGTTGCTCGTCCTTGGAGCCGAGCGCGGCCGGGCAGATGTCCTTCACGTCGACGTCCGGTCCCGTCGTGCCGGGAGAGTACCTCTTGTCGACCTCCGGACGGCCCGTCTTCATATCGACCTTGGTGGCCCAATTGACGTTCGGATCGTATTTCTGGGCTACCAGCAACTCACCCGTGACCCGGTTCATGGTGTAACCGAACCCATTACGATCGAAGTGGAGCAGCGCAGGAACGTCCTTGCCGTTCATCTTGACGTCGGCGACGATCATTTCGTTGACGCCGTCGTAGTCCCACTCATCGTGCGGTGTCATCTGGTACACCCATTTCGCCATGCCGGTATTCAGATCACGCGCGAAAATGGTCATGGACCACTTGTTGTCGCCCGGGCGCTGGTTCGGGTTCCACGTGCTCGGATTGCCCGAGCCGTAGTACACGAGGTTGAGTTTCGGATCATAGGCATACCAGCCCCAGGTGGTGCCGCCGCCGATCTTCCACTGATCGCCCTTCCAGGTCTTGAGCGATGAGTCTTTGCCAACTGGGGCCATTTTGCCGTTGGTCCAGGTCATCGTCTTGGCCGGATCTATCAACATTTCGTCGTCCGGGCCCGTGCTGAACGCCTTCCAGACCAGTTTCCCGGTCTTGATGTCATAGGCATGCATACGACCACGAACACCGAACTCGCCTCCGGAAATGCCGGTGAGAACCATGTTGCCGAACACGTGCGGCGCATTGGTATTGGTCTCGCCGATCTTCGGATTGCCGTTCTTGACGGTCCAAATCACCTTGCCCGTCATGGCGTCGAGCGCGACCAACGTGGTATCGGCCTGCTGCAGAAATATCTTGCCATCGCCGAAGGCGAGACCGCGATTGACCGTGTCGCAACACATCACGGGCACGACAGTGGCATCCTGTTTCGGCTCGTACTTCCACTTGTATGTCTGATCCGAAAGGTTGATCGCATACACGTTGTTGGGAAACGGCGTATGGATGTACATCGTGTTGCCGATGACCAGCGGCGATCCTTCATGTCCTCGCAGGACGCCGGTCGACATCGTCCAAGCCACCTGCAGGTTGCCGACGTTGCTGGCATTGATCTGATCCAGGGTGCTGTGGCGGTGGTTCGAATAGTCACCCGCCTGAGACGCCCAGTTGGACGGACTGCTCATGTCTGTTTCGAGGTCCGTCGCCGCAGCGATCCCACTTAGGCATAATGACGTCGATACAGCTACAGCGCCCAGAATGGGAAGGGCGTAAAACATTTTCATAATGATTCCCTCATCTTGAGTTTTCTTGAGTTTCGACAGTTAACCAACCAATTCATCAATCCCCTTAAACTTCAACTCCGCAAAAGACCGGGAGCGCGAGCCCATGAAACTGCAATACTTATGCCACTTACGATTCTCATTCTTACTGCCCGTACTGTTCGGATTCACGGCGACCTGCGTCGCCGACGACGCCGTGCACACCGCCGCGCCCGCGCATGACTACCCTACGGTCGCGCGCGTCGAGTACGTCAATGAATGCATCGGTAAAAACGGCGGCAAGCTCGCTGCCATGTATCAGTGTTCGTGCGCGATCGACCGGATTGCCGACACATTGACCTACGATGATTTCGTGGAGGCATCGACTTTCGCGAAATACGCCACTTTGCCGGGTCAGGCCGGCAGCATCTTTCGGGATTCTGACCGTGGGCGGCAATTGGCCAAGAGTCTTCGCCAGTTGGAAGCGGATTCGCTGCGCAGCTGTGGTATTACGTCCTGACGGCGCCTTCGGTAAATCCGCGCGCAGCGAACCACCGATGTGCAGCACACCAATGATCGCGGCGAGAGCTACGATTCCAGCCTGGAAATTATGCATGTCCCCTACGCGGCATTATGCTCGCTCGCGTGCGCTTCCGTAAACTCGCGCGCGGGCCGAATCGCCTGTATCAGTAGTGCGACATGTCGCGCTACGGTTGCCAGCGTTGCTTCATTTGACTTTTAGCACTCGTATCGCGATGCTGCCGTCGGGCCAAAAAAATATTTCGCCTATTTTGCCAAGGATTAGCGGCTGGCCGGTGGGGGGAGTTCCCGATGTCCAATCAACAAATAGAGTCGCAGCACGCCGCGACCGTTGTCGGCTTCGTGCGCGGCGCTGCCGGCATGGTGCAACAGTCGGCGATCGGCGCCTCCTGGCGTCGCTGCATGATCGACTACGCGCTGGATCCGGCCCGGAACCAGGAACCGTTCGTTCTCGATGGCCACACGCTGAAAGAGCACCGCAACCGGCACGAACACCTCATTCAGGTCGCATCTGCGGAGATCGACTGGCTTTACGATCATATTGCGATGTCGGGATGCGCGTTGCTCCTGACCGATGCGGGCGGCATCGTTCTGTATGAAAAGGCGGATCCCACCGTCATGGAGATGTTTGAGCGGGCGGGATTGCAGCTTGGCGCCGATTGGAGCGAATTGCGGCAGGGAACCAATGGGATGGGAACGTGCATCGCCGAGGATCGGCCGATCATCGTGCACCGCGATGAACACTTTCGCGCCTGCCACATCGGACTCTCGTGCACCGCCGCCCCGATTCACGATCCGGACGGCTCGCTGGTTGCCGTTTTGGATGCCTCGACCATGAACGCGCAAGGGACGCGCGAGGCTCAAACACACGTCATGGCGCTGGTCCATCTGTCGGCGAAGCTGATCGAAAAATGCCTGTTTCTACGGCATTTCCAGCGCGGCAGCGTGCTACGGTTCCATGCGCGTCCCGAGTTCGTCAATTTGCAGCATGACGGTGCCTTGGCCTTGGCCAGCGACGCGACCGTGATTGCGGCCGACGAAATGGCCATGCGGTTGCTCGGAGTCGGGCAGCGTCGCGAGCTGATCGGCCGCCGCATCGACGAAATATTCGACATTCGCGCTGAGGAGATCATCGATCCGATCTCTCCGAGCGCCGTCGGGCTGTGGCCGGTTCGCGACGCGGCTATGGGTAGACGGTATTTCGCGAGTCTCAGCCATGAAGCGGCCGATATTGGATTTGCGCGGTACCGCGTGCGCAATACGCGCGGTCCGGATGTCATGCAGCTGAAGCCGCCGCCGAGCACGAAGGACATCCTGACGCTCGAGGACCTGGCGGGAGAAGACCCGCAAATGTTGCGTATCGTGCGCAGCGCGCGCCGTGTCGCCACGTCGACCGTATCGGTCATGATCCAAGGCGCCACCGGAACGGGCAAGGAATTGTTCGCTCGTGGGCTGCATGCCGCGAGCGGCAGGTCGCCTTTCGTCGCGCTCAATTGTGCGGCGATCCCGGAATCTCTCATCGAAAGCGAGTTATTCGGCTACAAATCGGGAGCGTTCACCGGCGCGCGCCGCGAAGGCATGAAAGGCACCATCTTGCAGTCGTCGGGCGGCACGCTCTTCCTGGACGAGATCGGGGATATGCCGCTGGGGCTGCAAACGCGTCTTCTGCGCGTGCTTGAGGAGCGTGAAGTGGTTCCGCTGGGTGCGGATAAGCCGATGAAGGTGGATTTGCGGGTGGTATGCGCATCGCACCAAAATCTGCGCTCCATGATCGCGCGCGGTCTGTTTCGCGAGGATCTGTACTATCGACTCAACGGCATTACGCTCGAATTGCCGCGATTGATCGATCGTACGGACAAGGAACAGTTGATTCGTACATTGCTCGGCGCTGAAACCAGCGACGGTCGGCCGGTAGCCATCGAAACCGACGCGTTTCAACGTTTGCTGGATTACCGCTGGCCCGGCAACATTCGCGAATTACGCAACGTGATCCGCACCGCTCTCGCCATCTGCGACGGCGGAGTGGTGCGTCTGCGAGATCTGCCAAGCGAAGTCCGACAGGGCGCTTCGGGCGTGAATGCGACGGAGTCGCCGGCGCTCGACGGCGCCGGCCCGGGCGTCTCGGACATGGGACCTGCGTTGTCTCCCATCGAAGCGGCTGAACGGCAGGCGCTGGTCAAGGCCATTCGCAACACCGAGGGCAACATGGCGCGTGCGGCCACGCTTCTGCAAGTCAGCCGCAGCACTCTCTACCGCCGCTGCAGGCGCCTGCGAATCCCCCATAGAGGGCTGTAAACCGTCGATGGCATGCAACCTGCTTGGGGTTGCAGGCCATGGTTCATGTCCGTCGTGTCATCAAGCTCGCGCCCGGGATCCGCCTGAGCTGCGATACCGAGCCGGCTAAGGCGATGCTGTGGGTATTGAGCGCCGGGAAAGTCCCTCTCAATCAGCACGCCCTCACCATCTTGGAGCTGTGTGACGGATCCCGCAGCCGCGACCGAGTGGTCGTCGACGCGATACTCCGGTCCGCCGGCTGTATGCGTGTCGCCGACGTTCTCGAGTTCCTCGACGCCGCACAGGTGCGCGGTTGGCTGGTCGAAACCGAGTGACGTGGGGGGGCAGCGGGGCGGCGACGCATTGCTTTGCCTCAGATCGCCTATAATTTCATCTCACTTCGGGCCTTTCCCTGTCATGAGCGCTCGCGAATCGTTCCATCCCGCCGTGGCCGCGTGGTTCACGCGGACTTTCGATGCGCCCACGGAGGCGCAGGCCGGGGCGTGGCCCGCCATCCAGGCGGGACGAGATGTGTTGGTTGCCGCGCCGACCGGCTCGGGTAAAACACTGGCCGCTTTTCTGGCGGCCATCGACCAGATCATCAAGGAGGGCGCCGGCGGCGTCCTGCCGGATGAGACGCGAGTGCTCTATATCTCACCGTTGAAGGCATTATCGAACGACATCCACCGAAATCTTGATGCGCCCTTGGCGGGAATTCGCGGTCAGCTTGCAGCGCTTGAGCTAGCGGATGTGGAGATACGCACGGTGGTGCGAACCGGCGACACCTCTCAGTCCGAGCGCGCGCGGATGCGCCGTAAAGCACCGCATATCGTCGTGACGACACCGGAATCGTTCTACGTGCTCTTGGGCTCGGAATCGGGCCGCGTCATGCTCTCCACCTGCCGTACGGTCATCGTCGATGAAATCCATGCCATTGCCGCCAACAAGCGCGGTGCCCATTTAGCGCTTTCGCTCGAGCGCTTGCAGGCAATCGCGGGACGCAGATTGGTGCGCATCGGGTTGTCCGCGACGCAAACGCCCATCGAAGAGGTAGCGCGACTCTTGATCGGTTCAAACTCGCGCTTCGGCGATTGCGTCATCATCGACGGCGGCCACCAACGCAGACGTGATTTGGCCCTGGAATTGCCGGCTGGCCCCCTCGAACCGGTGATGTCCGGCGAGGTCTGGACGCAAGTTTACGACCGTCTTGCCGAACTTGCGCGGGAGCACCGCACCACCCTCGTGTTCGTCAATACGCGGCGGCTCGCCGAGCGGGTCGCGCGCCATCTTTCGGAACGCCTCGGCGAGGACAATGTGGCTGCGCATCACGGCAGCTTGGCCAAGGAGCGCCGCTTCCAAGCCGAACAGCGGCTGAAGCGGGGCGAGCTGAAAGCGTTGGTGGCCACGGCATCCTTGGAGCTTGGCCTCGACATCGGTGGCGTTGATCTTGTCTGCCAGATCGGATCGACGCGCTCGATCAACGCGTTTCTGCAACGCGTCGGACGCGCGGGACACGCGGTCGGCGGCACGTCCAAGGGCAGATTGTTTCCGCTCTCGCGTGATGACCTGGTCGAGTGCGCGGCGTTGCTCGATGCGGTGCGGCGCAGCGAGTTGGATCGCCTCATCGTTCCGTGCGACGCATTGGATGTCTTGGCCCAGCAAATCACCGCCGAAGTCGCCGCGCGGGAGTGGTCCGAAGATGCACTGTTCGAGCTCTTTCGCGGCGCCTATGCCTATCGCAACCTGCGGCGAGAAGATTTCGACGATTGCATCCGCATGCTGGCTCAAGGATTCAGCACCCGCCGCGGGCGCCGCGGCGCGCTCATCCATCGCGATACCGTCAATAAAACGCTGCGTCCCCGCAAGGGCGCCCGACTCACGTCCATTACGTCCGGCGGCGTCATTCCGGATAACGCCGATTACAAAGTAATGCTCGAACCCGAAGGCTTTTCGGTGGGCTCGGTCAATGAAGATTTCGCCGTCGAGAGCTTACAGGGCGATGTGTTCCAACTGGGCAATACATCGTATCGAATATTGCGCGTCGAGCGCGGCACCGTGCGCGTCGAGGACGCTCATGGACAACCGCCGTCCATCCCCTTCTGGCTGGGCGAGGCGCCCGGCCGCAGCAATGAGTTGTCGGCGGCAGTCTCTCGCCTTCGAAGTGAGATCTCGCAACGGCTCGACATCGATGCGGGCGCTGCGTCGCGTTGGCTGGTGGAGGCGGTGGGGCTCGATGAGGTCGCCGCGGAGCAGCTCGCCGACTATCTCAGTGCCGGCCGTGCGGCCTTGCAGGGCCTGCCGACGCACGACACCCTCATCTTTGAGCGGTTCTTCGACGAGTCCGGCGGCATGCAGCTCGTCATTCATTCCTCGTTCGGCAGCCGCGTGAACCGTGCCTGGGGTTTGGCGCTGCGCAAGCGTTTCTGCCGTACATTCAACTTTGAGCTGCAGGCGGCCGCGACCGAGGATCATATCGTGTTGTCGCTGACCCACGCGCATAGTTTCGAGTTGTCCGACGCCGCGCGTTATCTGCATTCGAATACCGTTCGACGCGTGCTGGTCCAGGCGCTGTGCGCCGCACCGATGTTCGAAGTGCGGTGGCGCTGGGACGCCGGTATCGCGCTGGCGCTGCCGCGGTTTCGCGGCGGCAAAAAGATTCCGCCGCAGATCGCAAGAATGAATGCGGAAGATCTGCTGGCCGCCGTGTTTCCCGACCAAACGGCCTGCGCCGAAAATTTGTCCGGTGAGATCGAGATTCCCGACCACCCGCTGGTTCGGCAAACGATTCGCGACTGTCTGGAAGACGCGATGGATATCGACACCCTCGAGGAGGTTCTGCGCGGCGTGGAAACCGGCCGGATCAGGATCATCGCGCGCGATCTCACAATGCCTTCGCCGCTGGCACTCGAAGCCCTCAACGCGCGTCCCTATGCGTATCTCGATGACGCTCCGCTCGAAGAGCGGCGCACGCAGGCCGTGATGGGCCGCCGTTGGATCGATGCTGCGTCGGCGGCCGATATCGGACGGCTGGACGCCGAAGCGATCGCTCGGGTTCGCGAAGAGGCCTGGCCCGATGCCGCCACGGCCGACGAACTGTGCGATGCGCTGTCGTGGCTGACATTCCTGACCGATCAGGAGGTTCGCGAGCATGCCGGCTGGCCGAGATTGATCGACGACCTCCTATCGCAAGGTCGGGTCGTCCGCATCGAGGTGAGCGGGCATCCTGTTTTGTGGGTGCCTGTCGACAGACGAGGCCTGTTCGAGCCTGACGTGCCGTCGTCGAACGAGTCGCTGGTGGAAATCGTTCGCGGGCGGCTCGAGGGCCTGGGGCCGGTGAGCGCGGCTGCCGTAGGCCAGTCGCTGGGCCTGCCATCCTCGTCGGTGAGCGTGGCGCTCGCCGCGCTCGAAGCGGAGGGTTTTGCCATGCGTGGTCGATTTACAGCCGCTGCCGCCCACGAGGAATGGTGCGAGCGCCGCTTGCTCGCGCGCGTGCATCGCTACACGGTCAAGCGACTGCGCGCCGAAATTGAACCGGTGCAAGCGAGGGAATTTCTGCGCTTCCTGTTCGATTGGCAGCGTGTCCTGCCGGATGCGCGGATGCAAGGCTCGGATGCAGTGGCGGCGGTGCTTGCCCAGCTCGAAGGTTTCGAGGCGCCGGCGGGCGCATGGGAAAGCGACATCATTCCCGCGCGAATTTCGGAATACGACCCGCACTGGTTGGATGAACATTGCCGCGCCGGCCGGTTCGTCTGGGCACGCTTGGAGGCACGCACAGGGGCTCGGGAAAAAGGTGCGGGGCCGATCCGTTCGACGCCCATCACCCTGCTCGCGAGACGGAATGCGAAGGCCTGGGCCGCACTTACCCAACCGCACGAGGCGGGGCAGCTTAAGCATAAGCCGCGTGCCGTGTTCGACTTCATTCAAGGGCATGGAGCATCTTTCTTCGACGACATTGCCGACGGCGTGCACCTGCTGCCGGTCGAAGTGGAAGAGGCGCTCGCGGAACTCGTGGCGCTCGGTCTCGTGAATTCCGATAGCTTTGGTGGCTTACGAGCGCTGCTCGTGCCGATCAGCCAACGGGGACGGTTGGGTTCCGGCGCGGGGGGGCGGCGACGGCGGCTGGCGATGTTCGGAATGGCCGATGCGGGCCGATGGGCCATCGTGCGCCGAGACGCGTCGGCGCCGGCGCCGCGCCCCGACGAAGATGCCGTTGAACATGTGGTGCAGACGTTGTTGCGGCGCTGGGGCGTGATCTTCTGGAAGCTCCTGGCGCGCGAGGCCGAGTGGCTGCCGAGCTGGCGCGATATCTTGATGTGCTGCCGGCGCCTCGAAGCGCGAGGCGAGATACGAGGCGGTCGGTTCATTGCCGGCTTCGCGGGCGAGCAGTATGCGAGCCCCGATGCCGTAGGGCTATTGCGCGACGTGCGCCGACGTCCCCTTGCGGGACAGTACGTGTCGCTGTCGGGCGCGGATCCTCTGAATCTGCTCGGCATCGTAACGCCGGGCGCGAGGCTGCCGTCTTTGACCGCCAATCGGGTGCTGTATCTCGATGGACTGCCCGTAGCCACGTACGCCGCCGGCGCAATCACTTTTATGGAGTCCCTCGATCCGAAGGAGCAGTGGCTGGCTCAAAACGCCCTTCTGCGTCGACAGGTGCCGGACGCTTTGATTGGCTGGGACAGCCTTACCTAGGAGCCTGGGTCGAGTCGCAGCTAATTGAGCTGCGCTTCGGTCCACCCGCCGCCCAATGCTTCGATGAGCGCGATGCTGGCTTGGAGACGGCTCGAAAGCACGGATAATGCAGTCTCCTCGCTGGAGAGCCGCGTGGTCTGCGCGGTGATGACGCTGCTGTAGGGCACGGTTCCGGCCTTGTATTGATTGAGCGTGAGCTTTTCAGCCTCTTTGGCGGCTGCCACCGCGGCGTCCTCGACCACCGCCTGCCGTTCCAGGACGCGTAACGTGACGATCTGGTCCTCGACCTGTTCGAACCCGGACAGCACCGTCTGCCGATAGTTTGCGATGTTCGCCTCGTAGGCGGCGCGCGCTTGGGCGACTTCGGCACGACGCAGTCCCCCGTCGATGATCGTCTCCGCCAGTTGCGGACCCACGGCCCACACGCGATTCGACGCGCTCAGCAATCGGCTGAAGGTACCGCTGGTGTACTGATCCGATCCGGACAAAATCAGGCTCGGAAAAAATGCCGCCGTGGCTACGCCGATTTGTGCATTCGATGCGGCCATTTTGCGCTCTGCCTCCGCCACGTCGGGGCGTCTCTCCAAGAGCGTCGAGGGAATTCCTGCGGGTACCGTGGGCACGTCGGTCCGCATCGCAGCGGTTGCCAGCGAAAAGGCGGCCGGTTGCTCGCCGACCAGTACCGCGATCGCGTGCTCGAGTATGCCGCGTTGAATCTTCGCATTGATCTGTTGCGCTTGGCTGTTGAGCAGCTGCGTCTCGGCGCTGACGACATCGGCTTTGGCCGCCACGCCGAATTTGTAGCGACTCTCGGTGATCTGGAGCGAGAGCTGTTCGGCAACGACGATGTCATCCAAGAGGCGTTGCAGCTCATCCTGCGCGCGCAGTTCAAAGTAGTCGGTGGCAAGCTCGCCTTGGGCCGCCAATGTCGCCGCCGCCAGCGCGGCGACACTGGCTTGCGCAGATGCGCGGTCGCTCTCGACGGTGCGGCGAATCTGGCCCCAGATATCCAGTGTCCAGTTGCCTGAGGCTGTTGCAGCAGCCGAGGTCTGCGCCGGTGCGGTGCCGATCGCGCCGCGCTGCGTCCCGACGCTGGCAGCGATGGTCGGCCAAAAGCCGGCCCGGGCCTGTGCAACCAGCGCGCGGGCTTGATCCACCGCCGCTGCGGCCGCCTTGACGTTTTCGTTCGAGATCTGGATTTTGGCCTCGAGCGCCGTCAATTGGTCGTCTTTGAAGATGCTCCACCACGGTCCTCGACTCATCGCATCGTTCGGCTCGGTAGGCTTCCAGTCGCTCTGTTCCTTGTAGTTCTCCGTGGTCTGGAAATTGGGCCGCTGATAGTCGGGTCCCACGGCGCAACTCGCCAGCAGCGCGATGCAGCCCGCACCCAGGAACCAACGGGATAGGCCGGTCACGTGGCCGGCTCCGCAGGACCGTACGAGCCGCCCAACGGGCCGCCGGAGGGGGTATCCGGGGTTTGCCGCGGATGTTTTTGCCGCTTCCAATAGCGATGCACATACAAATACACCACCGGCGTGGTGTACACCGTGAGCAGTTGGCTGACGATCAGACCGCCGACGATGGAAATGCCCAATGGCCTGCGCATTTCCGTGCCGTCACCATAGGCGAGTGCCAGCGGCAGCGCGCCGGCGATCGCGGCGCACGTGGTCATCATGATGGGCCTGAAGCGCAGTGAACAGGCATGCGCAATTGCCGCCATCGGGTCCATCCCCAAGGTGCGCTCCGCCTCGAGCGCGAAATCCACCATCATGATCGCGTTCTTTTTCACGATGCCGATCAGCAGCAAAATACCGAGGAACGCTATCAGGCTGAACTCGGTGCCGGTTGCCAGCAGTGCGAGCAGCGCGCCGACACCTGCGGACGGCAGCGTCGACAGAATGGTCAAGGGCTGACTGTAGCTTTCGTACAGAACACCCAGCACCACATAAATGGCCAGCAACGCCGCCACCAACATCAAGGGTGTATTGCTGTTGCTCTGTTGGAACAGCTTCGCGGTCCCGTAGGTGCCGCCTTGAATGGTGACGGGGACGTGGATCTCGCTCATTTTGCGCTCGATCGCCTTGAGGGCCGTGCCGAGCGATTCTCCCTCCGGCAAGTTGAAGGCGATGGAGGTCGACACCGATGTCCCGGTGTGATTGACGCTGACCGGCGTCGTACTGGTGGCGAAATGACTGAACGCCGCGAACGGCACGACGGTTTCCGATGCGATGCTGACGGCGGAGCCCGTCGACGTGTTGCCGCGGCCCGCGTTGGCCAGCGAATTCGACGCCAGATTTCGCGCGGCATCCTCGGCCACCGCGGTGGCATTCGACGTTGAGCCGGTTCCGCTGCCCGAAGCCGACGTGAGTTGCGTGGTACCCGCCACGGCCTGTGTGGCTTGCGTTCCGCTGACGGCGCCGCCGGAGGTGCTGATGTAGAGTTCCTTCAATACCTCCGGGCTTTGCCAGTACTGCGGCGCCACTTCCATGACCACGTGGTATTGCTGCGGACTGAACGGGTTGTAGATATTCGAGACCTGAGCCTGGGCGAACGCATCTCCCAACGCATTGTCGATCTGCACCTCCGTGAGTCCGAGCCGCGATGCGGTGTCCCGGTCCACGATCAAATCGGCTTCGAGGCCGCCGGGCTGCAGATCGGTGTCCACGTCCGTCAGTTCGGGCATGTCCTGCATCGCGGTGCGCAGCTTCTGAGACCACGTACGCAGTTCGGTGAGGTCGTCTCCCAGAAGCGTGTATTGATATTGCGAATTGGCCGATCGGCCGCCGCCGCCGATGTCCTGCACCGCTTGCAGAAACGTCGAAACGCCCTGGACTCGCGCGAGCTTCGGCCGCAGTCGAGCGATGATCTGGTCCGCCGATATGTGCCGCTTCGCCAGCGGCTTCAGCGCGATGGTGACATTGGCGCGCGGGCCGCCGCTGCTCGGTCCGAAGCCGCCGGCGCCGACCGATCCCG
>Ga0209517_10004385_pt1 | contig 18581 bp, 16 predicted proteins | sample PeaSoiMetSII2010_FD_187695 | JGI IMG/M metagenome (GOLD analysis project Ga0209517, IMG submission 187695) | Peat soil microbial communities from Weissenstadt, Germany - SII-2010 (SPAdes) (version 2) | ecosystem: Environmental > Terrestrial > Soil > Wetlands > Peat | place: Germany...
GACGCTGGATGCGCTCGCTCCGCCTGACCACGGACCACCGTCGCCACGGGCTCGCACGACCCGCCCGCACCGGCCGCCAACGGCCTCAGAGACCAGAAACACACCACACGCGGCAGATGCGGACGTTGGCTCAGCGCACCCGTCCGTTGCTGGCTGCGTTCTATGCGCCGATCTATATGTGTTCAGTTCACCTTCGACGGCAACCTGGTGCACGCCGACCTCAGCTCTTGTAGCCATTCTCTGATCGTGCCGTACTGGGAGCCCGCACGGTGGCCTTGGTCAGTGCAGGATCTCCAGTTCGACCGCTACACGTCTCCTTGCGCCGTCTTTCGATTGTCGCGCAAGAGCCGGAGTTGCACTATGCCATCCCGGGCCAGCCCATCGAACCCGGCGTATAGTGTGTCGCGCCAGCCATGGCCCCACTTGGCCGACATTCCAGCGTTATTCTCTTCTTCGGCCTCCCGCTCGTCATACCACTGCGCCTTTGCTGCAGTCTTGCGACCGAGATGGTTAAGATACGCACGCTCCGTTACGCGAACTTCACCTCCGTTCTGCCGGACCCTCAAAGCGTAGTCCTTGTCGCATCCCCAGCCATATCGTGGCCAGGTTCGCTCGTCCAGCATGCCAACGTTGTCCAGTACGCTGTGAGGGATGAACAGGCATGTACCGTCAACGAAGGGGACCAGGCGATCTACGTTTCGTGGCCGGTATTGCCCGGCAGGCCCCGCATAGGCTACCCGTTGCTGCGGCCAGTTACTGTCATAAGCGGGAGCGAGCAGGCTGGCTCCGGTGCCCGTCCAGGCGGCGCGCAGACCCGCGAGAAAGCCTCTGGATGATCTCACGTCATTGTTCAGTAGCACGTAAGCCGCGTAGTCCCGGTCGTTAGCGATGGACAATCCGAAATTACAGCCGCCGGCCCAGTGCAGGTTCCTGCGAGGCCGGAGAACATGCTCAGCGCCCCCCGGCCGGTAATCTCCGCCGTTGTCGACGACGTAGATCGCGCACCGGTAGCCATCATCGAGGAGATCCTTTATGACGGCATCAGTGAGATGCTGCTCGCCAAGCACAGGAATTATGACGCAGATGTCGGTACGACCAGAGTCACCCTGCTGAGGATCCGTAACTGGCGCTGTCATCCCTAGCTCCTGCACGCTAGAATTTCCATTTCGTGATAGCCGTAATGAGATAAGGCGTGCCCGGCCCGGTGCCGTCACCGGCAACTTCGGAACGAGGCCCAGCACGAGGCGAGCGGGCGCGACGACGGCCGAGCCGGACGCCGGCCGGCGTCGGCGGATGACCGGGAGCGAGGAAGAACGTCCGTTCTGGCAGCGGCCTGCTGGCTGGAGCCCGGATCCGGCCGGTCGGCCGCGATGGCCTGCATCTGAGCCGGGAGCCGCGCCATGACCCTGCTGCCAGCCCGCGCCCGAGCCCGGCTGCGCGTGCAGCAGGACCAGCTGGTGAGAACGCACGCTCAAGGGCAGGCCGCCGGCTGCCGCGTGAGGCGTCTGGCGCCCCGGCCGCCAGGCCCCCCTGAGGGCCGGCTGGCGCGAGTTTTTGGGTCGGTCATAGCCCCGCGTCGGTTCCGGCCAGCAGGGCCAGGACCTCGCCGACGGTGCGTTCCAGCCGGGTGGGTTCTGGCAGCGGCAGGTGTGCCTGGATCTGGTAGCGGTTGCGGCGGCCGTCTTTGTGCTTGACGATGTAGCCGGCCTCGGCCAGGTCGGTGACGATGCCGTAGGCGCTGCGCTCGGTGATGCCCAGGCTGGCGGCGATGTCGCGCAGCCGCGCGCCCGGGTCGTGCGCGATGCACAGCAGCACCCGGGCGTGGTTGGTCAGGAAGGTCCAGTTCGCCATCATCAGCATGCTACCAATAATTCTCTGGAAATCGGTTGCTAGTTTTAGGATGCGAGTGTAGCGTGACAGGCACGCACCGTAACTCAGCCGCCGAGGGCGGCCAGCTACCCGGGGCTACCGGAGGAGCGCATGCTCATCGGCCTGGTCATCATCGTGGCCGTGCTCATAGCGCTCGGAATGCCGCGCATCCGGCTGAGGGTGCCGGTGCCCGATGCGAGCCGCCGGGCCAGATCCCTGGCCCCGGCGGCTGCGGATGCGGCAGCGGTGACACGGTGAATGCTCTCGCCGACCATGACCTCGCCGCCGCGGACCTGCTGGCCCTGGCCCGGCTCGATGACGACGGCGCACCCGGCCGCTGCAGCCCGCCATGGTCACAGCCTGGCCGCCCCGTACCGGACATGATCACGACCGCGCAAAAGCCCGTGGAACCGCGGCCTCCGCCAGAGACCAGCGGCGGGCACAGCGCGGTGCCCCGCTCACCTGGGCACCCGCCGGTGGCCACCAGCCGGGCGGGAAAGATCACAGCAGCGCCGGGCCGCGCCCGGCAGCGGCTGACGCCTGCCCTGACGGGCGTCGGTTAGCGCCGCGCATCCCCAGCCCGCCGGTGCGTCCCGGCCGACCGCTGTCGCAGCGGCGGCCGGGACGCACCGTGTTCCCCGCTCGCGGAAGGAAACAGCGTCGTGCCCGAACCGGCGGCGCCCCACCCGAGCACCACCAGCCCCGGCCGCGCCCATCCCGCGGGCGGCCCGCCCGCGCCGACTGCCCTGTTGCTCACCTGCGGGGATGGTTTCTGCGGCCCCGCTCGCCGGGTAGCCCCGGTGCATTGCTGCACCGGGGCCCCCTCAGGACCGCGCATGCACGTCGTCCGCGCACACGGCCCAGGCAAGCCGCTAGGGCGGCTCAGATCATCTGCTGCGCCACGGTGTTTCCCGCCAGCCGGGGCGAATTTCTGGTCCGGTGGCAGGTGGCGTGCACGAGGTGCGTTCGCTTGCCTCGCGCGGCACTGGGCGTGTCATGGTGGACCAGGTGGTCCGCCGCGATCGCCTTCTTGGTAACCCACAGGAACCAGCGTTCCCAGCCCTCAGGGGTCTGGGGCGGCTGGTCAGGGGTCAGCAGGTTTTCCCCGCATAGGCTGCACCGCCCGTTCTGCCTGGTGAGCAGGCGCACGGTGTAGTTGTCCAGCGGGGGCTCGACCTTCAGGCGGCGTTGCGCCCAGTACCCGGCCAGGGCAGGGTCATCAGGTGATGCCCCGCCGTTGACCAGGGTGTGCTGCACGATCTCGGTCCAGGATGGCTTCGGCAGGCAGGCTCCGGTATCGGGATCACCGAAGACCAGCCTGTCATTCCTGAACTTATTGAACTTCCGGAAATACCGGCCGACGATCCAGCTTTTCGGCTTGTTCGGGTGAGTCCAGCACGCCCACTTGTAGGTGAGCTTCCACAGGTAGTCGGTCAGGGCATGGAACACCCTGGACGACACCGCCGTCCGGTAGTAGGCGACCCAGCCCCGCACTATCGGGACGATCTTCGCCAGTACCGCCGTTACGTTGGACCCGCGGTGCCTGGACACTCCCCGAGGGTACTAAGGGGCGTCGTCGATCAGCAGACGACGAGGGATCTCCAGAGGATAAATCGAGGAGATTGAGCCTGAAGGCTCGTGGCCGCACGGGCGCCTAACCTGTGCGGCCACATCTCCCCTAGTGCAGCGCCGACTACGGATTGTGACGGTTGAGGCTGTGGGCGGCTTCTCGGTCTGGCGGCTGGCGGAGTCGGGAGAGCCGCCGTTAGGGCGGCCTTGCAGCGCTCGTGTGGCCGCGTCCGCTGGGGAGCCGGGGCTGCATTGGCGGAGTGCGCATGATCGGAGTGGTCGTCGAGCGCCGTTCTGCGTCGTGTCTGTTCAGGTGGTGGGGCCACTCGGCCGCTGCCGCGGCGGGGCCGGGCATACAAAGATCACGTTCTTGGCATATCCCGCGAGGGTCATTGTTGCGGTATTCATCTTGTTCGATACATCTTGGTGCTGATAATGGCGGGGCGGATGGCTGGGAGGCTCCAAGATGTCGTCAGACCCCCGCGTGACCGAGGCTGAGCAGCGCATCCTGGACGCGGGCGGCGCGCTGGTCGACTTGCGGGAGGGGCAGCCGAGCGCGGACAATCCGGTCGGCGGGCGGAGCTGGGGTCCTGAGCGTACGGTGCGGGCTGCTTTCCTGGCTGATCTGATCTCGCAGGCAACGGGACCGGGCGCTGGCCGGGGTGTCCGCGCGGTCCGGCTGCGGGGTGCCCGGATCACCGGAGCGATTGACCTGGAGAACCAGGACCTGAGCTGCCCGTTGACACTCCAGGACTGCAGCATCGACGAGCCGGTCAGTGTGCGCCAGGCGCGGGCGGTCGAGATCTGCCTGCCGGGGTGTCATCTGCCCAGCCTTGACGCCGCGCAACTGGAAGTCCGTGGGAATCTGCTCCTCGACGACGGCCTGACCGCGACCTCCGTTGATCTTCGTGGCGCTCACGTCGGCGGTGTATTGAGCCTGGACGGCGCGATCCTTGACAACCCGCACGGCGTGACGCTGTCCGGGGGCGCGCTCACTGTCGACCAGGGCATGAGCTGCGGATCTGGGTTCACGTCGACGGGATCGATCGGCCTCTACGGTGCCCGGATCTCCCATGGGCTGAGCTTCACCGGCGCTGCGCTCGCGAATGCCACAGGATGGGCACTTGACGCACAGGGGATGCAGGTCGGCGACTCCCTGTTCCTGGGCAGTTCCTACCACATGCCCGAAGGTTTCAGCGCGGACGGCGGCCTGCGGCTAGTCAGCGTGCGCGTCGACGGGTTCGTGTGCTGCTGGGGAGCGCACATCAAAGGGCGCGCTATGCCGGAGGGAACCGGCTACGCCATCGCGGGCTGGGGACTGACCGTCTCATCGAACCTCATGCTGAATGAAGGCTTCACGGCCGACGGCGAAGTCAGCATCACCAACGCCCGGGTCGGCGATGAGATCGAACTCCAGGGAGCGGTGCTCACCAACCCGGGCGGCCGGGCGCTCAGCGCCGACGGGGTCGTGACCGGCGGCTCGGTCCTGTGCACCGACGGCTTTACCGCACGAGGGGCGGTCAGCCTGGCCGGCGCAAAGATAGCAGGCAGCCTGGACTTCACCAGCGCCGTCCTGGACGAGCCAGCCGGCAACACGGTGAACCTGCGCGCCGTGACCGCCGCGACCCTGACAACCCGGGCTGCAGCGCCTCCCGACCAGATTGATCTTCGCCACGCCAGCGTCGTCGTTCTCGACGACGACCCCGCCGCCTGGCCTGCCCGCTCGCTGCTGCGCGACTTCACCTACGACACCATCGAGCATCAGCCGGCAGTCACCACTGCCGCGCGGCTCGGCTGGATCGCGCGCGACGCCGAAGGCTACCTCCCCCAGCCGTACGAGCAGCTGATCGCCGCCTACCGCCGGGCCGGCCAGGAACAGTCAGCCCGCACCGTCGCGATCGCCAAGCAACGGCGGCGCCGCCAGGTACTCAGCCCGGCCGCCAGGATATGGAACTGGCTGCTGTATCTGACCATCGGATACGGCTACCGAACCTGGCAAGCCGGCCTGTGGCTGCTCGCGCTCTGGATGACCGGCGCAGCTGTGTTCGCCCACGCCTACCCAGCCAGCATGGGCGCGACCACACGTCATCCCATGCCCTTCAACGCGCCCGTCTACGCACTCGACGTCCTGCTGCCGATCATCAGCCTGGGAGAGCAGGACTCATGGCAGCCGCGAGGTCCCGCCCTGTACGCCTACTGGACGCTGATCATCCTGGGCTGGGCGCTAACCTCCGCGCTCGTCGCCGGCCTTGCCGGCATCATCAAACATGACTAAACACGCGCCGAAGAAACGGCGCCCCGCGCTACACAAAGCTGCTCACATGCTCATTCCGTTGCGGGACTCCGCACCCGACTGGCGGCCAGATCGGCGGATGCAGCACCGGGCGTCAAGGCGATGGTTGATCAACGGAGCGCTACAACGCCGACAGCCGCCAACGTTGGCCGGAGAGCGCCAAGCGCCGAATATTTGCGCCTGGCTACCCGCGCCAACCGGAGCGGCCATCGCATGCAGATCGTCCAGTTCGGCGCAGCCATGTTGTCGCAGGAGGTCGTGTAAAGACACCATTTGTGCTGCTCATTCATGATGGTTGGTGGTCGTCGGGACGCTTCGAAGGAGTGCTTCTATCGCCTCGGTGGTGTCGGATTCATCTCCGCTGGGCCGTGTGAGTACGGCGAGGACGGCGGCGACGGCGGTCGCGTAGAGGCCTGGGGCTGACTCTGATCTGCCTTGCACGGCAGCAGGATCGATCTTGTGACGCAGCCCGAGGCCCTCGGCGAGGCCCTGGAGTATGGTCCCGATGGTTTCCCAGGTCAGGGGTGGGCGGGGCTCGCGGCCTACCTGCCTGAGGACGGTGCCGTAGATCTGCCCTGTCTTGCGGTCGATGTGCTCATACCCGCGTGCTAGGCACGCCGGCGGCTGCCATCGCCCCGGCGTATTCCCGGCGCAGCTGCTCGAATTGGTCGGCGGCTGGTCTCGTCAGCAGCTGGCCTTTCGGCGGGACACCGAATGGGTTCCGCCGCGCTGGCGCTGATGACCGCCGCCCGCACCCTGGGCCTGGGCCTGGGCTTACGAACTCGCCCGCCGCGAGCAGTTCCCCTGCCGGGTGATCCGAATCGGCGACACCTGCCGTATCCCGACGTCGGCCTGCTGGAACTGGTGCGTCTGGAGGTATCTGCTGATGAGTTCCATGTCGCAGGCTTGGTCGTCGCACCGGACCCTGCAGCTCAACGGCTACCTCCAGTCCGAGCCGGTCTAGAGAAAGACGTAGCCGCGCTTCCGCGGTTCGAGCCGCACTGCCAGCCAGGCAGGGGGATACGAAGCCAGGATTGCCGCCCTGGCCGCCTCAGCGAGTTGACGGTAATGTGCTAGGCGTCCTCGAGACGCGGGCAGCAGGATGCTGACAGCGCTGCTAGACCGGAGGCGGCCATGTTCGCGCGTGGCTGGGAAGACGCGACCGCAACCGTTATCGCGGCGCGGAACTTCAACTCGGTCGGGCTGCATCACGCTGGCATGCCCCTCTACTCGGACCTGGTACTTGAGGTCCATCCCGCTGCCAGCGCGCCGTTCCGGGTGCAACTGCAGGTGAAGATCCAGAACGCCCTGGACGAGATGCGCTTCTTCATTCCGCCCAGGGTCGGGGACACGCTCAACGTGTCGTTCGATCCGAAGGGCAGTAAGGTCAAGGTCCGGATGGATCCGGCGCACGACCGGCGGGTGCAGAACCGGGTGGCCGAGGATCGCCTGGCCCAGGCTCTGCATGCCCCGGCGGGCGAGCCTGCTTCCACGGAGCCTGCTACCGGCTCTGTGGAAGCTCAGCTCGCCGCCGCGGGGATCGACCCGGCCGCCCTGGTGCGGGCAGGCATCGACCCTGCCACCTTGGCCGGAGCCACGATGACCGTCGGCGGGCGAACCACGCAGCTTGGTGGCGATGCTCCGGCTGCCGCTGCCCAGCCCGGCGTTCCCGTCCTGCCAGGCGGTTCGATCTCGCCCGGTGACCAGCAGGTCTCCGGGGAGGCTCTGCGGGCGGGGTGGCCTGGGTCCGCCACTCTGCTGGGCGCCATGCCGACGGGAGGCCCTTCCTCAGAGCCGGGAACAACGCTCTTCACGCTGTCGCTGGCAGTGTCGCTGGCCGGCCGGGCTCCGTATCAGGTCCAGTCCGTCTGCGCCGTTCCGGACGGCAAGGTGAGCCTGCTGGCGCCCAGTACGGTCTTGCCCGTGCGGGTCAGCTGGGCCAACCCGGCACTGCTTGCCGTGGACTGGACAGCCGTCTCCTGACGAGCTTGGGTACCGCCTGCCGGGGTGCCGATGGCGGCTGGAACGGGATCGATGGCTACCAGGGACGAGTCGACTCAGCCGCCAACTGGATACAGATCGCCGAAATCGTGGTCGAACTGGTCGTCATGCCGGTCGCCGGGCAGGTCTGCGCGTCCCAGGCCGGGAGGTACTCGTTGAGGTCAAGAGGCTGGCCGTTGGCCGGAGGCCCGCACGTCTCAGCTGCTCCTGGACGCCATAGCGCGTTCTGGGACACGATTCCGAGGGCGTGCCGGCGCCGACCGCCGCCGCCGCCGCGCCACGCCTGTCAGCGACACCGCCGCGAGCAGCACGGCCCGCCGCCAGCCAGATACCCTTCGCTGACGGTCACCATCACCGGGCAGCTGGGCGCTGCGCACGACCCCGCTCACTAACAGCGACAGCGCGCTCGAACAGCGGGACGGCCTCATCCAGCCGCCCCGCCGCCTGGTAGGCGCTCGCGAGGTTGGTGCGCGCCGTCTGGGCGCTGGGGTGGTCGACGCCTAGTACACGCTCAATGTCGGCAAGGGTGTGTTCGAGCAGCGCGATAGCCTGATCTAGCTGCCCAGCTGCACCATATTCGGTCGCGAGGTTGTTCTGGGAGTTCAGCGTCTCGGGGTGATCAGTGCCTAGAATCCGCTGGTTGTCGGCAACGATGCGCTCGCTCTGCTGGATAGCGTCGTCTGGTCGTCCGGCGAGGTGGTAAGCATATGCGAGGTTTGTGCGGGAAGTCAGAGTGCTCGAGTGGTCGGCGCCCAGAACCCGCTCACTGTCGGCGAGGACGCGCTCGAACATCGGGATGGCTTCTTGCAGTCGCCCGGCCGACTGCAAGGCACCCGCGAGCAAGATGCGAGAAGGCAGTATCCGGGGGTGATCGGCACCTAGCACTCGCTCACTGTCGGCGAGGACGCGCTCGAACATCGGGATGGCCTCGCTCAGTCGCCCTGCGGCCTGATAGGCCCGCGCAAGGTTGATAAGGGTGGTCAGCGTCCCAGGGTTGTCGGTGCCCAGTACCCGCTCAGCGTCGGCGAGAGTACGCTCGAATAGCGCGAAGGCCTCGCCCAACTGCCCCGCCGCCTGGTAGGCGACCGCGAGGTTAATGCGGGACGCCAAGGTCTCGGGGTGGTCGTCACCAAGCACCCGCTCCCGGTCAGCGAGGGCGGCCTCAAACATAACCAGGGCCTCACTCAGTCGGCCGGTTTCCAGGTATGCGCTTGCGAGGTTGTTGCGGAGTGTCAGTGTCCTGGGGTGGTCGGCACCGAACACTCGCTCGCTGTCGGCGACGGTGCGCTTCAGCAGCGCGATGGCCTGGTCTTGTCGTCCGGCCTGGTGGTAGGTCATAGCGAGGTTGCTGCGGGTGGCCAGCGTCTCGGGATCGTCGCTGCCCAGAATGCGTTCCCGGCCTGCAAGGGCGGCTTCGTATAGCGGGATAGCTTCATCCAGCCGTCCTGCCTCGCGGTAAGCGCCCGCGAGATTGTTGCGGGATGTCAAGGTCATAGGGTGATCGGTGCCAAGGACTCGGCCTCGGTCGGCGAGAGTACGCTCGAATAGCAAGGTGGCCTCCTGCAGTCGCCCGGCTTCCTGGTAGGCGGTAGCGAGGCTGTTGCGGGCTACCAGGGTGTCAGGGTGGTCCGCGCCTAGCACTTGCTCATATTCAGCTACCAGCGGCGAGCCGATGCTGATTGCCACGGCGGGTCTGTCGGCCAGTGTATTTACCAGCCATACCGTGCGCAGTCGCAGGTAGCGGATCGTCTGCGCCATAGCGACGGAATCGCCAAGGTGTCCGGCCGTGTGCTCGTGGAGAGCGGTGATCTGCCCCACAAGCTCCCAGGCTACCGACGCGTGTTCCCAGATACGCAGCCCCACTACATCGGACAGGTTCACCAGCAGATCCGCCCCCAGCGCAGCAAGCCGGGTGAAAGTGCCGTCCGCCATGCGCAACTCGCGCACCATACGCATGATCAGCCGGTGCGCCGATATGACCGAGGTGTCTCGGCTGAACGTGACCAAAGACCACTCCGCCAGCCGACCGATCGCAGCATCTGCTTGTTCCGCTGACATCACGTCAGGCTCGGCACCTCGGCCTTTCCCGCCACGACCAAGCTCGATGGCCGCGGACAAGATGCCCATTGCAGCCGCCGAGTGAAGGACCGCCCGCGAGACCCCGGACGACGACAGGATTGCCATCAAGTCCACGATCCCGCAGCCCACGCCAGAAGGATCGGCAGTTTCAGCGGCCTCTAGCGACAGCACCGCAGCTTCGGCCACCCGACGCGGGTACGGATCTCCTTCTACACGCTCCAGATAGTCGCTGAGTCGTACGGCCCGCAGCCGTTCCAGGTAGGTGTCATAAGCTAGTCGCTGCTGGGCGACCACTGCCGCAGCCTGAGCCAGGCCTAGCGGCAGCCACCCCATCTCAGCCGCCAGCTCTCGTGCCCCGGTGTCATCATCTAGGCCGGTCCGTGCTGCGAGGAAGGCAAGTGCCTCCGTTTCTGTAAACACGTCGACCGCTACCGCTGGGCCGAGGTTCCCCACCGCCTGCCGTGTGCTGGTGATCACTACCTGAGCCGCGCCCGCAGCAGGGAGGAAGGGCCGTAGTCCGTCAATGTCTATGACGTTATCGAACACAATCAGGCAATCTTGCCCATCGGTCTCCAGCCAATGGCGGACCATCCCGGCCACGGTCGACGCGTCCGTGCCCTGCGTTCTAATTCCGATCCCGGCCGCTGTCGCTACCAGCCCGGCGAGGATCGATGCGGTGTCGCCCGCATCAACCCAGGCCACCACCCGCCACCCCTCTGCTATGCAGGACCGGGCGTACGCCGCCGCCAGCTGCGTCTTGCCCACCCCGCGCATCCCAGTGAGCGCGTACACGACCGATACTCCCGAGCGCCGCGCACCTAGCTCTGCTACTAGATCCTCGCGAAACTGGAATGCCGGGGGGCCTCCGACCGGTTCTCGCGGCCCGCCCACCATGCCCCACCTGCTACGACACATGCGGTCATCGCCCCGGCGAATGCCGCATTAACTACCCACCGATCCGCGTGTGCCTTCGGCAGGAACGGCAGCTTGACCACGGCCGCCAGCCACAGGTAGAGCCCGAAGGTCATCGCCGAGGCCACAGCAACGACCAGCCACTTGGCCGCTCCACTCACCCGAGGCACCTCCTTCCTTCACATGCCTGGAAACCGCGATCATCAAGGAGCCGGCAACGGTCCACGATGCCGATCTCTCCCGCTCTCCACCGTCGTGTACCGCGAAGTGAGGGCCGATTCTGCTGCCTTCCCGCTGCCGTCCAGCCGAAAGGCCCGACCGCCGTCCTGGCGATCAGGCCTCTGACCTGCTACTTCCTAGTAGCGGGGGCAGGATTTGAACCTGCGACCTCTGGGTTATGAGCACTACGACGCGCGTCTTCCTGGTCTCCAGAGGTCCCCGCGCGTCTCGCTGACCAGGGGCACAGGATCGGCGGCTGTCTCACGGGTCTCGCCGAGTCTGCCCCGTCCCGTCCCGTCCGATCTCGTTAGCGAATCCGTTAGCACGTCGGCCTTCCCCTACGGGCTGACCCCTTCCACGCAGACGTGGCACCTTGGCCGGTTGCTGCCCGCTGCGCTGGCGGCAGTATTGGCAGCAGCCCTACCATAAGGCCATGTCGAAGCGAGACGACGCCAAGTCTGACGGTCGCGCAAAGAGTACCTGGCGTACCGGGCGCCTGTCGCGCTGGCGGGCTACGTCAGACGCCCTACTCCGGCAACGGGAGGGCGTTGCCAAGCCAGGGGATGAGGAGCCTGACGTGGTCGAGGAATTCCTTCGAGAGCGTGTCGGCTTGTTTGACGTTCTCTTTGAAGATCGAGACAAAAATCAGGTGCGCGAGCCTTCCACGGGGCGACAACGACGTTCTATGCGGCGATGGGCAACGGGGTCTCCGCGGCAAAGCCGGCAATCTGCAGCGTCCACTGACCTCCCTGACTACGAGGCCGACTGCGAAGACCCGCCTGACCGTGAGCGACTGTAGTCGCCGATCCGTGCGTGAGGCATGAGGGCTGCCTGGTCTGTGCCCGTCTTCTTCGCAGGCGCCGAACCCATGGGAGTGGACAATCGTGCGACGAGGAAGACAGCTCCGCACTGTGCCTGGGCGTCGACGATCCGCCAGGCTGATCTGAGGGAACCTGCGTTCGACGGCGGCGCGCCCGCGCGAGTGGCCACCAAGGCTGAGCGCGGCGCGGGAAGCGCCGCCGCGGCGCCGCGCAGCGGTGCCGCTCTTGATCCAAGTACGGCGTAATTCGGCAACGCGGTGACTTGGCTTCGGTGCGCAGCTGCTACGTGGCACCGAGCAAGCGCCCGGTTTCGTCCAGGGCGAGTTGCCACGGGAAGGTGTCGAGCTGCTGGCCGCCTGTGCCTGGTGGGTGCGGCTCGAACTCGCCAGGTCCGAGGAGCACGCGCACGCCTTCCTTTCGGAGCTGCTCGACCGAGTGTTGGAAGGGGTGTCGGCTGGCGAGCGCGGAGTTCACGAATGGCAGGATGACGACGGGGATCGGGAGGCTGACGGCCTCGGCCAGGATGCCCAGGGCGTAGGTGTCGCTGATGCCGAGCGCGCATTTGCAGATGGTGTTGTAGGTGGCTGGGGCGACGATGACCGCGTCCGCCCGCTGCGATCTGGGTTCGTCGGGCGATCGGTAGCTGTCGCGGACGGCCGCGCCGGTGAGGGCTTGTAGGGCGGGGATGTCGAGGAAGTCCAGAGCGGCGGGGGTGGCGATGAGCTGGACCGTCCAGCCGCGCTGCTGGGCGAGCTTGACCAGCGTGCCGACATCGGCGGCGGGACCGGCGCCGCAGACGATGACCGACAGGACGCGGCCGGGCTCGTCGGTCACCGGGAGACTTCGAGCTGGTTCGCGAACTCTTCGGCCTGGCGGCGGACACTCGGCGGGGCTGCGGTGATCAGATCACGGAGCAGCTGACGGACCGCGGGCCGGGCAGCGATCTCCTGCGGGGCGATGTCCTCTGCGGCGCGCAGCGCGAGGTAGGCACTCTCGTGCCTGCCGCATTGCAGGAACGCGCGGGCAGTGTCGATGAGCAGGCTCGCCTTCCGCTCGGTGACGGTGACCTGGTCCAGGTTGATCCGCCGCGCGGTGTCGATCGCGGTTCCGGCGTCCCCGAGGGTGACGGCGATGTGCACCTGGTGCTGCCTGACATTGACCGGCCCGAACGCGGTCCACCGCAAGTTGGCGTCCGTGCCCAGGCGGCGGCCCGCGTCCCGTGCTTCGGCAAGCAGACTGAGCGCGGCCTGGCGGTCGTTGCGCCGCGCAGCAGCGATCGCGCCGCGCAGCAGCAGCGATCCGTACACCGACAAGGACTCCGGGCTGTGCGCCGTGACGTCGCTGTCCAGCCGGGCGGCCAGGGTGCCCGCGGCGGACGTGGCCGCGCCCAGGTGGCCGCTGCCCATCAGCGCGTGCGTGATGATCCGGGCGCTGCAGCCGATGGTGATCGGGTCCTGGCTGGCCCGCGCGGCCTGCATGCTCCGGTCGGCCGCGACCCAGGCCAGGCCCTGATCCCCCAGCTTTAGCAGGACGCTCGCCGCGACGTGGTGCGCGTCTGCCGACAAGGTGCAAGCCCGGAGCCGCGCATCGCCGGTCAGCACGGCGCAGGCGGTCTGCACGCGCGGCAGCAGCCAGCGCATGTCATCGATCACGTCGGAGTACCGGCACCCCTGGTAGTCGTGCCTGGCCCGGGCGACGGCCGCGCTCAGCGCTTTCAGGTCGAGGGCGTTCGATGCGGGCGTGACGGCGTCGGGGGCGACTCCTGTCAGCAGTGCCGCGAACGCCTCGATGCCGTCCGATGGCGCGGGAGGCGCGGCGCTGGCCAGGACGGCACCGAACAACGATGCGCCGGTCAGGGTCACGAACGCTCGCCGCTGCACGTCCTCCGCATCCTCCTCCCGGCCCGATTGATCCACGCTAGGACGATCGGCGCTGTCCGGGGCGCGGACGGCCGGAGGAGTATCCCTGGCCGGGATGGCCCTCCACGGAACGAGCGCGTCACGGACCTGGGCGCTAGCCAGCGGGCGCGGTGCCAGGCCGAGATCAGCGCGGGCGCGGTCGGGCATGTCCAGGCCGTCGGCGATGCGCTCGAACACGGCCAGCTCTTTGACCTTCTGGATGTCGCGCATGATGTCGCTGACCTTGGGCTGGGTCGTGCCGCAGGCGATCGCGATCTGGGTCTGGCTGGCGCCTGCGTACTGGCTGACGAGCCGGAAGACGTGCCCGATGTCGCGGCGGTGTAACGCCTGGCGCATCTCGGCCCGCTGCCACAGCTCGGCCGGGATATCCATCAGGTCATCGGCACGTCCAGGCAAGCGCCGTGATTCCTTTCGTGTGGGCCGGTACCGGGCACGGTGGCGGCATGAACTGAGCGGCAGTTTATCCCGTCGGGGGATATCGCGCGGGAATGGGCAGCGGCCGGAATGGGCGCGATCCTTTGACGCATGGATTCCGTCCGGGTGACTGACCTAGCCGAATGCCGGTCTTGCCGAGGCCGGGGATGGGTCTTCGTGCGATCCCGGCGCGGGACGGCCTACGAGCTCGCGGACGGCATCGTTTGCCAGGCCCGCCAGGCTGACTGCCTGGACTGCAGCGGCACGGGGCGCGCGGCTCAGTGATGACTGAACGGAATCCGGCGCCGCGAGCTTGCGGGCGCGTTCGCGCAGACGATGTGAGGAGACAAGCAGATGGTCCGTGCGAAGCTCCGCGAGCTTCCCAGCCAGGCAGAGCATTCGGCCCCAGGCCGTGCGGCGCAGCCATGGTGAGGCGGGAGCCAGGCGCAGAGGTGTCCTACCTGGAGCTGGCCGCGCTGTCCAGCGCGCCGTTCTGGGCACGCTGTCACACAAGGGCGACTCTGCGCGCGTGGCATTTGTGGCAGGAGACAATCGAGACAGCAGAACTGCTGGTATCGGAGTTAATCACCAATTCCATCCAAGCCTCTGGGTCGGTACTGGAGCCGAAGAACTATGCCGACCTCGCGGGTATCGACCGAGTGTCCCTGACGCTGCGGCTCCTGCCGGGCCGGATCGTTATCGAGGTCATAGACAGCAACCCGAATCCGCCGCTCCTGGCCGACGCAGACGCCGATGCCGAAAACGGCCGCGGGTTGCTCCTCGTCCAGGCGCTCAGCAAGGAATGGGGTCACTTCTTCCGGCGAACGGGAGGCAAGACGGTATTCGCTGTGCTTGACGTACCACTGAGCTTGCCCAGCCCGCCAGGACGGCAGCGATGACCCGCGCAGCTAACGATCGCTACGGGCAGAGCACCGAGAGCCGCCCGCAATCCGCGGTCGCCGCTGCCGAGCAGCTGCTAGCCGGTACCGCTGACACCGTGAATCCGGGCACTCCCGCGCCCGTGCTCCTGGCCTGCCTAGCGCAGTACCGTGCGCACCTAGCGGCCCTGGTCGCCGCCAGCCGTGATCGCACTGGATGACGGCCAGTGCTTCTTTCTGCCTTCTAGTGACATCGGGGAAGATCACAGTTAGGCTTCTCGACAAGTCGAGTCGATAAGCTGTCAGGCGGTCATGATGTCAGAACTGGAATTCGCCCCGCCGAAGTACGCGCAGATCGTGAGCACCATCCAGCGCCGCATCCAGGCAGGCGAGTACTCGCCAGGGTCCATGCTCCCATCGGAGACGCAGCTGATCCGCGAGTTCGGCGTGTCGCGGCCGACCGTCGTGCGGGCGCTCCAGGTCCTGCAGAGCCAGCGGTGGATCGACCGGGAGCACGGGCGGGGCTCCTATGTCCGAAACCGGCCCGTGGCTGCCGATCAGGCCCGGCCAGGCCGCGCGGTCCTCAACGAGGCCGCGACCGCGGACCAGGGCACCTTCCTGCATGTCGGCCGTGAACCGGCACCGTCAGTGGTGGCCGCATTGCTGCGCACCCCGGCCGGGACGCCCGCGCTGCTGCGCCGCCAGCTCATCGAGCACGACGGCCGTCCCTCGGAGCTGATCTCGTCATGGTTCCCACTGGATGTGGCGGAGGGAACCGACCTGATCAAGCCCGAACCGCTGGCGGGCGGGGTGTATCAGCATCTGCATGCGCTCAAGCGGCTGCGGTTCGACCACGTAGCCGAGCGGATCCGCGCCCGGTCAGCCACTGCCGAGGAATCTCGCCTGCTCAAGATCGGGAAGCAAGCCGCCGTGCTGAACCTGGTCCTGACCGTGTACGACGCTGAGGACCACCCGCTGCAGGTCGTGGATGCCGTGTTCCCTGGTGATCTGCACGAGCTGGAGGACGTCTACCCCTTCTCTGCCTGACGCACTCGGTAACTCGTCTTGTCGAGTGTCGCCGTCTTGTGGTATTTCTCTACTCAATAGGACGAGTTGTCGTCAGGACGACTGGCGGCAGGTAAGAGGAGATGCCATATGGCGCTACAAGGTCCGATCCCGGTCGAGTTCGCGAACGTGTTCAGCCACGGGGCGTTCGCGGCCGGGGGGTTCGAGCCGATGCGGGACTTCGACGCATCCAGCGGCGACCGTTTCGTGCAGGCCAAAGACAAGCAGTCCGGGCAGCCGGTGTGGGTGATCGAGGTCATCGACGCCGACCCGGCCGCGCGGGACAAGACAGTGAAGGTCAAGATCGCGGCGCAGGTCCAGCCGGTGCTGCCGCCAGCGGGAGCGGGGATGCCGTTCGTGCCGGTGGAGTTCACCGGCCTGACGGTCACCCCGTACGTCAATCAAGCCGGTCGGCTGGCGTACCCGCTCAAGGCCGCCGGGGTCCGCGCGCCGGGCCGGTCGCGGGCGGCGGGGGATGGCAAGGAGCACGCGGCGTGAGTGGGGGCGGGGCGGCAGGAACGGGCATTCCTGCCGCCCCCGGTATCTTCCCCAGGTCGGTCAACCTCAGAGAGGTCTTGATCTTATGCGGTACGTGACCGGCGAGCAGCTCGCCCAGGTCGACAACCCTGACCCGTTCGCCTCCCCGGTGTGGCGGTCCCCGGTGCACCGGACACCGGAGGGCCTGATCCTGCTGGTCCAGTTCCTCCGCTCGGTGTGGCGCATCGTGTGGTTCGCGGTGCGGCATCCGTTGCTGTCGGCCACGATCGGGCTGGTCGTCTGGCTGTGGCTGGACGCGGGCTGGCAGCCGGTCGCCGCCCTGGCAGGGTCGGTGGCGGCTGGCCTGCTGACGCTGCGGCTGGCCCGGCCGGACTGGTTCGCCCGGTTCGTGACCGTGCCCGCCCGCTGCCGGTGGCGGTGGTGGTGCTACCGGCGCCGCTGGCAGGCAGTCATGACCATCACCGGCCTCGCGCTGACTTACCGCGGCCGGGTCATGCTTCCCGTCCTGGGCAAAGTGCAGGCGGCGCCGTGCACCGACCGGGTAAGCGTGCGGCTGATCTCCGGGCAGGCACCAGCCGACTTCGCCGCGCAGGCGGACGGCTTCGCGCACGGATTCCGGGCGCATGTCTGCCGGGTCCGCACCGCTGGTCCGGGGCGGGTGACGTTAGAACTGGTCCGCCGCGACGCGCTGGCCGAGCCGTTCGCCGCGCTGCCGGTCCCCGCGCAGACCGATCTGCGGGCGCTGTCGGTGGGCCGGTGCGAGGACGGCACCATGTTCACGATCCGGCTAGCGGGTACGCATGTGCTGGTCGTCGGTGCGACCGGCGCAGGCAAGGGCTCATTCGTCTGGGGCCTGATCCGGGCGATGCTCCCCGCCTTGGCCGACGGCTTGGTCCGCATCTGGGCGTGTGATCCGAAGCTGATGGAGCTGGCGTTCGGCCGCGAGCTGTTCGACCGGCATGGCCGATACGCAGCCGACCCTGCGGACATCGCGGCCCTGCTCGAAGACGCCGTCGCGGACATGCAGAAGCGGGCGGCCCTGTTCGCGGGGCGGCAGCGGGATCACACCCCCTCGCCCGAGTTCCCCTTCACCGTGATCATCGTGGACGAGGTCGCGTTCCTGACCGCCTACCAAGCCGACCGCAAGCTCCGCGAGCGGACGCTGGCGGCGCTGGCCACCCTGACCACCCAGGGCCGGGCGGTCGGTTACTGCGTGGTCGCGGCGTTGCAGGACCCGCGCAAGGAAGTGCTGAACATCCGCAACCTGTTCCCCGACAAGATCGCGCTCAGGCTGGACGAGCCGTCCCAGGTGGACATGGTCCTCGGCGACGGTGCCCGCGATCGCGGCGCCTTCTGCGACCAGATCTCCAGCGATCCCCGCATCGGCGCCGGGGTCGGCTACGTCCGGCTGGAAGCGGCCCCTGATCCTGTGCGGGTCCGGGCGGCATTCGTCTCTGACGACGACATCCGCCAGATGACCGCTAGCTGCACCGGATCGGATGGGGTCGAGATGGCCGAGCTGACCGGAAGCGAGGCGATCGCATGATCAGCGGCTGGCTCGCTGACGAGGACTGTCCCGATTGTGGCGGCCCGCTGCTCGATGTCAGCACTGGCCCACTGCTTCTGGAACTGGCCTGCCCGGGCTGCGGCTACACCGCCACCTGGCATACCACCGACCACGACCGCCCGGCCACGCCGGGAGACCAGGAGACCACGTGACACCAGCACGGCAGACCAGGGCGCAGCGGCTGGCCATGCCGCTGGCCCGCCATGTCGTCCGCGACCTGGCGGCCGAGCACGGCGCTTGCATCCGCCCTGTCCAGCTGCGCCGCACCGACCTGGACACCGGCCAGGTCGAGCAGGTGCTCGTCCCCTGCGGGCACACCCTCGCCACCGTCTGCCCGGCCTGCACCGACCGCGTCCGATCAACCGTCGTCGGCTTCTACGTGGTCGGCGTCCAGAGCGTCGAGGAATTCCCTGACCGCCCGCTTGGATCTGAGCACGTGAAGGGCCACATGCTGACCGTGCTGCGAAATGATTTCGT
>Ga0209517_10004386_pt1 | contig 18577 bp, 14 predicted proteins | sample PeaSoiMetSII2010_FD_187695 | JGI IMG/M metagenome (GOLD analysis project Ga0209517, IMG submission 187695) | Peat soil microbial communities from Weissenstadt, Germany - SII-2010 (SPAdes) (version 2) | ecosystem: Environmental > Terrestrial > Soil > Wetlands > Peat | place: Germany...
TGCTCAACTCGCGCTCACCAAAGCCGGCGGCAAATCCCGTCGGCTTTGTGCTTCCAGCAAGGGGGAATTTTAAACCGCGACTTTCAGACCAGTTTCACGCCGCCCGCCACAGACGCGTTCCCCGGCACTCCGCTTGAGCCCAACTCGGAAGGCTTTCGAGAGTAGGAGCAGTCGGGGGCCACCGCCCCATGGGAAACCGTTCCAACCCAAGCCAATTATCCCTCGAATTTCTTAAGCTTGTAGTGGCCCTGATCGTTTTGTTCCACCACGTCCTCTTCCACCAAGGCCATCAGCGGCGCGTCCACCCAATGGGGGTCTTCCTCGTAGATTTTGCGGTTCACGGCCTTGCGTGCAATTTCTCGCCGGTTCACGAAATCATTCGGGCTGCCCTTCAGGTAGTCGATAATGCAGGATTCTTCGTACGTCATAAGTCAACTAATCGGCCAACCCACCATACTCCGCCCCGTGCGCTTTACCAAGCGCCAAATCGAACCACTAGCAAAGCACAGCCTCAGACCCGGCTGGGCGGGCAGTCCCGCCGACGAACGGAGTGGCAGCCGGCTCGGGACGCACGAACGGCGCGCACGGAGTGACGCACCCTACCTTGACAAGAGAGTCTTTGTGCTCCGATTTGTCAAGTCACTTACCTTGGGGCAGGAAATGTCCGTAATTCTCCGCTGGCCCGCAATCCGGTCGCCCGGCGCCGTGTCGCCATCGCCCTCAGCTCGAGAGCGCCCCTTCGGCAGCCGCCTTCTGCGTAAACGTCAGCCGATCGTTTTCCACGCTGACGAGGATCGGCTCGCCGTCGTGGAACGCACCCTTGAGGATTTCCTCAGCCAACGGATCCTCAAGCGACCGCTCGACTGCCCGGCGCATTGGCCGCGCCCCGTACTGCGGATCGAAGCCGCGAGTGACCAAGAGATCCTTGGCCTTTTCATCAAGTTGCAGAATGATGTTCCGCGCCTTGAGGCGGTGGGTCACCTTGGTAATTTCCAAATCCAGGATCTCAATCAAATCCGGCTTGGTCAAAGCCCGGAACACCACGATATCGTCCAGGCGGTTCAGAAACTCCGGGCGGAAGGTTTTCTTGGCCTCATCCATGATCTTGTCCCGCATCTTCTCGTAGCTGTTCTCGTCGCTGATCGGCGAGAAGCCCATGGTCGATTGCCGCTTGATCGTGTCCGAGCCAATGTTCGAAGTCATCAGGATGATCGTGTTCCTGAAGTTGACCACCCGGCCGACGTTGTCGGTCAGTTTGCCTTCCTCAAGGATCTGCAACAAGAGGTTCCACACGTCCGGATGCGCCTTTTCGATCTCGTCGAACAGCACCACCGAATACGGCTTGCGCCGGACCTGCTCGGTCAATTGGCCGCCCTCCTCGTAGCCCACATAACCCGGGGGGGAGCCAATCAGGCGGGACACGTTGAACTTCTCCATGTACTCGCTCATGTCCAATTGGATGAGCGCCTTGGAATCCCCGAACAACTGCTCTGCCAGCGTCTTGGCGAGCAGGGTCTTGCCAACACCCGTCGGGCCAAGCAGCGCAAACGTGCCGATGGGCCGCCGCGGGTCTTTGAGGTCCGCCCGCGACCGGCGCAAGGCCTTGCACATAGCCGACACGGCTTCGCGCTGCCCGATGACGACCTTGCTCATCTCCGTCTCGACCTGGAGGAGCCGCTGCATCTCGCCTTGCTCCATGCGCTGGAGGGGGATGCCCGTCCACTTGGAAACCACGTGCAGGATGTCTTCTTCGTCAACTTTGACGCGCTTCTCCTCGCGCGTGGTGCGCCATTCCTTGAGCACAGCCTCGAGGCGCTCCTTCGCCTGTTTTTCCTTATCGCGCATCGAGGCGGCGCCCTCGAAATCCTGGTTCTTGATTGCCCGCTCTTTCTTGCCTTTGATCTCTTCGATCTCCGCCTCCAGCCCCTTAACCTGCGGCGGCCGCGTCATGGTCCCGATGCGGGCCCGCGAGCCGGCTTCGTCCATCAGATCGATCGCCTTATCAGGCAGGTAGCGATCGGTGATGTAACGGTCCGAAAGCTTTACCGAAGCCTCGATGGCTTTGTCCGTGAACTCCGCCTTGTGGTGATCCTCGTATTTCGGCCGCAATCCTTTCAGGATGAGGATAGCTTCCTCGATCGAGGGGGCTTCCACCTTAACGGCCTGGAACCGGCGCTCCAGGGCGGCATCCTTTTCGATATACTTCCGATACTCGTTCAAGGTGGTCGCGCCGATGCATTGCAATTCGCCTCGGCTGAGCGCGGGCTTGATGATATTCGAGGCGTCCATCGTTCCCTCAGCGGAGCCGGCGCCCACAATCGTGTGCAATTCGTCGATGAACAAAATGATGTTCTTCGAGCGGCGAATCTCGTCCATCACCGCTTTGATGCGCTCTTCAAATTGGCCGCGATACTTCGTGCCAGCGACCATCAGTGCCAAATCCAGCGTGATCACACGCTTGTCCCGCAACAATTCGGGAACATTGCCGGCCGCTATTTCCTGCGCCAACCCCTCGACGATCGCCGTCTTTCCCACGCCGGCTTCACCCAGCAGAACCGGGTTATTCTTCGTGCGCCGGCAGAGGATCTGAATAACGCGTTCGATCTCATTTTTGCGGCCGATGACCGGGTCCATCTCGCCCTTGCGGGCTATGTCGGTCAAATCGCGGCCAAAAGCTTTGAGTGCAGGGGTTTTGATTTCTCCCCGCTTCTCCGGCGCCGGTTTCTCGGGCGTTTCACCGCCGCCGGAAGCCGATTCCTCTTGGGCTGCGAAATTGGGATCAAGTTCCTTCAAGATTTCCTGCCGCGTTTGTTCGATATCCACGTCCAGGTTCTTGAGGACGCGCGCCGCCACGCCGTCGCCTTCGCGCAACAGCCCCAGCAAAATATGCTCCGTGCCCACGTAGGTATGGTTGAGAGCCTTAGCCTCTTTGGCGGCCAGGGCGAGCACCTTTTTGACTCGGGGCGTGTAAGGGATATTGCCGATCATCTTTTGGTCGGGGCCAGTGCCTACTTGCTTCTCGACCTCCATCCGCACGGTCTCGAGATCCAAACCCAGCTTTTGGAGCACATTAACCGCGACACCCTGTCCCAGCTTGATCAGCCCTAGCAACAAGTGTTCGGTGCCGACGAAATTGTGGTTGAATCGGTCGGCCTCTTTACGCGCCAGCGCGAGAACTTGTTGAGCTCGCGGGGTGAAATTATTGGCTTCGTCGCTCATACTACAAAACTAAACTTAGTGTAAAAGTGCTCTCATTTCTGTGATTTGTCCAATCCACTGCTTGGTGGGGTCAACAGCTTGGCATTGGGCCGGCTCACCGGCCGTAACCGTTCCCGCACCATGTCCGCTCGCAGCAAATCGCGTTCCTCGGCCGAAAGCTTCTCCGAGTGCTGCTTTTGCAAGTGTGCCGGCTGCGTGAGAATGAACAATTCATCCACCAAAGAGCGGTCCACTCCGGGGAAAAGCCCCACATCGACGCCCAAGCGCATTAAGGATAACAGATTCATCGTCTCTTTCGAGGAAATACTGTGCGCATTGGCCAGAATGCCGTAGGCCCGGCCGATATGATTATAGACCATTTTGGGCTTTTTCTCGAGAAGAGACCCACGCGCGTTTTCCTCGTGCTCAATAATCTGCGCCAGCACCTTCTCGAGCCGCTCGACAATGGCTATTTCCGTCTCGCCGAGTGTCATTTGGTTGGACACTTGGAAGACGTTACCCAGGGCCTCGGTGCCTTCCCCGTAAAGGCCCCGCACGGCCAGCCCCAGCTTATTAACCGATTGGATGATGGGGTTGATCTGCTCAGCAAGAACCAAGCCGGGAAGGTGCAACATCGCGCTCACCCGGATACCCGTGCCTATGTTCGTCGGGCAAGCTGTCAAATACCCAAGGTCCGGGCTGAACGCAAACTCCAATTTCTTTTCCAAGGCAGAATCGGCCTGATCAATGGCCGTCCAAGCCTGGCGCAGTTGCAAACCGGGTCGGAGGGCCTGCATTCGCAGGTGATCTTCCTCGTTGATCATCACGCAGAGCGTCTCGTCCCGGTTGAGCACCAACCCGCTGCCGGCGCTTTTGGCGGCATGCTCGCGGCTGATCAAGTGCCGCTCGACCAAGATCTGCTTGTCTAACTGGGACAAAGTGTCCATCGTCTCCGAGAACGCCTCTTTCATCTCTGGCAACGTCATTACGGCCGGGCGAATCAACTCTAGAACTCGAATACGCTCCTGCTTCTTGGCCCAGCCCGGGAACGCCGCTTCCTTGATGTTGCGCGCCAGCCGGACGCGGCTGGACATCACAATGCGGTCGTGGGGACCCTTGCGCCGGGCCGTTTCTACGGGTGGAATGAGGAAAAGGTGGATATCCATGGCAGCTCAGGCAGTTGGGGTGTTGGCCAAGCGGGCGGTGGTTTGCTTGATTTCATCCCGTAAAATGGCCGCTTCTTCGAAATCCTCTTCTTCGATGGCCTTGGAGAGCTTCTTTTGAAGCAGCTTCAGCCGGTCGGAGAGGTCGCGGGTGTGCCGGAGCGATTCAGGGACCTTGCCAACGTGGCGAGTGCCTTTGTGCATGGTCTTGAGCAGCCCCTCCAGCGCCTCCGCAAAGGTCTGATAACAATCCGGGCAGCCCAGCCGGCCGGCTTTCTTGAAATCGGCTTGGGTAAACCCGCAACGCGGGCATTTGAGCTCGGCGCCGCCAGCGGCCTGCTCAATTTCCTGGGAGGCACCCAGACCGAGCAGCAAATCCGCCAAGGAGAACCCGGTTGGGTCGTTTACCCCTTTCGTCTTGGCGCATTCCTCGCACAGGTCCACCTTTTGCATTTTCTCGCCGGCGATCTGGGTCAGGTGGACCGTGGCTTCTTTCTCTTTGCAAACGCAGCACAGCATATCATTCTCTACTCGTATATCGGCTCACCGCAGGCATTAGTCAAGGTGTGGTATTGCGTTACGAGCTTCTGCGTCACCGCGCCCGGCCTGCCGACTCCAATTACACGCCCATCGATCTTGACGATCGGCACGATCTCAGCCCCCGTCCCGGTCAAAAAACACTCTTCTGCGTTGAACAGATCATAGCGCGTAAGGTTGGGCTCGCTGACGGCCAAGCCCGATTCGGCGGCGATCTCCATAACTACCTGCCTGGTGATGCCGTGCAACGCACCGGCGGAGAGGGGCGGGGTGCAGAGCTGGCCGTTTCTGATGATGAATAGGTTGTCCCCCGTGCACTCCGCGACAAATCCTTCGGCGTTCAACATAATCGCCTCCTCGCACCCCGCGAGGTTCGCTTCGATCTTGGCCATTATGTTGTTCAGATAGTTCAGCGACTTAATGGCCGGATTCAAGGCGCTGTGCAGGTTGCGTGTGGTGGCGACGGTCACGATTTCCATCCCACGCTTGTAAAGCTCGGGTGGGTAAAGCTGAATTTTGCCTGCGATGATGACGACCGACGGGTTTTTGCAGCGGTTCGGGCTCAAGCCCATCGGTCCAACGCCCCGTGTGACCAAAAGGCGGATGTACCCCTCCCCCAAACGATTGCGTCGGCAGGTCTGAACCACGGCCGCGGCTAACTCCGCCTTGCTCATGGGGATTTCCAGCAGAATCGATTTGGCGGAGCAGAAGAGGCGTTCGAGGTGCTCCTGCAATTTGAATACTCGTCCGTTGTAGGCGCGAATTCCTTCAAAGATGCCGTCTCCATAGAGCACGCCGTGATCGAAAACCGAAATTCGGGCCGACCGCTCGTCGTAGTATTTTCCGTCAATGTAGATCTTCATTCCAAACCTGAGGCTATGCTATGAAACTAGTTGGCTTAACGCAACCCGCCAATCGTACCCGCTCTCTTCCCGCGCCCGCTGGCTGCCGGTTTCGTCGCCCGTTGGTGCTCCGTTAGCACTTTCCAAACCCCCGCCGAGAAGTTACCTTGGCCGGGAACGTGCAGTCCAAGACAAAGAATGTTTCCTTCGGCCCGTCTCATTTCCTGAACCGGGAACTGAGCTGGCTGGAGTTCAATCAGCGGGTCCTCGAGGAAGCCCTCGATCCCAAGACACCCGTTTTGGAGCGGCTCAAGTTCTTTTGCATCGTCAGCTCCAACCTCGACGAGTTTTTCGAGGTGCGGGTGGCGGGAGTGAAACAGCAAATCGAGAGCGAGGTGGTCGAGCGTTCGGTGGATGGTTTGACAGCGACCGAAACATTCCGTGCGATTGTCAAGCGCGTGCGGCGCATGGTCGAGCAGCAATACGCTTGCTGGCGCGAGAACTTAGAGCCAGCGCTGTCGGCTGCCGGCTTGCGGTTGCTGGAAATCGCCGCGCTGGACCGGCCTGACCTGTCCTGGCTTGAGGAGTATTATCGCACTCAGGTCCGCCCCGTGCTGACGCCGCTGGCACTCGATCCGGCCCATCCTTTCCCGCAATTGCTCAACAAATCGCTCAACCTCATCGTTCGGCTTGAAATGCCGCGCGGAGCCGAGACTCTCAAGCACATGGCGGTCGTGCAGATCCCGCGCATCCTGCCGCGCATCGTGAAGCTGCCGCGTGCCGATAACCGGCTGGATTATGTTTCTTTGAGCAAGCTTATCGGCCATCATCTGGCGGACCTGTTTCCCGGCACCCGCATCATCGGCTATTGGGCTTTTCGCGTTACCCGCAACAGCGAGCTTTACATCGAAGAAGAGGAGAGCGCCAGCTTGCTTAAGGCGGTCGAAAACGAGCTGCATAACCGCCGCAAGGGCGACGCCGTGCGGCTCGAAGTCGAACATGAGTGCCTGCCCTTGGTGCGTGATACTCTGCTCAAGCATTTGCGCTTGACGGAGGAAGATCTCTACTTGATCGATGGTCCCCTCAACCCAGCCCGCTTGATGGCGCTTTATGAGGGCGATCATTCGCCGGAACTGCGCGACCCGCCCTTTGTTGCTCCGCCGGCCAAAGCTCTCCGCGAACGACCCGACCTTTTCGCCGCAATCCGCGAGCGCGACATACTGCTGCACCATCCCTATGAGAATTTCAGCAGCGTGGTGGATTTCCTGGACCTGGCGGCTTCCGACCCGGACGTATTGGCCATTAAACAAACCCTCTACCGCACCGGTGGCGATCCGCGTATCATTGGCGCCCTGGAGAACGCAGTGAAAAATGGCAAGCAAGTGACCGCAGTGGTGGAATTGCGCGCCCGGTTCGACGAAGCTAACAATATTTCGTGGGCTCGCCAACTCGAGGAAGCGGGCGTCCACGTCGTTTATGGCTTGGTGGGCTACAAAATCCACGCCAAAGCCAGCCTCGTCGTCCGGCGTGAAGGCCATAAGATCTGCCGTTACGTCCACCTCGCCACCGGAAACTACAATCCCACCACAGCCAGAGTCTATACCGACCTAGGATTGCTAACGTGCCGGCCTGATTTTGGAGAGGATGCGACCAATCTCTTCAACCTGCTCACGGGCATCTGCCAGTTTCAAGGCATGCGCAAACTGATCGTCGCCCCTTATGACCTGCACGACCGCTTGCTCAGCCTGATTGAGCGGGAGAGCGAAAACGCCCGGCGCGGTTTGCCGGCGCGCATCGTCGCCAAAATCAATTCGCTGGCCGATCGCCTCACGATCGAGGCGCTCTACAGCGCTTCCCAGGCGGGTGTCCAGATTGATCTCCTGGTGCGCGGAATCTGCTCGCTCCGCCCTGGCATCAAAGGATTGAGCGACAACATTCGCGTCCGCAGCATCGTTGACCGTTTTCTCGAGCACTCCCGCGTTTATTACTTCGAGAACGCCTGCCAACCCCAAGTCTTCCTGGCCAGCGCCGATTGGCTGCCCCGCAATTTTTTCCGCCGGATCGAGCTGGCCTTCCCGATTGAGGACGGCAACCTGCGGGAACGCGTCATGCGCGAAATCCTGGCCATCTCGCTGGAAGACAATGTTAAAGCTCGCTCGCTGCAACCTGACGGTTCTTACCGCCGGCCGGTCTTGGCGAAAGGAGAGGAACCGTGCCGCAGCCAGGACAAGTTCATGGCCGCGGCGCAAAACGAGTTCGCGCCCGGCCGACCGACAGACGGCAACACCCGCTTCCCGCAAGTACGCTTGGCGCCCTCTCCCTTCCCCCGGACGCGAGCGACCTCCCCGGCGTGAACGAGCAACGGAGCTGAAATCCTTAAGCACGGGCAACCGCTATGGATAGTCCATTAAACGCTACGAAGGCCGCACTGACCGGCAATGGACCTTACCGCTCCGAGCGCAAGCCCATCCGTAGCGATCTGCCGGCCGGCGCCCTTAGGCAGTTGGAGAAGTCACTAAAAAAGCAATGGAAGCGCTACCGCAAACAACTCAAGAGCTGCCAAGGTCAGTCTTCCGAAAAGGCCATTCATGACTCGCGGGTCGAAGCCCGGCGCCTGATCTCGATTCTCGAGTTGCTCGCCGGTTTTATGGCTCCCGACCGCGTTAAAAAAGTCGAGCGAGAGCTCAAGCGGCACCTCGACAGATTCGACGACTTGCGGGACACCCAAGTCCAATTGTCGATCGTCGGCAAACTGCAAAAGAGCTTTCCCGCCGCGCGCTCCTTCCATGCTTACCTGCTCAAGCGTGAGGGGCGCTTCGCCCGCCAGACTCGCAAGCGGATTAAAGACATTAAAACACGCCGTTTGGCAAAACTCGTTAGCACCTGCCGAGCCGAGGTGGAACACGAGCAGCGGGAGTGTTCCCCACAACGGGCCAGCGAGCTGCTGCTCCGCTCGGTGAACCGCGCCTTTTCGCGTACCGTTTACTTGGCTTCACGCATCGACCCACACGACACGAAGACCATCCATTGCACACGGGTGGCTTTTAAGCGGTACCGTTACATGGTCGAAGCGCTGGCGGACTACTTGCCGGGCGTGGATGAACGCTTGCTGGAAAGGCTGCACGACTACCAAAGCCTGATGGGTGACATTCAGGATTCCGAGGTGCTGCGCCTAACGCTGGACAAGTTTCTGGGCAAAAAAAACGTGAGGGCTGCCACCGTGCGGGAGTTTCGCGAGGAGTTGCTGCGACGCCGCCTATGGCTAATCCGCAAGTATCTTGAGGCGGCTGGAGAGTTGCTGGACTTCTGGCCTTTGATCGGCGCGCACGTGAACGCGGCAAACGCCTCCCGTCCGGCATTGGCGCGCCTGCGCAGGCTTGCAAGGCACCTGCGGCAACGCCAAACCCCGCAGCCCCGCCGTGGCCGAAGTCCACGAAACCTCAAATAAAAACCACATGAACCTTTACCTGTTGCGCCATGGACTGGCCGTCGAGCAAGGCACTCCCGGTTATTCAAAGGATGCCGAGCGCCCCCTCCTGCCGAAAGGCGAACGCAAAATCTGGCGCATCGCCGAAGCCATGGAGGCGCTTGAACTCAAGTTCGATTTGATCCTCTCCAGCCCCTATGTCCGCGCTCGCCAGACGGCCGAGATCGTGGCCGAGGCGTTCAATGCCCGCAAAAGAATTCGATTCAGCGACAGTCTGACCCCAGGCGGCAACCTGAATGAGCTTATCAACCAGCTCAAGCAGGTTAGTCCCGCACCCAAAAGCGTCCTTTTGGTAGGGCACGAGCCCTTCCTGAGCCAGTTGATCTCGCTGCTGGTCTCTGGCGAACAGGAAGCCCGGATTACGATGAAAAAAGGCGGCCTATGCCGACTCGAGGCGGAGTCGCTCGAACCTGGGCGTTGCGCCACCTTGATTTGGCTGCTAACTCCCAAACAGATGGCCCTAATGGTTGGCCCGTGAGCCAGGGAGCACGTGGCCGGGGTTTGTCGGCTCTCCTCCTGGCGCAACTCGGCGCGTCCTGGCCTTCCAGGTCTTGCCCGGTTGCGTGCAGGAGATCGGGAGATGAGAGGATGATTCGTCTTTAGTCTCTGTAACGTCGTGCTATGTTTCACGCGTGAGCAGCCTCCTCATCGGATTCCTCGGGGCACTGATGGCCAGCAACCAGCCGGCGGCCCTCAGTAATCTCCTCGTGCAGTCGTCCGGCATCTCCATTCCCGTACCGAATCCTAACGACTCCGTCGAGAAGGAATACCAAAAGCTCCTGGCTGATGACGATGATGCTCAGGCCGAAGTGGATAAATGGATTAAGGAAAACCAGGAGTTCGCCGCCAAAGGCGCCGGACTGCCGCCTCAGCAACTCAAGCGGCGCATCCTCGACCGCTTTGAGCCGGTGCGCCAGGCTTACGAGGATTTCCTCAAACGCCATCCCGACCACGCCCGTGCTCACATCGCCTACGGCAGCTTCCTGGGGGACCTGTTGGACGACGAGGGCATGCAGCAGCAATGGGAAAAGGCACTCGAGCTGGATCCCAAGAATCCGGCAATCTATGACGACTTGGCAGGCATTTACGCTCACACTGGCCCGGTGAAGAAGGCGTTCGAGTTTTACGCGAAGGCTGCCGAGCTCAACCCGCGCGAGCCGCTCTATTACCGGAACTGGGCCACCGTCGTTTACCTTTTTCGCACCGACGCCAAGGAGTATTACAACCTCACCGAGCAAGAGGTCTTTGACAAAGCCATGAAGCTCTACGGCCAGGCTATGAAACTGGCGCCGGATGATTTCCTGCTGGCGTCCGACGTCGCCGAGAGTTACTACGGCATCAAACCCATGCGCCTTTACGATGCCCTCAATGCTTGGACCAACGCCCTGCACCTGGCGCGCGATGATGTCGAGCGGGAGGGCGTTAACCTCCACCTGGCCCGCGTCAAGCTCCATGCGGGTCTTCTGACTGAAGCCCGCGCCCACCTGGAATCTGTCACCAATGAAATGTACACCGTCCTGAAGAACCGCCTTGCGCGCAACCTCATTGAAGCGGAAGCGGCTGCTGCCACCAACCACGCGGCCACGACTCCTGTGCCCGCGCCGGCCAAACCGGATACGCCGGAATCCTCCCCCGGCAAACTCACTTCACCCTAGCTGCCCGGAGGTTCGCAAGGGGCGCCCAAACTTGAAGAGCAGGTGGCGACCGCCTGCCGGCCGAAGACCTTCAGGAAAAGCCAGGATTTCCCAGGACAGATAAATAGCTTGACAAGTCATTTCGGAGGGCATCCGGTGTTGGCTGCGTTGCCGCGGAATTTCGGCCAGGACGTTCGGGCCAGCGGCACGGTGTTTTTGAGGGCAATGAAGTTCTCCCCGGACAGGGTGTAAATGACGCCGGTCGGACCCACCGCTGGAGTGGCACCCCCGTAGTAATCGAGCTCGATAATCCATCTCGGCTGCCGGTCTTTGTCCATAAGCACCATTATCCCACCGAGGAAGCCAATCGAGCCGTCGGCGAAGGCCAGTGGAGAGTTCCGCGCGCCGTCGGGCCGCTCCTCTTTCTTTTCGCCTTGCGCCGAGATCGTCCAAAGGCGGTCGTTAACCCCTACAAAAATGTTGCCATCTGCTCCGAGCACCGGCGAGGAGTCGGTGATGCCGCCGGTGCGCAGGCGCCAGCGCAGGCTGCCGTCCAGGTTCAGCGCGTAGCAAAAGCCGTCCACCGAGGTGAAATAAACGCAATCCGTGCCCAAGGCCGGCGAGGAGATGATGGGGCCGCCCGTGGCAAAATTCCAGCGCTTCTGCCCGCCGGGTGTCAGGGCATAAAAACTTTTGTCATGCGAGCCAAAGTAAATCGTGCCGTCGCTGCCGATCGCGGCCGAAGAAACGATTTCGCCGGCCGTGGGGAACTGCCATTTTTTCGAGCCATCCAGGTTAAGGGCATAAAAATTTTTGTCCCAGGAGCCGAAGTAAACGACGCCGTTTGTGTCCAGCGCGGGGGAAGCATCCACCCAGGCGCCGGTCGGGAACTGCCAGAGTTTCCGGCCTCGGGCGCTGACCGCATAAAACTTGTTGTCGCGGCTGCCGACATAGACGGTGCTGTCCGGCCCCACGGCGGGCGAGGACCTGATTTCCAGGCCGGTGTAGAAGAGCCATTTGCGGGAACCATCCGGATTAATGGCCCAGAGCGTGCCGTCCCAAGCGCCGAAGTAGATTGTGCCATCGGGGCCAAGGGCGGGCGACGAATCCGAGTGAGTGCCGATCTTGACCGACCAAAGGTTGGTGGGGCCGTTTTGAGCGCGAGAAGAGGCCGGGACGGCCAGCACCGCCAGGCCCAGCCAGAGGCGGGCCCCTTCGCGCAGCAGCAGGCCTGGAGCGCGAAATCCCCAAAAACTCCGTTTCAATAACGGCCACAGAATCATGAGCGACAAAATCAAAAATGGGCCTGAGCTTTACCACAAGCCCACCGGTTCCGCCAGCCGCATGATCGGCCCGCGGGCAACCTGCTTCGAAGGTCGGGGGTTTCGAGGCGTCGTTCTGGGGCGGGCTGCTGCGGGTCATCGACCCGCGCGCCGTAATCGCTCACCCTGCAAAGAGTGGGCGCTTACTTGGATTTCAGCACTGACTCGTAGATCTTGGCGAGTTGTTTCGCGACCTCCACCCAGTTCAGAGGACGGGATGGCACCGGCAGGCTGGGAGCCGCGTCGTAAAAGGAGCGCAGCGCGGCGGCCGTCCGCGCGGTCGAATTCGTCAGCGGGCAATAGCGTGCCTTTTCTGCGAACACGGTGCGAGCCCACGGCAAATCGGTGAGCAGCAAGGGGCATTGGCAGGCCGCGGCCTCCAGGGCGGCGAGGCTAAGGCTCTCCCATTGGCTCAACAGGACGAAGCCGCGCGACTGGCGGTACACCTGGGCCAGTTTGGCCCGGTCCTGAAGCGGGTAAGCCCCCGGGCCCTCGTAACGGAGCAAACGCGGATGCTCCTTGGCCAACTCGAAGAAGCGCAGCGCATAAGGGTCCGAGGGACGATAAGGCTTGCCGACGACCCAAAGCGGAGTCTTGGCCTGGACGGCAGCCTCAGCCAGTTCGACAACGCGCTTTACCGGCGCAATCGTTGCAGTGCAGACCAGCCACGGGCCGCGCTCGACAGGCTGGCTGTTGAGGAATTCCTCTTCGACGCCGTTGGTAAGGGAGTGAACCTTCTCGGGCGGGACATCGAACAGCCAGGCCAGCACTTGGGCTTCCCAGGGCGTGGACACCACACAGGCATCCGCCAAGAGGTAGGTTTCCCAATTGAAGTTCACCAGCAGGCGCCGCGGGATTGTCCTGAGAGCCACCCGCCGCACCAACCCCTCGAAGCGCAGGCGCGCCGGGGAACGCACTCCCTGGCCGCCCAGCAGCTCGCTGATGACCACCTTCAGTCCCTTTTCTTGGGCGAACTGGACCAAGTGCGCAGGCAACCGCCCAAAATGGTGGAAAATATCACCCGTTTGCCGGGCGTCCCACCACCGGACGGGCTCGACGCTGACCCCAATTGTTTCCAGGGCGGCTTGGGTCTGTTCGATTTGGATTTGCTGGCCGCCGTGGGTCAGCATCGAGGGGTTATAGCAGCTTAGGATGACCTTCATTGGGCGAGCGTCACGGCGCAACGGGTCTGGGGCCTAATCTGGCCGGCACTCCCCGCACATCCTTTACCGCGACCAGGCTGAACGCTCGATAAGGGTTCTTTTGAATCCTCATGAGCCAGGCCAGCACCAGATCGCAGGTGGTAACTCCGGGGAAGTCGTAACGAAACCTCGAAGCATAGCCCCGAAGCACCTTTGTGCCGAGGGCACCATACACTCGGTAGGCCAAACCCTCGAAATCGTGAGGGAACCAGCCGGAGAGATGGCGTTGGAATTCGTTGCCGTACTCCGGTCCTTGCTCCAGAAAGCCGCTGGGCGTATGGACGACCAGGTACTTGGAAGTGAGTCGCTCGCACCGCTCCAACAGCTCGTACCCCTGGCGCTTCGGAACGTGCTCAATGACATCGAACAGTGTAACCAAATCAAAGAGCCGGCCGCCGGCGCGTTCAATGATGACCTCAGGGCTGGTGTCCAAAATATTCGCCAGCGCATAGTCGTCGTGCATGTCCAACCGGCGGGCCTCAGCAATGGCTGCTTCAAACACGTCCAACCCCACGGTGCGAATCCTGGGCCGGAACTGCGTGAGGACCGAACTGGAACCACAGCCGATATCCAGGGCCGTGCGGCAGTCGCCATGCTGAATGATTTGCCGCACATGCTCGGCGATGCTGCGTGGGCCGATGAGCCGATCAAGAGCCCAGTATGCCCGACCCATTACCCCCATGGGGGCCGCGGGTCTCGTTCGGCGATCGCCTCCCGGGCTGCCTACATCTTTCATTCAATCCGGCTTAGAGCAGCTAGTTTCCGATCCCCTGGTTCAGGCTTGGTCTTGCGGAGGATTTGCAATGAGTAGTGCTCACGTTGCTCCTTGTTGGCGATCTCCGCAAGGACGATTTTTCGTCCGATCCAGGGCAGGCGGTACAGGCCGCTGAAATCCTGGGTGTCTCCAAAGGGACCCGCGACCAGCGTCCATTGCCCACCGAAATAGTTTGTGAGGAAGGCGGCGCGCTCCGGGCGGATGACCAGCACATTGATCGATCTCCTTTCTTCCGGCGTAAAGTCGTGTCCGCCGGCCAGCGGGTAGAGGGTCGCCGAGTAGTTCACATCATAAACCGTTCCGGCGACTTTTTTGGTTTCGAAGAAGCCCGCGTGGTCACAAAGGACCGTATCGCTGGGACCGACGGCGGCCGCGATGGTGTTTTGGATTTCCGCCCGAGGACGGACGTGGCCGCAGGCTGCCGCCATCGCGAGGCGCAACGGCAAGCCCCGGACCAGCACTGCCGCAAGGGCCAAACTACACCCGAAGCGCAGCCACCGTGGCCATCGGTCGGGGGATGGACCCCCGGCGGCCAAGGCAGACCATCCCGCGAAGAAGGCAAGGGCCGCGGGTAGAAAGCCAGTATAGCAATACCAAAACATGTAGTGTCCAACGAGGCTGAAGACCGTCGGCGTGCCAAAAATCAGGACTAGGCAGTACGCAAGCAGGCGCCGGGCGTCGGTTTTGAGGACGGTCCGGCCTAAGAACAGCAGGAGGAGCAGCACGACGGTGAGTAGTGAGGTGCCGAAGTTGTTGTACGCCGAAGTGCGCACACAGTTTGCCAATGTCGCGAAGATCCGCTCCTGCACACTCGGTACGTGACCGCCATGGACCACGTGTTTCCCCAAAATTCCTACGACCATAGGCAGGAAATACGATAGAACTCCTTTTCTGGATAAAAACCATAACATCGAGGCCAGTCCCCCAACCATTCCAACGGCGAGCGCAAGGAGGTCGCGGAGATTCGTCCGACCCAGGACCAGCCAGGCCACGGCACAGGCGAATCCGGCGTAAAGGGCCACTTGGAGACCGATCCATACCGTCACAGCGGATAGCATGCTTAAACACATCAGGCGGAGGGGGCGGCTAGAAATCTGGAAGGCCAGCAGCAGAAACAGCAAACAGACCAGGCCGAGCATGTCAGGACGCGAGTTGCGATAAACGAGACTCATCCCTGATGCCAGATTCGCGGTGATAACCAGCCAGAGGCGGGAACTGGGGAGGGTTACCAGCCTAAAGCGCCAGCTAACCACCCACACGAGGAAAGCGGCGATGGCCTCCAGCGTGTAATTCAAGGAACGGACGGCGAGAAGGCTTGTCCCCACGACCTTCAGCCAGGGCACCTGAATGAGCAGATACAGGGGACAGTTGACGGCCGGAAAAGTGCCCCCGGGCTGAAGCTGCCAGGTCGTTGTGGTGAGGGAGCCGTGCAGCACGTAGTTCACGGGGGGTTCGGAAAACCACACCTCATCGCACCATACATTTGGGTAGTAGGCGCACGTTGCCAAGTTGAACGCCAGAAAGCCCGCCAGCAGGAGGAGCACGGCCAGCCATTCCGAGCGGGCAGGTCGGCAGACGCTTGAAGGCGCCGCGGGGGCGCCGGGCAAGTGAGGGGCGCGCTCAGCTAAGGTCACCATGCCGGAAAGCCCCGAGCGGGAGGGGAGACCCCCTGTGCCTCTTGCGCCACAACGTCTTACGCATGCGCCGATTAAATCAAAGCGCCGCCGTCCCGTCAACTGACCGAAGAGGAAAACGAGAATGGAACCACGGAAGACACGGAATACACGGAAAGGGAATGGGACCGCTGGTTTTAACCGCAGATTACGCGGATGGACGCAGATAAAAGGCTAAGATCCGATGATGTCGTGGGTCAGTTCCTTGTGGGGGTAGTCTTCCATAAGATTGATCGCAAATTACGCCAATGGACGCAGACGGAAAGATTTAAATATCTGCGTAAATCTGCGCTATCCGCGGTCAATACTCCCTCATTTGCGGCCACCTGTGGCTAGGCCAGAGGGGAGATCCGTCCTGCTTCTTGCGCCAGAACGTCCTACGCATGCGCAGATTAAATCAAAGCGCCGCCGTCCCGTCAACTGACCGACCAACAAAAGGAGAAGGTAACCACGGAATACACGGATCACCAGGAAAGGGAAATAGGTTCCGTGTATTCCGTGGTTTATCATGTTTTCCTCTCGGCTCCTGCCCAAACGCGCCAGAGGGCCGAGGCAGCGCGGAGAAAACCGGGCCCAAACACGCGAGCAAAGGCGCGAAACACCCAGCGCTGAAAGCCCGGCGATTCAGAGCGCAACACCAAGCCGTGGTTGTAACGCAACAGGAGAGGCGACCAGCCGGCTCCGAATTTGAGGATGTAACGCAAGGAGATGTCAGAAGCGCGCTGGGCGGCGGCTCGATCAAACTGAACGTTCACCCCTCTCGGGCGCAGGAGGGCCAGGTTCTTCTTGCACTGCATGTTGACCAGGGCCAAGAACTTGCCATTGCGCTCAATTCGCGTCGTCCCCCTCCCCGCCGCCTCATGCGACCGAGCATTGCCCACCACGCGATCGGTCCGGGCCGCGCCGTAGAAGAGCGTCAGCTTCACCCACATGTCCCAGTCACCGGTGAAAAGCGAGGTTTTGCGGAACCCGCCCAGCGCCTTGGCATAGTCGGCGCGGAACAGTATGCTGGGAAAAATGAGAGGATTCATCTTGGCCACGGCGACGACTTCAGTCGCCTGGCATCGAAGTTCGGGCGGCGGAACGCGCGCCAGCAGGATCTCACCGGCGGCGTTGCGCACATTATAATCGCCATAATAAAGCCCCTTGCCTGGGATCTTGTCCGCCAACTCGATCATGGCCTCGACGAAGCACGGCTCCAGAAAATCATCGTCGTGGCAGATGCATAACCAAGCAGTACGGCAAAGGTCGATGCAGGCATTCCAGTTATCGAACAAACCCCGGCGTTGAGCGTTTCGGTGGTAGGTCACTCGCGAGCCGAATTTGCCAAGTACGAACGCCTGGAGGCTCGGGTCGGGGCCGCAATCTTCAACCACCATCACCCGCACCGGCGCCGTTTGTCCAAGCGCGGCGGCCACGGCTTGCTCGATATAGGCGCGGCGGTCATAAACGGTAATCGCGATGGTGATCTCGTCTGGTCGCATCTGTGCCTTTTAACCGCAGATTACGCGGATGGACGCAGATAAGAGGCTAACATCCTTCTGCGGGGCCATCGACCGCCCCAGTGCGCACCACATTTCGATCTCAATTCCTTGTGGGGGTAGTATTGCATAAGATTGATCGCAAATTACGCCAATGGACGCAGACGGAAAGACCTAAATATCTGCGTACATCTGCGTTATCTGCGGTCAATACTTCCTGAACCTGTGGTTAGGCACCGACGGGCTGGCGGGCGCCCACGAAACGCTGCGGGGTCACCGCCATCACGGGTTGGGGCACCGTCACTGGTTTTCGCGCCTCTCCGCCGTTCAGGCTCACGCTCACCCCCAACAATCCCAGAAGAGCTGGCAAGTCTCCGTGGATCCCGCCAACTACGAAAAGGAACATGGCGAGTTTGGCAATAAAGTAAGCCAGCAGGAACCGGTTCATCGTCCGGAAGGCGGGGTTGCCGTACCGATAATTCCTATAAAGCACCCGCAGCCCGGCGCACACCAGCCACAGGAACCCGATTACGCCCCAAATCCCAAACTGAATAATCAACGACAGCGGGCCGCTGTGATAATCGCCCGACAACTCGGAAGCCTCGATGTCTTCGTTGGGCCGGATCATGGCGAGGTCGGCCATATTGATGCCCAAACCCTTGCCCAACCAAAGGTATTTCGGGATTTCTGGCAAGAGCTCCTGCCACATCCCGATGCGCCATCCGCTCGTGGCCTCCGCCGATTCCCTGGCCAGAGGGTCCACGTCGATGGGTAGGACGCTGAGAGCGCGCTGGACACTGAACGGGAGCCGATTCGCGAACGGCAACGCTAGGCCAGCCCCAAGAGTGAATACGATGACAAAAACCGGCATTAGGCGGCTGCGCAACAAGCCTTCGAAGTAAAAGAGCGCCGCGAAGGTCAGGCCGTAGAGGAGCAACAGCGATCGGAATCCGCCCAACATACCCATAAAAGCGAATCCGACAAAGAGCAGGAAACGCCAAGCATAGCGCCAGGAAAAGATCTCCGCGATCGGGTAACGGGCCAACATGACGCAGAACATGGCCCGGCTCACCTCGGGAAAACCCGTGAGGCGCCCGAAGAACGCGTCCACCACACCCGTGCCGAGCATGGACCTCAAAGTTTTGCTTTGGACCGGAAAGACCAGGGCCAGATAGTAGAAGCCTTGGCCGAGCACGGCCACCAACTCGCCAATCGCCTGCGTGGCCAGACCCAGGAAGAACAGGGCGATATAGAACCATTCCT
>Ga0209517_10004389_pt1 | contig 18564 bp, 16 predicted proteins | sample PeaSoiMetSII2010_FD_187695 | JGI IMG/M metagenome (GOLD analysis project Ga0209517, IMG submission 187695) | Peat soil microbial communities from Weissenstadt, Germany - SII-2010 (SPAdes) (version 2) | ecosystem: Environmental > Terrestrial > Soil > Wetlands > Peat | place: Germany...
ATGCAAAGAAAAACTACCGAACCCGCGGATCTCGATGCGCTCACCCGTTGCCAGCGCATCGCTCATGATTTCCAGCAACTGTTTGACGGCGAGTTCGACATCTTTCGCCGGCAGGTGCTTTTGTTTGGCCGAAATGATCTCAATGAGTTCCGATTTCGTCATTATCGATCCGTGGACATCGCTAGGCATACTTAAGAGCGCGTGCGCGGCAAGCCTGTTCGGACCGCCGCGCATGCCTTTAGTCCCTCAATCCTGACCCGAGATCTGCTCTTTTAGGAGATCTCCCAGACTGGTTCCGGTTGGTGAGTCGGTTCGATAATTCTGCATCGCTTCCTGCTCCTCGTGGATGTCCTTCGCCTTGATCGACAGGGATATGCTCCTACCCTTGCGGTCCACCCCGGTGAACTTAGCTTCGACTTCCTCGCCCACCTTCAACAACAAGCGAGCGTCCTCGACACGATCCCGCGAGAGTTCGGATGCCCGCAACTGGCCATCGACGCCATTGCCCAAATCGATGATGGCGCCCTTTGCATCCACTTCACGAACGACGCCGGTGACGATGCTCCCTTTCGGATGCTCCGCGATGTACGCCGAGAAGGGATCCTTCGCGAGCTGCTTGATCCCCAGGCTGATGCGTTCGCGCTCCGGATCGATCGACAGCACCATGGCATCGACCTGTTGAGCCTTCTGGTAGCTGCGGACCGCTTCCTCGCCCGGCATGTCCCACGAAATGTCGGACAGATGAACCAAGCCGTCGATGCCGCCGGCGAGACCGATGAAAATACCGAAATCGGTGATCGACTTGATCTGGCCGCTGACCTTGTCGCCGCGGTTGTAGTTCTCGGCGAACTCCTTCCACGGGTTGGTCTTGCACTGTTTCACGCCGAGGCTGATGCGCCGCCGCTCCTCGTCGATGTCGAGCACCATGACCTCGACTTCCTGACCGACGTGCACGACTTTGGCAGGATTGACGTTCTTGTTGGTCCAATCCATTTCCGACACGTGCACCAAGCCCTCGACGCCTTCTTCGATTTCCACGAAGCAGCCGTAGTCGGCGATATTGGTGACTTTACCGAACAGCCGCGTATTGGCCGGATAGCGCCGCGCAATGTTTTGCCACGGGTCCGCGCCGAGCTGTTTCAAGCCCAACGAGACGCGTTGCCGTTCGCGATCGAACTTGAGAATGCGAACGTCGATCTCTTCGCCGACCTTGACCACTTCCGAGGGATGCTTGACTCGCTTCCATGCCATATCGGTGATGTGCAGCAATCCGTCGATGCCGCCCAAATCGACGAATGCGCCGTAATCCGTGAGGTTCTTGACGACCCCCTTGACGGCTGCGCCCTCTTGGAGGTTGTCGAGTAGAGCGGAACGCTCGGCGCTGTACTCCTGCTCGACTACCGCACGTCGCGACACGACGACGTTGTTGCGTTTCTGATCGAGCTTGATGACCTTGAATTCGAGCGGCTTGTTTTCAAGGTACGATGGATCGCGCACCGGACGCACGTCGACCAAAGAGCCCGGCAGGAACGCGCGGACGTTGTCGATCTCGACCGTGAAACCGCCTTTGACGCGACCGGTGATGATGCCGATGACGATCTCTTGCTTTTCGAACGCGGTCTCGAGACGCGTCCAGGTTCTGGCGCGTTTGGCTTTTTCGCGGGATAGGCGGGTCTCGCCCGAGCCATCCTCGACGCTGTCCAAGGCCACCTCGACGGTCTCGCCGACGGCAACCTCGATCTCCCCCTTTTCATTCTTGAATTGATCCGCCGGAATGACGGCTTCGGACTTCAATCCAACATTGACGATGACGTAGTCCTGGCCGACTTCGACGATCAATCCGTTGAGGATGGTGCCAGGACGAATACGCTGGCTCGCGATGCTTTGTTCGAACAGTTCCGCAAAACTTTCAGTCATGTTTTCTCTTAAACTTTTGGCCCTAGCACGGATCCCGTGTGCTTTAAGGGGTTACCGAAAAACAGCGGCGATCATTCCTTGCGCCGCAACCTTTACCGCAAAATCTAAATCGAGACACGCTCACGAACGATCCTTAAGACGCGTTCGACCACTGCATCGACGGACATACCGGTTGAATCCAGCAAGACAGCATCTTCGCTTGCGACAAGAGGCGACGCGACGCGCGTAATGTCGCGCTGATCACGCTCTGCTATCTCCTTCGAAAGGGCGGCAAGGGTAGCAGCAACCCCCTTTTCTTTCAACTGCTTATAGCGCCTCGCCGCCCGCTCATCCGCGCTGGCCGTGAGAAAAATCTTCACCCGGGCGTCCGGGAATACCACCGTGCCCATATCGCGCCCATCCGCCACCAAACCGGGGGCCACGGCAAAGCGCCGCTGGCGCTCCAAGAGCGCGGCACGCACGGCCGGCAGCGCAGCGACTTTCGAGGCGTCGTTGCCCGCAGACTCGGTGCGAATGTCGTATGTGACGTCCTGGCCCCCCAGCCAGACGATTTCCCCGCCGGCCGGTGTGGATCCAAACCGAATGTCCAAGTGTCGGGCCAGCTGGGCCAATCCCACAGCGTCGTCCAGGTCGATTCCCGACCGCCGCCCGGCCAGCGCGACCAACCGGTACAGTGCACCGCTATCGAGCAGACCCCAGCCCAAGGTTTTTGCTGCAACGCGGCTAACGGTGCCCTTGCCAGACCCCGAAGGGCCATCGATGGTGATGACGGGCACGCCCTGCATATGCGCCGCTAGTTCTCCGACTCGGTGACGTCCAGGCCGACGCTTCGCGCCAGGCCGACGAAACCGGGAAATGACGTGGCCACATTTGCCACATCGTGAATAAGAATCGGCTTGGCGGCCCGCAGACTAGCGACAGTGAAGGACATCGCCACTCGATGATCGCCGTGGCTGTCGACCCGCCCGCCGCCCAAGGCGCTGGCATCGGGGCGACCCTCGATACGCATGCCGTCGGGTAAGACGTCGTGCGCGACACCGAGGGTCCGAAGCCCGGCGCTCATTGCCGCGATTCGGTCGCTTTCCTTGACTCGCAACTCCTCCGCGCCCGTGATTACGGTCTCACCTCGCGCGCAGGCCGCCGCTATGAACAGAACCGGAAACTCGTCGATGGCGAGCGGAACCAACGACTTCGGCACTTCCACGCCTTTGAGAGCGGATGCGCGTACCCGCAAATCCGCCACGGGCTCGGCGCCGCTTTCACGCGCATGGGTAACTTCGATGTCGCCGCCCATGCTGCGCAGTATGCCGAGCAATCCAGTACGCGTCGGATTCAATCCGACGTTTTCGATCACCAACCCGTCGCTGCCGGCGCCCAACAGTCCCGCCACGATGAAAAACGCCGCCGACGAGAAATCCCCCGGTACGTTCAGACGCTGACTGGTCAGCCGCTGAGGCGGAGACAGCGTGGTGCGCAGCCCAACCGTCGTCAACTGCACGCCGCAACTCAACAGCATTCGTTCGCTGTGATCGCGGCAAATCGCCGGAGAGGTCACACTGGTGTCGCCGTCCGCATACAGCGCCGCGAGCAGGATGGCCGATTTTACCTGGGCACTCGGCACCGGCATGGTGTAGTCGATGCCCCTGAGTCGTCGTGCCCCGCTGATTTCCACCGGCGGCTTGCCATCATGGGTTCGCACGTCGGCACCCATCTCCCGCAATGGTTTGGCGACGCGCTCCATGGGCCGCTTCATCAGAGACGCATCGCCGATCAAGGTCGACGGGAACCGTTGTGCGGCAAGCAGGCCGGTGAACAAGCGCATGGCCGTCCCGGCGTTTCCCATGTCCAGCGCGCGCCGGGCTCCTTTGAGGCCATGCAACCCAGAACCATGGATGATCACATGAGTGGCGCTCGGTTGCTCGATGCGCACACCCAAGGCGCGCATCGCGTGCAACGTCGCCAGGCAATCTTCGCCCGCCAGAAAACCCGTAACTTCGCTGGTGCCGTCGGCGAGTCCCGACAGCATTAGCGCGCGATGCGATATGGACTTATCCCCCGGGACGCTGATGGTGCCGGACACGTGGAGCGTTGGCCGCACCTCGAAATCGCGCATCAGAGCACCGCCCTCGGATAGGAACCTAGAATCTTGAACAGCGACGCCCGCTCCTCCAGGGCCGCGAGCGCTTTCGCCACCGATGAATCGCTTACGTGGCCCTCGATGTCGATGAAGAATACGTAGTCCCACTTGCGCTTGCGCGATGGCCGCGACTCGATGCGCGTCATGTTGACGCGGTGTTCCGACAGCGGCTGCAACAGCCTGAACAATGCTCCGGCGTCGTCGGTATCGCTCCCGGACACCAGGAGCGTCGTCCGATCGGCACCGCTCGGACTGAAGAGTTTGCGCCCCACGACCAGAAACCGCGTCGTATTGTCGGCACGATCCTCGATCTCGTTGGCGAGCAGCGTGAGGCCGTAGATTTCCGCCGCCGCCCGGCTGGCGATGGCAGCCGTTCCGCGCTCATCGCGCGCGCGGCGCGCCCCTTCCGCATTGCTCGCGACGGCCACTCTCTCGACGTCGGGCAGCTGGTCATCGAGCCATCCCCGGCATTGCGCCAATGCCTGCGGATGGGCGCAGACTCGCTTGATATCGGCGATACTGCCCATGCGGCCCATCAAGCAGTGATGAATGCGCAATTCCACTTCGCCGCAGATCTTGAGCGCCGAACTGAAGAACATGTCGAGCGTATGATTGACCGTGCCTTCGCTCGAGTTCTCGATGGGCACCACGCCGAAATCGGCGATCCCGCCCTCGACTTCATGAAATACTTCGTCGATTGCGGCCATTGGCAAAGCGCGTACGGACGATCCGAAATGCTTCAGTACGGCTGCTTGCGTGAAAGTCCCTTCGGGACCCAAAAAAGCGACTTTGAGCGGTTCCTGCTGGGCCAAGCATGCGGACATGATTTCGCGAAACAGCCGCGCGATTTCTTCGTTGCGCAGCGGTCCCTTGTTGCGTTTGAGCGCCTTGCGCAACACGTCCGCTTCGCGTTCCGGCCGATAGAAGTCGACCGCCTTGCCGGACTTGGTCTTGGAAATACCCACGAGCTGCGCAAGCTGCGCGCGCTCGTTGAGCAGAGCATGAATTCGGGCATCGACGGCATCGATGTTCTCTCGAATATGCGCAAGGTCGACCGCCGGTCCTGCCGGAGCCGATGCCGCGGTAACGTCCGCGGCACCGGGCCTTGCGGCGGCGGGAGCGGATCCGGCGATGGCGGGCGACCCAAGCGTGGCCGGGCGCGCTCGCACGGTCGTGCGCTTCTTTGCTTTGACTTTACGCCGAGCCATTCAATTTCCTCACGCGTGGCTGCGCTCGAACTCGCGCATGAAAGCAACCAGTGCATCGATTCCCGCGAGCGGCATGGCGTTATACAGGCTGGCTCGCATGCCGCCGAAGACACGATGGCCTTTCAGGTTCTGGAGGCCCGCTGCGGACGCCTGCTCGAGGAACAGCCCGTCGAGTTCCGGCTTGGCCAAGGTGAATGTGACGTTCATCCACGAGCGCGAATGCGCGGCCACCGAATTGCGATAAAACTGCGAGCCGTCGATTGCGGCGTACAGCGTCTGCGCCTTGATTCGGTTGCGCTCGCCCATGGCGGCGACGCCACCATTTCTCTTCAGCCACTTGAATACCAGCCCCGCCATGTACCAGGCGAAAGTCGGCGGAGTATTTAACATCGAATGATCGTGGGCCACTGCTTTGTAGTCGAACACCAACGGCGTATCGGTACGCGCTCGGCCTATGAGATCCTCTCTGACGATCACGACCGTGAGTCCCGACGGACCGATGTTCTTTTGCGCACCCGCATAGATGAGGCCGAACTTCGACACATCGATTGGCCGCGACAAGATGCTGGATGACATGTCGGCGACCAGCGGTATCCCGCGGGTCTGGGGGACGTAGCCGAATTCGACGCCGCTGATGGTCTCGTTCGGCGTGTAATGCACGTAAGCAGCATCGCCGCTGAGATTGAGTTCACTCTGAGGCGGCGCGCGCAGATACGGCTCACCGGCATCGGCGGCCACGTGCACCCTGCAATAGCGGCGCGCCTCGGTGATCGCCTTGTTGGACCAATGCCCGGTATTGACGTAATCGGTGGTCGAGTCGGCGGTCGTCAGATTCATCGGGACGATGGCGAACTGCGCCGTGGCCCCGCCTTGCAGGAACAGCACTTCGTAGTTTCGCGGTATGGCCATCAATTCGCGCAAGTCCGCCTCGGCCTGGGCGGCCACTTCCATGAATGCCTTGCCGCGGTGACTCACTTCCATGACGGACATTCCGCTCCGGTTCCAATCGAGCATTTCGCCCTGCGCCTGCTCCAAAACTTCGAGCGGCAGCACGGCCGGTCCGGGAGAGAAATTGAACACACGCATCAGGAGCTTAAGGGTCCGACGGGCCGTCAGTGGCCGCCGGATGGCCAGCCCCCGGCTCGCCGGCCGACTCATCCGCCCCCGGTACGGCATCGCTCGGTTCACCCGCGCCCGGCACGTCGTTTGAGGCTGGTTCGTCGGCGCCCGGCACATCGCCGCTGGCTGCGCCGTCGTCCGGCGTGTCGACACCGGTGGCGGGAACGCCCTCTACGATTCCGTCGATACGTTCCAAGCCCGACAATTGATCGCCCTCTTCCAGCCGGATCAACCGCACGCCTTGAGTATTTCGGCCGACGACCGAAATGTCCTTGACCGGGGTTCGCACCAATACGCCGGCCTGACTCATGAGCATGATCTCGTCGTCCAAGCCGACCTGCAGCGCGCCGATCATGCGTCCATTGCGATCGGTGACTTGCAATGCAATGACGCCTTGTCCGCCGCGCCCGTGCCTGGGGAAATCTTCCAGCGGCGTGAGCTTGCCGAATCCGTTCTCGGACGCCGTCAATATGTAGCCCTGCTCGGCCACGATCAAGGCATTCACCCGATGTTCGTCGCTGAGTTTGACGCCGCGCACGCCCGCCGCCTCGCGGCCCATGGCACGTACTTCGTCCTCGGCAAAACGGATCGCCTTGCCGCCCGTCGTGAACAGCAGGATGTCCTTGGTGCCGTCGGTGATGGCGACACCCACCAGCTTATCGCCGTCATCGAGCGCGACGGCGATGATGCCGCTCGCGCGCGGCCTCGAAAACAGGCCCAGCGGGGTCTTCTTCACCGTACCCAAGCTGGTAGCCATGAACACGAACTTGCCTTCATCGAAGTCCTTGATGGCCAGCATCGCGCTGATCCGTTCGCCTTCTTGGAGCGGCAGCAGGTTCACGATCGGCTTACCGCGCGCACCCCTGCTCGCCTGCGGCAACTGATACACCTTGAGCCAATACAGCTTGCCGTGATCCGAAAAGCACAACAGCGTGTCATGGGTATTGGCCACGAACAGCTTATCGACAAAATCCTCGTCCTTGACGCTCGTAGCTGCTTTGCCGCGCCCGCCGCGGCGCTGCGCCTGGTAATCGGAAACCGGCTGGGCCTTCGCGTAGCCGCCGTGGGACAGCGTCACCACCACATCCTCCGGCGTAATCAAGTCTTCAATGCTGAGATCTTCGTGATTGGTGATGATCTCGGTGCGCCGCTTGTCGGCAAACGTGTCGCGAATGTATTCGAGCTCTTTGCGGATCACGTCGAGCAAGCGCTCCGGCCGCGCGAGAATGTCGGAGAGGTCGCGAATCTGCACCAGGAGATCCTGGAACTCGGCGAGGATTTTTTCCTGCTCGAGGCCGGTCAACCGATTCAGGCGCATGTCCAAGATGGCCTGCGCCTGGGTCTCGGTGAGCCGATAGCCGCCTTCGACGATGCCCAACTCGGCGGTTTCGCCTTCGGGCCGCGTGCTGATGGCGCCGGCGCGCACCAGCATTTCCGGGACCGCGCCGGAAGCCCACGGCCTCGACATCAACGCAACTTTCGCTTCCGCCGGCGAGGGCGAGGCCTTGATCGCCGCAATGATCTCATCGATATTGGCGAGCGCGATCGCGAGCCCCTCCAAGATGTGGCCGCGTTCGCGCGCCTTGCGCAATTCATAGACGGTGCGGCGCGTGACGATTTCCCGGCGATGCCGCAGGAATGCGTCGAGCATTTCCTTGAGCGACAGCAGCCGCGGCTGCCCGTCGACCAGCGCAACCATGTTGATGCCGAACACGGTTTCCATCGTCGTCTGCGCAAACAGATTGTTGAGCAGGATCTCGGGTACTTCACCGCGCTTCAGTTCGATGACGACGCGCATGCCGTCCTTGTCGGATTCGTCGCGCAAGCCGTCCGCGGCGATGCCGTCGATGAGCTTGTCGCGGACCAGATCGGCGATGCGCTCGATCAGCTTCGCCTTGTTCACCTGGTACGGCAATTCGGTGATGATGATGGCTTGCCGGTCGCCTTTCCCCACATCCTCGAAATGAGTGCGCGCACGCACGTGCAGTCGCCCGCGGCCGGTCTTGTACGCGGCAACGATTTCCTGGGCGCCATTGATGAAGCCCGCCGTCGGGAAGTCAGGGCCGGGCACGATCTGCATCAACTCCGCGAGCGTGATCTCGGGATTCTCGATGAGCGCGATGCAGGCGGTCACGATTTCCGTCAGATTGTGCGGCGGTATATTGGTCGCCATGCCGACGGCGATGCCGGACGATCCATTGATGAGAAGATTGGGAATGCGGGTCGGCAACACCGCCGGCTCGCTCTCCGACTCGTCGTAATTCGGGATGAAATCGACCGTCTCTTTGTCGATATCCGCGAGCAGTTCCCCGGCGAGCTTCGACATGCGCACTTCGGTGTAGCGCATGGCCGCCGGCGGGTCGCCATCGACGGATCCGAAGTTACCCTGGCCGTCGACCAGCAAATAACGCATCGAAAACGGCTGCGCCATGCGCACGATGGCGTCGTACACCGACGCATCGCCGTGCGGATGGTATTTACCGATCACATCGCCGACGACACGCGCAGATTTTTTATAGGCACGGTTCCAATCGTTGCCCAATTCGCGCATCGCATACAGGACCCGCCGGTGCACCGGCTTCAGGCCGTCGCGGACATCGGGCAAGGCGCGTCCCACGATTACGCTCATGGCGTAATCCAAGTACGACTTCCGCATCTCGTCTTCGAGATTTACGGGCAATATTTCGCGAGCGATCTCGGCCATTTGCGAGAGTCCGGATTAGCCTTCGAGGCTCAATTTAAGCGGGTTTAAAGAAGGGGAGACATGGTCTCGACATCCAGCCATTCTAGCACACATCCATGCCGGTCTTAAGCCTCCGAGATTGAATAGCCGATATACTTAAAGGATGTCCGTCGTCCGCGCCGATTTAGCCCTCAGCTCCCGCTGGATTTTACCTATGACCTCGCCCGGAGAGGTGCTCGAAAATCACACCTTGCTAGTGCGCGACGGGCGCATTCTCGACGTGCTGCCCCGGACCGAAGCGGCGGAGCGCTATGCCGCGCCGGTGAACGTGGATCGTTCAGCGCATCTCGTGCTGCCGGGCCTGGTGAACGCGTATACGAAGATTGCGCCGGTGCCCGGTGGTGCGGCCCGCCCGGAGCGCCTGCACGACGCGGCGCAGTTGTGCGTCGCCGAAATGCTGAAGGCCGGGACGACGTGTTTTTGCGGCATGGGCTTTTCCCCCGACGAGTCGGCTCGGACGGCGGCGGAACAGGGAATGCGCGCACTCGTCGGCATACCCATTGCGGAGGCTGCCAGTCCCTGGGCAAACAGTCCCGGTGAGTACCTGACTCGCGCCTTGAGCTTCCGCGATGAGTACCGCGGACATCCGACCATTGCGACGGCCTTCGCGCCCCACTCACCGTCCACCATTGCCGACGCGACCTTTCGCCGCATTGCCACGCTGGCCGATGAACTCGACGCCGGCATTCTGATTGCACTCCACGAATCGCTCGCGGAAGTCGCGGAGTCCGTAACGCGGCACGGCGCTCGTCCCATCGAGCGCATGCATGCATTGGGGCTGCTGACACCGGCGTTGACCGCCGTGCAAATGGTGCAGGTGACTGCGGCGGACATCGCCCTCGCACAGCGCACCGGCATTGCCATCACCTTGTGTCCCGAGGCGAATTTCCTTTCCGGCAACGGAGCTGCGCCCGTGGCATCGTGGGCCGCGACGCGATTGCGCCTGGGTGTGGGTACCGGTGCCACTGAACCTGCCGGCACTCTGGACTTATGGAGCGAGCTTAGATTGCTGGCCCTGTTGTCGCGCGCGCCGGGCACCCCAGGGGCAGCGCTGAGCGCTTGGGATGCGCTCGCCGTCGCCACGCGCGGCGGCGCGGCCGTACTCGGCCTCGATGCGCAAATCGGCACGCTGGAGAGGGGAAAATGGGCGGATCTTTGTTGCGTCGATCTCCGCAACCCGGCAATGCAGCGGGCTGCGGGACACGCCGCGGTGACCCAACTGGCGTTCAACGGCGGCCGCGATATCGTCAGCGACGTCTGGGTGTCCGGTCGGCATCTACTCGATGGCGGCGCATTCACCCGCCTCGATTGGCCGGAACTCGCGGTCCGCGTGAGCTCCTGGCGCGAGCCATCGATACCTGACGAACCATCGATACTGGACGAGCCATCGATACTGGAGGATGACTTGTGAATACTACGGCTAGAAACGTTGATCCCGCAGAACTCGCCAAATTCGCCGCGCTCGCGCAGAGCTGGTGGGATCCGAACGGTCCGTCCAAAGCATTGCACGACTTGAATCCATTGCGTCTCCAGTACGTCGAGCGAGTCGCGGGCCTCGCCTCTGCCGGCCGCGCCTCTGCCGGCCGCGCCTCTGCCGGCCGCGCCCAAAAACAAGTGCTCGACGTGGGGTGCGGCGGCGGCATTCTATCGGAGTCGATGGCGCGCGCCGGCGCGCAGGTGTTGGGCATCGATCTGACGCAGGCTGTTCTCGATGTCGCAGACTTGCATGCATTGGAGGCGAAAATCGAAGTCACGTATCGAGCAGTTGCGGCCGAGGATCTGGCCTTGGAGCGACCCGCCGCGTTCGACGTGGTTACCTGCATGGAAATGCTCGAGCACGTGCCGGACCCCGCCGCGACCTTGACCGCGCTCGCAAAACTGGTGAAGCCCGACGGCGACATCATCGTCTCTACGTTGAATCGCACTCCGCGGGCCTTCGCTGTCGCCATCTTGGGCGCCGAATATGTCGCACGCTTGCTGCCGCGAGGAACTCACGACTATCTCAAATTCATCCGGCCATCGGAACTGGCGCGCTGGGGACGCGACGCTGGCCTCGACCTGAAGGACCTGACCGGCATCGCATACAACCCCTTGACCCGAGCATTTCGACTGTCGCCGGACACCCGCGTGAACTATCTCGCGCATTTTCGCGCGGCCGGCACAGGCAGAGCTGCTATAGGCGCGGCCGGCACAGGCAGCAGTGCCAACTGACATGTTATTGCCGCTGCGCGCGATCCTGTTCGATCTGGACGGCACACTGCTCGGCGAGCGCAAGCCGCACGCCACGCCGATGCTGTATGCCGCGAAACTGGCCCGTGTTGCCGCCGATGAGTGCGTGTACGTGGGCGATGCGGAGCGCGACATACAGGCCGCCCACGCCGCGGGAATGCCCGGGTTGGTCGCCACCTATGGTTACCTGCAGCCCGATGAAGATTGGCAGGCTTGGGGCGGGGATGGCGTGATTCAAAGTCCCGTCGACTTGCTTCCCTGGCTCGAGCACAGCGGACGCCTGTGACCAGCGACGACATATTATGGACCCTTGCGGCGAGCGTCGGCGCGGGCGCGGGCGTCGGCGCCCTGCTCGGCTCACTGGTGACGCTCTTACTGCGCGCCAAACGGGAGCAGGCGCTGCGCGTCGAGCTGGAAATCCTGCGAGCGCGCATCAAGACCGACGACACCGTGAGCGCGGAGCGCGAACAGGCGCTCACCCGGGCGCGCGAACAACTCCAGGGTGTGTTCGGCGAGCTTGCGCGGGACAGCCTGCAAAGCAATAGCGAAGTATTCCTGCAGTTGGCACGCGAACGCTTGACGCGTCAGCAACTCGACGCCTCCTCGGCTTTGAAGGAGCGGGAAATCGCGATCGAATCCTTGGTGCAGCCGATTCGCGAGGCACTGGCAAAAACCGAAACGCAGATCCTGAGCATCGAACGCGAGCGCATCGATGCCTTCGCCACGCTCAAATCGCAAATGGAGGTGCTCGCGAGCGGGCAAAGCCTCCTGTCCCGCGAGACCCGTAATCTGGTGACGGCGCTGCGCCGGCCCGAGGTCCGCGGCCAGTGGGGCGAGATCACGTTGAAGCGTCTGGTCGAACTATCGGGCATGACGGCTCATGTCGACTTCACCGAGCAACATCATCACATGACGGAATCCGGCGTGATTCGACCCGACATGATCGTGCACATGCCCGAGCAGCGCGACATCGTCGTCGACGTCAAGACTCCGCTGGAGGCCTATCTTGCGGCGGTCGAAGCGCCCGACGACGAGGAACGCGCGGCGCAACTGCGGCGCCACGCGCACATCGTCGGCGTGCGGGTTCGAGAATTATCGTCGAAGCAATATTGGTCGCAGTTCGAGCACAGTCCCGATTTCGTCGTGCTCTTTTTGCCCGGCGACCAATTTCTGGCGGCGGCGCTGCAGGAAAATCCCGGCCTCATGGACGAATCCCTGCGGCAGAACGTCATGCTCGCGACACCCACCAGTCTGATCGCTCTGTTGAAAGCAGTCGCCTATGGGTGGAAGCAGACGCTGCTGGCGGACAACGCGGCCGAGATTCGCCGGCTCGGCGAGGACGTGTACAAGCGTCTGGCGGTCTTTGGCGAACATCTCGGCAAGCTCGGTAGATCGCTGGGGAGCAGCGTCGACTCCTTCAACAAGGCTGTCGGGTCGCTGGAACAACAAGTGTTGCCCGCGGCGCGGCGGTTTCCCGACTTGGGATTGCGCGTCGACCGCGAGCTCACGCCCATCGATCCCATCGGCGCCCTGACCCGCACGCCACGGGGCGGCGACGCTTCGCCGGCGGGACCCGACTCGGACGAGGCGCGCTCTGAGAACACTTGAGGAACCCTATCGCAGCCGCGCTGTACCGCCGGGCACCACGCGCTATTGGAGCTGGTTGTTCGCCGCGCACGCCGCGCGCGACTCGTTGCTCGGCATCTATGCGCTGACGGCCGAGTGGCGGGCGTTGCTGGATCCCGGCACGGAGCTCGATGTCGCGCGGCTGAAACTCGTTTGGTGGCGCGAGGAACTGGACCGCACGGCTGCGGGTTCTCCGCTGCACCCCATTACCCGCTACTTGGCGGAGCTGCCGCATGCGGCAGCCGCCGACTTTGCCCCGTTGACTCAATCAGTCGACGCCGCTGCCGTCCAAGTCGCCGGCGCGCCTCTGGAACAGGGCATCGAATTGGAATCCCATGCCGATGCGTTATACGGAGCGCCTCTTCTGGTGGCGGCCCGGCTCGCCGGCGCTCGCGGCGAGCTAAACCGCCCGCAAGCCTGCATCGCGGCCTTGGCGGCTGGGGAGTACCTCGCCAGGGTCATTCGAGAATACCGGCGCGAAGCCCGCATCGGACGCATACCCTTTGCGGTCGATGAGTTGCTCGCCGCCGGAATCGACAATGATGATCTGGTCGCCGGCGAACCGCCCCCACGCCTGCAAGCCTATCTGATTCAATTGCAGGGGCGGGCCGCCGGATATTTTGCCAATGCTGCCGCTGCGCTGGGCCCCGAGGAGCGGCCGGCATTGCGCCATTTACCCGTGCTTGCAGCGCTGGGCGCAAAGCATTTGAATGACCGGCAGCGCCGTTCGGGCGCGGACTTTCGGCTGGGCGACCTGTATAACGCGTGGAACGCCGCCCGGCGCGCAGCCATCGCTCGCTAACAACTTGGAGCCTTCATGCCGATTCCCAAACACTTCACGCCGCCGGCCGGTTTGCTGGCCGGCCGGGTGATTCTAGTCACCGGTGCGAGCAGCGGTCTCGGTCGCGCCCTCGCCATCGAGTGCGCGCGTGCCGGTGCCACGGTGATCTTGTCGGGACGTAACGGCGCCAAGCTCGAGCGCGCCTATGATGAAATCGAATCGTTGGGGGCACCGCAACCGGCGATTGCGATGTTGGATCTCGAGAAGGCCACCGCGATCGACTACGACGCTCTCGCGGACACCATCGGCGCCGAATTCGGCAAGCTCGATGGACTCGTACATTCAGCCGCATTGCTCGGCGATCGGACGCCGCTCGAACAGTACGACGTGCCGACCTGGTGCAAAGTGCTGCACGTCAACCTCACTGCGCCGTTCATTCTCACCCAGGTGTTGCTGCCTCACCTGCGCAAGTCCCCGGATGCATCCATCATTTTCGTCAGCAGCGCGGTGGTGCACGACCCACGGCCCTTCTGGGGCGCCTATGCCGTCGCCAAGACAGGCCTGGAATCGGTGCGCAGCATGTTGTCGCAGGAGCTAGAGGTCGAGCCGAACATTCGCGTGAACAGTGTAAATCCCGGCCGCATGCGCACTCGCATGCGCGCCGCCGCCTATCCGGCAGAGGACCCCAATACGCTGCCGACGCCCGAATCCGTCACAGGGTCGTTTCTGTATTTGCTGAGTGCACGGGGCCGGGGAATCGACGGCAAATATTTGGACGCTCAATAAGGAACCGAAGGAAGCAACGTCGTGCGGGCATCGAATCTGTTCACGTATTGCGCATTCGTACTCTTGGCGGCACTGGCGCTGCGGCCGCTGCGCGCTGCCCCGCCGCCCGAACCCACCAAGTTGAGCGAGGGCGACTACGTCGCCGAAAATTTCCGTTTCGCTTCCGGCGAGATGCTGCCGGAGTTGCGGCTGCATTACACGGCACTCGGCAAACCGCACCGCAACGCGCATGGGCACATCGATAATGCAGTGCTGGTTCTGCACGGCACGGGCGGACTGGGCCGCAATTTCCTGGCGGACAAGTTCGGCGGCGTTCTCTTCGGCAAAGGACAGCTGCTCGACGCGAGCCGCTACTTCATTATTTTACCGGACGGCATCGGTCACGGAAAATCCAGCAAACCCAGCGATGGGTTGCACGCGCGCTTCCCCCAATATACTTATGAGGACATGGTCAGTGCGCAATACGCGCTGGTCACCCAGGGAATGCAGGTGGATCATCTGCGGCTCGTGATGGGCACATCGATGGGATGCATGCATACGTGGATGTGGGGGGAAAGCCATCCTGACTTTGTCGACGCTCTGATGCCCCTCGCCTGTCTGCCGGTGCAGATCGCCGGGCGCAACCGAGTGTGGCGCGATCTTATCATCGATGCGATCCGCACCGACCCGCAATGGCAGGAAGGTGAATACAAGAGCGAACCCCTTGGCGCACTGCGTTCCGCGGCGGGCATGTTGCTCATTGCCGGCAGCGCGCCGATCCAGATGCAGAAGGCTCTTCCAACCCGCGATGCCGCGGATGAATTCCTGCAGAAATACATGGAGCGCGAACTTGCCGATCTGGACGCCAACGATCTCCTATACCAGGTAAACGCATCCCGTGACTACGATCCCTCCGCCGGGCTCGAGAAAATTCTCGCGCCCGTGATGTGGATCAATTCAGCGGACGATTTCATAAATCCACCGGAGTTAGGTCTCGCCGAGCGCGAGATCAAGCGAGTGAAGAACGGGCATTTCGTCCTGCTGCCCGCGTCGGACCAAACTCACGGCCACGGCACTCACAGTTGGGCCGCCGTGTGGCAGCAATACCTGAAGCAGTTGCTCGACTCGTCGCAGCCTTGAGAACCGGCGCTTAGGACTGCTGCTCCGGCGTCGGCTGATGTTCTGCATGGTAGGCCGCCTTGGCGGCGTCGATTTCGTTGACCAATGCATTGCGTTCGCTCGGCAGCATTGCGCGCGAGTGCCCCCGCGGCAGTTCGCGCGACAGGTGTACGGGCCCGAAGCGCACTCGCATCAGCCGGCTGACGATGATTCCCCGCGCAGCCCACCAATGCCGCACCTGCGCCGGGCGGGTTGCGCGTACCGTGACGTTGAGCCAGTGATTGAAGCCCTCACCGAACTGCGCATCCGCTTTCAATATGGACATGGGATCGCCTTCGCAATCGGTGGCGTCGCGAAATTCCTCCACCAGCGTTTCGTTCAAAGGTCCGCGCATTCGCAGCACATAGTCGACCGTCAGCGCATGCGCGCCCTGCGAGATGCGGTGGGCCCACGAACCGTCGTCAGTCAGAATTTCGAGCCCGCCGTCCACCGGCGGCATCGGCTGAATCGCCAGCCAGCGGCCCGCGGAGCGCGGCAAGTTCAGGTGTTCGGCCGCGCGCGACGTCGCCGCCTTGAGATCGAGCGCCTCGCCGGGGGAGCGATGAAACAATAAAATCCGCGGTACCTTACCCTTGTCCGCATGCAAGCGCACGGGCCGACCATCCAACGTGATGCGATCGCGCGCGGCAAGCTTCGCGCCCAGCGCGGGAACCTCCCCGTTGATTTGCAACCGCCCTTCCCGTATCCAACGCTCGACCTCTCGGCGAGATCCGATGCCGGCGGCGGACAGCAGCTTTTGAATGCGCTCGGTGGGCGGAGCTTCTGTGCGCGACGCGCGGGCCGAGCGCGAGGTGGACTCTTTTCGAGGCGGGCGCGGTCGCATCAAAACGGATCGTCGGCTGCACCGCGCGCGACCAAACCCTGGCGGCGATGTTGCGTCGCCGCAGCATCCGGTTCCTCATCTTCGCCGGATTCGGATCCGTCGGCAGCCGCTTCGTCGACGTCGCTCGGGTCGATGCCGGCCGGGGTGGCTGCGTCGGCGGGAGTGGTATCGGCGCTCGCGGCCGCAACCGGTTCGGCGCCCGGCAAACTCAGTTGCACGCGCAAATCCTCGAGTTCCTTCAGCTGGGCCAGCGTCGGCAGGTCATCGAGCTTCTGCAAGCTGAAATAATCCAGGAACTCGCGGGTCGTACCCAACAGCTCCGGCTTACCCGGAACGTCGCGGTGGCCGACGACTCGAATCCAACTGCGCTCGAGCAGCGTCTTGATGATGTTTGGGTTCACGGCCACACCGCGAATCTGTTCGATTTCGCCGCGCGTGATGGGTTGCCGGTAAGCCACCAGCGCCAACGTTTCGAGCAACGCGCGCGAATACTTGGCCGGACGCTCCTGCCACAACCGGGACACCGGCTGCGCGACCGCGGCCCTGATCTGGATTCGATAGCCGCTCGCGACTTCCACCAATTCCAGCCCGCGCGTCTCGTATTCGGTGCGCAAGACCTCGATTGCCGCCTGAACCTCCGCAGCGTTCGAACCGTCACGCTCATCGAACAGCGTCACGAGTTCATCGGCTGCCAACGGCCGACCCGCGGCGAGCAATGCGGCTTCAATTACATTTCGTACGTATTGATCGTTCATTGAGTTCTCGCAAGGAGCCTGTCTGAGTATTCTACGTGAGCCGCGTCGGCTGGGAGAGCGAGCGGATGCCAGGCGCGCGGCGCGGGCCTAAGCTTAAGACTACGGACAAGCCGCGCAACACCGCAGACGCCCCATCTCACTGATCCAACGGCTTGGGCCTGGCTTAACCACTTCGCACGATATAGGTCCCAGCCAACCCGCAGGGAGCGGCCACGCAGAATACTCAGACAAGCTCCTGGGCAGCGCCGCTGTCATTCGCGGCGTCGCTGTCGGGCACGACTTTCAGGTGCCGGGCGGGATTGCCGAGCCGCACGTGCAGCGGCCCGTAGGGCTCAGCCTGAACCATCTCGATCAGCCCCTCGCGCAGCAATTCCAGGATGGCGACGAATGTGACGGTGACGCCGCGACGCCCCTCGTCCGCCCGGAACAGGCGGACGAAATCCACGAAAGCGGTGGCCGTCAGCGCCGCCAGGATATCCGTCATGCGCTGCCGCACCGAGAGCGGTTCGCGCTGGACATGATGATGAGCGAACATGTCGCTGCGCGACAGCACTTCTTGAAAGGCCAACAGCATTTCCTGCAGCGTGACCTGCGGCACGATGCGCACCACTTTCCGATCGACCAATTCCGCGGATGCCACCCACGTGTCTCGTTCCAAGCGGCGCATCTGATCGATACCTTCGGCGGCGCGCTTGAAGCGCTCGTATTCCTGCAGCCGCCGCACGAGTTCAGCACGCGGATCCGCTTCGCCCGTTGCATCCTCGCTATGCGGCGGACGGGGCAACAACATGCGCGACTTCACCTCGGCGAGCGTCGCAGCCATCAGCAGATATTCCCCCGCCAACTCCAGCTGCAGCACGTGCATGAGTTCGATGTAGCGCATGTATTGACGAGTGATCTCGGCAATCGGGATATCGAGAATATCCAAATTTTGCCGCCGTATGAGGTACAGCAGCATATCCAGCGGCCCTTCGAAGGCCTCCAGGAACACTTCAAGAGCCTGCGGCGGGATATATAGATCGCGCGGCATCTGTGTGATGGGCTGACCCTCCACCATCGCAAACGGCATCTCACCCTGCGCGGGCGCCGGCTCTTTTGCGGGCGCATTCGCGGCAACGTTCTGCACGATCGTCAGTTCGGGTTTCATCGATAGTTCATGGCCATGGCTTGGCGGACCGCGTCCAGCGTGTCGCGCGCCGCAGCACGCGCCCGTTCGCATCCTTCGGCGATGATACCGCGTACCAACTCGGGATTCTCCTCGAACTCGAGCGCCCGCTTCGAA
>Ga0209517_10004392_pt1 | contig 18557 bp, 21 predicted proteins | sample PeaSoiMetSII2010_FD_187695 | JGI IMG/M metagenome (GOLD analysis project Ga0209517, IMG submission 187695) | Peat soil microbial communities from Weissenstadt, Germany - SII-2010 (SPAdes) (version 2) | ecosystem: Environmental > Terrestrial > Soil > Wetlands > Peat | place: Germany...
ACTGTTCCAAAACGGTTCGTTGTTCCGGGTCCAGCTTGACGAGCCGCGCTACTCGCATTAGGTCGCCCTCCATTGTAAGGACGTGGCCCAATTTATACTCGTTACTATTCCTGACGCACTAGACTAGGCCCTTTGGGGCTGAATCCAGCAAATCGCGCCGTGATTGGCGGGGCGTTGGCAGAGGCGCCCATCTTTTTGCAAATCAATGCGGAGGTCTCACAGTCACGCTCGAACCGGAATGCGGGTCTAGTGTAGGGTTTCTTGGCTTGCTTTTTTTGCGCCCATTCCTCGTCTTGAGTCCGTTGCACGTCTTCCCTCATCAAGTCTTCGCCCCCGAAAATAAGATTCCAAGTATCTCACGAAGCGGCGCAAAATCCGAGAGGCTAGGCGAGTTGTTCTGTTTTCAGAACAATAGTGTCCTATATCATTGATATAACGGTCTGCGCTCTGTTTAGGAAACCGGGCGGTGCCGTGACAACCATTCCGGTTTCGGAACAGAATATGCCGAATTGCAGATGGTGCTCTGCTCTAAGTCCGAAAAATTACGGAGATGAAGGCCGTGTTTTCTCCCGTCGATGGACGACGAACTAACGGAACCGTCAGCACGGGCCCGGAGCGATTCAGCCGCATTCACTGACTCTCACTTTCAACGGACTCCCACTCAACCTCATCAGCCACATGTAAGTGGTCAAGTGGTGCATACTGGCTTGCGTCTCTTTGATCGTGCCGAAAGGCGGGGTCAGTTCATACAGCGTAGCTACGTGTTCGTACGGAAACGGCTGGAGAGGCGGAAGGTGGGGCAACAGATCCCGGCTGTTGACGATGCGATAGCTCTCCGAAACGGCGGCATTGTACCCGTGGGCGAAGAGCCAGTCCCCGATGCGTGGGCTGGCGAAGGTGTACACTGCCGGGTTCTTGCACGGAGTGTTCAACGCCACATCCGCGATTAGGAGAGTGGCCAACGCTCCGCCCAGGCCGTGTCCGCACACCGTCACCGTCTTCGCTGCTCCCGCCTTGAGCTGGTTCTTGATGGCGGCCACCGCTGAAGTCGAGCCGTCAGCTCTATCGGTGCGCAGGCTCCGATAGATTGCCGTGATCCCGGCCTCCGTCATTCCTGCAAGGCCGGGAATCGGAGAAGGCGCAAGCCGGAGTGCCGCATTTTCAAGCCATTCCGAAATCGGCGTGGTTCCTCTGATGGAAGCCACTAATTCATTGGAAGATGAAAGGGCGAGGAACCCCAATGAAACAATCTCACCTGCATGAGGGCAAGCGGCTGTGGAGAGTTCGTTTCCAAACAGCGTCTCAACGTGCGTAAGACCGGCTTTCCTAAGAGCGCGCTTTAGCCGCCCTTCATCTCCTGCCGGAGGAAAATTCTCGGCAACCAGCGCTAACTCGGCATAACCGACCGCACGATTCCAGTCAAAAGGCGGCACAAAGGCTCCTCGCCGGCAGCGTGGGTTGTGTATCACGCGAGAAATCCGTTAACCGCAAGTAAAAGATTCCTTTTCGACCATTCCTTCGACGCCACTATCGCGAGCTGCTCGTCCTCACGGTATCCGCGGCCGACGGAGGTCGGGCACGTGGTTGATCGCGTCAGTGAGTTGAACCAGCCCGCAATCCTGCACATCGTTAGTGACGGTTGTACTTGGCTCCGGCCGTTCCGCGCGGAAGTCTGCTTGAAGCATCCGACCCACCGCCGTGGTCAGACATTTCAACTCGCCCTGGAGTTCATCCAGGCGCCCCCCCCAATTGAACAAGCGCGTTTTCGACCCTGGTGTCGGACTTGCTTTTGACTCGTTTTCCACCCTATGGACGGCCAGTAAGCTGTGAATAACATTGCGCACCGCTTCCGACACGCACCGGGCCCCTTGAGTTTCACCTACCTTCATGAGGGCTTCGTGTTCTTGCTCGGATAACCGGAAAGTGATTGATTTCGAACGACGTTCTACGCCTGCCATGGGAGTCCTTCTTGCGAACAAACCTTTTGGGGAACCTAAAGTGGCGGCAGCTAAACTGCCAGAGGGATTCTTTGAGCGAAAGCGAGCTATCCCACCTCCCGGCACGAAGGATTCCACAACTGCAGCACTAGTACCAGCTACACGATATCGGAAGAATAACGCATTTGTCAATATGTTTTGGAACAGACCAGCGGGAATAGTGGAATGTGGCGAGCATTCTGCGGCGCTGTTCCCTTGAAAACGTCCGCATCTGCGTACAATTGCGCACAATTGTGTACCAGGTGCGTGCAATCACGTAGAATGTGGGTGCGAGAAACCGTGCGTAGTGCACTATCGAATCTTGCGTTTCTTCGGAAAAGCCGCGACCTGGTCCTTGTTTCTGGTCTGAAATAGGCGTAGGATGGCTCCAAAGCGTGATCAGACGAGTGGAACGGATTTTGAAAAAGCGTGAGATTTGGCTACTTCAGGCCCGCCGTTGCGGAAGAGCTGCAGCCGTAGGCATACGTCTTTTTTGTATCTTCGTCCATGGAGAGGAACGATGAGCGCTGAGCCGGAATACGCGCAAAAGGCTCAAGAGACGGTACTTAAGAACGAGGTGACGCTCCGGCTGTTGTTAGAGTCAGCACCTGACGCCATGGTCGTCGCCGATGAGGGAGGCCAGATCGTCCTGGTGAACGCTCAGGCTGGGAACCTTTTTGGCTACCAGCCCGTTGAACTGCTGGGCCGACCAGTGGAACTGCTGGTGCCGGAACGCTTCCGGGAACGGCATTGCGATCATTGGCGGTACTTTTGCGAACACCCCAGAGTCCGGTCCATGGGTACTGGTCTAGAACTATATGGTCTGCGCAAGGACGGCTCTGAGTTTCCCATCGAGATCAGCCTCAGCCCGCTCAAAACCGAAGATGGGCTGTTGGTATCGAGCGCCATCCGCGACATAACCGAGCGCAACCGAGCCTCAGAGGGCATGGCCTTTTTGGCGTCAATAGTGGAATCCTCGGACGACAGCATCATCGGAACAGATCTGGATGGCAGGATTTTGAGCTGGAACCGGGGGGCCGAGCAACTCTTCGGCTACACGGCAGGGGAAGTGCTTGGAAAACACGTTGTAATCCTGTTTCCGCAGCACCTCCAAAGTGAGTATTTGAAAAGCTTGGGTAGAATTCGGCGCCAGGAGCAGCGGGAGCGGTTTGAGTCAGAGCGAGTCAGAAAGGATGGATCGCAGATCGACGTATCGGTCATTCTATCGCCGATCAAGGACACGATGGGACGGCTCCTGGGCGTGTCGGCGATTTACCGAGACATCACCAAGCGCAAGAAAATCGACGCGGAACTCCTGCTGGCCAAGCAGACTGCCGAGATCTCTAACCGCGCGAGGAGCGAGTTCCTGGCGAGGATGAGCCACGAAATCCGCACACCCCTGAACGGCATCATCGGCCTGACAGAGGTCGTGCTCGACTCCGAGTTGAACGACGAGCAGCGCGAGTACTTGAATGTTGTGAAGACCTCCGCCGAATCATTATTGAAGATCATCAGCGACATCCTGGACATCTCCAAGATCCAGGCGGGCAAGCTCGTTCTGCGACCGAGGGAATTCTGGATGAGGGATATGGTCAACACTACTATCAAGGGCTTGTTGGCCAGTGCGGACGAGAAGCATCTCCAACTCGCATCCCATATCTCGCCCGAAGTCCCCGATGTAGTGCTGGGAGATTCCGATTGCTTAAGGCAAATCCTCGACAATCTGGTACGAAACGCCATCACGTTCACGGCTACCGGCGAAGTCGTAATCACAGTCGAAGCCTCACCTGACAGCTCCGGTGCAACATGGCATTTCAGCGTGCGGGATACCGGGATTGGCGTTGCTTTTGACAAGCAAAAAATGATTTTCGAACCGTTTTCCCAGGCAGACGCTTCTTCCCGAAGAAAATACGGGGGCACGGGACTCGGTTTAGCGATCTCCGCCCAGTTAGTTGAAATGATGGGCGGACGAATCTGGGTGGAAAGCGACGGCCGGACGGGAAGTACCTTCCACTTTACAGCACACCTGGAAGCGGTTGACACGCCCTCTGGGGCCTGCCCATCCACTGAGGTCGTGAGTCATGTGGAAGAACCACCGGCCGAGGCGAGCATTAAGCAGCAGACCAGTCCCGCATCGGAGGAAGCCGGCAGGCCCCTCGATATGTCACGGAGGACCCAGCTTCCATAAGAGTAGTGCTACCGTTTTCCGGGCTCCACGCCGAGGTGCGAATTCTGGACGTGTCCAAAGGCGGGCTGAAGCTACACGCAGTGCAAACCGCGGAAGTGGACATCCCTGTACAGCGGGATGAATGCGCGCCGGATCTCGCCTGGCTTTCGTCTTACAGTTTGTCAGCCTAGTCACCGACTCCGCCCGCGGCGACGTTCGACCCGCTTACCTTTACGTTGACCAGTCCGTTGGTCCAGCAGCATTGAAATGCGCCGCCGCCGTCGCCGGTTGCATCATTGATTGTGATCTCAAGGGTGTAACTTCCGGGTTCGTCAAAGATCGCTTTGGTGGTTGCCATTCCGGCAAACTTCATCCCTGGCGGTAACGGTCCTTCAGCGTTCTCAACACTTAGCCTTCGTGTCGGTCCCACCCCGACCTGCTCGTGGACTCCGTGAAGTCGCTTCAACCCACGGACCAGCCGTTCCTGTTGAACGCCAACATCCTGTACACGACGCAGAAGTGGTTCAGCAACCGGATGGTGTCCCCGGTGGCTACCAGAGATTGGGCATTTGGCGCGTTCCTGCAGTACGGCAGCGGTTTGCCTTTGACTCCGCCGGCGGCGACCAACACGAACTACATTGGTGGCAGCGGCGAGCAGTTCCGGGTTACGCAACTCCGGGGCCGTATGTGCCTGGAATGCCAGAGGGAAGCTAAGAAAATACTCTCACGCAAGACCGGGCTCCAAACTGAACTACTATTCCCAGTGGATGGCGCAGCGTTCCTTCCCGGTCTGGCTGAATCATGCAGCACGTGACCGTCAAGACCTCGACCATTTTCATTGCCAAAGGCGGCCGGACACGGTGTGGCAGGATGTGCACCATTGAAAGATCGGCTGTGGATGACGGTGCGCGGGAAACGACCCACGAGGCTGTTGACTTTCAAGGCACAACGATTACACTTGTTTCAAGCCGCGTTCAAATGTTCCTTGCGCGGCCCGATTGCGAGTTCCATTGTGCGAACGCGCCCAGCAAGCGTCACTTATACGGTGGCGACCGATCACGGCGATGGCAGTATCGGAGCAAGTCTGTCCAAGCGAAAGATGAAGAGCAGATGTTTACACGGCCAGGTGACGACCCTGTTCTGCCTGACAACGCTCGCGGTCGCAGCGCAAGCCACCATTGTATTTAACGGCGGCTTCGAGACGGGTGATCTCACTGGCTGGACGCTCACAAACGCTAGCGTGTACGACGCGGTATGCCAGGCTGGCCATCCAATCGGCGCGGCAACCTGCATCGTGCACAGCGGCAACTACGCCATGAGCCTCGGTCACGCCGGAGGCGTTACGACGCTCTCGCAGAGCCTTGCGACCACGCCCGGCGTCCTTTACAACTTGGAATTCTACCTTGCCAACGACAACCCGTCCGATGTCGGCACCGAAACCTTCGAGGTAATGTGGGACGGTAGCAGCGTCTACTCGCTGTCCAGCCCGCAACCGTCCTTCCCATACACTCTGGTCAGTCTAGACGTCACGGCGACCTCGAATTCGACGACACTCGCGTTCCTCGCCGAGCAAGATCCTTCGCAGTGGTTCCTGGATGACGTTTCAGTGCAAGCAATTCCAGAAGCCACTACGATGTTCATGGTGGTGGTCGGTCTTGTAACCGCCGGTCTCGCCCGTCGGAGCCGCCGCAGACCGATTCAAGGCAGCTGAGGATCGCGAGAACCGCCGCAAATCGGCAGTGGCGTTAACCAAGGAAACCCAGGTGCGCGTGGACTCCATGGATGCTGGGCGCTGTACTGACAGGTTAAGTTAAGTGGTTTCTTCCCTCAGATCCTCCCCCAAACCGCCGATAGAATAACAAATGGGTGAAACATTCTTGCGCGCTATTTCAGTGCGGAAGCTGATCGACTGTCTGGTGGCGATTGGGCTGATAGTGAGTGCGGCACTCGCCATTAGGCCGGCCTGGTGACTGTCCGGCAGCTTGGGAAATACTTGAACGACGCGTTCACTCCGCGATTCGCTATCTGCCAACAACCGGCGTATCGCCCAGGGCGAGGGGCAGCGCGCTCTGGCTGTTACAACGCAGCTCAACCGTGAAGACCTTGCATAATGACCGCTGCGACTAGCCCACAGGCGACTGCGGCCAAGCGACCTTTCCACGTGGCTTCGTGTCGCAGCAAAGGTGCGACGCTGGCAAGCTGCGCCCCGCAGGCGGGGCAGCGTGCGGCTTCGGCATGTGTCGTTGAGCGGCATTCTGGGCACTGCTTTCTCATGTTCAGATTATCGCCCGTGGCCCAGCTAAGGGGAATGCCCCAAGGGTAACGTCCGAAGGTACTAAGTAGATTTTCTCCTAGCGTGCGGGGCGGGCGGATCGACGGCACTGACGACCGACGCCTCCCTAAACAGCGTGGGTTGTGGGTAATCGGCTGCTTTTTCGGACGCTCACGCTGTCGCGTCAACCGACTAAACGGGCCTATAGGCACCCATGGTCGGCGTATTTAGTCAAGCCGCGCTTCTTCCAGCACCTCGCTGATGGTCTTGAACGAGACGGTTCAGTTCACCAGGGTTGCTCCAATAGACAATCTGCAGGCCAAGATCAGCACCCGATTCTGCAACCTTAGAGTGGCGGACCTCGCAAAGCATAAGATCGTCGCGGCTCTGAACCCTAAAGACCTCCCCAGCCCTCGGCAGTTCATCCAATCGGGTATCGAAATGAACCCTGACGCCCTGCGCTGAAACGTTCACGACAGAGCCATGTAGGCGCGTGACCACCGCCGCCAGCGGTGTCATGACCACCGAAGTGCTTGTTTCGATCCTTGGCTCCGACCTTCGTTCTTCCATGTTCATCATGTCAGTGTACTCCTGATCCAATTTTGCGAGGCTGGTGGCTTTGGATCAATGCGCTGGCAGGCTGAATTGGACGATTGAACTCACTTAGTACGCGCTCACGGGTCCGAAACTTCCTGACGTTCACGCAATGGCACGTGCGGTCAATCCAATGGGCCCCGGCGACAGGGCGAACCGGAAATTGCCTGATGACCAGCTCCCGCCGAGCCGACACTTATAGCGGCGATTCCCGAGGGCAGAGTCTACGCCGGCCACCGAGGTGTCGGACGCGCATTTCGCGGCAGCGGCTGGGATTGTCCCGGTCGGCTGCACCGCCCGTGACCACAGTAAGGCCGCACTTCGCATCGGTTTGGTAGACGGCAACGCAGAGGATTCTATCGGTAGTGCTCACGCTGACCGCTCTTGTGCTCGTGCACCTCAAGCACGTGAGCACTGCGATAGAATCCTCTGTGTTAACAGGCGCGTGTCCCACAACCCGTCTCTTGGGAGCGTTCCCACCACTTTCGGAGACTAACGCGGCCAGTTCATTAGGTTCGGAGGGTAACTCTTAGTCCGGCGAAAAGCGCCTCCGAGAAGAGGCTGGGGACTCGATTCAAGCAGCGATCTTACAGCTTTCGGCCCGGCCCAGGCGGATACGAAGGTGAAAATCGCTTCCCTCGCCCGGCTCGCTTTCCACCCAAATGTTCCCATCCATCATCTGCGCCAGCCTAGAGCTGATGGCAAGCCCAAGACCCGTTCCGCCGAACTTGCGCGTCGCGGAACTGTCTGCTTGAACAAATGCCTCGAAGATGGCTTTTTGCTTTTCGCGGGGGATACCGATCCCTGTATCGCTGACGGTGAAGTGCAGCACCACGGAACTAGCGGTGTCCGGCTCCCGGAAGACATCCACGGCGACGCTACCGTGCTCTGTGAACTTGATCGCGTTATTCATCACGTTCACCAGGATCTGACGCACCCGGTTCGGGTCCCCGGTCAAAGACGTAGGAACCTCTGGCGCGATGCGCCAGTGCAGGTCAAGACCCTTATCGTGTGCCGCGAGCTCAAGCGATTTTGCCGCGCTTTCCACCAATGCCGGGAGATCGAACGCCACGCGCTCCAGTTCCAGCTTACGTGCCTCCACTTTCGAGAAATCAAGGATGTCATTAATGACGGTGAGCAGCGAGTCGGCCGAAGACTTGACGATGCTTAGGTACTCGCGCTGCTCCGAGGTGAGCGCGGTTTCAAGCACCACCTCCGTCATTCCGATCACCCCGTTCATAGGCGTGCGGATTTCATGGCTCATGTTTGCGAGAAATTCGCTCTTAGCCCGGTTGGCCGCCTCGGCGGCCGCCACCGCTTTTTCCCTATCCTCCTCGAAACGTTTTCGGCCCGTGATGTCGATGACGGTTCCTTCCAGGACACTTCCGGTTTCGTCCTCGGTCATCGTTAGGCTGGCGAGTACCCACAGTGCGCTGCCGTCCTTGCGCCGGAATTTCAGCTCTTCGTTCGTGACAGACTTTTCAGTTTTCAGCCGCTCGATGATCCGCGCGCGATCATTATCGCAGTAGTACACTTCAGCAGCGTTCGGCAGGTTGTCAAGGGCGTAGCCGAGCATGTTAGCCAAGGCCGGGTTACAGTCGAGCACACGACCATCCAGACGGGTTCGTACGACTCCCGCGAGGTTATTCTCAAACAGGCGGCGATACCGCCCTTCGGAAGTACGCAAATCGCGCTCGGCCTGCTTGCGGGCGGTTATGTCGTGGGCAATAGCGGTCAGCGCGACGATTCGTCCGCCCGGATCCCGTATCGGAGAGATCGACAGGCTGATATCCACCTGCCTGCTGTCCTTCCTCCTGCCGACGGTTTCAAAGTGCGTCAGGCTTTGTCCCTGTTCGAGCGTGTCGAGAATCCGTGCGATTTCGTTGTCGCGCTCGGGTGGCACCAGACTCGAAACGCTCCTGCCGATCGCTTCACGATCAGTAAAGCCGAAGACCATCTCGGCGCCCTTGTTCCAACTCAGGATCCTTCCATCCGGCATCAACCCGAGAATCGCATCCTCTGAGGATTGAACTAGCGACGCCAGAAACGCCGTCGCCGCTTGCGCCTGTTTCCACACCGCAATGTCGCGGATAATCGCCGCGGCCCCGATCACTCTGCCGCTCTTGTCCAGCACCGGAGATAGGGACAGTGAAATATCGAATCTTCTTCCCGCTCGTGTGATGCCACTTCCTTCAAATGCGGAAATCGTCGTGCCTTCTGCGATTTTAGCCAGATTGGCGTGCAGGTTTCCCCAATACTCGGGAGGAATCAGTGCCGAGACTGGCGTTCCGATAATCTCCTTCGCCAGGAAGCCATACAGTCTTTCGGCTGCGGGATTCCAGCTCATGATCGTCCCATCCAGCGTAGTGCCGATGATCGCGTCGTCGGACAACTCCACCAGCGAGGCGAGAAAGCGCTGTGCCTCCTCCGCGGCCCTGCGATCGGTGACGTCCTGTTTGATCGCGATGAAATTTGTGATCGTGCCGGTGCTATCCCGAACCGGGGTGATCGTCATTTCCTCAGTGTAGAGGCTGCCGTTTTTGTGGCGGTTAATGAGATCGCCGCGCCAAATGCGGCCCGACCGGATCGTGCTCCACAGATTCCGATAGAACTGGCAGTCATGCTTGCCGGAGCGCACCAGACGCGGCGTTGCTCCGATCACCTCTTCCGGGCTATAGCCGCTCAGCCGGCTGAATGCCGGATTTACGTACAGTATCGTCCCTTCGCAATCGGTGATCACCACGCCTTCGGCCACCTGCTCCACCGCCCGCGCCAAGCTTCCGCTTTCCGTGAACGGAACAAAACGATGCTGCAATCCATTAGTGGTCCGATCCGCGTAATGCACCAAGGCCCTCTACCTCCTGGCGGCTTTCTCTGCATTCCAATAGCCACTTTCCGAGCTGTAATGCGCCGAGTGACGGGTGTGATTAACGGTGATTTAAATCGGGTTTGGAATGATGCGTAGATACCATCTAAGCTGAACTACTGATGGGAGATAGCGCAGTTCCTGCGTTGCGTCACCCAAGCGTTGCTGCCGCCGGGCGCATGCGTGCATTGTTCTTCTTTAAGGGCGAAAGAGCACGGATGGATCTCTCAAAAGCTTCGTCTATGCAGGTGCACAATCGCATGAAATCGCTGAGGGAGGCTCCGTGGGAAGCCCCAAGCGCAAAATTGGAAGGCCGCATTTTAAACTCTATTCTGCGGAGATTGCGACCGTCAACGGCGTTTGCTGGCCTTTGGCAACGTAGATGCTTATCACCCAGCGAGCTAGCACTAGAGTCCAGGAGGTGAGCATGTACGGAGATCTCATGGTCATTAACCAACTGCTTAAGATCCGGGTATTGGAACTTCAGTTGAGGAGATCATTAAGAGCCGGGGGCAGGAACGCAGCCGAGCTGCGGTCTTATTTGGCCGAATTGAAGTCGCGGGTCGAGGTGCTCGATCGCACGCTTGATCAGTCTGGGTGTGAACGGGGGCGTCGTTATGCCACCGCGGCTGTTTCGATGAGGGAAGGAATATGAGGCTGGTAAGACGATCCGCGAAGTTGCAAATCGAGCGTAGACGCGAACAGGGGAGGCCGGTCAATGCGTTCGATGTTTCGCGGAGTGCGGGGCTGATTGGAATCATCGCCGGTCTCCTGGTACTGTGCGGCTGGTCTGTACTGCCGGGCTCCGTCATCCGGCATCTCTGGGTGGTTTCCCAGGTCCACCCCTATGCCGCGCTCGGTTTCATTCTGGTGGGCTTCTCCGTGCGGCTTGCGCGCTTCGACGGTGCCACCCCGTGGGTGCACCCCGCCTGCAAGATCTTCCGGATGTCCGCTGGCTTCCTGGGGCTACTTTCGCTGGCCAACATTTGGTTGCGCTTGAGTCTTGATATCGACAAATTCATCGTTCGCGAGCCGACGCCGGATATGCCGGGTTCGATGCCGCCCGCGGCCGCATTGTGTCTGTACGGGCTGGGTTGCGCGCTGGTCCTGTTGAGCGCCAAGCGACGTTTGCTCTGCCAGATCCTCGGTCTGGCGGTGACCACGATTACGATGGCGGCGCTGGTCGCAAACTGTTACGCGTTTCTGGCTCCGCAGGTACTGCCGGCCTATTTGACCATGCCCGCTATGACGGCGCTGATCCTGCTGATTCTGTCACTGGGAGTCGTAAATTCAAATGCCAACCGCAGTCTGGTGACAGTGATGACCAGCGACAGCTTGGGCGGAGCGATGGCGCGGCGGCTTTTGCCCGCTTCCGTGTTGATCCCTATCGTGCTGGGTTTTGTGCGCCTCAAAGGGCAGGAGGTGGGATGGTTTGGGCCGGCCCTGGGTTTGGCGCTGCATGTAGTCGCGACCATGCTCCTGTTAGCGCTTTTTATCTGGTGGAATGCCGCGGCGCTCGATCGCATCGCACGCGAAAATGGTCACATCGAGCAGGCCGTGCAAGATGCCCAAACCACCTTGCTGGAGATTCTCGGTCACGTAGACAACGCCGCATTCGCACACGATCTACAGGGAAATCTCACCTTTCTCAATACCGCCGCGGAACGTTTGTTTGGGATTCCCTCCGCGGAGGCGTTGCGCAAGAATATTTACAGCGTAATCACTCCCCAGTCCGCGGCAACCGCCCGAGAAATCCTGTCGAGCGAGTTGATCGGCGGCGAGCGCCGCCCGGAGCTTTTGGTCCTGCGCACCAGCGCAGGTGATCAGGAGTGTGCTGTTTTGACAATCATGATGTGGGACTGCAATTGCAATCCAAGGGGATTCGTGTCCTTGGTGTCACCCTACTTCACTGCCACCGCATCAAAATCGCCTTCCTTCGAGCGCTTCCCGGATCCCGTTGGGTTCCGTCCAAGATCGGAATCGCCAGTTTGGGTGTGAGCGCAATAAGGAAGCCATGCCGGCCCAAGCCTTCGTCGGCCATACAGTACCCTTCAGATCAACCCGACTCCGACTCTGAAGGGCTTCACCGCGTCTTCTGCATTCTCGCCCAGCGCTTTCATCCCGATAATCGGCAGACGGGAAGAACGAATGTGTTCCGCGAGGTCCCCCAGGCGCCTATCAAGTTCTGCTGACCCGGGAGAAGCACAAGGCCTACGATGTGACGCATCTCCAGGCCTGTACATCTAGCGCACCACCGGCGTGTCGGACCGCGAGCGCGCGACCCAGCGGCAACAACTCCCCTGCAGCGTGACTGATCATCTTAGCAGTTCACCGGGAGGCAGAGGGACCTCGTGACGATAATTTGAACCATCGGCACGGCACATCGATCCTTACAGACTTCCGGACTTCAATCTGAATCACCAAACACGGTGGTGCCAGCATAACCGGGCGCGGACGCCAGCAGCTCGTCCAGCTGTTGCGAGAATTGTGCTGTTTCTGACGCAGTCGCATGTTCGTAGTTGGCAATTCCGACTTTGATGGCGGGCCCGCGGCCGGTAAGTCCGCGCACCGCTGGAAGTACTTTCCGCTGGAACACTTCGATCTCGGCTGCCACCGGTTCTCCACCTTTGTCTCCATAGACCATGAGGACGAAGCCGTCAAGAGCCTCGTTGATGGTTCGAAGCTCGTTTTCAGAAACGCGATAGCCAAACCACCACGGCATGGCTGCCTCAAGCCGCAGAACTCCTGGACGGCTAGTTAGCTCGCCTCGCAGTGCGGCAACCATTATTGCAAACCTGCTCCATGCCTCGCCTTGGCCGAAAATCTCGGGCTCGGTATAAACTTCAACGTCGATCTGAACAGCGTCGATGGTACCTGGATGTCGACGTGCAAACTCAGCTACGGTTCGAAGCCGCAATCGGGCGTCGTTTGGCTGCAATGCCCAAGATGGATCCTGGAGAATCAGCCCCTCGATTCGAATCCCATGTGCGCATGCCAATGAGAAAAGATCAGCCAACTTTTGGGCTTCAGAAAGGTCCTCCAGCAGAAACTTGGGTCCGGCTTCCAGACTTACGATCACGCGGCCTATGCCCTCGGACCGCCATAGCTTAAGATGCTCCAGCCAGCGCGCCTCGGTGACCTCATGAACTCCGTAGAAGTAGATAGAACGTTCGGCTGCAACAGTTTGGCCGGCTAACGTCAGCATGAGTAGTCCCACAGCCTGTGTGGCCTGTTTGGCAGTCGTTTTCCCTCGCATGCACCAACAGGAGCAAGCGACCCCCCAAACTCAGGCACCAGAAGGATCAAGATAAGGATCAAGACAATGTGGTGTTATCAACCGTTTACATTTTTTCCGTCATCCAGCGATTGCTCGCGCTGTCTCAGAACGCTCATCATCCTGGGCCTGTTCACCCATCCGATACGTGCTTTCGCCCGGAAGCACAGCGCCCACGCTTCACCATTCTGCATCCCCGCCTACAATGCCCTGGCTGCACAATGCGTTGGCAACTGTTTGGTGGCCCTCCTCTGCGGAGGACCGGCCGGCATCACACCTCGTCAGGGATGGGGATTTTTGTACCGGCGCTGACACGTGGTGGGTGCACGTTGCTCTTGTCGGCGCTGGTGTCGAGTTCGCGGCGGAAATGCTTGCGCAGCGTCCATCAATGCCATCGTCGCCGTTGCAACGGGCGATGGTGTCCTGAGCGATTCCAGCGCCAGCCATCGCCTCGACGGTGGCACGGTCGGATTCGGAAGCCTCGTACTCCGGAGCCCAGCGCTTTTTCTGAGCAGCCACCATTTACTTGCCGGTGGGGGGCACTTACCGCCCGTTTTTTTCGCAGGAGTGGTTGCCGCAAGGACCTTGTTATTTTAGAAGCGACATCCACTTCGGCTGTCGGCCCCGGCGCTTGCTACGAGTTGCCGCAGCCGCTCAACGACGAGAATCGCCTGTCCGAACTGTTTCCGCTTGGCGCGGAGCACGGCGCGCCGCCATTACAGGTTTCCTCACGACTACGTCGGCAAAACTGGTCGGGGGCGAGACGCTTCACGTAACGCCGACACTGGCCCAACCGCTGGCCCGCGCCGATGACAACAAGTTCTCGACGCCACGAGGATTGACCAAAGGTCAGTCCGTCATTCGCACCAATTTTCGGATGAGTGAGAATTTGGAGTCCACGTGCGAACCCTCGGGAAGGCCTCCCAGCTTCTCGGCCAGAGCCTTGCAGTCCCTTCCGAAGGCACTGTCGGAGTCGATCAAACGCGCGTCCAGAATCGCACTTCGAGCTCGCCTGTAGTCGTTGGCTAGGGTAGCGAAGACGGGGCGCCCCAAAGCCTTTTCGATCTCCGCCAACTTGAGTTGGCCATGCTCCCACCGATTCACGACGATGTGAATCTTGTTGCCCGGAATCTCGCATTCTTCCAGTTCGACGCATCGCTGGGCCGTCAACTTCAGAGACGGAACCTCGGGTGTGCAGACGATGAAGACTCCTCGGGCGCATTTAAGTACCTCAGCGCTCGCTGAGTTGACCACCTCCGGCAGATCCGCGATCAGGAATTCATACTGCTGCTGGACAAAACGCAGGAGCTGGTAATACTCCTCCCACGAAGGTAGCGGGCCCCGACGGGCCAGCTTGGCCAGCAGCATGTGAATGCCAAAGAAAGTTTCGTGATATTGATGCCACTCCAACTGGGTCATCGTCCCCGCGTGTTGCAGCGCGTCGGATACCCCATTTCGGTTCTCGGCGTTCAGCATAATGGAGAGAGCACCGGAACGACGGTCGCACTCAATCAGCAAGACTTTTTTTCCAAACTGGTTCACCAGCGCCCCCGCCGTATTCAGCGCGACGATGGAGCATCCGCTACCGGCCTTGGCGGGAAGGAACGCCAGGACGTTGTGGTTGGCGATGGCTCGGTGGCGATGCAGTGCTTCGTAAACCACCTCTTCGAGAGCCGCAGAGGAGAATGGCTCGCGTAGAAGACCCGTCATGCCCGCTTCTTCAAACTTTATTTGCTGCACTCGGTCCCAGTCGCCTCGAAAGCCGATGGTCACGGCTCGCATCTTGAGCTGAGTGATTTGCCGGACCAGCTCTGAGACCCGATCCCATTCACCGATGTCCAGAAGCAGCACTTCGGGATCGTGGGAGTGGAGCGCACGGACGACCTCATGAGCAGCCGGAATCGGGGACGCCCGGAACAGCAGCTGGAAGGTAGCGGACTCTTCCAGCAACTGCTCAATCGCGTGAGCTGCGACCGCGTTCGAAGTTAAAAGCGCGACTGTGAGCAACGCACTCCCCTCTCGCCAACCCTCGATGGAAAGTCAGACTGGCTGACGATTTTGTAACCATTGTCGCTGGAATTCTCGGATCGCCCGGTACGGGCTTCACGGTCACCCGGTTCAAGCATCTCCCAAGTGTCCGGCGTCACCAAACCGGGCTTATGGCAAGTCCCGCACTCACTACCAGCCCAATCTCCAGCAGACGGTCGATCAACTTCTGCACTTTGAGAACCCTGTTGATCGGAAAAAGCGGGCAAGAATGTTTCATCCATTTGCTATAGTTATCGGCGACTTGAGGGCTGATCCAAATCTGATGCCTTCCGAGCAGCGCCCCGGCCTGACAAAGGGGCAGTAGACAGGCCGTAAGGGCCAAGGGCCGAATTCTCCAATTCGAGCTTCGCTTCGATACAGCAATCGAGCAGACTACACTGAGTGCGTACATGATGACCGCGCAACCTATGGAACGTAACATTATAAGTCCTTTCAACCCCCACCCAATTTACCGGTCACAATCTTGTCTTTCTGCAAGTGATCCCGAGGAGTGTGCATTTCGCCGGGAATGAATCTCAACCAGTCGGATTGACAGAGTGACCGGCTACTCCGTGAAACACCGAACGCATTGACCGGCATCCACTGTTTGGGTCTCCGCTCGATTTGCAAATCGTCAGGTCGTCCCACTAGCCCCATACTCCTTCACCGACCGGAGCACCCGCAGGCGCACACACACACTGATCAAGCGTGCGATCGAGCACATCGACCCGCGACTTCAATTCCGCCAAATGAGACCGCAGCTCGGCTACGATGATGCCTCCGACCGTTAGTGATCGTCTCAACTGAAGTTCCAATACTCGGATTTGAAGCAATTGATTAATGATCATGAGATCTCGGCACATACCCACCTCCTAAACTCTAGCGTTAGCTCCGCTAGTTGACCAGCAGTTTCATCGCCACAACCCAGCTAGTGCCAATGATGATCACACTTTCAGCCAGCATTAAAACTAGAAGATTGTCAAAACATAGGCCGCAGGAGATACGGACAACTGTCGTTTGGATCAGGATTGTGCCCCAAACGTTTCTGAGGGCCTGGGGCATCTGGCGTAATTCTAGATGAAACACCTTAGGGCACTTCACCCGGACTGGGCGACAAATATCACCGGTTGTGCAGACTTCAGTTTCAGCGGACGGCCTCATCCATAGTTGAATGTTGAGGCGGCGGTTCCTCCGGTCTGGCTCCGCGCCGCATCCGAACGCGCCTCCGAGGCGGCGTGCGGGCGTCCAAGGCTAAGGGAACCATCCGAGAGCGGCCACGGCGCGTATTCATATTCCACGAGGCGACAGAGTAAGCTCTGGCATGGGTGGAGACTATGAGATTCGTCTACCGTTGGTGCTCTCGCAATGCGCTTTTCGCCCGGCGCCGATAACACTGACAACAGGGCCCGTTTCTCGCGACTCGTTTCTGAGTCGCAACTGCGATGCGCTTTCAGGCTTGCTGACCCTTCATTTCCGTGGCCTCACGCTTTTCCAAAACTTATTGTGATTCGGAGTTGACCGTGGGTCGTGGCAAGCCGACAGTGAACGTGTTTAAGCTTATTGAGTGTGCAGTAGTACCATCATGCCCTTCGTACTATGTGTCAGGTATTGATCGTAGTGTATTTGACCCACAGTGTGCCTTCGCCTTTTAGGCAAATGACGCATTTGTGAGATGTTGACCTCCAAACGGAGCGAACCAGGATGTCATTTACGGCTTTGCTTTCTTAAATACGTCACGACCGTTGCTTTGGCCGTTAATCTGCACTAACCAGCGTGTTGGGAAATCGAACAACACGGGCGTGCGGAAGGAAATGGCAACATCGGGTCGAAACAAGTCTCCTAATCCCCTTGCCGCCTCTGTGGCCATCAGGTGAGGTGATGAAACAGACGAGTACCTGCCGTTGTCGGTTTACACAAAAGCGACTGGCGGCGTTTTGGCTGGCCACGTGGCTATGCGCACCTGCGTGGGGTCAAAACCGTCCTCCCGCCGATCTTACCCAAGCCAGCCTAGAGGAGCTGGCGGACCTGCAAGTCACTTCTGTTTCCAAGAAGGAACAGTCGCTGTCCAAGGCCGGGGCCGCGGTGTTTGTGATCACCCAGGAAGATATCCGTCGGTCTGGAATGCTGGACATCCCCGACCTCCTGCGCATGGCGCCGGGCGTGGACGTGGCCCGGCTGGACGCGAATTCCTGGGCCATCAGTATTCGAGGGTTCAACGACCGCTATTCGAACAAGGTCTTGGTGCTTATCGACGGCCGCTCGGTTTACAGCGAGGTCTTCTCGGGCGTGTTTTGGGATCAGCAGAACGTTCCTCTGGAGGATATCGATCGCATTGAGGTCATCCGCGGACCGGGCGGTACGGTGTGGGGCGCGAATGCCGTGAACGGCGTAATCAACATCATCACCAAGAGCTCCAGGGATACTCAAGGCGGTTTGGTTACCGCCTCGACGGGCTCGGAGGAAAGCCTGGGAGGCTTGGCCCAATATGGAGGCAAGATCGGCAGTAAGGGGAGCTATCGCGCGTTTGGGAACTATTTCAACGTCGAGCCGGGTCTGCTGAACGCCGGAGTAAGCGGCGCGGACGGATGGCATGGTTCCCACGGCGGCTTCCGCTCGGACTGGGTTCTTTCAGACAAGGATACTCTGACGGTGCAAGGGGACCTGATGCAAACCGGCGAGGGTCAGACGCTGACCTCCGTCATCGCGAACCAACTGCCCCTCACGAGGACTTTCAATGACCGTGTGACGGTTGGAGGGGGGAACATACAGGCGCAATACAATCATACGTATTCGAATGGTTCCGAGCTGACTTGGCTGACCTATTTCGACCGTTTCCACCGCTACGACGAGGGGGAGAGTGTCGCGCAGCACGGTGACACCGAGCTTCAGTATCACTTTAGGATCGGTTCGCGGCACGATCTTGTTGCCGGAGCCGGCTATCGCCTCACAGACGGAAGCTACCTAGGGTCATACGACGCCTTCGTCGTGCCCGACCACCGCCGCGACAGCCTGTTCAGCGTGTTTCTGCAGGATGAAATCGAGCTGACCCGCAGCCTGGCGCTTACGTTGGGAACGAAGCTGGAGCACAACGCCTTTACCGGCTTCGAATACCAGCCGAGCGCCCAATTGGTATGGACTCCAAAAGATCGGCAGACGGTGTGGTTCTCCGCCGCTCGGGCGATTCGGCAACCATCGGTGCTCGATGAAAACATCCGTTTTGCCGCATCCATTTTCCCCCTCGGCGGTGGCAACTTTGGGGATTTATATACATAAGTCCCGTCGATCACTTTGATTTGCTGTCCGCAAGCCGAGACTTCTGATCGCCAATGTAAAACATCAGGGCCGTGCCTGCGACGGCACCAAAGAGTCCGCCAAGGTCG
>Ga0209517_10004396_pt1 | contig 18548 bp, 13 predicted proteins | sample PeaSoiMetSII2010_FD_187695 | JGI IMG/M metagenome (GOLD analysis project Ga0209517, IMG submission 187695) | Peat soil microbial communities from Weissenstadt, Germany - SII-2010 (SPAdes) (version 2) | ecosystem: Environmental > Terrestrial > Soil > Wetlands > Peat | place: Germany...
ATCATGCTCTGCCGATGCAGGGGCGTGTGATTGCAATATTTGCCGACGACCGTCTCGATGACGATCCGGTCACTCGCCAGGCACTTCTCGATGATCCGTCGCGGCAGGGGCGCGGAGACGACGCCGAGATCCTGACACGATCGGCAAACCCGCTTCTCTCGTTTCGTGACCAGTACGAAATACTTCGCTGGCTCCACATCCAACTGGGAACTTTCCTCGTAGCCGATCACCACTGTCTCTTTGCCGCAGCGTTTGCATACGCGCTGATCTAATGCGCAGGGCAGAATCCGCTCTACGCGAGGAAGATTCGCAGGCAACTCCTGGCGACCCGGATGCTTGACGGATTTCTTGGTCGAGCGATGCGCTGGCGCGTGCTCACTCTCCGCCTGCTCGATCATTTCACTGACGACAGGCTCAAGCTCGAACAATTGCATTTGCGTCTGCGAAAGTTTTTCACCGCCCGCTCCATACTTTTCAATCCGCATCAACCGCAATCGCTCTTCCAGCACCCGAATCCTCAGCTCCGCGTACTGTAGCTTGCGCTTAAGGTGTGCGATGAGTTCCAGATCGGCTGGTGCTGAAGGAATGGAAGGCGCACACACAATGGGTAACTGATTTACCAGAGTCGATCGAAACGTTCAAGCAACCAAGCAATCATGCGGCAGCATGTCCTTCGGGTAGAGCTTTCCGATACCACCGCTTGTGCTTGGTTTTGGCCAGATCAATCCCACCTAACAGTAGGGACAGCTCTTCGTGACTCAGAACGACCTTGCCCTGGGCATCGCCGAATTGCGGCCAGGTGAAGCGCCCCTTTTCTAATCTCTTGGCACAGACCCAAAGTCCGCTTCCGTCCCAGACGAGGACCTTCAACCGATTGCGCTGGGCGTTGCAGAACAGGAAAAGGTGTCCACTCAGAGGCTCGCACGCCAATCGATCCCGGACCAGCCCGTACAGCCCTTCGAACCCCTTGCGCATGTCGGTGACCCCGGCGGCCAAATAGATCAGTGTGGCTGGACCCAGTCCAAACACGCCTACACCCGCTCCAGCACACTCATCAGGCGCTCGAACGTACTCGTATCAAAATCAGGACGTATCTCGATCCGGCACCCGCCCGGCAGCACTACTGCCAGCCCCGCAGTCGCGTTGTGTTGCGTCGGCGATTTCTTCGCGGCCAACTCCACCTTCACCAACTCGCCGGCCAAAGAAGTTGGTCCACGCCTTCTCTTCCAACGCCGCTTTTTCAGATGGCGATCCAGAGTGCTGAAGCTCAAGCCTCGACTCTGGCAAAACTCGCTCCGCCGCATACCGCTACTCACAAACTGGGCCACCAACTGCTGAACCTCCGCTCGGGTACGTCGCTTGGGCGCTGACAACTCTGTTTTTGTGGTCATCCGGACACTTCAACACAGACCCCGCCTGTCGAACAGGTGTGTTGGTCAGACGCTTACCTTCAAAGCGATCCCATCCGACTTGCAGCCAGTCGGTCAAGGCGTCTGGCGGCTGCGGTATTCGAGTGAGGGTTGGCCGTCGGACACGAAGCAGAAGGCCGTCGGACTTGGATTCAGGAGGTGTTCCAGTGTCGGCCTCTTCATTTTGGGTACGTACGGGGGCACCACCGAGCGCGACGCTCTCATGGTCCGGTAGGTCACGGCTCCACAACCGCCACGGTTGTTCCTCGATTTGGACAACGGCTGGGTTTCGCAGCTGGTTTAGATTTTCAAGGTAGCGGAAGATCTGCGTGACTCGCTTTTTGGCGATGTCGATGATATCGGGCGAGAAGGAGACACCGGGCATTTGAGATGTACTTGTGCGCACTATCATATCAAGCAAGTACTCTGACCGCGCATTCGCCTAGTGGCTCTCAGGGCACCGCGTACCCGGTGGCGCTGGGCGATTGCCAGCAGGAGCGAACGGATCCATTATTCAGGCGGTCGAACCAGGAAAGGCCTGCACTTGCCGGGAGCTTTAATACATTCATGTGCGGAATGCATTTGCGCCACCCGAGCAAAGTTTCCGAAGCCTAGCGGGCATGTACTACTCCGCCTCCCGAGAAGCGGCTGCCAGGTTACGGCTATTGCCATATGCCGCTTCATCACGTTTAGCCGCTTCGTTGTTCCCACTTCACGAGCGTCAGCCCGTGATTCTCGTCGAGCGCGGCTTCCCCGACGCGGAGCGTCGCACGGCCAAGGTAACAGGCGCAAGTTACTTTGGTGGGCTGACTGCTGCCGTGCCCGCCGTGCACAATGCAGCCATTTTGCGCTTTAGCGCAGAGCGCGTTGGGCTCGCGTTGCGCTAGTACACTCAAACACGTGAGTAAGAAATACAAGGGCAAGCAGTGTGTTTACTGCGCCACGAGCCCGTCGACGACCGCCGATCACGTAATTGGCAGAGAGTTTTTTCTCCCCAGCCGGAGGAACAATCTCCCGAAGGTTCCCGCCTGTAAAACCTGCAACGGGGAAAAGTCTCAACTGGAACACTACCTGATGGCACTCCTTGCGTTTGGTGGACGGCACGCCGACGCCGTTGAGAACCTCACAACGATGGTGCCCAAACGGCTGAAAAAGAACGCCAAGCTCCACGCTGATCTTGCGGCCGCATTCGAGCAAAGTGGAGGGACCACTCTTCCAATCGACCACGTTCGATTGGAACGACTGTTTGCGTTGATCGCACGAGGCTTGGTTTGGTATCACTGGCAAATCTTGTTGGGCCTCGGACATTCCGCAATTGCATCGATCTTCTCCGACGCTGGGACGCATTTCTTCACCCAGATGCTCAACGGATGGAAGACCCCAAACCGCGTAACCGGCAATCTTGGCGACGGCACATTCTGCTATGAAGGCGCACAGGCCACGGATTGTCCACAAATGACAGTTTGGCGGTTCTCTATGTACGATGGAATCGTGTTCGGGGGTGATCCTAAGGTGCCCGGGCCATCATCGTTAGCCGTAGCGGTAACAGGCCCTGACGCCCTTATCCAGAAGCTACTGTCCAAGGGCTAAAGATCCTACGCAGTTCAATGGGGGCATCCGTCGCGGCCCCCTTCGCGCTGCACAGATCTCGGACTGGGGCGGCTGGCACAACAGGCGCTGGGTTTCCCCAAGGCCCAGAACCAGATACACTTGCCCGGTGTGTGACTAGCGCACTGTGTTGCTTGTAGCTGCGCCATGACAACACTCCACGCATTCAATCAGCGCATTCTTGCCGAGGATCTTGTGCGCGTCCGGCGACCGGACGACCTGGAGCGATATGCGGCGTCGCAGCGGCAGGCGCGTATTGATCCTAATCCTCATCAGATCGACGCGGTAATCTTTGCGTTGCGACGTCTCCGCGAAGGTGGGTGCATCCTCGCCGACGAAGTGGGCCTGGGGAAAACGATTGAAGCGGGTCTGGTTATTGCCCAGAGCCGCGCCGAAGGTGCTCAGCGCATTTTGTTGATTGTTCCAAAATCGCTAATCGGTCAGTGGCAGAACGAGCTCGCAAATTTATTCGGCATTCAAGCGCAGGATGAGCAAAGGAGCTTCGTCGCACCCGGTGTGTATCTGGTTGGCCGAGAATTTGGTGGCAGCGAACGCGGTGCTGCATCGCTCGGTGCCGCTCCACCGTTCGACCTTGTCGTGATCGACGAGGCGCACGAGATCTTCGCTGGATTGCATAAGAGATATAGTCGCGATGGGCTCTACGAGGAAACTTCGGACGAGGCTCTGATGGCTCACCGTGTACGCAGTTTCCTGCGTTCATCGCCGGTACTCCTGCTGACGGCGACACCCATGCAGAACTCCCTTGCGGAATTGTGGGGTCTTGTACAGTACGTGGAACCGACAGGCACGTTGCTGGGCGACATCGCTACTTTTCGAAAGGTCTTTTGTGCTGAGGATGATAGGACATTGGTCCCCGGCCAGGAGCATGAACTGCAACGACGGCTCGCGGTCGTCCTCCAAAGAACTCTTCGCCGTCAGGCTCAGGAGTTCCTCGATCGCCCGTTTACGCAACGGCGTTGCAGGTTGTACGAATACGCGATGAGCGACGACGAACGGTCGCTCTACGACGACGTAACCGAGTATCTTCTCCAACCCTCACTCTATGCCTTCTCCGGTAAACAAAGACGACTGCTGCTGATCGGGTTCCACCGACGTATGGCCTCCTCTATCCCTGCCCTCGCGGCAAGTTTGGAGAACGTGGCGGCACGGCTCCGCCGTTTGCAAGGGAACTTAAGTCCCGATGAAACGGCTGTCGATATGTACCGCGACCTCGAGGACGAGGACGAGATCGAAGGAGTCTCCGATGAATCGGCTTCCATAGCCGATCACTCAACGTTGGCTGCCGAGTTAGCTCGTGTCGAGGGGTTCATCGTCCGCGCACGGTCGCTACCTGACGATGCTAAGGCGCGCTCGTTCCAGGAAGCGATTCGAGTGGTTTTCGATTTGGGAGAAGGAGGTCATGGCAGCGGCAAAGCCGTTGTGTTCACCGAATCGATTACTACCCAGGAGTACCTGCGAACCTTGCTATTGGCGATGGGTATCCAGGATGAGGACATCACTCTGTTCAGGGGTGTGAACGACCACGAGCGTGCGCATCAAGCATACGCACGCTGGCGAAAGGAGGAGGGGTCCCGTTTCCCGCCGGGATCTAGGCCGAGTCGTGAAGTCGCTATCCGACTCGCACTTGTACACGAGTTCCGCACACGTTCGAAGGTTCTCATTTGCACCGAAGCCGGCGCAAAAGGCTTGAACCTTCAATTCTGCGAGACCGTGATCAACTACGATCTGCCGTGGAACCCACAGCGCATCGAACAGCGCATCGGGCGATGCCACCGATACAGCCAGCAACGCGATGTCACGGTGGTCAATTTCCTGGCACGGGATAACGAAGCACACCGGCTTACCTTTGAGATCCTGAGTCAGAAGTTGGATCTTTTCGGCAGAGTTCTGGACGCGTCCGATACCGTTTTGCACGAACCGCGGACAGATGCGCCGGAGATCGTTGTGTCTGCGCTGTCAGTCGAATTCGAGAGTGACCTCCGGAACATCTACAGTCGTTCGCGCACTCTTGACGAAGTGACTCGTGAGATCGCCGCATTGCGCGACAAGATTGCCGAGCGAAGGGATGCCTATGAGAGAGAGTATGACCGGACCTCGCAGATCATTGAGTCGCGGTTCGACGAGAACGTGCGCAGGGTATTCAAGAACCTACGCGAAGAGTTGCCACAGGGACTCGCCGATCTCGATCGGGATCTCGCCAATTTGGTGGATGGTTACCTTGCCACACGCGGCGTAGAGTACCAGCGATCTGAAAATGCTGGTTGGGTGATTTTTGATCTTGCGCCAGATACCGCACTGCCCGCGGAGATCGGGGAGGGGCGGCGATTTGCAACCGGAGACCCAAGATTTCTGACCGACGCGGAGGCATTGAACCTCGTACACCCTCTCGTCCGCGCGGCAATTGCAGATGCTCGAAACTGGCCTGGTGGATCCGTCGAACTGCTGCTAGCGCCAGACGTTTCTCCCGAGCTTGCTGCGCTGGCCGGAAGCGTCGGAGTTATCCGCGTTGTCTTGGTCGATTACGCTGGATTCGAGCCGGTACAAAGGCTGGTTGCGGCGGCTGTGATTGACGGCACTCCCATTGATCCAGCGTTAGCTGGCAAGATCGCGCGTTTGAGGGCTATCAACGGACGAGTTCCCGAAGTTGCTGCCGACCCACAGTCTCTAAGCGATGCCGTAGACGAAGCGGTCTTTGTCGATCAACGCGATGTCGAGAAAAGTGAACAGAAACACTTTGAACAAGCTATCGGCCAGCTTGAGCGGTTCGTTCAGGACAAGGTTCTTGTGTTTCGTCGCGAACGAGCGAGTATTGGTGAAAAGCTGCGTTACGCGAGAGAGCGCCGTGATGAAGTGGTGGGTTCCAGTGCCCGAGATCGGATCGAGGCGGAGATCGGCAGGTTAGCTACCAGGGACGAGAGTCTAGAACATCGCATCAACGCCTTGGAGTCCAGAGAGGACGAGGTTTACAAGAAATGGAGAGACAAATATCACAAGCTTCGATACCAACCGCCGACAGTGACTCTGTTGTTCGCAGCCACCTTTCAGATCTCCCGACCGAACCAGGGGATGTCGTGCTGAGGCTCCTGCATACTGCCGACTGGCACCTCGGGCGCAGGTTCCCTTCGTTTCCAGAGGAGGCCCAGAAAAAGCTCTCGCGGGCGCGCATGGACGTGATAACGACCATTCTCGAGGTTGCGCGGCGAAACGCCGTGCACGCCGTGTTATGCGCAGGGGATCTTTTCGATGATCCGGAACCAGAGGCCGATTTTTGGCAAGGGCTTGCCAGGATTCTTCGAGAGCAAGCTGACCCGCATACACCAATATTTCTGGTTCCCGGGAATCATGATCCACTCACACCTGAATCGGTATGGGCATCCGGCCATCCATTTCGAGCGCGCCTTCCGGAGTGGGTAAACGTCGTTGATCGCGACGACTTCAAGTGTGAGATCTCGCCTGATGCGGTTCTATATGCCCGCCCGTGCCGATCTAAGGCAGGAGAGAATGATTTGGCGATGGCACTTCCCGCCCGCGAACCTGGCGATGAACGGCTCCGCATCGGCTGCGTACATGGTTGCACGTTTGACATTGATGGCTACCAGACGAACTTTCCGATTTGCCGAGATGCAGGCGTCCAACGAGGGCTGGACTATCTCGCCATAGGCGACATCCATTCTTTTCGTGACGTCACCGCCAATCTATCCGTTCCCACTGTATATCCCGGCGCTCCCGAACCCACGAGCTTCGATGAAACCGGTGCCGGTAACGTCGCACTCGTCGCATTATTCCGGCACGGGCGGCGCCCACGTATTGATGCTGAGCCAGTGGCGTTTTGGCGCTGGATTGCTGTTCAGTGCCGCGACATGAACGAGCTTCGCGGCGTGCCGACAATTCAGGATCTCGATCGGCACGTGGTCAGATTGTGTCTTGACATGACTGTATCCCTATCGGAGGAGAGCGAGGTCGAGCGGATTCTCCGCGATCTTCAAGGAACCGACGCAACACACGGTCGCGTTGGTGTGTTGGTGGTAGACCGAGCAAACCTCAGGCTGCAGGTCGGTTCAGGGGACGCCTTTCCCGACGATCTTCCGGAGGTAATCAAAGACACAGTTGACCGACTCGATCGGCTTATTACGGATGCGGTGGACGAATCTGAGAAATCAAGAGCTACACGCGCTTTGGCCCATCTCTATAAGCTGCTGCAAAGCCGGTACGCGACAGGCGGACGGGGGCTATGAAACTGCACCGCCTGCGCGTAGCGAACTTTGCCGGGGTCCGAGAAGCGGACATCGAGTTCGGTCCGGGACTGAACGTCTTGTACGGGCCGAATGACCTCGGAAAATCCACGCTGGTTGATGCCATCCGTTTAGCGTTATTGCTTCCACATGGCTCGACATCTTGCGACCAATATGTCGGTTGGACGGGAGGTCGCGACCCGATCGTTGAGTTGACCTTCGAAACGGAAAGGCAACGCATATGGCGCGTTCGAAAAGAGTTTGGTAAAAGCGGCTCGTCATTGTTGCAGGAATCGAAGAATGGACAAGACTTCGACGATGTAGAGCGCGCGAGAAAGGTTGACGGGAGGCTCCGCGAGATCCTACGTTGGGGCATTCCCGAGCCTGGTGGCTCCGGCGGTACTAAGGGAATTCCTACGAGCTTCCTAGCGACCGCACTCCTATCGACCCAAGCGGATGTAACAGCACTGTTGCGCGAAAGTTTGCAGAACGATCCAACCGCCAGCGGGAAAGAACAGATTGCAGCGGCATTGCAGGCAGTTGCACAAGACCCACTGTTCGTTGAGTTGCTGAAGAGCACGCAGGCTCGTCGAGACGAAGCGTACACCGACAAAGGCGCGAAGAAGACCGCCAAAGGTAGTGTGTTCAAAGTGGCCGCGGAACGGGTAAAGGAAACGAGGGACGAGAAAGAAAGTCTTCAGAGGATTGTCACCGACTCGGAGGGCGCAGAGAAATTGCTGCGAGATCTAATCGTGAAGCGACAACAGCGGCAGGAGGCGCTGACAATCGCAGCGGAGCGCCTCTTAACCCTTGAGCGGTTGGCTATGCAATCCGCGGATCGTGATGCTGCAGCCGAGCAGGTTCGGCTCGCGCAGGAGGAGGTGCAGCGCATCCGGAAAATCGGAATGGACGTGGAGGAGGCGGAGCGAAAAGCTAAAGACCTACTTCGCAAGGAAGAGGAAGCCAGGACGGCGGTCGCCGTTGCCCAGGAACAGCAGGGTGAGGCAGATGTCACCCTCAAAACTGCGGAAGAAGCTGCCCGGGCAGAAGGATCAGACCCTGGCGTCACCGATACCGTTGTTCGCCAACAGCTCGAACTTCGAAAGGCTGCGGCAGGACAAGCAGCAAGCACGGCGCAACAGCGAATCGATGTTGCTACTGGCGCACAGAAACTTGTCGATGCCGCCGCCGAAGCAGAGCGTGAGTATCGGGACCAAGAAGCGAAAGCCCACAACGCGCATGAATATTTGTCTCAGGCCGCAGCCAAAGAGAAGACTGCCAGCGATGAACTTCGTCGATGCGATCTGCTCGAACGGGCCCTAGATGTTCGACTTGCAGACAACCAGGTAGGGGATGCTCAGGCTGCGGTCGAGAAAGATGCGGCTATCCAAGCACATCTCGATGTTGTCTTGGAAGAGCAAACCGTCCTCGCTGGACAGCGAGCTACGATGACCGTTCCGAAGCCGGGAGCGCTCGCACCAATGCGCCGGCTGGCAAACGAACTAGCTGCTGCTCGCGGTGCGCTCGACGTCGGCTTGGTAATGACAGTAAGCTCGAGCCGCCGCCTCGACGTAAGTATTCGAAAGGATGGGACAGCGGTCGAATCGGCTTCAACCGAGCGACCAGTGGAAATCGAGGCCGCCACGGAGATTGAACTCGGCATCGACGACATCGCGACTGTCCGTGTTCGTGGCGGACGACGCGATGCCCAGGAGAAAGCTCGGGCATTGGAGAACCGGTGGACTCAGGAAGTAGTGCCGCACTTCGCTGCCGCAGGCGCAGCGGATCTCGATAGCCTCGACGTGAAGGTTGCCGAAGCCCAGGAACTGGATGCGAGCATAAAGGCAAAGGATGCCGAGATAAATTCTCTGCGGGCGCAGATGAGTTCTTTCGCAGGCGCAGCGGAAGCGCTCCGGCAGGCCTCTAACCGCGCGCAGACCTGCCGAACGGCACTCGGGGACGTTGCGCCTGCGACCTTGTCCGCCGATCTCGACGCGCTAGGAGTCGATCCGCTCGCAGGTCTACGAAGGCGGCGGCTAGACTTGTCAACGAATCTTGAGACAGAACGCGCAAGTGCCGCCGAAGCTGTGAATGCTCATACGATCGCCCTGGAGCGCACTGCCAATCTTCGATCGGCTTCAGATACCGCTACCTCGAAACGGGAGTTTGCGCTGACATCCTTTCCAGAGGGATTAGATGCGGCGCTCGCTGCGGCACATGTCGACCTCGCTGCGGCGACCACCGAGATGCAAAATGTCGCAGCCGACCTCGCATCCTTGGACAGCACAATTGCCGCACGAAAAGAGCGTATCGACAAAGCCATGAGTGGCGCTCGCAACAAGGCAGAGATTGCGCGGAGCGCAGTGGAAGTCGCGCAAGGAAAACTAACGGCGGCCATTGCCAGCTGCGCTGAGCATTCCGGGCGACTCGCAGAGTTGCGAAAACAGCGCGACGCAGAAGATCTCGAATCGTGGGAAATAAGGCTCCGTGAAGCAACGGACAATCAAGCGGCCCTACCCATACCTGAACGGAACGTTACCAAAGATGAGGTAACTACCGCTAAGGACGTTGAAGATGGCATAAGGTCGGAACTCGACACCATCGAGCGCGACATCCAGCGTTCGCATGGTGCATTGGAACAAGTCGGCGGCGCAGTGGCTCGCGAGCGATTGCGCGACGCGACCGAAGCGTTCGAATTGGCCGAGCGCCAAGAAAGGGAAATTGAAGCCGACTATGAAGCGTGGAAGCTGCTGCTCGATCAGATGAAGGAGGCCGACGCTGCCCAGGCGAGCAACCTTGGGCAGGCCCTGGGACCAGCCATCGCCAGCCGATTCCAGACGTTGACCCAACGACGTTACGAGTCTGTTCAGCTCAATGCGCAACTCGGCACCGAAGGAATTCTGACTGGTGGTGCGGCTAGACCCGCGGCACGTCTATCAGTCGGCACACGCGAACAATTGTCCACATTGTACCGACTGTCGCTGGCGGAATATTTGCAGGCGACAGTCGTCTTGGACGACCAGCTAGTCCAAAGTGACGACAGCCGCATGGACTGGTTCCGCGCGTTGCTCAATGAGAGGGCTCACATCTTTCAGATCGTCGTCTTTACGTGTCGACCTGGTGACTACCTTGCAGCGACCTCGATGGTACCGGATGGGTCGGGCGTTCACGCAGACACGGACAATGGGTTCATCCGCGCGATCAATCTTGAGCGGGCATTGGGGCAACGAAAATAGCGTAAAGGGGAGAAAGAGGGTGGCCATGCGGAGTTCAAAGAGTGGGGATGTGCTCATTGAAAGGGTTGAGGCCATTATCAACGCGGCCAAGGGACAAGGGCTTGTGTTGTTCTATGGGTGGGCGCACGGCACGAATCAGAAAGCCGTGACCTGGAACGAGGAGCATGGAGGAGATTGGGAGAAGTTCTTGGCATGTGCCAAAGCCGTCGGCGCGAAAATGCTTTATGTTAATTGGGCGCCGCTTGAGGAATTCCAGATCGATGAAGCGGTCGAACATCTTGAAAGGATTATCGCCGGTGGAACAGGCATCGAGCCACCGGATTCTGTGCCGTCCCGCCGCGAGATAGAAGCATATCGCGATAAAGTCGGGGTGACCGCGGTCATAGACCTGGCGTTCGTTTACGAGGACGTTGTCCACATTCATCAGTGCTTCGCCGATTGGTTCCAAGCTTTCGAGGAGCTTACCGAGGGATTGGAAGAGGACTCGGACGCAAGCGATGCCTCTTTTCATGAGCGTGTGGTCGACAAAGCTCTGGTCAAGAAGTGGGCTTCGGAATTGGCCAATCATCCGAAGTTCGGCTCAACGCGCAGTGGAGATCAGCGGGAGTTCCTTCTCGAAAGTATTGCCGGAGATGAGATAGACACTTTGCCTACAGGAGACATCCTGGCTCGGGCTGATTCAATCTATCAAATTGAAATCAAACCAAAGGAAGAAGAACGCGTGCGCGGAGAAGTGCGACGCCTAAGGGAACAAGGGCTCAACATCAACGCTATCGCACTGAAGCTCGGAATCTCAAAAGACCGCGTAAGCGGGTTGCTGTCGGGCTGAGTGGCTAAGCAAAACCCAATGACCGGCGGTCGTTTCTGAGAGCTGCCCCGGGAGCTACAATTGCTTTGCCCCAAGCTCACTGCGCGAATGGGAGATTACGGTGCCCACTCTTGACCTCCAAGCATATCTTGCTGAATTTCCAGCGGTGTGCAAGAAGAAGTTCGGCCGCACCTATAACTTTCGGCACCTTGAACGGGACTTTGAGCAAGTCGGCGCAGGTCAGCGCTGGCTTGCGGCTCGGGACGTTGTTAAACTCTTCGATCCCAACAACACTCCATTCGCTCGGTACTGGCCGAAACCCACCGAGAAGGAGCTGGATGCGATGCTGAAGGCCCAGAGGCTCATGCTCGCGCCTATGCCGCCTCACCCGCTGGAGCTCGTCCAGAAGCTACTCGCTGTGCTCCACAATACCGGTGTCGTTTCGATCATCCTAAGGTTTGCCTGTCCTGAGCGTTTTGGAATCTTCAGCACGCCAGTTCTTCACCTCGTGCAGGTCCAACGACCCAAGACCGCAGAACTGTACCTGGCCTATTGTGAAGAGCTTGATCGCTGGCGCCAGCATTTTCGGATGGCAAGTGTTGCCGAGACCGAGATGGCCCTTTGGACCTTCCATGAATTGACCAGCACCCCCACGGTCGATGTCAATGGCGACCGGGCGCGTCAACAGTTTGAAGGTGACGTCTGGGTCCAGCGCCGAAGAGTCGCCCAGGTGCTTCGCCCATTCCTCAATCGCTATGGTGCCCTGGAGCTAGCGCGAATTTTGACCGAGGAAGACCCGAATCTCGCTGGGAAAATCGCCGGTGAGGAATACGAACGGCTGCTGCGAGTCGCGGCGAGGCGCTTCTACCCGGCGGTTGAGTTAAAGGAGGGCTGGGCAAAAAGCATCATCGATCGGCTGGGGAATGACGGACACATAACCCTCGAACAATTAGCCTTACTTCACAGAATATGGGAAATCCGCAATCATGCGGTTCACGCGACCTCCCGACCCAGTAGCGAGGAGGTCGAGTCGATGGTCAACTGCATCGAGGCCGTGTGCGTGCCATGGGAAAAATATGCCTCGAAGGGGATGAAGCGGTAAGGTATGAAACTCGTGGCTGGGGGTAGCTGCACTGGCCGTGAGGACTCGATGAAGCTTTCGAAGTCGAAATTCGTTGCCGGGGTTCAGTGCCTGAAGCGCGTGTACTGGGAGGTGCACGAGCCGGAGTTGGCCGCCGAGCCCGACGATGCGACTCAAGCCATTCTGGAGCAGGGCCAGGAAGTGGGGCGGCTGGCACAACAGGCCTTCCCAGGCGGTGTCGAGGTCGAGGGTGGCCGGGAAGATCTTGACCGAGCCCTGCGCCATACCCGCGAACTCATCTCCAATCCCGGGATTCCCGCAATCTTTGAAGCCACCTTCGAGCGCGGCGACGTACTGGTTCGGGTGGATGTGCTCCAATGCCAGCGCGATGGCCGGTGGCGCCTGATCGAGGTCAAGTCGTCGACAGACCTCAAAGATCACTACGTATATGACGTCGGCATCCAGAGGCGGGTACTCTCCAGGTGTGGTCTTGACGTGAGTTCAGCCTACCTGATGCATCTGAACCGAGAGTATGTGTATCGTGGCGGCAGCTACGATTTGTGGCGGCTCTTCCGCCGAAGGAACCTGAACCGTCGGATTGCGAAGCTTGAGGCCGAGATCAAACGCCGCGTCACAGAGCAGTTTCGGATCCTGAATCAACCGAAGGCCCCTGACGTTGTCCCCGGACGCCAATGCAGGGAGCCCTTCCGGTGTGAGTTCTTTGCGTGTTGTAACCCGGCAAAGCCGCCCGACCATGTGACCTATCTGCCAGGGATCAGTACCCGCAAGGTCGAGAAGCTGGCCGCCATGAGGATCGAGTCTGTACATGACATGCCGGATGACTTTCGTCTCAGCGAGCGGCAGCGGAGGGCCTGCACGTGTATGCAGAGGGGCATTCCCTATTACGGGGAGGGCCTGGGCGACCAACTGAAGACTCTGCGCTACCCCCTTTACTTCATGGATTTTGAGACCGTGAGCCGGGCGCTTCCCCCTCATCCTGGGATGCGCCCGTTCGCCCCCCTCCCGTTTCAGTGGTCGGTCCACGTTAAGGAGAATCCGGGCGCAAAACCGGAACATCACGAGTTCCTTGCCACCAGCGAGGCCGACCCGCGGCGCGATTTTCTCGCGTCCCTGTGTTCGGTTCTAGGCGAACGCGGCAGCATCGTGGTGTACAACCAGGGTTTCGAATCGGGGAGGTTGGCCGACCTGGCCCGGTGGGTTCCGGAATTTGGCAAGCGCACCGAACGTATCCAGAAACGGCTTTGGGACCTGCTGCCAGTGGTGCGCGATCACGTGTACCATCCGGCGTTCGCGGGCTCGTTTTCCCTGAAAGCGGTCTTGCCTGCGCTCGTGCCAGAAATGACTTACTCCAACATGGAAGTGGCCAAAGGCACCGATGCCGGGTTGGCCTGGGAGAAGATGGTGCGCGGCAACCTGAAGGCCGCTGAAGAAAACCGCCTCAGGAACGCCCTGCTTGCGTACTGCCGGCAGGACACCCTGGCGATGGTGCTCCTGGTCAAGAAGCTACAGAGTGTTCACTGAAGGCAGGCCATGAGAATCCGCCCGCAGGAGGCAATCGATCCCACACCTGCATCAACGATCCTGCGAAGGTTGGTGCAGTTACGCGCTACCGTCACGTGAACGCAATAGAAGGAACCCCGTCTGCCGTTGTGTTGCGCAAGAAACTACTCTAACCAGGGTCGCAGGGGCGTGATTCATGAACAACGATTCTCCATTTCAAGAGAAACCTTCGGTCCAAGATCTACTTCTTCACTACGATTTGCTCGGCATTCCGCATTTCCAGCGTGGCCTCGTGTGGAGCGAAGAAAACACCGCGCTCCTGCTGGAATCTCTATACCTCGATACGCCGTGCGGCACCATCATCCTCTGGGAACCTGCGGAGCCCGAGAAGGAGGGCGTCCCGTTGTCTAATTCTGGCCACCCGAGGTACTTGGTCATCGACGGTCAGCAGCGAATCCGGAGCCTTTACAACGCGTTGGGGCCGAAGAGCGAATGGTCGGCCCCAGACTCGGGCGACGACGAGGGGGGCGAGTCGGACGAACTGAAAACACCGCGCGTTTGGTGCCTGAACCTGTCGCGCGTCCCTGAACTCAACGGGCTCTTTGACGCTGGCATGTCGCGATACCCGATGTTCCGTTTTATCGCGGACCCAACAAGGGAGGGAGCGCGCATCAGGCACAACCTCGTTCCCCTCCACTTTTTCTTCGACGGCGGTCATGCGGAGATCCGCAGACTCGTCCGGCCGCTTAGCACCCCGGAGGAGGCCTTACGCAGGATGGAGGAGGTTCGCCTCGGAGATGGCATTCGATCCCTCAGGGAGAAGAAGGTTTTCTTCCTGAAAATCCTAGGGCAGGAGAAACGCCTCGCTGACGTGGTTGCGCTCTACAACCGAATCAACAGCGCCGGCAGACGAGTCGAGCCTGAGGAGAAGGCCTTCGCCACGCTCGTATCGCTCCATCCTCCAACGAGCCAGTGGCTCCGGGAGACCTTCAAAGCCGTCCACGGGGGTGCGGGCGTAGCCGCCGGGTACCTGGAGCGTGATGAGGCCCTGGAGCGGCGGAAGGAGCGGAACTTCGGATTCAAGCTCTTCCTCCGTGTGTTTATTCAAGTGTGCGCCTACCGCTTCGGATACTCTCTGGGAAGCAACTCCTTCTCGTTCGATGTGGTCAACAGCCTGCCCCTTCAGATGAAGCTCAAGAACCCCGAGTTTACGGAGGATCTGTTGAAACGAACGGGAACAGTCGTGCGATCCGCGCGGAAGCTGCTGGAGGAGCTGAATTGCGATGATCTGCAGACATTGCCGGACACCACGTCCCTGCTTCTCCTTTTCCAGGTCCTGATTCGCTTTCCGAAGCTCATGAACCCGGGTTATGAGAAAGTCTTGAAATGCCTGGCGTTGAGGCTGCTCCTGTACCAAAATCCGAGCCAAGAGAAAATTCTCTATCTTGTCAAGCGGGTCAACGAGTCCGAAACGGCTAACGAGTGCTTCGAGAAATTGGACCGCAAGATTCATGGGCTCGATGGGTCCGCCGACCTCCGAAAGGAATTGTCCACCTGGCTCGCGGATTCCAACACCCTCCTGGACCGGTACGTGTTAATGCTGTACTGGCTCCTGCGAAAAATGGAAGCCCGCGACTTCTCATATAAGAATTTGAACGAGGAGAAACAAAAGGAATTGAAGCCGGGGAAAGAGGTAGCGTTGAACGAAGGTGTGGAACCCGAGAAGCAGCACATCGTCCCCTATAGCCTGCTCGAGAAGCTCTACAACATCGAAAAGCGGGGTCGGGTTAGCCGACACGTGGCCAACAACATCGGGAACATCACCTACATCTCGCATGTGTTCAATTCTTACGACAAAGGGTTGGGAAGCGACCCAATCGCCCTCAGCTTGGAAGACCCTCCCAACAACCTAGAGCGCCATTTTCTCGGAACCGCTGGAGGGGTCGGAAATGCTTACGAAAAGGCCAAGGAAATGGCGGCAAACGCAGACGCGGGCGCCCGAGAGGAGGCCAGGAGGGCCTTCGAGGAGTTCTGCGGGCGCCGCCGAGAGTTGATCAGGGAGGCGTTCGTAAAGTGGGTTGAAGAGCTTGGGCCGAAGCTCAGGATTGAAGAGAGAGTCGAGCCCGAGGAGCTTGTGGAACCATCGCTCCAGGATCAGGTCCGGCGATTGGACTACCCAGTTGACGTCGAAGACGCTGTGCTCGAGTTGGTGCGCAACAAACAGCTGCAATTCGCGCGGACGAGGAGGAAGATGGACAAGGGACTGATTCGTAAGGTGAAGTCGACCTCGGACCGGAAGGGCTTTTTCATTCGGTTCCTTAAGGACCAGCTCGAGGTCGAGCCAGCGACGGACTCAGCGCTCTTCGAGGCGCTGGTGAAAGTGATGACCGCCAAAGTTGGCAAGTTTGAGAGGGTGTTGCCAGCGCGGGGTGAGGAGTTGGCAATCACTTCCGAAATTCTCATTGAGTTCGGTCGGCAGGCCGCCCAGGGCTTAACTCGGTCGGATAGCTAGGACCAGAAAGCAGGGTGCGCAATTTCCACCGCGCAACGCCCGTCGCAAGATCGCGATAAAGATTAGTGCAGACTCCGGAGCAGGGAGTTCATCGCATCAGCCATCAGTCTTCGGCGTCGGTCGAGAAACTTATCGAAGTTTTCTGGCTTCCACAAATCTTTATCTTCCGGGATGAAATGCGCCTTCCGGATTTCCGCCGTCGTCTCGTTAGGAAGATACTGCAATGGAGAAAGATTCCCAATCTCGACGTTTTTTGTCTGACCCAGAAAAGTCATGTTTGCTATGTCATTAATCTCGTCGCGAAATTCTTGCCAAGTAAGTCCATGGTTTTCCTGATACAGCTTCGCCTTCTTATCCTTAGTCATGAAATCAAACGGAAAGATGTGGTGAAGCTGCACTTTAGAACCGGAGATTTGATCCAAAGGCCAAGGCGCAGACAGGCCGAAGTCCGTTGCCTTTCGCTGCCTCATGATGATGTACATGAGGAGTAGCATGACGTTCTTGGAAGGCACTCCAGAGATTTGCCGTGGGATAATTTTCAAGCCTCGGTATTCTTGCTTGGCTTCGTCAGTCGCAAAGTCGAGCAATTCCCGCAACGCTTGCTTGGGTGTCGCGTCCGAGAAATATCGGAGATCTCTCTTTAAGACAGTTTCGCCAGACCCGCCATAATGCCGCCCCAATTGTGAGACCAAGAAGTACTTCATCATTCCTCTGCGAACAAGATTCTTCCTGCGAGCAATGGCCGCGTAATAGACAAGGGGAATCAGGGCGTTCTTGGATGAGAAGAATTTAGTCTTGTCCAGCGACAGGTCTTTTCTAAGAACTCGGATCACCGCATTAATAGCCTGTTTGCTTTCAACCCAGCGCCGGTTTAGCTGTTTCTTGCTTACTCGTTTTCGGGCAACCTTGTCCGCTAGCTTCTCTATCTTTGGCACGTTGCATTCAATGGCCGTAATTGTCCGCATGAGAAATGTTAGGTCGAGATCGTATCCGCTATTACGTAGGCTTGTCCGGTAGCGCCGAAATTCTTTCGTAATTCCTCTCCAGTAAGGAATGATGGTCGCGATGTGGATTTCGGCTCCCGTCAGTTGCGTTCCCTGCGAATTCACGCGGGCAAATATCTTCCCGACTGTGGGGTAGTCTCGTTCCTTGATAATCTGGACCGGGAACTTATAGTCGCGAATTCGCTGGATGTAACGCTCGATCTTGGCCTTCTGCTCGGAAGTGAACTGCCGGTAAGCGGGCTCCTCTCTGAAATCTCCATCGAAGAGCTTATTCATTAGGATCCACGGAAATTTGTACGCCTCTGGATCGGTAGCGGCCTCGATTTCGTCCGGGAAGTGCGTTAGGTCTACAAATAAGGGCGCGATGTCCTCTTCAATCTCGGGTTCCAATTCCTTCAGAAAGCCTTGTCTCAGCAAAGCCGATCCTAATGCTGTGATCCGCTGTTGGCCATCAATCAAGAGGTACTTGGGAAGACGCTTGTCATAAAACTTCAGCCTCTCGGGCCGGATGATCTCACGGAGAAGGCTTTCATCACGGATTCGAGGCTCCCAGAAGATCAAAGAGCCACAAGGGTAGTTCTTGTGGATGGAGTCGAACAGATCCTTAACTTGATCGGACGACCAGACCACATCGCGTTGTATTTCCGGGACCGCGATCAAGCCCTGCTCGAAGTATTCCATCAACTCGGCAACGGACAAAGGCACAAGAGACAAGTATTCCATGACAGGTCTCCCAGATCTCGTGTAGGGTGGTGAGTGGGATTGTACGCTACCCCACCAGCTCGCCCGCATGAATTGACCCTTTTTTCGCCTCGCCTGCCAAGGCGGGCGCCGGAGTGCACGGCGCGACCCTCTGCGTCCCGGAGCGGGTCGGGATGCCTGTCTCGGCCGGCACTGGACGAGAAAGCATCCCGCCGATCTGTCGTCTGTTCCGCACGTAGCTGGCCCGGATCTAGGCCGCATCCCCCGATCCAACCGCGTAGAAGCATGGCGAGCGTGTCCCATCCATAGTTGAAGGTTGAGGGGCGGTTCTCGACCCGACTGTTGGTAGAGTCGGGTTGGAAACTTTCTCAACGAAAGGAGAACCGCCTTGAAGCGAAACTATCACACCATCAC
>Ga0209517_10004397_pt1 | contig 18544 bp, 17 predicted proteins | sample PeaSoiMetSII2010_FD_187695 | JGI IMG/M metagenome (GOLD analysis project Ga0209517, IMG submission 187695) | Peat soil microbial communities from Weissenstadt, Germany - SII-2010 (SPAdes) (version 2) | ecosystem: Environmental > Terrestrial > Soil > Wetlands > Peat | place: Germany...
GCGTTGGTTCCAGGTGCAAGATCTCGAGCCACACTTTCGTCTGTGAAGGCGTGACCATCGAAGACAACGTCTTCGTCGGGCATAACGTGGCCTTCATCAACGATATCTACCCGCGGGCGACGGCCCTGGGCGGCGGATTACAGACGGAGAAAGACTGGAAAGTGGAGAAAACTTTGGTGAAAAAGGGCGCCTCCATCGGATCGGGCGCGACGATTCTGGCGAATGTCACCATCGGCGAGAACGCCCTGGTCGGCGCCGGAAGCGTGGTAACAAAAGACGTTCCGGACAATACCATCGTCGCGGGCAACCCGGCTCGCGTATTGCGAAAGGTTGAAGAATTTGTTTGCGAGGTGGCGCGATGACGGCGAACAATAACATCCCGTTTCTTGATCTGGTGACTCCGCATAAGGAGTTGCGCGCGGAATTGCGCGAAGTATTCGAAAAGACTTTGGACACGGCCGGCTTTATCGGCGGACCGATGGTCCAGGGCTTCGAGCAGGATTTCGCGAAATTTTGTGAAGCCGAACATTGTATCGGTGTCGGGAGCGGCACGGACGCGCTCCGGTTTGCGCTGATCGCGGTTGGCGTGGGCGCTGGAGACGCGGTTGTTACCGTTCCGAACACCTTCATCGCAACGACCGAAGCAATCTCGCAGGCGGGTGCTGGGATCGTGTTCGTGGATATCGACGAGGCTACCTACAATCTTGATCCTAAAAGATTGCGCGAGTATATCGAGACCGCGTGCGATTTTGACGCGAACACCGGAACGCTGGTCGATCGGAAGACTGGGGCCCGGGTGAAGGCGGTAATCCCGGTTCACCTATATGGCCAGATGGCGGACATGGACGCGATCATGGAACTCGCCGAGAAGTACAACCTGATCGTCATCGAGGACGCCTGCCAAGCGCACGGCGCGGAATATTTCTCCAGGAAGCAGAACCGCTGGTGCAAAGCCGGATCGATGGGCCGGGTCTCGGCGTTCAGTTTTTATCCGGGAAAGAACCTCGGCGCCTGTGGCGAAGCGGGCGCGATCACGACCAATGATGCGGAACTCGCGCAGAAGATGCGCATGCTTCGCGATCACGGCCAGGCGCAGAAGTATTATCACGACATCGAAGGATACAATGGCCGTCTGGATTCGCTTCAAGCCGGGATGCTGCGGGTCAAGTTGAAGCATCTTGCCGAATGGACCGAACTTCGCCGCGCGGCAGCGGGGCGCTATCGCGAGCTGTTCAGCGAAGAAGCTGGCGCGATTCAGCCCTACGAGCCGGAGTGGTCCAGGGCTGTTTATCACCTCTACGTGGTCAGAGTCGAGAACCGGGATGAGTTGATGAAGCAGTTGGCTTCGGTCGGCATCGGGACTGGAATCCACTACCCGATACCGCTGCACCTTCAGAAGGCATACGGGTCCCTGGGTTACAAAAGTGGTGATCTTCCAGTCGCAGAACTAGTTTCGAGGGAAATCGTCTCTCTCCCCATGTTCCCGCAGCTTCGAGCCGACCAGCAGGAGCGCGTCGTCAGCGAAGTGGCGAACTTCACTTCGACCGCAAAAGTCGGCTAATCCGACTTCTTGTCGGCGAGCCCGATTCAATAGCGTTTCATCGCATCTTTGCCCCCAGGCGCGGAGCGCGCGTAGGGGAGCTCGTCGACAACTGGGCAACTGACACCGAAGCAATTCCAATGAAACAGTCGGCCGTTCGTGACATTAGCGAGACACCCCAGGCTGCGACCGAGGAGCGCCTGCACTCTTCCTCCAAGCGGATCTGGATTGATCTGGATAATTCCCCTCACGTTCCGTTTTTTGCTCCGATTATCGAAGAACTCAAGCGGCGCGGTTATCAAGTTACCCTAACGGCGCGCGATGCTTATCAGGTCCGCGACCTGGCGGATCTTTTTCAGTTCGACTATACGTGTGTCGGACGTCATTGGGGAAAGCATTGGATCTTGAAGGCATTTGGGACATGCTTGCGTGGCCTCCAACTGATTCCCCTCGTGATCACGCAAAGGCCGGTGCTGGCTGTGGCTCACGGGTCTCGTTCGCAAGTGCTGGCGTCCACACTGCTTCGGATTCCCTCTTTGAACATCTTTGATTACGAGTTCACCAGCTCTCTGGTGTTTTTCAAGCCCACTTGGTTAATGACTCCCGAGGTAATCACTCCCAGCGAATCTAATCGACGAGAAGGCCGTCCCGTCCTTCAATATCCGGGAATCAAAGAAGACGTCTACGTTCCGGGCTTCAAGCCGGATCCTTCTGTGAAAGGTCGGCTCGGGATTGATGATCGCAACATCATCGTACTTTTACGGCCTCCGGCAAGCGAAGCGCACTACCACAACCCCAAGAGCGACGAATTGTTCGCCGCCACCGTTGAATTTCTCGCCCAAGCGCCGAATGTTCGAGTCATCGTTCTCCCGCGAAATCAGAGACAAGCGGCCTCCGTCAGGAAATCGTGGGCTACTCTCTTTTCTGAAGGTAAGCTCACCATTCCGGATCATGCGGAGGACGGGCTCAACTTGATCTGGTTTTCAGACCTGGTCATCAGCGGCGGGGGAACCATGAACCGCGAAGCGGCCGCCATGGACGTTCCGGTTTACAGCATTTTTCGTGGAAAAATCGGAGCGGTGGATCGGTACCTTGCAAACAGCGGACGGCTGGTGCTCATTGAAAATCCTCAGGATGTTCGAACGAAAATTCTTCTCGAGCGGCGTTCCCGGCCCCATACGACACAAAATGCCGAGCGAGCTGCTCTAACGAAAATTGTGAACGATATCATCATGCTGGCGGAGACGAAACGTTGACTCGGGTAGCGAAGGTCTTGGAGAACCCGCAGCGGAGTGCGGACGTGGCCAAGGGTGCGCGCTTGAGAGTCGGAGAGCTGTGTTCACTCGCCGCCAAGGGCTTGGTCGCGATGCTGGATCCGGAGAAGCAGCTATTTTGCTATCGACTCAAGCAAACGCCGCAGGGGCTCATTAGAGAAGGAATTTCGCACCGATATACAGCGATGTCGCTTCTTGGGCTTCATCGTTTTGAGGCTCGAGGAGGCGCTTCGCCGGTCGGCATGGAAAGCATCTTCGAAGCGCTGATGGCCGACCTGGCGTGGGTCGACAACATCGGCGATCTCGGCCTGCTTCTCTGGCTGTGCGCTGCGATCGCTCCGGATCGTGTGGAAGGAATCTACTCTCGGCTTGCCGTTGCAAGCGCTCTTAACCAATATTGCGGAACCGAGGACAGGCGGACCATGGAACTGGCATGGTTCCTTACAGGTCTTTCACTCGCCAGATTGACCGGCGAGCAAAAACTGGCCGGCTTATCGGAGTTGGCAGAAAAGACGTACTCGCTTTTGCAGCCGAATCAAGGCAGGCACGGCTTTTTCGGACACTCGGGAACAAGGAGAAGCGTGGCGAGCGCCTTCCGGGGCGGGATCGGCAGTTTTGCGGATCAGGTGTATCCGATCTACGCGTTATCCAAATTCGGCCAGGCTTTTGAGCATCGGGATGCGTTGCAGCGCGCTCGAAAGTGCGCGGAGGCTATCTGCCGGGCCCAGGGCCCGATGGGCCAATGGTGGTGGCACTACGACTCCACGACAGGAAGAGTGCTTCAGAGGTACCCCGTCTACTCCGTACATCAGCACGCCATGGCTCCCATGGGTCTATTCGCAGCGTCGAGAGCCACCGGCTGCGACTTCGAAGAGCCAATTTACCGAGGGTTGGCTTGGATCGACGGGAATAACGAATTCGGAACCACTCTGCGGGCGACGTCTTCAAGTCTAGTGTGGAGATGCGCGTATCGTCCAGGCAAACTCAAGATGTACGTCCGGGAACTCCGCGATTACCTGATGCCGCCAGAACAGTCGGCTTCCGCGGCGGACCTGGATATTAAGCTCGAGTGCCGGCCCTATGAACTGGGCTGGTTACTGTACGCATTTTGCGGTCCGGATTGCAAATAGCTGGCCTAAAGAGATTGCTTGAAATGAAGATCATGAGCGTCGTCGGCGCGCGGCCCAATTTCATGAAGGTCGCCCCTATCATTGCGGCGGTCGAAGAACATAACCGCCGGACGTCGAACGGCAACGCGATCGAACACATTCTGGTGCACACCGGGCAGCATTACGACCAACTGATGTCCGATTCCTTTTTCAACGATCTAGGCTTGCCCAAACCGGATGCTCATCTGGGTGTCGGCTCGGGCTCTCACGCGGTCCAGACCGCGGAGGTCATGAAGAAGTTTGAAGAAGTGCTGATCCGCGAAAAGCCTGACGTTCTCGTGGTGGTGGGGGATGTGAATTCGACGGTAGCTTGCGCGTTGGTAACGGCAAAGATTTCCTTTGATGGTGGAATCCGGCCGCTGGTCGCTCACGTCGAAGCGGGTTTGAGATCCTTCGACCGAACGATGCCCGAAGAAATCAACCGCATCCTGACGGATCAGCTCTCGGATCTGCTGTTCGTGACCGAAGAGAGCGCATTGAGCAATCTGGCCCGGGAGGGCGTCGCGGAAGAAAAAGTTCACTTCGTCGGCAATACGATGATCGATTCGTTGTTGGCCTTCAAGAAAAAGGCCGACAGATCGAACATTCTTGATGATCTGAACCTCCGCGAAGGTGCCCGCGATCGGTCCGGTTCGACCGTGCCCTATGCCTTACTCACGCTCCATCGTCCTGCGAATGTAGATGACAGGGACGCGTTCTTGAACATCCTAGACGGCCTCGAAGATCTGACTAACAGATATCCCGTGGTCTTCCCGGCGCATCCGCGGACCCACAAGCGCATACGGGAGTTTGGCTTTCAACGCAAATTCGACTGGGACTATGTCAAGCACGAAACTGCCAGAGGTTCTTTTGCAAGCAACGGCTCGCGACCGATTCGCCTCATCGAGCCGTTGGGGTACGTGGATTTTCTGTGTCTTATGAGCAACGCGGCTCTGGTGATCACGGATTCAGGTGGCATACAAGAAGAAACTACATGTTTAGGTGTTCCGTGTGTCACCGTCCGTGAGAACACGGAGCGGCCTGTCACGATCACGACCGGCACGAATATTTTGGCGGGCGTTAGCACAGGTGGGATTCGCGCGGCCATCGGGCGGCAATTGACGTCAAAGATTGAAGGTGGCGTTCCGGAATTCTGGGACGGCAAAGCCTCTGTACGGATCCTAGAGGTTCTCAGACGCGAGTGCGGATCGCGAAAATCGTCTCTAGATTTAACGACCAGTGCGATGTCCCCGCTTGGGCCGGTGACTGCAAGCACGTAGTCTTCGCGCCGTAGACGCCTCTACGCCTCCGAGCCTGAATCGAGAATTCTGATCGTGTCAGGGAGAAGAGTCTGAAATGGAGATAAAGATTGAGACGCGAGAGCTGAACGGCCTCGTTGTCCTTGTGCCGGAAGTATTCCAGGACAGTCGCGGATTTTTCATGGAGACTTTTCGGGAAGACCAATTTAAATCACATGGCTTGCCGTACTCCTTCGTACAAGATAATCATTCGCGCTCCGCGAAGGGCGTGGTTCGAGGGTTGCACTTTCAGTGGGAGCCGCCCATGGGCAAGATCATGCGCGTCCCCCTGGGGGCTGCATTTCTGGTCGCGGTAGATATAAGAAAAGGTTCGCCTACGCTGGGAAAGTGGTTTGGCATTGAAGTTTCGGCCGAGAATCGACGTCAAGTCTGGGCGCCCGCAGGCTTCGCGCGGGGATTTTGCGTTCTATCGGAAGTCGCCGAAATTCAATATAAGTGCACGGGCTTGTACAACAGTAAGGCGGAGTCTGGAATTCGCTGGGACGATCCGGAGATCGGAATAAATTGGCCCCTTGCGGACGTCCAGCTTTCGGAAAAGGATCGGAAGGCGCAGACGCTGGCGCAGTGGCTGGCCACGCCTGAATCCAACAATTTTCGCTACTCGTCTGTAGGCGAGGCGGCTTAGGAGGGAGATCATATGAGAATTCTTATTGCAGGTGGGGCTGGCTATGTGGGTTCGGTCCTAATACCAAAACTGCTCGATCGGGGCTACAAGGTTGATGTCGTGGATTTGTTCTGGTTTGGCAACCACCTTCCGCCACAAACGGGAACACTTAATAAAGACATCTTTCAGCTCTCGGCGGAAGATCTGGAGCCGTACGAACAGGTCATCTTCTTGGCCGGTCTGTCGAACGACCCCATGGCGGAGTACTCGCCGAGCAAGAATTTCGTCTTCAATGCCGCGGCCCCGGCATATTTGGCATACATCGCCAAGATTGCGAAAGTGAAGAGGTTTATTTACGCGTCCTCGTGTTCGGTTTACGGCTACACGGAGAATGAGTTATTCGACGAGACGCGCGCCGTCTCCTCCATGTACCCGTATGGAATATCCAAGCTCCAAGGCGAGCAGGCCGCTATGCAGTTGGTTGACGACAAGTTCTCAGTTATTTCCTTGCGGAAGGGAACGATCTCGGGCTACAGCCCGCGGATGCGCTTCGATCTCATCATCAACACGATGTTTAAGAGTGCGATGAAGAGCCATGTGATCACCGTCAACAACCCCTCCATCTGGCGCCCGATCCTCAGTATTGAGGACGCCGCGACCGCTTACACTCGCGCGATTGAAGCGAATTACGGTATTTCAGGAATCTTCAACGCGGCTTCCGGAAATTATACAGTCGGCGAGATTGGGGACCTGGTGAAAACTGCGATTGAAGAGCGACTCCCGGTTCGCGTGAATCTTTGCATCAAGCATATTCAAGACTTTCGGAATTACAAAGTCAGCACCGACAAGGCAAAAAATGTGCTGAGCTTCCATCCCAGCGGGGATTTGAAATCCATCGTGGGAAGTCTGATCGACAACATGGATAAGTACGACGGCTGGGACAACCCGTTGTATTCCAATATCGAGGCGTTCAGAGCGCTGGACAATGGCGTTGAGATCCACAACATGGTGGGGGCTGCGTGAAAGTTGCGGTTATCGGAGCGAACGGTCAGCTCGGAACGGACATCGCGCATGCGTTTGCGAAGAATGGCGATGAAGTCTGCTGCCTGAATCATTCCGACATTGAACTGGCGGACATTGACAGCGTTTCTCAGTGCCTGAAAGCCGTTCAGCCGGACGTCGTGGTGAATACGGCTGCGATGCATCACGTTGAAAAATGTGAGCTAGAACCAGAGAAAGCGTACGCAGTGAATGCCCTGGGGACGAGAAATCTAGCTTTGGTCGCGACCGATCTGAAATCTGTCCTTATGCATGTCAGCACCGATTACGTGTTCGACGGCCGAAAGGGGAGTCCTTATCTGGAACAGGATGCTCCGCAACCGCTCAATGTGTACGGGAACTCAAAATTGGCGGGGGAATATTTCGCCCGATCCGTTACCGACAAGCACTTTGTATTGCGGACATCAGCTCTCTACGGCACGAGTGGGTGCCGGGCCAAAGGCGGACTGAACTTCATTCAACTCATGTTGAAACTGGCAAAAGAGCGCGGTGGGGTCCGCGTCGTCGATAGCGAGGTGGTTTCGCCCACTTCAACCGCCGAACTGGCGAAACAGGTCGTGGCTCTCAGTCGAAGCGATTGTTACGGGCTCTACCATGCGACCGCCGAAGGAAACTGCTCTTGGTTTGAGTTCGCTCAGACGATCTTCGCTATGACGAACACGCAAGCCAAAGTCGATGTGGCTGGACCAAACGAATTTCCAGCGAAGGTGCCAAGGCCTACGTATTCCGTCTTGGAGAATTCAGGATTGAAGCATCAAGGTCTCAATAGATTTGAACCGTGGCAGAGTGGACTGCGGGCGTACCTGAATCAGTCTGCGCCCGCGTGATACAACTAAGAACGATGGCAGGTGGATATGGCTCAAGCTCCCAAATACGTGATCATCACGCCGGCCCGCGACGAAGAAAAGCATATTGAAGCAACCATCGCATCGGTCGCCGCCCAGACTATTCGGCCAGCGCAATGGGTTATCGTCAACGACGGCTCGACCGACAAGACCGGCGCAATCGTTGACAATTATGCTGCTCGGTTCCCTTGGATCACCGTTGTGCACCGCTCGAATCGAGGCTTTCGAAAAGCCGGGGGCGGGGTTGTCGAAGCGTTCTATGAAGGGTACGAGGCACTTCATTCTGATGACTGGGATTTTGTTGTTAAGCTCGATGCGGACCTGGGGTTCACTCCGGATTATTTCGAAAAGTGCCTGGAGTACTTTACTAAAGATCCGAGTCTCGGCATTGGCGGCGGAGAGATCTATCACAGCGTGAGCGGTGAGTTGAAACTCGAAGCGACTCCAAGATTCCATGTCAGGGGTGCTGCGAAGATTTACAGGAGGCCGTGCTGGGAGGCAATCGGCGGTTTACTTCCGGCACCAGGGTGGGACACGATCGATGAGGTTAAGGCGAACATGCTGGGCTGGAAGACGTACAGCTTCAGGGACCTTCGCCTTCATCACTTCCGCGTTACCGGATCGGCTGACGGGCTTCTGCGAGACTGTGTGAAGCACGGCGTCGTATGCCACGTCTCCGGATACCATCCTGCATTCGTCGCGGCGAGCTGCTTATACCGGCTCGGGCGGAAGCCTTACGCTATCGGCTCTCTGGCAATTTGCTACGGATATGTCAAGGCCTACATTACACATCGGCCTCGCGTGAACGACGCGGCTTTGATCCGTTATGTGAGGGATCAGCAACTGAGACGCCTCTGCGGGCAGGACAGCATGTGGAGATGATCACGCGCGTCTAAGGAAGAGTTACTGCTTTAAAATGTGCGGAATCTGCGGAAAACTGAATTTCGATCGGGACGCGAGCGTTAACCCTGCTCTGATTTCGACGATGCTGGATACCATCCACCATCGCGGACCTGACGATGAAGGACTTTATCTGGAGTCCCAGGTCGGCTTGGGGCATAGGCGGCTCTCGATTATCGATCTGGATAGTGGTCACCAGCCGCTATCGAACGAGGATGGAACTGTCTGGATCGTCTTCAACGGAGAAATCTATAATTACCGGGAACTGCGCACTTATCTCCTGGCGAAAGGGCATGTCTTTCGAACGCAGAGCGACACGGAAGTAATCGTTCATTTGTACGAGGAACTAGGGCCGCAATGCGTGGAGAAGCTGCGGGGCATGTTCGCGTTCGCCGTGTGGGACCAAAAGGCAAGGACGTTGTTCTTGGCCAGGGACCGGATCGGGATAAAGCCCCTCTACTATTGTCTGACCGAGCATTCCTTGGTTTTTGCGTCTGAAATCAAAGCGATTCTCGCGGACCCATCGATTCGTCGGGAGATCGCACCCGAGATCGTCGATAGGTTCCTGACTTTCTTGTATGTCCCCGGTGAGGAAACTCTGCTCAAGGGGATTCGCAAACTGGCTCCGGGGCACTACCTGCTAGTTCGGGATGGCCGGCCTGAATTACGGCAATACTGGGACCTTGAGTTCTCGAAGCCCGAACGGAGCCCGAGTCTTAAGGATGCCGAGAGCCAGCTGCTGAGCCTGCTGGCTGAGACAACAGAGCTGCACATGATCGCCGACGTGCCGGTTGGAATTCTCCTCAGTGGCGGGGTGGACTCGACGGCTGTACTCGGCTTTGCTTCGGAAAGAACCAGTAAGGAAATCAGCACCTTTACTGTCGGTTTTTCCGATCCGGGCGTTGTTGACGAGAGGCCATACGCCAGGCTGGCTTCGAAGGCCTATGGCAGCCGGTACTACGAGATGACGATCACGGCGAAGGATTTTGCGGATTTTCTGCCTCGCTACGTCTGGCATATGGAAGAGCCGGTGTGCGAACCACCCGCAGTTGCCATGTACTACGTCTCGAAGATGGCGCGAAAGTACGTCAAGGTGCTTCTCTCAGGAGAGGGTGGGGATGAAGCCTTCGCTGGTTATAGTAACTACCGGAACATAGTCTGGCTTGAGCGCTTTAAGAGTATGTCTCGCCCCCTTAGTAAAGCGACGGCCTGGGGGCTCTCTGCGGCGGATTCATGGCTGGATCTGCCAAGGGTCACGAAGTATGTGCCTCTCATGATGGCGCGGTTCCCCGATTACTATTACAGCCGAACCTCAAACCCATATCGATATTCGGGAAACGGACTTGGGAGCCTGTATTGTAACGATTTTGCTATTTCGATCGACCGAGAGTATTCGATTGAGCCTGTTCGCCGGCTGTTCTCGCACGTGAAGAAACAAAGCATTCTCGACCAAATGCTTTACATTGACACCAAGACGTGGCTACCGGACGACCTTCTGGTAAAGGCCGACAAGATGACGATGGCCAACTCGTTGGAACTCCGTGTGCCTCTGCTGGATCACAAAGTGCTGGAGTTCGCTGCTTCTCTGCCGTCCAGCTACAAACTGAAGGGTTTCTCGACGAAGCACATACTTAAAGAAGCTTTATCCAAGAGAGTTCCGAGCCAGATTCTGGAAAGAAAAAAGGCGGGTTTTCCGGTCCCGTATGAGTCGTGGCTTCGGAACGATTTGAAGGACACGACACGTTCGATTCTACTGGACCAAAAAACGAAAGAGAGGGGATACTTCCAGCGGAGCGCCATCGAAAAGCTCCTCGAGAGTAACCGCGACCATGGAACCTATTCGAAGGAGATCTTTTCGCTAGTCACCTTGGAGCTGTGCCACCGATGTTTCCTCGATGGCGACCGCGGCGCATCGAACTAAAGGAACCAATGCTTTTTCGAGCCCGTGGTTCAAGCTTAAAGTGACTCAAGTTTCCATAAACATGGGACAGAGCGGCGTCCAGCGAACGATAGCGAACTTAGCTACTGAAAGTTTTAGGTACCTGCCCGCGCGTTTCAGCCTTGCGCACATTCTGGGCCCCAGCTATTCGTTGCGGTGCGTGCTCTTTCACAACGTCGCCGATGCGGAGTCGCCGTTCACCAGCGGGCTTGGTGTCACGACGACAACTCGTGACTTTGAGACGGCGCTACAGTTCATTACTAGACACTACACTCCCGTTCGCTTGCAAGACGTTCTTGACGATGCAGGTGGGCGTCCACTGCCACCTCGTCCAGTGCTGGTAACGTTCGATGACGCGTATGCATCGGTTTTCGAGACTGCAGCGCCCTCGTGCCAAAAGCTTGGGGTGCCAGCGATCTTCTTTGTTAATGGCGCATATCTGGATAACACGCAGCTAGGCATAGACAACCTAGTCTGCTATGTCGCCAACCTCACAGGAATGAAGACAATTAATGCCGCCGTTCGAGAGATCGGCGACGCCCGGCTTCCCGAACCGCAATCGCTCTCCGAGGTCTTCACGCACGTCCTCCCGATGATCTCTTTTTCGGCGAGAGAAGCATTTCGCATCGCGCTAGTTCGGTTAGCTGGGGTCGACGAACGCGATCTTGCGAGCGAGGCGCAGCTCTATCTGACCAGCGATCAGCTTCGTGCTTTGGCGAACTTTGATTTCGAGATTGGCAACCACACCTACACCCACGCCAACTGCCGGTGTTTGAGGCCTGAGGATTTCGAACAGGAAATCGATAGAAACAAAAGAGTATTAGAAGAAATCTCCGGAACGCCGGTGCGGTCATTCAGCGTGCCGTATGGATCTTCGATCGATCTCACGGCGGATCTTCAAGCACACCTTCAAAAAGAGGGATATCGCGCGGGTTTTTTGGTAGAGAGCGTAGCCAACAGACCGTGCACCGACCGCCTCCATCTCGATAGAGTCAGCGTCAAAGCGGGAAGCGATTCCGGCTTATTTTCGGAGCTTGAGGTACTGCCCCGACTTCGTGTCATTCGGAACCGCTTGGCTCCGACGAAGGCGGATCCGGTGAAGCGAGCATCTCGATTCGTGCAGTAGATTACACGCTGGAAGAGTTATTACAGTGACTAAAGATCAGTTTTTATTGGAAATGGATAACATTCTCGAGTTGCCGGCTGGCACGCTTCGAGGCAACGAGAAGTTGGAAGAGCTTAATAATTGGGATTCTACAGCGTTGATAACGTTGATTGTTCTCGCCGAAAGCAATAATAATGTCCGTATAAACCCTTCGCAGATCGTGAACTGCTTCACGGTTGCTGATCTTGTAAAGCTGGCAGGGGTTAAAGAAAGTTCTTCCTAACCGCGAGGAATCCATGGACACGATGATTGGTTCAAGGGGGGAGTGATTGGGATCTGAGACTTCAAATCGCACCGTGCTGCCGACGGCAGCCGTGGAGATTATTCGTAATCGCTCTGCATTGAAGAAAGAGTTGGTTAAACGGTCGAACCTGGTGCCCACGCGAATTGCGATTCTTGGTGGTTCAACGACAGTCGAAGTAAAAAACATGCTTGAGCTGTTCTTGCTCGCTCAAGGAATTCAGCCAACATTCTACGAGTCGGGATACAACCGTTATAGTGAGGATGTTCTCTATGAGAATCCCGAATTGTGGAAGTTCAAACCCGAAATCGTATTCATCCATACTACCTGGCAGAATGTATTGGAGTACCCAGAAGTGTTGGAAGATACATCCCGGGTTGAAGATCGCGTACGCGGAGAAATGACCCGGTTTCAGTCAGTCTGGGAGAAGATTCGCAGCGAGCTCGGTGCAGTCATCATCCAGAATAACTTTGATTTACCACGACTCAGGCCCCTCGGAAATCTGGAGGCAGCTCAATCGTTTGGGCGTGTAAACTTCTTGCTGCGATTGAATTCAGAAGTAGCGAGCTACGCCCGAAGCCACTCGCTCTTCCACATTAATGACATCCTGTATCTCTCAGCCGAAGTAGGATTGAACGCCTGGCTGGACCAAAACTATTGGTATAACTTTCACATGGCGCTCAGCCCGACCGCCACGGTCGCCCTTGCTCGGAATGTTGCCGGCATTATCAAGTCGATCTATGGAAAGTCGAAGAAATGTCTGGTTCTAGACCTAGACAACACACTGTGGGGTGGCGTCATCGGCGACGATGGTGTGCAAAACCTTTTGCTCGGCCGGGACCACGCAGTCGGCGAAGCGTTTCTTGACTTCCAGCGCTATGTGAAGAACTTACAACGGCGGGGTATTATTCTCGCCGTTTGCTCGAAGAATGATCTCGAGAACGCGAAGGAGGGCTTCTCTCATCCGGACAGTGTGTTAAAGCTGGAGGATTTCAGCGCGTTCAAAGCCAACTGGAATGCGAAGCCAGAGAACATTCAGGAAATAGCCGCGGAGCTGAATATCGGTCTGGACAGCATTGTGTTCGTCGACGATAACCCGGCCGAGAGGTCGCTCGTGGCGGAGCAATTGACGGAGGTCGCGGTACCGGACGTAGGCCCTGACGTCACGGTGTTCGCGGAAGTTCTGGAACGAGAGCGATATTTCGAGGTTGAGAAAGTTGTGGCAGACGATCTGAATCGCTCAGCGTTTTACAGCTCGAATGCCCAACGGAGTGCTAACCAGGGAGCTTTCGCCAACTACGGGGAGTTCCTTGCCTCGCTGGATATGAGCGCCGAGATCGGCCCATTCTGCCCGGTATACTTGGAGCGAATCACGCAACTTATCAATAAAACCAATCAGTTCAATCTCACTGCTAGGCGTTACACCAGCGCTGAGGTGGAGGCGATCAGCCGGGACGCAGCGTACATTACTCTTTATGGGCGGCTCGCCGACCGGTTTGGAGACAACGGGCTGGTGTCGGTGCTCATCGGGCGAATCGTCGACCAACGGGTCGAACTCGACACATGGTTGATGAGCTGCCGCGTGCTGAAACGCGAATTCGAACTCGCGATGTTTGATGCGCTGGCTGAGCAGTGTCAGGCACGGGGGATCCACAAAATCGTGGGCGTTTATATCCCCTCCAAGAAGAACGGTATGGTTGTCGAGCATTACGCAAACGTCGGCTTCACCTCCGCTGGAAAAGCGCCGGAGGGTGGCGATTTATGGCATTATGACGTGCCATCCAACTATTCTCCGAAGACCCGCCACATTTACAGGGTTACAGAAGCACTCACGGCTGCGCGATAACTTTCATGCCTGATCCCGTTTGGAACGTGGAGGTTGATTCTTCGACGCCCTCTGCATGGTCAGAGATGCTCGATCTATTCAACGACGCGAACATCTATCAGACTTGGTCATACGGCTTGGTCCGCTGGGGAGCAAAGAACCTCAGTCACATCGTTGTGAAGCGAAATGGCGAAGTTGTCGGAATGGCGCAGCTCAGGATTGTTCGCCCAACGCGACTCAAGTTCGGTATGGCGTATCTGCGATGGGGCCCTGTGTGCGAGCGGCGTGACAAACCGCTCGATCGGGAAGTCCTGACATATATGTCTCGGGCTCTAGAGGAAGAATACGTTGAGAAAAGAGGCCTTCTGCTCAATGTTCTCCCTAACGCCTTCGCCGGATCGCCCCGCGCCGAGCTGTTTCAGGCGGCGTTCTCCAAGTTCAAGGCTAAGCAGCTCACGTTAGTTGACTCGTATCGAACACTTCTAGTTGATCTCGTTCCTCCCATCGAGGAATTACGCAGGAACCTCGATGCGAAATGGCGAAATAAGTTAACTCAATCCGAAAAGAAAGGACTTAAGGTCATAGCTGGAAGCGAGCCGGAGCTATACCGCACTTTCTGCGAGATGTATTACGAAATGAGAAAGCGCAAAGCATTCGATACGACCGTTGTCGTTGAGGAGTTCGCGCGGATTCAAGAAGATCTGCCGGAGTCCCATCGCACGCAAGTTTTGATCTGCGAGCTAGAGGGAGCTCCCGTTGCAGGCATTGTTTGCTCAGCGATGGGTGAGTCAGCGATCTACCTGCTCGGTGCGACGACCGATCGCGGCTTGAATTCAAAGGGAGCCTATCTTCTGCAGTGGACGATGATCCAATGGCTAAAGGCACGTGGCGTTAGATGGTACGATCTCGGAGGCATCGATCCCGAACATAATCCAGGGGTTTATTCCTTCAAGAAAGGACTCTCTGGGGCAGATGTTATTCAGTTATGCCCGCTCGTGGCATGTAACAGTTTCGTGTCTGCAGCAGTTGTCGGTGTTGGCCTCGCCCTGGATCGCGTTCTTCGCAAAGGGATGGGTGCCTTACGCTTCGCTCGGCCGCCTAAACAGGTGACCGCCGAAAGCTAGTGCAGGCTAGGGGCTCGCCCATTCATAACTGGATCTCGACAATATGGCTGCAGAGACGGAATATTTGAATGCTTCGGATTTAGGCTTCATTATCGTGGTTCTACCGAAACGAGCAGTCGCCTTTAAAGGCCATGCATTAGCCTGGGTGTGCTACGAGAGCCGGTTGTTGATGATGGAATTCCTGGCGCGGAGCTGAAGTAGTTCGGACGAAGTAACACTCTTTCACTTTTATGGATATATCCGTCGTCATCGTCGGCTGGAATGCAAGGAACTATTTGGAGCTCTGCCTCGAAAGCTTGGCGGAGGCGCCGCCACGCCGCACGATGGAGATCTTTGTAGTCGACAATGCTTCGACCGACGGCTCCGCGGAAATGATCGAGGCGCGATTCCCCCACGTCAAGCTCATCAAGAGTCCCGAAAATCTCGGCTTTGCCAAGGGCAACAATGTGGCGATCCGGCAATGCCAAGGACGTTACATCGCTCTGGTGAATCCCGATGTGATCGTGTTTCCGGGTTGCCTGGATGCGTTGGCGGATTTCCTGGATCGACATCCCAAGGTCGGGAATGTGGGTCCGCGTGTTCTCAATCCAGACAGGACGCTGCAGAGTTCGTGCCGGCGATTTCCGACTCTGTGGAATAATTTTTGTTCGGCAACTGCGTTGGCGTCCAAGTTCAAACGCTCCCGCTTCTTCGCCGGTGAGCACATGTTTTACTTTGCACATGACCGGACTCTGGCCGTCGATGTTCTCGTGGGCTGCTTCTCAATGATCCGTCGCGAAACCTTTGATGCCGTTGGTCTGCTGGATGAAGATCTATTCATGTATGGCGACGATGTCGATTGGTGCCGGCGTTGCTGGAACGCGGGATGGGAGGTAGTCTTCTTTCCTGGTGCACAGGCAATTCACGACCGGGGAAAGATTACGGCCCCATATCCAGTTCGCTTCGCGGTTGCTCAGCAACGGTCCGTGATTCACTATTGGAAAAAACATCACGGCGTTTTCGGTGTATTGGGCATCCGGGGCATAATGCTTTTCCATCACCTTCTCCGATACACGTTTGCCGTTGCTTTGGGCTTTGTGCGTTCGCAGGCACGTCCACAAAGTGAAGTGGCGAGACAGGTTAGCAGCGCCTGCCTCCAGCAACTCATCTTGGGTAGGGTTCCGACCAGGGCCTGAAAGACCCTCGCCACCGTCATTATGGGAATTCCGACCCAGATCTCACGCATTGCTGAATATCACAGGCGCCATGGCCTCCGGGCTACGATCCGCCGCACTGCTTTAGCCACGAAACGGCTTCTGTTTTCAGGCCGTACCATAGTTTTCTATTGTGACCTGTCACGGCAGACCTTGGCTTCGGCAGATTTCCCGAAATCACTGGAAGTGGAGCGAAAGAGAAGGCAAGCTGACCTCGAACAGCAAGACCTAAATCAAATTATCAATACCTGGAACCCGAAGCTAGCACGGCAGCGGCTTGAAGAGCGGTTCGCTCACGGGGCTTCGGTGTGGTTGATTAAGTTCGACAAGCGTTTGGCAGGCTACGGCTGGACGCTACAGGGAGGCACGATCGCGCCTTACTACTTTCCTCTGGCAAAGGAGGATGCGCACCTTTTCGATTTCTATGTGTTTCCCCAATTTCGTGGTCGGGGGATTAATCGGTTTCTGGTCGCCCGTATCCTCGACAGCTTGGCCACTAGTCTGGGGGGGCGAGCGTTTATTGAAGCAGCAGAGTGGAACCAAGCACAGTTGTCATCTCTGGGGCGAACGCCTTTTCGGCGCCTGGGTTGGGCCAGGCAGCTGACGATTTTCGGCAACACGCTCGTGTATTGGGCGGAGGACCAAATGACGGTCCAACTGCGGCAAACAGCTGACCGTACTGGCCGTGAAAGACCGGAGCATGCCTGATGATGCTAAGGTCGCAGTCCTCATTCCAAGTGTCACGGCCTAAAATATTCAGGCCAGACCGATTAACCCGCTCCGAGATGATGTTCCCCGATAACGGCCTCCTCATCAACCCAGGAATGCCAGCCATTGATGTGAGGGTCGGTGCGCCCATCGGCACCTGCCTTGGGGTCGCTTCGATAGGATGAATCCCCGACTTATGTTCTTCCGCGTGCGTTGGGCAGGGTACCGCGCTTGCGTTGTGAGAGATAACTGAATGCCAGTTGTGTCAGGCCGAGTATGAAGGTCGAATTGCTTGACAACCAAAAGAAAGCTGTCCTAGCCTTGGGAGAAGATCAAAGGTACAAGTTAACCAGGCGCCTTTGTTGGATTGTCTGTGTTGCGTTTGCGCTGCTTGAAACTTGGTCGCAGCGACAGTTCATCAACGAGGACGGCATCTCGTACCTCGACATGAGCGACGTGCTCTTGCGGCATAATTGGCACTTGCTGATCAATCCGATTTGGAGCCCGCTCTATCCAATTTTGATAGGAGTGGCAACCTGGCTCACGCACCCTTCGGCACAATGGGAAGTCGTGACCGTACACGTGTTGAACTTTGTTATCTTTGTGGGGGCACTGGCGTCCTTCGAGTTCCTTCAGCGCCGCGTGATATGTGTTCTCGGACGAGAAGACGGACATAGAAATGCAAACGAGGCAGCAGGCCTACCGCTATGGGCGTGGCAACTTTTGGGTTATAGCTTTTTTGCTTGGAGTACTTTCGGAATGATGTGGGCGCCCCGCATGGTTACTCCCGACTTATGTGTGGCGACGTTAGTCTATCTTGACTCGGGACTGTTGCTCAGTCTGCGCGCAAGCTCCCACAAATCACGTATTGGCCTGTTACTTGGACTGACTCTTGCCTTGGGATATTTCGCAAAGGCCATCTTGTTCCCCATGGCTTTGGTGTTTATAGCCAGCGCATTTTTTATGATCGGAGAATGGCGAAAAGCCGTGCGCCCTCTCCTGGTGACTATCGTTGTCTTTTGTGCGATGTCCGCACCGCTATTCATTGCCATGTCCAAAAGGGTAGGCCGACCCAGCTTCAGTGAGGCCGGGACTTTGAATTACGCTTGGCAGGTCAATCAGGTTAGTGCGGGCAAGGCGACCGGCGGTCCATTCTTCCCCGTCGCCTCCGGTCCGCCGCCGTACTTGAAGCACCCTCTGACCGTCCTTCACAAAAGCCCTGACGTCTTTGGTTTTAAGGAGCCAATAGCCTTCACTTATCCGCCGCGGCAGGATATGGAGTATTGGGCTGCCGGCACGAACGTGGTATTCAACCTACAAAACCAGCTCCGTGCGGTCGGCGCAAACTTGAGGATTCTTGTTAAGGATCCCCATATCGCGCCGATGGCGGCTCTAATCGTCGGGGGATTCATCCTTGTACTAATGAGCCCAAATGCAGCCCAGCGCTTTAAGAAAATTCTGAAAAGCTGGCCACTGCTCATCTCCGGAGTTGCCGGTCTATGCTTGTATTTGTCTATATCGGTTGAACCACGTTACATTGCGCCCTTTTTCGTATTGGTTTTACTGGGGCTGGCCCCGGGGGTGTTCCTCCAGAATTCAGTGCATGCTGCCCGACGCACCACCGTCTCGACGGTCGTTATTGCGACCTCTCTAATGGTCT